>Ga0209597_1002001_pt1 | contig 13044 bp, 6 predicted proteins | sample M_140625_MF_Meta_FD_187316 | JGI IMG/M metagenome (GOLD analysis project Ga0209597, IMG submission 187316) | Freshwater microbial communities from Lake Montjoie, Canada to study carbon cycling - M_140625_MF_MetaG (SPAdes) (version 2) | ecosystem: Environmental > Aquatic > Freshwater > Lake...
CCCACCCGCAGCAGTTCAAATTATTGAACATTCTAAAATCAAGAAAGGTTCTTCAGAACCTAATCGTGTTAAAGTTGGATCTGTTTCATGGACGCAAGTTCGTGCGATTGCTGAAGATAAAATGCCTGATTTAAATTGTTTTACTGTTGATTCAGCAATGCGGATGGTAGCAGGTACTGCTCGAAGTATGGGTGTTACAATTAAAGGTGGTGAGGCACCAAAATCCAAAAAATAGTGTTATGAAGAGAATTTCGAAAAAAAGAAAAGAGATTCTAGCCAAGTATGACTTGACTAAAATCTATACTCTGACAGAAGCATGTGATTTGGTAAAGGGAATCTCCACTACTAAATTTGACGCTTCCGTAGATATTTGTGTACGACTAGGAGTTGATCCTCGTAAAGCAAATCAAATGGTTAGAGGCACAGTGGCTTTGCCGCATGGAACTGGAAAGGATATTAAAGTACTTGTACTTTGTACTCCTGACAAGGAAAATGAAGCGAAGGAAGCGGGTGCTGATTTTGTTGGGCTTGATGATTTCATTGAAAAAATCAAAGGTGGTTGGACAGATATTGATGTTATTATTACAATGCCTTCTGTTATGGGTAAGGTTGGTGCACTTGGACGAGTTTTAGGTCCTCGTGGATTAATGCCAAATCCAAAAACGGGTACTGTAACAATGGATGTTGGAAAAGCAGTGCAAGAAGTGAAAGCTGGAAAGATTGACTTTAAGGTCGATAAATACGGTATTATTCACTCTTCAGTTGGTAAAGTAAGTTTTGATGGTGATAAAATTTGTGATAACGCAAATGAATTAATCTTGTCTCTTCTTAAATTGAAACCATCTGCTGCAAAAGGAACATACATCAAATCAATTTACATAAGTTCAACAATGAGTCCTGGTATTCAAATTGACGCCAAGTCTGTTAATGCTTAACATTTAAAAAAATGAATAGAATAGAAAAAGCAAAGTATATAGATGATTTAACTGCTGAATTAACAGCAAATAATATTATCTATTTAACAGATACTGCAGAACTTACAGTTGAAACAGTGAATACATTACGAAGAAGATGCTTTCAAGCAAATATTAAAATTCGTGTTGTAAAAAATGCACTGCTTCAAAAAGCAATGGAACGTGTAGAAGGAAAGAATTTTGAAGGTCTTTATGACACTTTAAAAGGAGCAACTTCTATTATGTTAAGTGATGTTGCAAATGTTCCCGCAAAATTAATTCAAGAATTTCGTAAGAAAAACGCGAAACCAATTTTAAAAGGAGCATACATTGACGAAGCAATTTTTATCGGTGATCATCAATTACTAATTCTTGAATCTTTGAAAAGCAAAGAAGAATTGGTTGGAGAAATCATTGGATTATTGCAGAGTCCTGCTAAGAATGTATTATCTGGACTTCAAAGTGCTGGTGGCAAAATCGCTGGCATTCTTAAAACGCTCGAACAACGGGCATAATTATTATTTATTAAACCTTTTTTAAAAAAAATAAAATAAAATGGCTGATTTAAACAAAATTGCAGAAACATTAGTAAACCTTACAGTTAAAGAAGTAAGTGAGTTGGCAACAATTCTTAAAGATGAATATGGTATCGAACCTGCTGCTGCGGCTCCAGTTATGATGGCTGGCGGTGCTGCTACTGGTGGTGGTGAAGAAGCTGCTGCTGAGAAAACAGAATTCGATGTTATCCTTAAGGCTGGTGGACCTAACAAATTACAAGTCGTAAAGCTCGTAAAAGAACTTACTGGTAACGGATTAAAAGAATCTAAAGATCTAGTTGATGCTGCTCCATCTACATTGAAAGAAGGAGTTTCTAAAGATGAGGCTGAAGGCCTAAGAAAGTCTTTAGAAGAAGCTGGTGCTGAAGTTGAGGTTAAATAATAATCTTTAAAATTTACAGGATAGGCAGCTCATTTTGAGTATGCCTAGTCCTGTTTTTGAGCAGTTACCTAAGTTAATAATTTCCAATTACTAAAAAATAAAAGCATTGGCAACATCAAATAATTCAACCAGAATTAACTTTGCGTCAAGCAAAAACCAGTTTGAATATCCAGATTTTTTGGAAATTCAGTTAAAATCCTTCAAAGAGTTCTTTCAATTAGAAACTACTCCCGAAAATAGAGACAGCGAAGGCCTCTTCAAAGTGTTTGCGGAAAATTTTCCCATAACAGATACAAGAAATCAATTCGTATTAGAATTTTTGGATTACTTTATTGATCCACCAAGATATTCTATTGCAGAGTGTATTGAGCGCGGCTTGACTTACAGCGTGCCTCTTAAAGCAAAATTAAAATTATACTGTACTGATCCGGAGCATGAGGATTTTGAAACAATTGTTCAGGATGTATATTTAGGTACAATTCCTTACATGACTCCGAAAGGTTCTTTCGTTGTGAATGGAGCAGAACGTGTGATTGTTTCTCAATTACATCGTTCTCCAGGTGTATTCTTTGGTCAAAGTCGTCACGCAAATGGCACAAAACTTTATTCCGCAAGAATAATTCCTTTTAAAGGTTCATGGATAGAATTTGCTACAGATATTAATAATATCATGTATGCTTACATCGATCGTAAAAAGAAACTTCCTGTTACAACCTTATTTAGAGCTATTGGGTATGAAACGGATAAAGATATTTTAGAAATTTTTGGCCTTGCTGATGAAATAAAAATTAGCAAAGCAAACATAAAAAAATTAGTAGGTAGAAGACTTGCTGCAAGGGTTTTGAAAACTTGGATAGAAGATTTTGTAGATGAAGATACAGGAGAAGTTGTTTCTATTGAAAGAAATGAAGTTATTCTTGATCGTGAGATTGTAATTGGTGATGAGCACTTAGACTTAATCATGGATTCTGGAGCAAAATCGGTTATTCTTCACAAAGAAGATGCTAATTCTACAGATTTTACAATTATCTATAACACCTTACAAAAAGACGTTTCCAATTCTGAAAAAGAAGCGGTTGAACACATTTATCGTCAATTAAGGAATGCAGATCCGCCCGACTATGAAACTGCAAAGGGTGTTTTTGAAAAATTATTTTTCTCAGATGCACGTTATGACTTAGGAGAAGTTGGTCGCTTCCGTTTAAATAAGAAATTAGGACTTGACAATTCTGAACAGTCTCGTGTTCTTACAAAAACAGATATTATAAACATCATTAAATACCTTATTGAATTGATTAATTCAAAAGCGGATATTGATGATATTGACCATTTATCAAATCGTCGAGTAAGAACAGTTGGTGAACAATTGTATTCTCAGTTTGGAGTTGGTTTATCTAGAATGGCGCGTACAATCCGTGAACGAATGAATGTTCGTGATAACGAGGTTTTTACACCAATCGACTTAATTAATGCAAAAACTTTGTCTTCGGTTATTAATTCATTTTTTGGAACAAATCAATTGTCTCAATTTATGGATCAAACGAATCCACTTTCGGAGGTAACTCACAAACGTCGTCTTTCTGCCCTAGGGCCAGGCGGACTTTCACGTGAAAGAGCTGGATTTGAGGTACGAGATGTACATTATACGCACTATGGTCGTTTGTGTACAATTGAAACGCCAGAAGGACCAAACATTGGATTGATTTCTTCGCTTTGTGTTTTTGCAAAAGTGAACAAGTTAGGTTTCATTGAGACGCCTTATAGAAAAGTTGAAAACGGAAAAGTTTCTTTAAATGATACACCAATTTATTTGGCTGCAGAAGAAGAAAACTCAAAAATTATTGCTCAAGCTATTGAGAATATTGATGATAAAGGAAATTTCTTATCAGATCTTGTTAAAGCTCGATTTGAAGGTGATTTCCCCGTTGTAACTCCAAAAGCACTTCATTTAATGGATGTTGGTGCCAACCAAATTGCATCGATTGCGGCCTCTTCTATTCCATTTTTGGAGCATGATGACGCGAATCGTGCTTTGATGGGATCAAACATGCAGCGTCAAGCGGTTCCGCTTCTTCGTCCGAATTCTCCAATTGTTGGAACAGGAATTGAGCGTTTAGTTGCTCGTGATTCTCGTGTTCTAATAAACGCTGAAGGTAATGGAACTGTAGAATATGTAGATGCAAATGAGATTATCATTCGTTACGATTGGAATGCTGAAGATAAATTAGTGAGTTTTGACAGTGAAGTAATTCATTACAAGCTTACTAAATTCATGAAAACAAACCAAAGTACGTGTATCAACTTGAAACCAATTGTACAAAAAGGCGATAGAGTTGAAAAAGGACAGGTTCTTTGTGAAGGATTTGCAACGCAAAAAGGCGAATTAGCTCTTGGTCAAAATTTAAAAGTGGCATTCATGCCTTGGAAAGGTTATAATTTTGAGGATGCGATTGTAATTTCTGAAAAAGTTGTTCGTGATGATATCTTTACTTCTGTTCACATTGATGAATATTCTTTGGAAGTGCGTGATACAAAACGTGGAATGGAAGAATTAACGTCGGATATTCCAAATGTTAGTGAAGAAGCTACAAAAGATTTGGATGAAAATGGCTTGATTCGAATTGGAGCAGAAATAAAAGAAGGAGATATTTTAATAGGAAAAATTACACCAAAAGGTGAAACAGATCCTTCTCCTGAAGAAAAATTACTTCGTGCGATTTTTGGTGACAAAGCGGGTGATGTAAAAGATGCTTCTTTGAAAGCTGGACCATCTCTTCGTGGAGTTGTAATTGAAAAGAAATTATTCTCACGGGCAATTAAAGACCGTAAATCTAAAAATTACGATAAACCCGTTCTTGAAACTATTGATGCTGAATACCACAAAGATTTTGCTGATTTAAAAGAGAAATTGGTAGATAAGTTATTGCAAATTCTTGGCGAAAATAAAGCCAACGGTGTTTTCAATAACTTTAAAGAAGAATTGGTAAAAAAAGGCACTAAATTTTCAAATAAGGCACTGATTGCATTGGATTATTCAATTGTTAATCCACTTAATTGGACAAGCGATGCTACAATAAACCAATTGGTTAGTCGCGTTATTCATAATTTTAATATCAAATCAAATGATCTTTTAGGTAACTATAAGCGTCGAAAATTCCATATCTCTGTTGGTGATGAACTTCCTGCAGGAATTGTGAAATTAGCGAAAGTGTATGTTGCAAAAAAACGAAAGTTAAAAGTAGGTGATAAAATGGCTGGTCGTCATGGTAACAAAGGTATTGTAGCAAATATTGTTCGTGCTGAAGATATGCCATTCCTTGCCGATGGAACTCCTGTTGATATAGTTTTGAATCCGCTTGGTGTACCTTCTCGTATGAACTTGGGTCAAATTTATGAAACTGTTCTTGGTTGGGCAGGTGAAAAATTAGGCATGAAGTTCGCAACTCCGATTTTTGATGGTGCAACTCCTGATCAAATTAATGAGTGGACGGATAAAGCTGGCGTGCCAAGATCAGGTAAAACCTATTTGTATGATGGTGGAACTGGAGAACGTTTCCATCAACCAGCAACTGTAGGAATAATTTACATGTTGAAATTATCACACATGGTAGATGATAAAATGCATGCACGTTCGATTGGACCTTACTCCTTAATTACACAACAGCCACTTGGAGGTAAAGCTCAATTTGGAGGTCAGCGTTTTGGAGAGATGGAAGTTTGGGCTTTGGAAGCATTTGGTGCTGCCAATATCTTACAAGAAATCTTAACTGTAAAATCAGATGATGTTACAGGCCGTGCGAAAGCATATGAAGCAATTGTAAAAGGAGACAATATTCCTGAACCAGGAATTCCTGAATCTTTTAATGTATTGCTGCACGAGTTGAGAGGTTTGTGCCTTAATGTAACTATGGATTAATTGAATTATTTAACGAAAACATTCTACTAAAAATGGCTTTCCAAAAAGAAACACCAAAAAAACAAAATAGCTTCAATAAGATTACTATTTCACTTGCTTCACCAGAGATAATTTTGGAGAACTCAAGCGGTGAAGTATTGAAGCCTGAGACGATTAATTACCGTACTTATAAGCCTGAAAGAGATGGTTTATTCTGTGAAAGAATCTTCGGTCCGGTTAAGGATTATGAGTGCCATTGTGGAAAATACAAGCGTATTCGCTATAAAGGAATAGTTTGTGACCGTTGTGGTGTTGAGGTAACTGAGAAAAAAGTGCGCCGTGAAAGAATGGGGCATATTTCCTTAGTTGTTCCTGTAGCACACATTTGGTATTTCCGTTCTCTTCCTAATAAAATCGGATATCTTTTAGGTTTACCGACGAAGAAATTAGATCAAATTATCTATTATGAGCGTTATGCGGTAATTCAAGTTGGTTCTGCTTTGTCTATTGAAGGACTTACACTTAAGAAAATGGATTTCCTTTCTGAGGATGAATACCTTGACATTATTGATAATCCATTAATGAAAGACAATCATCATTTAGATGACGCTGACCCGAATAAATTTATCGCGAAAATGGGTGCAGAAGCACTTCATGATTTATTGAAAGGATTGCAATTAGAGGAGCTTTCATATCAATTACGTGATCAAGCAGAACACGAAACTTCTGTTCAGCGTAAAAACGAAGCTCTTAAAAGATTGCAAGTTGTTGAAGCAATGAAAGATTCTCAAAAGAGAATTGATAATAGACCAGAATGGATGATTGTAAAAGTTGTTCCGGTTATTCCACCAGAATTAAGACCTTTAGTTCCTTTAGATGGTGGACGTTTTGCAACTTCAGATTTAAATGATTTATACCGTCGAGTTATTATTCGTAACAATCGTTTGAAGCGTTTGATAGAAATTAAAGCGCCTGAGGTTATTTTGCGAAATGAGAAACGAATGTTACAGGAATCTGTAGATTCATTGTTTGATAATTCTCGTAAGTCAAGTGCTGTAAAAACAGAATCTAACCGTGCTTTAAAATCTCTTTCTGATTCCTTGAAAGGAAAACAAGGTCGATTCCGTCAAAACTTATTGGGAAAACGTGTTGATTATTCTGCTCGTTCTGTAATTGTTGTTGGACCAGATTTGAAATTACACGAGTGTGGTTTGCCAAAAGATATGGCTGCGGAACTCTACAAGCCGTTTATCATTCGTAAAATGATTGAACGTGGTATTGTGAAAACTGTTAAATCAGCGAAAAAAATTGTAGATAAAAAAGATCCAGTTGTTTGGGATATTTTGGAGAATGTATTAAAAGGGCATCCTGTTCTCTTAAACCGTGCACCAACTTTACACAGATTGGGAATTCAAGCTTTTCAACCGAAATTAATTGAAGGAAAAGCAATTCGTTTACATCCATTAGTTACAACTGCTTTCAATGCCGATTTTGATGGTGACCAGATGGCGGTTCATTTACCTTTGGGTAATGCTGCAATCTTGGAAGCACAAATGTTGATGCTTGCATCTCACAATATTCTGAATCCTGCAAATGGTGCTCCAATTGCAGTACCTTCTCAAGACATGGTTTTGGGATTGTACTATATTACTAAGGGAAAAAGATCTTTTGATAAGGAAATCGTAAAAGGTGAAGACAGTATTTTTTACTCTCCACAAGAGGTAATAATTGCTTACAATGAAGCAAAATTAGATTTACATGCTCACTTAAAGGTGAAATCATATGACCTAAATGCAGCAGGAGAACCTGAATTAATGTTAATTGAGACGACTTGCGGACGAGTTATGTTTAATGAGAAAGTTCCAAGAGAAGTTGGATACATTAATGATGTACTTACGAAAAAAGCATTGCGAGATATTATTGGAGAAGTATTGAAAATTTGTGGGACTTCCCGAACTGCTCAATTCTTAGATGATATCAAAGGTTTGGGTTATGAAATGGCTTTTAGAGGTGGTTTGTCTTTCAACTTGGATGACATTATTATCCCTAAGGAAAAAGAAAAATTAGTTGAAAAAGCACATGGTGATGTGAAAGATGTTATGGGTAATTATAACATGGGTCTTATTACAAACAATGAGCGTTACAATCAAATTATCGACATTTGGACGCATACAAACTCTCGTTTGACGCATACATTGATGGAGCAATTGAAAACAGACCGTCAAGGTTTTAATTCAATCTACATGATGTTTGATTCTGGAGCTCGTGGTTCGAAAGAGCAAATTCGTCAGCTTTCTGGTATGCGTGGATTAATGGCAAAACCGCAAAAGTCTGGTGCCTCTGTTCAGGAAATCATTGAAAATCCAATTTTATCTAACTTTAAAGAAGGATTATCAATTCTTGAATACTTCATTTCAACACACGGTGCGCGAAAAGGTCTTGCAGATACAGCTTTGAAAACAGCGGATGCGGGATACTTAACCCGTCGTTTGGTGGATGTTGCTCAAGATGTAGTAATTAATATAAATGACTGTGGTACTTTAAGAGGAATTGTCGCTACTTCACTCAAGAAAAATGATGAAATTGTTGAGCCTTTATACGATCGTATTTTAGGTAGAACTTCTGTACATGATATATATTTGCCGGAATCAGAAACAATCATTGTTGCTGCAGGTGAAATTATATCTGAGGATGTAGCAAAGTCGATTGAAAAGGAAGGAATTGAAGAAGTTGAAATTCGTTCAGTTCTTACTTGTGAAATGAGACGTGGTGTTTGTTCTAAATGTTATGGAAGAAATCTTTCAAATCACCGTCTAGCTCAAATTGGAGATGCTGTTGGTGTTGTTGCTGCTCAATCAATTGGTGAGCCAGGAACACAGTTAACATTGCGTACTTTCCACGTGGGTGGTACGGCGTCAAATACTACGGATATTTCTGATTTAAAAGCGAAAGCAAATGGTAAATTAGAAATAGATGAATTACGAACTATAGAAAAGAAAAATGCTGATGGTTCTGTTAAATTAATTGTTGTTGGTCGTTCTGCTGAATTGAAGATTTCAGACGAGAAAACAGGAATTACAGTTATGACTACTAATATCCCTTACGGATCAGAATTATTTGTGTCGCACAATACGAAAATCAAAAAAGGTGATGTAATTTGTAAGTGGGACCCATACAATGCTGTTATAATTTCTGAGGTTGCAGGTAAAGTTGTTTTTGACGATGTAGTTGAAAATATTACTTACCGCGAGGAAGTTGATGAGCAAACTGGATTTACAGAAAAAGTAATCATAGAAACAAGAGATAAAAAGAAGAGTCCAGCTATTCATATTATCGATCCTAAAACAAAAGAAATTTTACGCGAATATTCAATTCCTGTAAACGCACACATTTCTGTAGCTGAGGGTGATAAGTTGGAAGCAGGAGAGATTCTTGTGAAAATACCAAGATTGTCAGGTAAAACAGGAGATATCACTGGTGGACTTCCTCGTGTAACGGAATTATTCGAAGCTCGAAATCCTTCTAACCCTGCTGTTGTTTCAGAAATTGATGGTACCGCTACTTTTGGAAATATCAAGAGAGGTAACAGAGAAATTAAAATCACTTCGAAATTTGGAGAGGTTAAAAATTACTTGGTTCCATTGGCAAAACATATTCTAGTTCAACAAAATGACTTCGTTAGAGCTGGTCAACCCCTTTCTGATGGTGCAATTACACCAAATGATATTTTAAATATTGAAGGCCCAACGAAAGTACAAGAGTACATCGTGAATGAAATTCAAGAGGTTTATCGTTTGCAAGGTGTAAAGATTAATGATAAACACTTTGAAGTTATCGTTCGTCAGATGATGTTGAAAGCTGAAATTAGCGAATCAGGAGATACGCGTTTCCTTGAAGGACAATCTGTTCATAAAGCAGATATTATGGAGGCAAACGATGCATTGTATGGTTTGATGTTTGTAAAAGAAATTGGAGATTCTACGGAATTTAAAAAAGGGCAATTAGTGACAGTTCGAAAATTGAGAGACGAGAATTCTCGCTTAAAAAGAGAAGACAAACAAATCGTTGAAGCGCGCGAGGCAATTCCTGCAACTTCTACTTCCTTGCTTCAAGGAATTACGAGAGCTTCACTTCAAACTCAATCGTTCATTTCTGCGGCATCTTTCCAAGAGACTACAAAAGTGTTAAACGAGGCAGCTATCGCAGGAAAAGTAGATCATTTATTAGGTCTAAAAGAAAATGTGATCGTTGGGCATTTAATTCCTGCGGGAACAGGTGTTCGTGAATATCAAAAAATGATTGTAGGTTCTCAAGAAGCTTACGATGAACTTTTAGAACAAGTTTAAAAAATAAATTATTAATAAGAAAGGGGCTTTTGCCCCTTTTTTATTGCGCTATAGTTTTGTGATTTTCTGGTAGTCTTAATTGAGCTATTTTCGAACTTCTTTTTAGAAGATTTGGCCTATTGAAATTATTTAAAATTAGAGACGAAATAACTTAAATATTCATTTAGTTTCGTGGACAAGTAATACGGAATATTCATTAAAAAATACTTTTTACCACTTCTAGTTGAATGTTCTTCTATGCTAAATTTTCCCGCATACATTCGAACAGCATATGGATGAGGAGCAGCTTCAATAAATTGATGCAACGATTTTAGTTTGCCTTCTTTACCTGATTTTATCTCAATTGGAATAACCATTTTATTGAATTGCAAAACAAGGTCTACTTCAGCAGAAGATTGATTTTTTTCGCGCACCCAAAATATGGGCTTTACTGATTTTATTGTGTTTAAAGACATAAGTTCCTGTGCCACTAAATGTGGAATTATAGCTCCTTTGTATGCATTATTCAAATCTTCCATAGCAAGCATTTCAGCTTGAATGTTTAATTCATGATTAATGAGCCCCGTGTCTAGAAATTGAAGTCTTGGAGATTTTTTCATATCCGGAAGTATTGGAGGAGAAGTATCTGTGGTTGGGTAAATAAGTTGAATTACCTTGGCGTCATCGAGATTTCGAAATGCTTCACCGACTTCTCTGGAACGGTAATTCGAATTTCCAAAATTTTGAAACTTAATTCTTGAATCTAATCCCAAATGAGCAGTAGACATGATATGTCTGATTATTCTAGCTTCTGAATTATTAGTCGCATATTTAACAACATCCTCTTTATATGTTTCCCAGATACTTTCGTAAATAGTCGGTAAATCAGCAATATTCTTTGTTTTTACATATTTACTGACAACTTCAGGCATACCACCAATAATTGCATACCGATTAAATAAATCTAATAAGGTCTTATGTGCAACCTCACGTATTGGAATTATATTAATCTGCTCCAAGACAGCAGTTTTTTTGATAGCATTAAGAAACTCAGGAAAATTAATCGGAAACATGTACAATATATTGATCCTACCAACTGGAAAACTTCTAACTTTACGCATGGTATGTTCGAGTAATGAACCAGCTGCAATTACATGAATTTCAGGTTCCATCTCATAGAAATACCGCAACATTGAAATTGCTTCTGGTGTTTCCTGAATTTCATCTATAAAGACAATTGTATCTCTTTTTTCGGCTGTTGAGATATTGTGTGATATAAACAGTGCTTCTACGATTGTGTTTATATTTTCAAAATCTGTAAAAAATCGTCTATCTTCAGCAATCTCTAAATTCAGTAGGATACTATTTTTGTATCTTTTTGCAAATTGATGAATGAGGGTTGTTTTGCCAACTTGCCTTGCACCTCTTAAAATCAAGGGCTTCCGTTCGGAACTACTTTTCCAGTTCAATAGTTCCCTAAAAACATGTCTTTCTATATTCATTCTTCATTTACTTTGACATCAAATGTAACAAAATAAAGGTGAAATAACAAAATAAATGTAATATAGTAAGGGTAAATTATTATTTTATTTGTAATAAAGTAAGAGAAATAACTAGTCTGATAAAGGAATGAATAAATTAATAATAGGTTTTTTTGTGATCTTTACTTTATGAGTGATTCTTTTCTAGAAATTTTCAGCTACTATTTCTAATAAAACAGAGATTTTTTTGTGCCCACGACTGGATTCGAACCAGCACACCACTGAAGGCACCAGCCCCTCAAGCTGGCATGTCTACCAATTTCACCACGTGGGCAATGAATGGGAGCAAATATAGTGTTTTTCATTTATTTGTATGGAGAGTGCAGTACTATTTCATTCAAATATGGTGTTGTTTTAAATTTTAAATTAATTTTAACAAAATTTTTAAATGTCAGACTCTTCACATAAGATTTCGCTAGCAGGAATATTAATTGCATCAGGAATTGTTTTTGGTGATATTGGAACATCACCCTTATATGTTTTCCAAGCAATAACTGGAGGCGGAACAAGAATTTCACCTGATTTTATTTTGGGTGGTTTATCTTGCGTTATTTGGACTTTAATTTTATTAGCCACTGTCAAGTATGTTTTCTTTGCACTTAATGCTGACAATAAGGGTGAGGGGGGTATTTTCGCGCTCTTTGCCTTATTAAAAAATAAGAAGACTTCTTGGGTTATAATTTTGGCCTTAATTGGTTGTGCAACTTTGATGGCAGATGGGTTTATCACACCGGCAATTTCTATTTCTTCTGCCGTAGAAGGATTAAATATTTATTTTCCCGACACACCTGTAATTCCTATCGTGATTGGAATTGTTGTTGTTTTATTTTCTATTCAACAGTTTGGAACTGTGTTAATCGGCAAGTTTTTTGGCCCTATCATGTTGATTTGGTTTGCATTTTTGGGTTTAATAGGATTCATAAATATAGCAGAAAACACAGCTGTACTTCAGGCATTTAATCCATGGTGGGCTTATAATTTAGTTGCCAATGTAGATGGTGGATTTGTAGTTTTAGGTTCTGTATTTTTATGTACCACAGGAGCTGAAGCACTTTATTCAGACTTAGGTCATTGCGGAAAGGGGAACATCCGAATTAGTTGGAGTTTTGTTTCTGTTTTATTAGTCACTAATTATTTGGGGCAAGCTGCTTTATGCCTTACTCCAGGCTTAGAATTAGGTTCTAAAACAGTTTTCTATAAAATGGTCCCTGAATTCTTACTTCCTTTTGCCATAACAATTGCAACTGCGGCAACAATTATTGCCTCTCAAGCATTGATAACAGGTGTTTTTACCTTGATGAATGAGGCAATAAAATTAAAGCTTTGGACTAATTTGAAGATTAAATACCCCTCAGATCATAAGGGTCAAATTTATATTCCTTTTATCAATT
>Ga0209597_1002002_pt1 | contig 13031 bp, 13 predicted proteins | sample M_140625_MF_Meta_FD_187316 | JGI IMG/M metagenome (GOLD analysis project Ga0209597, IMG submission 187316) | Freshwater microbial communities from Lake Montjoie, Canada to study carbon cycling - M_140625_MF_MetaG (SPAdes) (version 2) | ecosystem: Environmental > Aquatic > Freshwater > Lake...
AAAACAAAAACAAAAACAAAAACAAAAACAAAAACAAAAACAAAAACAAAAACAAAAACAAAAACAAAAACAAAAACAAAAACAAAGATATAATTGAATAAAATAAAAAAAACGATATAGATATAATATAATACACACTCATGATTCCACCTCCTATTCAAATACCACATAATGACAAAGTGAATACTAGACCACGGTATGATACCATTATTTATGTACCAAAACAGGACATCGAACATCACTATGAGAAAAAGAGTAGTATCAAGACATGTATTCGTTACTTGTGTTATTGTTTTTGTTGCAAATAAATATAAACTACTTATATTTATTTCACACTGTCTTATAACTTAATTTTATTTGCTATAACAGTTTTTAGTAAAATTACTACTATTTATTCAGTGAATATACTGAATACATTTATTGTAACATAGTCACATTTTTGGTACGGGTTTTTTTGAAAAAGTCGTGTATTTATTTCATTACCTTTTATTTGGATGTAGGTCTATGTAAAAACCAAAGTAAAATACATAGTAATACAATACCACAACTCACCAACCATATGGTAATATGATTCGTTGCAAAATATTCCATGGTTCGATGGGCATCTTTCGAGCACGTAATATAATAATATCCATTAACAATATCATTTGAAAAATAAGTATTTGACGTAGGTATAATATTGTTTCTACGAAATAATAATGGGTAGATTATATACGCCTGTGGTTGTGCTTCTCGCATGATGTAAGCATCAATATGTTCATTGATATGACTCTTGTATTGTTTTAGTATGGTGGTATAAAATCGTTTATGAATAATGTAACACGATGTACCATGAATGGAAGACGTTTTATAGATAGATGGGTACGTAGTATGTTCAACGGTGGAAAATGGAATATACCATCCTCCCAACACAATGATATTCCAAGTAGGATGGGTAGTGATAAAGCGGTGAATATGTTTTTTAATTGATGTACTCATACGAGAACTAGTTGTTAGATTATCTTCTGTAATACAAATGTATTCCATATCGTGTGCAAGGGCATACTTATACATTGAAATATGACTTAAAAAACAACCGACTTTACCATTGGTTTTATGTTTTTCAAAATGAAAAAATTCTGTTGTGATACCATAATTCATAAGGGCCTTTGTTGTGCAAGCAATCCGTTCTTGATTTCCATTGGTAATGCTATAAAATGGTATCTTCATCATCATACTATTAGTACGGAATTGATTTAAATTATAAATCCACGACTTTTTGTGAAAAAGCCGTACCAAAAATGTTACGATATAGCAAATAAAATTCACCGTCTTATAAATCATTAACCATAAAAGATGATGAAAAAAAGTAAAAAGTATTTTCACAGTTTTTTCCAAACCCTTTTCACTCTATTTATTTGCTATAACAGAATTATATAGTATTATTTATATAGTTTATTCAGTATATAAATAATACTATATTCTGTTATAGCAAGTTTTGGGGGTAAGGCCTTGGTTTTTTCATTCTATTTTATTTTCGATAACAGAATATAGTACGTTTTTGGGTAAAGCCTTTTGTGAAAAAAATTTGAAAAGAAAATAGATTATTATTCCTATTACAATAATAAATAAAAATAAAAATTGTTTCCAATAAATTGCACATTGTTGAAGAAAACGAATGATATATGTACTACGATAATAATAATGAAATCTTCCTAATAAATTATTAATGACGGGATTAGAAAAATATAGATTGGTTGATTTTATTTGATTGTCTCTATGAAACAATAAGGGAACACATACATACGGTATGTATGCCAATTCATTGATTACATTGTCAATATGTTCACATGTTGTATCCGTTATATAGTTTTTATAACGAGATAAGATACGTTCATATAATCGTTTATGAATGATATAAAAACTAGTCCCATGTGTAGCATGTGTTTCATATAATGTAGGATAAGTGGTGCTTTTATATGCTGTACATGGATTAGTAATCCAACCACCCAAGTATATAATTTCCCATCTTGAAGATTGGAGTGCGAGAGATACATCATTCATCACATTACGACATTCGTTTTCTGTGACACCTGCACTACAGATGTTATCTTCTGCAATACAAATGGATGATAATTGATGTTTTTTAGCATAACGAAAGAGTTCAATATGACTTAAAAAACAACCGATTCGTCCATTTGTTTTATGTCTTGGAAAGGTATGAACAGTATAAGACCATTTATATTTATATTGTTGTAAGGAGTGAATTGTGTGTTGTAATCGTTCTTTATCACCATTTGTAACGATATGAACAGTGATCATACTTATCTAAAATTATATTTCTTCTATAAGTGTTTATTTTCACGGCTTTTTCACAAAAACCCGTACCAAAAATGTTCAAGGCCTTTTCACAAAAGGCCTTACCCCCCAAAACTTGCTATAACAGAATGTTAATTAATATAATGGTTTATTCAGTATATTCAGTGAATAAATACTACTATATTCTGTTATAGCAAATAAATAGAGTGAAAAAGATGTGAAAATGTTACTATAACAGAATTTATCATGTTACAATAAATGTACTCAGTATATTCACTTAATAGTAAAAGTACTACTAAAAACTGTTATAGCAAATAAAATTAAGTTATAAGACAGTGTTTATTTTACAAGGGTTTTTTTTATCATTAGAGTTGTTTAAATTCAAAATATGTATAACCATTTTGTAATAACAATTCAATAAGACGTTCAGGTGTATAAGGACTTAATAAACCTTCCGATTCTTGAATCATAGTAGCATCATATAATAGTGATCCGACCACTTGACTACAATACGTAGGATGTGATCGTTTTGACCATCTTATAGGTTTTGGTGAAGGATGTCGGTACACTTGATAGATACAAGTAAATTTTTTTATAAAATCTAGTAATGGTTCTTTTACAATCACCCATTTTCCGACATACGTATACGTTTGTAAAATGTGTTTTTTATACTTTCCTGGTGTAGCATTAATTAGGTATTTTATTCCATTCTCTTCAATAACCAGTAATGTATGAGCAATACCATAATTAAAATATTGAGTGATAGCCTCCGTAAAAGAATAATTTGATATGTACTCTTTTGTAAACACAATATCACCATGTTTAAATTGATTGTATATGGTGATTGCAGAAGATAACATGGGATACGAATAATGTTGTGATGTAGTAATAACACTTTTATGTTTGAAAAAAATATGAATCATGTACAATACAAAAGGTAAAAGTAAAATAAGTAATGTATTTATATAAATTGATAAGATACATACTGATACAATGATGACAAAATAAAATGAAATAATCGTAAAAAACATAATTCTATTATCTATTATCTATTTATATATATAAACATATTTATACTAGTATAAATATGATTAGTAATGAATTACTACTAGTAATTATTTCGTTATCGATACTATTGTTTCTTTCTTATACGTTACATATTTCTTTTATCTTACTCGTATTGGTATTCTATGTTGTATGTGTCATTTATTTTTCAATACGTGTCAAAATACATTCAACGAAAGAATATGAAAAATATAAAAGAACTACGACTAGTGCTATACCAACTATTGTTTATACATATTGGCATTCTGAACAACTTCCTCATACCGTTCAAAAATGCATTACCTCATGGAAACGTCATTTGAAAGGATACACAATTCATGTTATTAATGAAAAAAATATAAAAAAGTATAGTTCTTCTTATGTAACATGGAAACCATCATTTACCCATCAACAACGTGCAGATTTATTACGCTTAGAAGTACTACAACATACAGGTGGAATATGGATGGATGCAACTATTTATTTAAATGATTCATTAGATTGGGTTCATTCCTATCAACATGCAGAAAAAAGTGAATACGTAGGGTTTAAATTAAATGGATTTCAAAGGACTTCTACTCCAGTGGTTGAGAATTGGTTTATGGCTAGTGTTCCTCATTCTGCTTTTATTCGAGATTGGAAAGATGAATTTAGTAACATTATTCATTATTCATCAACATCTGATTTTGTAGAATCATTACGAAATAAAAAAGTTGATTTTCAAGGAGTAGAAGATCCATATTATTTAACCATGCATATTAGTTGTTTGGCAATACTAAAACATAATAATACCTATTCATTAAGTTTATTAACTGCAGAAGACGGACCATATAAATATTTGTCTAGTTGTTGTATGACAAGTGTATTTTTTCCATTTGTGTTTTTATTGTTTCAAGGACAAGAAGCACCTATTGTTAAGTATCGTGGAATTGAACGTACTATTCTTGAATATAGTAGTATGTTTCATTTATTAAAGTAAGTTAAACTTTATATAATATATAATATAAATGAAACTTCATGTTATTACAAATGGAGATCCAATACGAAAAAATAATGTAAAAAAAGCACTAGATTGTTATTCCATACCATTTACATTTCATGAATATAAACGAAACAAAACAAATGGTAAATTGGGTTGTTTTATGAGTCATATTGAATTATATCGTTATGCAAGGTATCATAAGAAAGAGTATATATGGATTGCTGAAGATAACATTACAAATGCATATGAGTATACTACTAATACGATATGGAATGATATTCAGACATTTATAAAAAAGGAACGTCAATGGTATATATTGTTTATTGGTGGATGGTTTCAACATGTTGTATCCTATGAAAAAACAGACTATCCACGTATTTGTAAAACCAATTCATTACATGGATTATCATGTTATATGATACATGAACGTTTTTATAACCTAGTATTAGATCAATACGAAGCACATACAACTAATGATATCGATTGCTATTTACAATCTTTATCTACAAATCGTGCATATATTTTATATCCTATATTATTTTATCGAGATTGTTCAATCGTATCTACAAATACTCAGAACGTACCTAATACATATATTAATTTATGGAGATCATTTTATCATCAACCTGTTTTATTACGACTACAAGAATGGATGATTTATAATGGTATGATGAATTATACAACAAATAGTATTATTCTACTAGTTCTATTATTTTTATTATATTATATAGGACGTATTATTTACACGGTTTTTTCACAAAAACCCGTACCAAAAATGGTACGATAACAGAATGTATGATGTTACAATAAATGTACTCAACGTTTACCTTGTCGACCGTTTTCAATAAAATATTATTCTTAATTATTTTAATTAAGAATATACGTATAAACACGATACATAAATATAATATATTTATAAATATAATCAATATTATGAGAAAATAAAAACGGTCAACAACGTAAAACGTATTCACTGAATAAATAGTAAAAGTACTACTAAAAACTGTTATAGCAAATAAAATTGAGTTATAAGACGGTGCATCATTATAATTTCCATAGTAGATATACTATAAGTAGTATGCTGCTACATAGTATTGTATTTTTTATAATTCCTACATTTTTATAATATAAAATAATACTTATAATAAACACAACCATAACACACGCTATTTTTACTGTAGTACTACAAGTTGAATTTCGATAAAGTGTTGGGTACAGTATTTTAGTAGACGTAGGTACAATATGATAATATGCATTTGGTATCATTTTTATTATATATGAAAATGAATTTAATCGTGTTGTAACTGGAATGTTTCTAGATAATTTTTTATTGTTGTGTATGGAATATAATTGTAATCTAGGTTTATAATAGGTCTTGGTTTTATACGATTGAAGTAGATGTTCTATTTCTGATTCTACTGTTTCATATGAAATAGGTAATTTTATAAAAGATGGATACGGATGATAATGAGTAGCAAGTGTGTTTTTTATTTTATATTTATATAATTCACGAAATGAAACCATATTATTCTTATAATATGATTCTTCTACCCACATTTATTATATCTTTTTTTACTATTTAACACGACTTTTTTCAAAAACAGTAGTATATATTAATCTATTATCAAGGTCTTTTCACAAAAGGCCTTACTCCGCTCATGGCGGATACCCCAAAACTTGTTATAACAGAATATCAATTAATATAATGGTTTATTCAGTATATTGACTGAATAAATAGTAAAAGTACTACTGAAAACTGTTATAGCAAATAAAATTAAGTTATAAAACAATGTCTATTCTCAAAAAAAACAGAATCACTGTTATCCAACCACGATTTTTTATTTTACTAAATAAAAAATTACGCAGAAAAAGTACTAGTCTAATTAATTTTTTTATCAAGGTATTTTTTATTTTTATTTTGTTTTATAACTCAATTTTATCACGGCTTTTTCAATATTATACTACTATGTACAATTATTAAAGATACGGATTCTTAGACTGTTCGATAATATCATTAGTTGAAACCATACCTTTATGTTGATACTTTTTGTCCAAAGAAAAAATAGCAGTAAACGTTACCTGACGTAATGTATTGTACTGCTGAAGAAACTCCATCATATTGTCATCACGCATCGTACGAAACAATTCCTCTCCAATCGTCACATACGAATCAAGAATTTGTCGTTCTTCTACCATGCGTTTTTCTTTTTGGTGCGCCACGTAAACACGCTGTTTGAACTTTTTCTCATCCAACGCACCCTTTAAGTACGCAATACGATCCACATCACGATCATCACGCACCGCCAATTGAATCAAGGTCACTTGACGATGATGTACACATTGTTGATACAAATGTTGAATGTACAATTGTTGCTCTTCCGTTGCCCCCCGTTGAATGATTCGCAAGATGTGACGAAAGGACGGAATCGGACCACATCCACCATGATCTTGACGATGACGAGGATCATGAATGTTGCCCGCTCGTAATGCTTCAAAATAGTGCGGATTGTGAATGACACCCGTTTCCACTTGTCCCGTATTCCATGAAAATGCCGTGTGACATTGAATACAAAACATTTGATCACATCCATCGGTCTTGTAAATACGGCAATGACATTTCGGACACGGTTTTGTACTACGTTTTAATTCTTCCACCGTCGCCACATCATCTGCATGACATTCGTGACCATCCACTAGTTCTTTCGAACAGGACTTGCATACTTTGACCGCACACAATCCACATACATAAGAAGCATCAAGAAATCCCCGACATTCACCCATCGGACATTTCATGATCATTTCCTTGGTGTTTTTTTCAATGCGTTTGGTTTCCCATTTGTACAAATCTCGTTGTTTAACATTCAACCGATCTGAAATATCTTTTTCAATTGCTCGTTGCGTACTGACCAATTGATCTTCTTTTTCCGAATTACATTCACGAATCCGTTGTAATTCAATCATATCACGCTGGATAGCATCAACTTTCATTTGACGTTCCGCTTCGGATTGTAATGCTGGTAAGTACGTTTTCTCTTCTTCAAACAAAATGGTTTCTCGCATCGCACGATACTCGTCTCGTAAAAAGGAAGCAGGCAATGTCTCTTGGATAAATTCCATCTTCCATTCTTTTCGACAATTCATACAATGTGGTTGATGAACCGATTGCAACAAGTATCGTTTCACACATGACGCACATGCTTGGTACCCACAAGCACACTCAATCATTTTATGTGTCGTTTTATTGTATGATTCGGTACAAATGTTGCAAGCGGGAACTTCAGGTTTTTCTTTCTTTTCCTTGATTATTTTTTCCTTTTTTTCCTTGATTACTTTTTCTTTCTTTTCTTTTTTTTCCTTTGTACCGGTCTCCTTTTCTAGAGACACAGCAGCACCCGGATGCATCATTTCGGTTACTTCTGACATTTCTGCAATTTCTTCCTCTGTAAAATCAATAATAATCACTTGGCTGTTTGTCGACATGGTCTTGTACGTGAGAGATACTCTTTATGTTATTACTTTTTAATTTTCATTTTTTCATTTTCTTACTTTTTTTTATTATGCCTTCGGAGCACAAGTACATAATGGACTTTCATTTTGAAGTAATGTATCCCACTCGTCATTTGCCAGGTCCTCTTTTTGTATTGTAAATTCATCTGTAAAAATAAAAAGAAAATGGTATGTTTTTATCGATAATAGATAGTGAAAAAGCCGTGGATAAAAAATGAAAATCAATTTATTCGTTTAGAACAAGTACCTTTGACGACGACATGACCGACACGATGATTACGATCCACGTGCCCATTACAAATGAATACGTACCCATGCCCGCCTCTTCTGCATCGTTTCACGAATATTCGTGGTCTGATGTAGAAGATCAAGACGACCAAGAATACGAAGACGACCAAGAATACCAAGATGAAGACGGCCAAGAATACCAAGAAAATGTTTCTCCTCAAACCTTGTATACACTCGGTGAACGTATAGGTGATGGTACTACTGCGGTTGTTTACAAGGCTACTCATTCCTTTTATGGACAAGTAGCCGTGAAAAAGTTTTATGCTCGTTATTCTTTCAATGCGATTCGAGAAGTTGAACTCATGCGGTCTGTAGAAAACCACCCGCAATTCATGAGTGTGCTTGATACATGGGTAGATGAAACGAATTTCTGTTCCTACGTTGCTATGGAATTACTCGATGGTGACTTGTTGAGTCTCATTGAAGAGAACAGTATGTCCAGTAAGGATATGGTAGAGTGTGCCTATCAACTCATAAAAGCGGTCGAGTACCTTCATGCGAAACATATTGTCCACTTTGACTTGAAACCCGAAAACATTGGTTACATCAAACAGTCTAATGGAAGTATCCAGTACAAGATCTTGGACTTGGGAACTGCAGAAATGTTTTCTTATGTAGCGAAACCTTCTTTTCAAGATAGTGTCAATAATGGAGAGACCGTATTAAGTACGATTCAATATCGGTCCTATGAAGCCATTGTGTTGAATGGAAAACATGTTCATAATGAAAAAAGTGACATATGGTCTTTGGGTTGTATCATATATGAACTGATGATGGGAGATCAATTATTTCCGATAGCGAGTGAAAATACGATCGAAACCAATCACAGCATCTTGGAAAAAGGACTACAACGAGTTCATAAGATGAGTATTCAATCCTCGGAAAATCAATTGCTCATTCAGGTAATGATAAAGTGTTTAGCTAAACATCCAGTCACACGGTACGGAGCACATGACTTGTATCACTTTTTTATGGAAGAAGAAATGAACCAAATTGACTAGACTAGTGTACAAGACCCCAAAACTTGCTATAACATAGTTTTTAGTAATAGTAAATTGTTTATTCACCGTATTATAACTCAATTTTATTTGCTATAACAGTTTTTAGTAGCAATTTTATTATTTATTCAGTGAATATACTGAGTACATTCATTGTAACATCATAAATTTTGTTATCGTACCATTTTTGGTACGGGTTTTTGTGAAAAAACCGTGAATAAATAGAGTGAAAAAGATATGAAAAGGTACGAAAAGTAATAAAAAATAGAAAAAAAAGAGATACATAATCGTATGATACATACGATTATCACACTACTCTTATTACTAAAAAAAATCACCATCTTATAACTCAATTTTATTTGCTATAACAGTTTTTAGTAGTACTTTTACTATTTACTCAGTGAATATACTGAGTACATTTATTGTGACATCATAAATTCTGTTATCGTACCATTTTTGGTACGGGTTTTTGTGAAAAAGCCGTAAAAAAATGAACATCACATCTAGTACATGATACATGAATAATAATAATACAATGGACAAGTGGTCAAATCATACTCGGCATAATGAACGACGTGAATATGTATTTTCACCGCATGATAATACCATAACTGTCACATGTCATAATGTGGAATACTATGACACCTCATATGGAGAGGATAAGACGATCGTATCCTCGATTGATGTTGATGGTGGATTACTTTTATCAATTGGTGGTGTACTTGTATCAACCGATCAACACGAATATACCATAGGTACGATTGTATCTCCTACATGGGTAGGATATAAAACTATTGCTATTGTGATGACTGTTGAAAAAAAGAATACATAATATAAAAAAATGGATTAAAAACACGGCTTTTTCACAAAAACCCGTACCAAAAATGTTATTATAAATGTACTCAGTATATTTACGTAATAAATAGTAAAAGTACTACTAAAAACTGTTATAGCAAATAAAATTGAGTTAGAAGACGGTGATAAAAATGGTGAATGTGTAAAGGTATAGAGTAAATGATTTTTTTATTACAAAAAGTAATAAAAATATAGTCTACGGTGAGACTTGAACTCACGGCCTATCACTTAGAAGGTGATCGCTCTATCCAACTGAGCTACGCAGACTAATTACAGTTATACAATATACAATTGTATGCTATATATTATCAGTTTAAATAGTAATATCATTAACTACATACAATCGGTATGTTGTATATAATTATTTCTATTACATGTACGTAACCATATCCTATAAAAAATGAAAATTGAAAAAAATAGATAGTAGAGTTACTCTCATTCAGCAACAGAATCATGTCTCGTATTCAAATCGAAAACTTTATCGCTATCGCCAACGAACGTTTGTTTCAAGGAAAACAATTGGATGCGTTGAACACCATTTGGAAAGAAGTGACGCATTTTGAAACATGCAAAGTCGAAGTAAAAGCAGGTGATCGTATCGGTCAATTATGTGGCAAAGCCTGTATCAAAGGAAAAGAAACGTGTATGTGTCATCAACCTCGTCCAGTAAAGGTAAAAGTGGAAAAAGTAGAAAAACAACGTTGTGGAAAAGAAGTACAAAAAGGAAAATGCATTCGTTTCTGTGTCGATGGACTAGATGTATGCAAGTACCATCAACCCAAGGATGCGCCGGTTATGTGTACCTTCCAGTTGGTATCTGGTAAACGCAAGATGACCGAATGCGGAAAACCCTGTGCTTCTGGTCTCAACATGTGCAAACGTCACTTGATGGAAAAGAAACCGGTTGAAGTAAAACCTGTTGAAGAAGAAAAATCTATTGAAGCGAAACCTGTTGAAGAAGCAAAACCAGTTAAAGTAAAGTCGGTTAAAGTCAAACCTGTTGAAGAAGTGAAACCTGTTGAAGTGAAACCTGTTGAAGTGAAACCTGTTGAAGTGAAACCTGTTGAAGAAGCAAAACCAGTTGAAGCGAAGCCTGTCGAAGTCAAATCCGTTGAAGCAAAGCCTATTGAAGTCAAATCCGTTGAAACGAAACCTATCGAAGTCAAATCCGTCGTGTCAGAGCAGGTACAAGAGGAGAACAAGGTACAATGTGATTTTTTGTTAAAATCAGGTGCCCGAAAAAATCAACCCTGCGGTAAGAAGTGCGTGTCTGGTCAACGTAAATGTGTTCTTCATGTATCATAAAAAATAAAAAAATGGTAAAAATAATTAGTAATAAAATGATTACTAATATTAATACTACTATGAGTTACGAAATTGAAATGATTCCAATAAAACAAAAAAGTACTAAAGACGATATTGAATATGGTTTTGAAATTGAATTTCCACGATTTATCTTACATAATACATCATCGTCACCCACGTTGAAAAATAAAAAAATAATATATAGAAAAGAAATAAACCTAGATGGTCAACGTATTACAATCGAAGTGACTCCAGAAGAACAAGCAAAAGACGTTTTTTTTATTGAAACACAAATTGGTGTATTTAACGACAATATCAAACAAATCACACATATGAATAATGATATCTTTACACGTGTACTAGGTCATCTAAAAGAAGTTATGATGAAATATTGTGACGATTCACCACCTTTTTCCATAAAAGATGTTGAAAAATCAATATGTGATTCAAATGAAAGTCCTGTGGTAACGTCGTCTACTGTAGTGTCTGATGAGGACGAAGACGAAGATATACAATGGACTCCATCACCAATCAAAAAAACATGTGTGTTTTGTCCGATTATGTTTACGCCATATCAAATTGATATTACTAGTATCAAACTTATATCATCTTCTACCTTTATCCTAACCGTACCTATACCAAATGATAGAATACAAGTCGGTGATAAAATACAGATTCGTGGTACAGAATACCATGATGGAATATATAGAATGACAGAAAAACAATCAACCGTATCATTCGTCATAAATAGCATTGGATATAAATATGAAGAAAGAACGTCTACTAATGGTACATTATATAGTATGTTTGAAACAACATCTCATCTAACTGTATCTATTGATATATCTTATTACACTAAATTATTTTTCTTTAATCTACTATTATTAGAAAAAATGGGTAGTAGAATGGGTATAGATTTTTATGAATATGATAAAAAAATATATGAAAAGATAACCCAGTATATCGATACAATTGATTTTACGAATGAACTCGAAAAAGAAAGAACACAAGGGTTTTTATTATATATTTTGTATATTATATCGAGTGTTAATGTATGGCAAGAACATGGCGGAGATTATCTAAAACAAGTAGTAACTCTAAAACCACGAATATCAATAACATCCTTATTTAATTCATTTGATAAACCATTACAAAAAACGATTTTATCGCTACCGATTACTCCAATGTTAAATGATATATTTTATGTTACTAGTGATAATATTGAGGTAGATCTTTCCACTATAATAGATAATTTACGAAAAATGTACCATGGTGATATACCTAAAGATGTAGACAGTACCAATGATGCTTCATTACATTCATTTGTGTGTATGGTAAATATGGAGCAAACGGAACTATTTGATTTTACAATAAAAAAACCGTATCAAACGTGTGTTGAATTCAGGTCAACATTTAATTTTACATCATTGGAAGACATTGAATCATATTTTTTTACTCAACTTCAATCCATGTTTTATCATTTGAATCAAGATAGTTTTTTTCTTGGTAAAAAGAAAGTAAACAAAAGAAAATTGAACAGTACAAACAAACGTAAATCCAATAGTAAAAATAAACGTAAGTTCAAAGGTAAAAACAAACCTAAATCCAAGGGTAAAAACATGTAATAGTTACCATTCTGTTATATAAAGTGTTGGGGTATCCGCCCTGAGCGGAGTAAGGTCTTTTGTAATGATATCGTTGCTAGTAGTAATAAGATAGCACAACATAAATGCCATACTAATGTATAATATGGA
>Ga0209597_1002008_pt1 | contig 13022 bp, 6 predicted proteins | sample M_140625_MF_Meta_FD_187316 | JGI IMG/M metagenome (GOLD analysis project Ga0209597, IMG submission 187316) | Freshwater microbial communities from Lake Montjoie, Canada to study carbon cycling - M_140625_MF_MetaG (SPAdes) (version 2) | ecosystem: Environmental > Aquatic > Freshwater > Lake...
ATCCCGCACTTCTACAACGCTTTTTACGTCTACAAATACGCCACGGGCCTCGCCGCTGCGATTACGTTGGCCAAGAAGGTGGCCGAGGGGGAGCCCGGCGCGCTCGACCGCTACCTCGGGTTTCTCCGGGGAGGCTCCTCGAAGTGGCCGCTCGATCTGCTCCGCGACGCGGGCGTGGACCTCGAGAAGCCTGAGCCGGTCGCCATCGCCCTGGCCCGCTTCTCGGAACTCGTGGACGAGCTCGCCACGCTGGTGTGACGTCGATCATCGCGATCCAGCCCGCGGCCTTACGGCCGGTCGGCTTTCTTGGATGAGGTCCAAGCCCAACGCCGTGAGGCGTGGGGCGAACGACTACCAGGCACTGCGTTCAGCGTGATTCGTCCGCGGAGTTGCGGCACAGGTTGAGAACCTGTGCTACGTCACAGATCAGCCCCGAGCGGTCGTGCGTCAAAGATTCCTACCCGCCGGCGCGGGCGAGTTCGACGAGCGGCCTCACCATTGAGCCCGTCGCACCGCCGTCGGTCCACGGCCGGGTCTTTTCCGAGAACGCCGGGCCGGCGATGTCGACATGAGTCCAGGGGATGCCACCCACGAAGCGCTCGAGGAACTTGGCGGCCGTGATGGCGCCCCCCCAGCGGCCGTCGCCCACGTTCTTGATGTCGGCGACCTCGCTCTTGATCTGCTCGTCGTAGTCGGGATACATCGGCAGTTGCCAGACCTGCTCGCCCACCTCGCGAGCGGCGGCGGCCACGGCGTCGCAGCAGGCCTGGTCGTTCGCGAACAGGCCGGCGACGTCCTGGCCGAGCGCCACCACGCAGGCGCCAGTGAGCGTTGCCAGATCGACGATCCGCTTTGGCTTCTCACCACGGATCACGTCGAGCACGTCGGCCAGCACCACTCGCCCCTCGGCGTCGGTGTTGTGGATCTCGATCGTCGTCCCGTTTCGGGCCGTGATCACGTCGCCGAGTTTGTAGGCGGCGGGGCCCGTCATGTTCTCGACGAGGCCGATGCCCACCACCACATCGATCGGCAGCTTGAGGGCGGCGATCGTTGCGGCAGCCGAGAGCACCGCGGCGGCTCCTGACATATCGCACTTCATCGTCAGCATGCCCTCCGACGGCTTGAGCGACAGCCCGCCGGAGTCAAAGGTCACGCCCTTGCCGACAAGCGCAAGCTGGGGTAAGGCTTCGGCCGCCGCGCGGCCCTGACCAGTGCGGCCGGCGCCGCGGTAACGGAGAATCACGAGCCGCGGCGGCCGTGAGCTGCCGCGACCCACGGCGAGGATCGCGTTGCACCGTTCACGGACGAGACGGTCTTCGTCCCAGATCTCGATGTCGAGCCCCGTGCGGCCGGCGATCGTGGCGCACTCGTCGGCGAACGACTGCGGATAGATGTCGTCCGGGGCCATGTTGACGAGCCGTCGGGCGAGGTTCACGCCGTCAGCGATCACCGTGCCCCGCTCGACTGCCTCCACGGGCGCCGAGATCCAGATCGTGGTGCCAAACCGGTTCCGTTTCGGCTCCGCGCGGTAGAGATCCTGGCCCACCATGCCCACGGCCGCGCCGGCGACTGCCTGCTCCACCTGCTTGGTGGTCCATGCGCCGTCGGCCACGAAGGCAACGCGGCTGCGGGGCTTGGCGGCCAGGTGTCGCGACGCCGTGGCTGCCGCACGGTACAGCACGCCCGCGGTCACGTCTTCCCGCTTGCCGATGCCGACGACGACGAGCTGGCCGGCCCGTAGCCCGGGGGCCGCAAGGAGGGGCACGCACTCGTAGCGACGGCCGGTGATTTCGCCGGTGGCGGCGAGCCTGCCGAGCAGTCCGCCGGTGGCGGCGTCGAGTTCGGCGGCCGAGCCGTTGCCCACGCCCCCCTCGGCCATGAACACGACGACAGCTTCGGCGTCGACGGAGTCTGGACGGGTAGAGGGCTCACAGGTGATGGGGCCGGCGCCGGTGGTCGGCAGGAACTCTCGGGACATGAACTCTTCTCCGGAAAACGTCGCGGCGATTCCAGGGGCCGCGATGACGACGTGTTGTACACGTTTTCAGGCGGTGGGCGAACCGCCGCGGAGCCACGGGGATGCCAGGGCGAGCAGCACCGGCAGGACCACGAGATTGCCCACGAGCCCGCCGACAAGTGTGAGCGCCGACAGCCAGCCGAATGACACCGTGGGCATGAATCCGCTCGTCGTGAGGGCGAGGAAGCCGATGACCAGGGCAAGCGTGGAGAAGATCATCGCCCGGCCCGCCGTTTGGTGGGCTACTTCGAGGGCGGTGGCGTGCGTCCCCGCGGCAAGCTGGTGACGGAAGGCGGTGATGTAATGGATCGAACTGTCGACGGAGAGGCCCATCGAGACGGCGGCGATCATCGCCGTGCCCATATTGATCGGCTCGCCGACCCAGCCGAGTAGCCCCAGCACGACGAAGATCGGCAGACTATTCGGCACCAGGGCGATCGCGGCCAGGAGCGGGCTGCGGAAGGCGACGGCCAAGAGCAGGAAGATGCCCGCCGCCGCGATCAGGAAGGTGAGCCACTGGTCGGCGAGCAGTCGGTCAACGAGTTGGGAGAGGAGGACGAAAAAGCCGGTCACTTCGGCGCCGGCGCGGCCGCCCGTGTCGGGATACTCTTCCGCTGCGATGCTGCGCACCTGGTCGATGATCGCCCGCTTCGCCGCCGCGGGCTGCCGTTCATGAGCCCGCAGCATGACCCGCAGCCAGACGCCGCCGTCCCGGGGGTCGCGGCCGACGAGCGACCGTACGAAGGCCGGTTGCCCGTCGTCCTTCTGCCGGAGCATCGCATTGACCAGGAGCGCCTGCCCTTTTCGTGGCAGCAGCGGAGCCGCCGAGACCACATCCACGACACTCATCACCTTGGTGAGTGCCGGCGTCATCACGCCATCCGAGCCCGGGGCGGTGACCTCGCGCCGGAGCCGTCCGGCGAGATGATCGAGCGAGTCGAGCTGGTGATCGTTGATCGGCTCGGTTGCCGGAACGAGTATGTCCCACACCCCGGCGCCACCGAGCCGCGACTCCACCATGTCGTAGGCCTTCACCGTGGAGCTCGAGTCGCGAAAGTTCTTCGTGAAATCGGTTTCGACCGTCAGCCAACGCATGCCGGTCATTGCGGCGATCGTGGCCACCGTCACCGCAGCGAGGATCGGCAGCGGATGCCGAATGATCCGCCGTACCAGGGCGTCGAGCCCGCGGTCGAGAGCCCCTTCGCCCCACGCCATGCGTGGATCGGGATCGAACCGGCCTGCCAGTGCGAGAAACGGGACGACAAGGCCCATCGCCATGAGCACCGTCATGGCGCCGACCGACGTCATGATGCCAAAGTCGTGCACCGGCCCCACGTTGCTCGCGGTCAGAGAACCAAACCCGATCACGTCGGTGGCAATGGCACCGGCCACCGGCCAGAAGAGCGTGGTGAAGGCCATTTGCAGGGCAGCGGTTGCCGGCATGCCCAGGGAGCGAAGCCGCCGGAACTCCACGATCACGTGGGTGACGGTGCCGATCCCGACGACCGTGATCATCGCTGAGAGCATCGTCGAGACCATCGTCAACTTGAGGCCGGCGAGGGCGAGCAGGCCCCGGGTCGTCCAGAGCGAGAACAGCACGACCGCCAGCGGCACCACCAGCCAGCGGATGCTTCGAAAGCAGGCAAGCAGCACGGCGCCGGCGAGCAGGCCGCTGCCCGTGCCGAGGAGGTTGCCATCGCGCTGGAGCATCTCAAAGCCGTCCAGCAGCATCACCGGCTCGCCGGCGATCGTGCCCGCCGGCATCTCCTGCATCCGCTCTCGAAGTTGGGTGATCGTCTGCTTGCGAGTTGGTCCAGTCCCCGGCTGCGCGGCAGTGCCATCGCGTGGCTCGAGCGTGCAGGCGATGCCCGCCGTACGGTGATCGGCGCCGACGAGATAGCCCTCCAGGAGCGACACGAGCCGCCGTGCCCAACCGGCGGCGAGCCCGCGGTCGAGGTCGATGATGGCGTTCCCCAGCGGCGTGCTGGCCAGGCTCGTGGTCGAGGCCACGCCCGGCACCGATCCGAGTTCGGTGGCGAGTTGACGGAGGCGGGCGATGCCTGCGGATGTGAAGAGGTGCGGATCATCGTAGGCGGCAAGCACGGTCTCGTTGGGGCCGAACGTCCTCGTCATCCGCGCGTAGGGCACGAGGGCCGGGTCGGAACGATCGAACATCGCATCGATCGACCGCGAGAACTCGAGTCGTTTTGAGAGGAGCACCGCACCCACCGTGATCGCAACGGCGAGGATCGCGAGGCCAAGCCGCTGATCGATCAGAAAAGCTGAGATCCGTGCCGCGAAGGAGGTCCCCGGGGCAGTCTGGGGAAGAGCGTCGGGGTGCGACGGGGCGGACAAGGGCGGCGACTCACGCGGGCGGCGGGGGCTGCGCCAAGGCATGGCGCGGCAGCACACCATCTTACCGAGCCTGCCAGAGCACCTCGGTAGATTGCCCCAGCTACCGCCCCGTGGATTCGCAAGCCGTCGCTGTTCGCCCCAGTTCGCGAGGCCGCGGGGCGGAAGAGCGACCCTTGCCGGCCGGGCAGAGGCGAACACGTGGCCGGCGATAACCCCCCGCGCCGCCGCGACTTGCGGATGGTTGGTGGCGGCCGCAATGCCTTGACCCACGCGCGCCGCCACTCCTATAAACCCGCGATTTTCCCGGCCTCTAGGCCGGTTTTCGAACCCCAGCGAACGTCCCGAGTGCAGCACCGCCACCTGCCGCCGGCGCCCTACGACCGCGCCCTTCGCCCGCGCGCGGAGTTGGGCCTGCGGTCTGCGCTCGCGGTGCTCGTGGCGGTTGCCGCGGCGTGGTTCGCCGGCGACCGCGTCGCTGCCCAGACGATCATGACGCCCGAAGCCAGTGCCGGCGCACTGTCCGCGTTGCCAGCCAAGGGACTCGCCGCCGCGATCGCCGAAGCGGGCCGGATCGAGGTGCCGTCGGCTGATCCCGCCGAGCCGCTCGCCGTCAAGGCGACGCAGGCCGCGCGGTGGACCGAGGGTGCCTACGACGTTTGGCACCTGACGGGCGGCGTGCAGATCACACAGGGAGCGACCGAGGCGGCGGCGCACGAGGCCGTGATCTGGATTGAACAGGATGCTGCGGATGCCCGCGATGACAACGCCCAAGCGGCTGGACCGCGTGTGCGGAGCGTGCTCGTCCGCATGGCGGGTGAGGTGAAGGTGACATCGACGGCTGGCGGCAACGATGGACCTGCGACGGTTCGCGGGCCACGTTGGGCCGGCCGCTTCTGGACGCTCCGCGAACCGCGACTCGACTTCGCCAGCGTGGTCGGCAGTACCGCCCCGCCGCCGCTCTATGAGCAACCGGCCGAGCCTACGGTGATCACGGCGGCAGGTGGCAAAGACGATGGTTCGGCGATCCGGCTCGCCTCGGCAGAGGAATCGCCGATCGAGCAGACGCAGTTCAGCGAGTTCGGGGCGCCCGCTGTGCCGCAGGTGGCCGCCGCGGCACCGGCCCGTCGGCTGCGGGCCTTCCCGAGGTCGAGTGTGCCGCTGGCGATCAAGTGGCTGCCGAGCCCATCGGGCAATGAGTGGATCGCCGTGATCACGTCGGGGGTGAACCTCGTGATCGACGGCGTCGATCCGGCGGGCCCGCTCGACATCTCCGCTGACCGGCTCGTGATCTGGACGCGTGGCTCGGCGCAGCCCAACCTCGATGGTGCAGATGCCCAGGCCGCCGACGCGCCGCTGGAGCTCTACATGGAGGGCAACGTCGTCTTCCGCCAGGGCCAGCGGGTGGTCGAGGCGGAGAACATGTTCTATGACGTGCCGCGGTCGAGTGGCGTGATCACCGGGGCGACGGTGCTGACGCCGGTCGACAACTACTCCGGCGCCGTGCGACTGCGGGCCGACGTCATGCGGCAGGTGGACCGCAGCCGGTTCGTCGCCCAGCAGACGGGCCTCACCTCGAGCCGGCTGGGCGTGCCCACCTGGGAGTTCCGCTCACGGGAACTGGAGTTCACCGACGAGCAGGTGCCGCTGGCCGGCCCGTATGGTCAGGCTGCGATCGACCCGGCCACCGGCGAGCCCGCGGTCGAGCACCAGCAGTTCATCACGAGTCGTGGCAACACGGTGACCGTCGGCGGCGTGCCCGTGCTCTGGTGGCCGGTCCTGGCGACCAACGCGAAGAAGCCGACCTTCTACATCAACGACCTGCAGTTCAAGAACGACCGGATCTTCGGCACGCAGATCCTCACTGGCTGGGATGCCTTCCAGGTATTCGGCTGGCGGCGGCCGCCCGACGGCGTCGACTGGGACTTCGACGTCGACTACCTGAGCTACCGCGGCCCCGGCGGCGGTACGTCGCTGCTCTACAACCGGCCCTCGTTCCTCGGCCTGCAGACGCCCGCGAGCGGCGACCTCGACGCCTGGTTCGTTGGCGACGTGGGCAAAGACAACGTCGGTCTCTACCGCCGCGACCTCACGTACCCGGGATACCCGAATCGCACGTTCCGCGGCCGGACGTTCTGGAGGCACCGCCAGGATCTCGGTGGTACGACCGACAGCTTCCTCGGCGGCTGGCAGGCGCGTGGTACGGCCGGCTGGATCAGCGACATGAACTTCCTCGAGGAGTACTACGAGGCCGAGTGGGAAGAGGGCTACGAGCAACGGACGTGGCTCGACCTGCGGCGGCCCGTAGAAAATCGCGAACTCCGCCTGCTGACGAGCGTCCGCCTCGATCCGTTCTTCACGCAGACGGAGTGGTGGCCGCGGCTCGACCATTACTACATGGGCCAGCCGCTGCTCTATGACGCTGTGAGCTGGTACGAGCACTCAGGCATCACCTACGCGAAGCAGAGCACGCCCCAGACGCCGACAGTCGGCCAGGGCCGAGACATCTGGACGCTGCTTCCCTACGAGAGCAACGTGCTTGGCGAGCGGGTGTCGACGCGGCAGGAACTTGATCTCCCGTTCCAGGCGGGGGCGGTGAAGCTCGTGCCGTATGCCCTTGGCGAACTCGCCCACTGGGGCGAGGCGCTCGACGGATCGCCGCTCGACCGCGCCTACGGCCAGGTCGGTATCCGCTCGAGCCTGCCGATGTGGACGGCCGACAACACCGTCGAGAGCCAGCTCTGGAACCTCCACGGCATCGCCCACAAGGTGGTGTTTGAGGGTGAGTTTTCCTACGCGAATGCCACGCAGAACATCGACCAGCTCCCGCTCTACGACCAGATCGACGACGATACAATCAACCAGTATCGCCGCAACATTCCCTATTGGGATTTCAACGCTCCGCAGGGATCGGGCTACCCGACGCCGCTTGGGGCGCCCTACATCTTCGGGCCCGACAACAAATACGACCCGCGGAGCTACGCTGTCCGTCGCGGCATGGGCAGTTGGGTCACCGGCCCCACTGAGATCGTCAACGACCTCACCGCGTTCCGCGTGGCGGCCCGGCAGCGGTGGCAGACGAAGCGGGGCCCGATCGGCAATCGGCGGATCATCGACTGGATCACATTTGACGTGGACGGCGAGTTCTTCCCAACGACGAGCCAGAACTTCGGCCAGGTGATGGGTCTCTGGCAGTACGACTTCCGCTGGCACGTGGGCGACCGCACGGCGGTGCTCTCGACGGCCGACGTCGACTTCTTCAGCGGCGGGCAGCAACTCTACACCGTGGGCTTGCTGTTGAACCGCACTCCCCGGGGGAGCTTCTACATCGGCTTCAACCAGTTTGGCGGACCGATCAGCGCTTCGGTGCTTGCTGGCTCGTACACCTACCGGATGAGCCCCAAGTGGGCGAGTTCGTTCGGATCGGCGATCGATCTCACCGGCAACAACATCGGCCAGAACTTCCAACTCGTACGAATCGGTGAGTCGTTCCTGATGACGTTTGGCTTCAACGTCGACTACAGCCGCAACAACGTGGGCGTGACGTTCAACCTCGAACCGCGGTTCCTCTCGCGGACGCAGTTCGCGAGTCGTTCGGGCATCGACATCCCGACGGCCGGGGCCTACGGGCTGGAGTAGCGGGAGTCGCGCCGGCCGTCATCGGCACGGCATTCCTGCGATCGGGGGGCCGGGTCACAAGGCCACAGGGCCATGGGGCGAATGGCACGGCCAAGGTGATACCATGCTTCCCAGGGAGTCGAAGTCATGGATTCGGAACCATCGCCCGCCGGTCGTCCCGAACGGACTGCTGCCGCCGCTTCGGGTGTGCTCGTTATTGTGGGCGCGTCGGGCGACCTGACGAAGCGGTTGCTGATGCCGGCGGTCTACAACCTCGCCTGCGACGGGCTCTTACCCGAGGCATTCGCAATCGTCGGTATGGGTCGCGAGCCGATGACGACCACCGAGTTTCGCAACCAGCAGCGAGCCGAGATCGACCGTTTCAAGACGCGGGTGACGCTCGACGAGCGCCGCTGGCAGTGGCTGGAATCGCGGCTGCACTACACCGGTGGCGAGTTCAACGATCCCGCAGCCTTCGCGCGACTCAAGGCGCTCGTCGACGACGTGGCGGCGGCGAGCGGTGCCGCCGGCAACACGCTGCTCTACCTGGCGATCTCCCCCGATTTTTTCGGGCTCGTGAACCAGCAACTCGATGCCGCCGGGTTCACCGGGCTCGCGGGGCAGAAGCGGATCATCGTCGAGAAGCCGTTCGGGAAGGATCTGGCCTCGGCCCAATCGCTCAACCAGACGCTACTCGATCACTGGCGTGAGGAGGAGATCTACCGGATCGATCATTATCTCGGCAAGGAAACGGTGCAGAATCTGCTGGCATTCCGGCTCGCCAACGGGATGTTCGCGCCCCTCTGGGACGCCCGGCACATCGACCATATTCAGATCTCCGCCACGGAGACCGTGGGCGTCGAGACCCGCGGGGGCTACTACGACAAGACGGGCGTCGTGCGCGACATGCTGCAGAACCATCTCCTGCAGATGCTGGCCTACGTCTGCATGGAGCCGCCGTCGTCGCTTGATCCGGGCGTCATTCGTGACGCCAAGTCGAACCTGCTACGGTCGGTGAGGCTGTTGAATCGCACCGACGTCGAACGCGACTGTGTGCGCGGCCAATACGGTGCCGGTCTTCGGTTGGACGGTGAGGCCGTCGTCGGCTACCGAGAGGAGCCAGCTGTTGATCCCGACTCGAACACCGAGACCTACGCCGCCATCAAACTCCACATCGACAACGACCGCTGGGCCGGTATGCCGGTCTATCTGAGGTCGGGCAAGTCGCTTTGGAAACGGGGCACTGAGATCCTCGTGCAGTTTAAGCCGACCGCCCCGGCCGGCGGCCCGGGCAACCAGCTCATTTTTCACATTCAGCCGTTCCAGGCCGTGGAAATTCGCATGCAGGCCAAGAGGCCGGGGCCGACGTTCATGCTCCAGTCGGCCGGCATGCGGTTCGACTACGCCGAGACATTCGAGGCCGCCCGCGGCACCGGCTACGAGGTGCTGCTCTTCAGCGCACTCAACGGGGATCCGACGCTCTTTTCCCGAACCGATTTCGTGGAGACCTCCTGGCAGATCGTGCAGCCGGTGCTCGACGCATGGCGGGAGTCACGAGCCGGCGACTATCCCAACTACGCCGCTGGAACGTGGGGGCCGCTGGCCGCCGGTATGCTCCTCTCGCGCGACGGCCGCCGTTGGCACGAGAGCCTCAATCGCGCGGTGCTGGCCCGGTCTCCATTCTTCACCGCGGCCCCGGTCGTGCTGCTCAACAACCTCCTGCTGGCCTTTCAGCCGCTGGCCGTCGAGGCGGGCACCGCGGTGGTGGAGCGGGGCGATCTGAAATCGGAGATGTACTTCGTCTGCCGTGGCGAACTCGAAGCGGTCGGTGAGGCGGGAGAGGTGCTCGGCCGCATCCGGGAGGGCGAGTTCTTCGGTGAGATGGCGGTTCTCTTCGACCGGCCGCGGAGCGCGACGGTGCGGGCGACGCGTCCCTGCGACCTGCTGGTACTCGATGGCGGCGATTTTCGGCGGATCATCCACGATTTTCCGGAGGCCGACGCCGAGTTCCGTCGCCTCGCGGCCGAGCGACAGGCGGCCCGTCGCGAAGCCTGAGACGGCGTGTACGGGTCACCCTAGAGCCCCGGGCGGCTGCTTGCACAAGCCCAACGCCGTGAGGCGTGGGGTGAGTCACCGACAGAACTCGCGACTAGCTCGGTTCGCCCGCGGCCTTACGGCCGGTCGGCTTGAACACGGGCCTTAGCGTGAGAGGACACCCGCGGCCTTACGGCCGGTCGGCTTTCTCAGGCATGAATACTGCGAGGGGTTGCCCGTGTCCGGGAGCCGGCGTTGCTGACGAGCGCAGCCATGGATGGCGAAGCGAAGTCGGCATCGAGCGAGCGAAGGGCAGGATGCCCGTAGTGAGCGTCCGGCGACGGGCACGGGCAGCCCCGAGCCTCACCAACGCCTGAGAATCGAAACGCCAGTTAGCGATGTTCGTCGGCAGCTTCCGGCAGTGGCGTGGCTGGCTGGATGACCGACCAAGCGATGTAGATCGCCGCCAGCAGCGCGTAGGCCCCGGCGAGTTCCAGCGGGCCGCGGCCGGCCGCTTCGGCTGGCAGTTCGCCGATGGCCCATGGCAGGAAGAGGCGGCCATCCTTGAACGGCGAATGCATCACGCCGCAGAGCGTGAATGCGGCTGCCGCGAGGCACCAGCCGGCGGCACGTGGGAGCCGGCGATCAAGCAGGGCCGTCAGCATCCCGGCCCAGAGCACGCTGGTGACGATGAAGCCGGCGGAGATGATCTGCAGAGAGAAGAGTTCCCGTGCGAGGAAGGCGTCGGGGTGGGCGCCCGCGGCCACGACCTTGTCGGTCTCGATCTTGGCGAGCGCCGCCAGCGCCGGCACGCAGGCGAGGGCGACCGCTGGATAGTGCCTCTGAGGCGTGGCATGGAAACTCTGGGAGGTGATCTCGAGGCCCACAAACACCAGGATCGGTACGAGGGCCGGGCCGGGCAGGATCTGGTAGAGGTAGGCGAACGTGCCGGTGAGGCCAGCGATGCCGATGAAAGCGGCCGTCATGAGCGTGTAGGCGGCGCGGCCCCCCATCGCCTTGTACGCCGGGTGGCCAATGTAGGGCGTGGTCTGGATCACGCCACCGCAGGCCCCGGCGATGATCGTGGCGATGGCCTCGACGCCGATGACCTGGCCCGTGTCGTACTCGTCGCCGGCCGCCGCGGCGCTCTCCGTGCAGTCGATGCCCCCCACCACCGTGGCCAGCGCGAAAGGGATTACGATCGGCAGATACTTCACGGTGTATGGCCATGCCTCCAGCCATTCGCACCGGAAGGCGGCCAGCCACTCCGTGGGCCAGAGCGCGGCGGCGGGGTCGATGGCCATGTGGCTGCCGTCGGGAATCCAGCCGGCCCGCTGGCCGAGGAACTGGATCAGTCCCCCCACAACAAGTGCCGCCAGCGCACCCGGGATCTTGAATGGGAAGGGCACATGGGCCGTAAGACTCGCGAGGATGATGCCGAGGGCCACGAGTCCGGCCAGCGGCGAGGCGAAGATCTCGAGGAGTGGCAGGAACGTGATCAGTGCCAGGGCGATCGCCGTCAGGCTGCCGAGCAGCGCCGCCCGTGGCACGAGCCGGCGGACCGGACCGGCGACGAACGCACAGGCCATCTTGAACACGCCGCTGGCGACGATCGAGCACATCCCGATATGCCAGGCCCGGCGGGCGGCTGCCTCCTGATCCATTCCGCTCGCGATGGCCTCGGCGAAGGCGGGGCCGATCACGAAGAACACCATCCCGAACGTGCTCGGCGTGTCGAGGCCGAGCGGCATTGCTGTGATGTCGCTACGGCCGGTCCGGCTGGCAAGGCGGAAGGCCATCCAGGTGAAGATCAGGTCGCCTACGACCACGCCCACGGCCGTGCCCGGCACGAGGTGCGAGAGGGCAAACTGGGCTGGATAGCCGAAGACGGTCGCCAGCAGGGAGACGGTGAGCACCAGGACGGCCAGGTTGTCGATCGACAGGCCGAAAAAGGCGTTGAGGTCGCCTGGGGATGCCCAGCGGTAGGGTGACGTACGAGCCATAGGTGACCGGGAATGTCAGCGTTTCACGGTGAAATGTCAAACCTCCACCGGCCTGGCCGGGTGCCCCGTCCGGGCAGGTCTCGGGCTATACTCGGCGGGCGGGGTGATCGACCGCCGCCTCCCCCGCGAACCGCTCATGGTCCGCGGCCTATGGCGGAACCCCGGAAAAAGAAACTCTTTCAGGCCTGCGAACCCTCCCCCTGCCGGCACCGTAGCAGTGATGGATTTGCACGATTCACGTTCTGGTGGTGGCCACGACGGGCCCGTTCCGGCTTCCGGAGCAGGCGGCGTGGCCGGTGGGCTTTCCGATGAGGAACTGCTCCGCCGCTGCCGCCGAAACGAGGATGCGGCGGCCTTCGAGTCGCTCGTGCAAAGGTATGAGCAGGAGTTGTTCAGTTACCTCCGTCGCTACCTCGGCAACGCCGAGATGGCGGAGGACGTGTTTCAGGCGACGTTTCTCCAGGTTCACCTCAAGAGGGAGCAGTTCGAGGAAGGCCGTAGGTTCCGGCCCTGGCTCTACACGATCGCGACCAATCAGGCCATCGACGCCCAGCGGCGCAACCGCCGGCATCGAATGGTCAGCCTCGACAACCGCACCGGCGGCGAGGACGACGTTGGCACGCTCGTGGAAATGCTGGCTGGTAACGGGCAGACGGCCGACAAGCAGATGGAGGTCGAGGAAGCCCGTGACTGGGTTCGCTCGGCTGTCGACGATCTTCCCGAATCGCTCAAGAGTGCGCTGATGCTGGTCTACCACCAAGGCATGAAATACCGCGAGGCTGCCGACGTGCTCGGCATCCCCGTGGGCACGGTGAAGAGCCGGTTGCATTCAGCGCTCCTCAAACTCAACGAGTCGTGGCTGAGGAGCGGACGCGCCGTGCCGGAAGCCATGGAGGATGGAGCATGATGCCCGCACTGTCATCGACCAAGCATGCCGACGTGAGGCCGAGCCATGCGTGAAGACGAACTCGTCGGCTATTGCCTTGGCGCCCTCGAGG
>Ga0209597_1002013_pt1 | contig 13017 bp, 9 predicted proteins | sample M_140625_MF_Meta_FD_187316 | JGI IMG/M metagenome (GOLD analysis project Ga0209597, IMG submission 187316) | Freshwater microbial communities from Lake Montjoie, Canada to study carbon cycling - M_140625_MF_MetaG (SPAdes) (version 2) | ecosystem: Environmental > Aquatic > Freshwater > Lake...
AATTGCATTGTTTACCGCTTCAGTTACAGCAATTAAAACATTGCCATAATTATCTTCATCCACATTTAGTTTAGCGCAAACGGCATCTACTAATTTTTCAACATCTTTTAAAGAGCTGTGATCGCTGGGGATTCTAATTCTTTCTATTATTGTAAAGTCCTCTTTCATAACAAGTTACAAACAAATTACAACTTAATTCTCATTGAAATATTGACTTGCTTTCTCCTTATAATACCTACGATAGGCCGGATCGATTGAGCGCAACAATTCAAGTTGATTCAGTTTTTGTTTCTTATACTCATCAACGCGAATTTTGTTACCAGAATTATCATCTTTTCCTGATTTTGATTCTCTTTTTTCCTCAAACCCTCTTTCCATCAACGCTTCTTCGCTTTCCAAGAGTCGCGTTAGAATATCTTTTTGACGATTAATTGTTTCCTTATCAATGTTTTTATTTATAAGACTTCGTTCTTGCTCTTCTAATTCTTTTAAAAGGGGATTCAACTTGTTTCCAAGTCCTTTGCCATCTTTATTAAGCTTACTTCTCAACTCTTCTAAGCGCTGTCTAATTGCTGTTTGTTCCGCAGCCATCTTAGCAATTTCTTTGTTTCCAAGACCCATTCCACCTTCTCCGCCTTGTCCGGGCTTCTTGCCTAAGCCCTCACCTGGCTTTTCTCCCGGTTTTTTTCCACCTTCCTTCATGCCCTTTTGCATTTGCTCAAGTTGTTTTTTAAGCATTTCTTTCATGTCGCCTTGAGAAGGGGAAGATCCCGGTTTTGGCCTTCCTTTTCCTGGGTTATCACAAGAACCTGCTGGCTGATCCCCTTTCATTTCAGATTGCATGCTTTCAAGGGCCTCATTCAGCAGCAAAGCCAAATTATTATAAGAAGTCATTGTTAATTGCTGGTGTTGATTTAGCTCGCGCTTGTTGCGGTCGTCGATGTTTTCTATCGCAAGAGAATGATTACTAAAAATTGCTTGTAGTTCTTTGTCAATAAAAATTGCAATTTTAGGCTGCCGTTTAGCCAGGGCCATAAGGCTATCTTTCACAAGTTTTGTGTCATCAATAATTCTTCTTTGTCTACGTCCGTATTGCAAATAAGCGGGATCAGCGGTTTTAACTCTTGAAAAACTAAACATGAGTTTTTCTTGGTCGAAACTCAATGTCATTAGATTTTCTAAAATAGCACGCAGCGCATCAATATCTTCTTCCTCTTGTTTTTTATTTGCTGCTTTTTGCTTTTGATCAAGCTGTTCTGCCAATTCTTTCATTTCATCCGCTGCGGACTTTTGTTTTTCGCCAGCCTGCTTGTCTTTCCCTTCCCCCAGAGATTCTTTAGACTCTTTTAAATCATCGCTTATTTGTTGTTCAGATAATTCTGGCGCTCCAAGATCCATTGGCTTATCTAATTCTTTGTTTAGGTCTTTTAGTTTCTGAACCTCTTGTTTTATTTCATCAAACTTTTTGTTAATTTCTTCTTGCTTCTTTAAACCCTCTTCCTTGCTTTCTTTTTTCTCTTCAATGGCTTTCTTTAATTCTTCTTGTTCTTTTGCAAGCGCTTGAAGTTCTTTTTCAATGTCATCAATTTTCTCATTCACCTGAAGTTTTTTAAGCATCTCCAAGCTTCTATCAAGCTGTTTCTTCATATCCTCAGAAGATTCCTTTAACTCATTAATTTTGTCTTTGATTTCTTCTTTGTTATTTAGCTCCATTAATTTTTCGAGTTCCTCTAATAATTTTTTCAGTTCATCGTCCATCAACTCCTCCAAAAGCTTATCTATCATTTCTTGTTTTTCTAAAATCTCCTTATCAGTTTCCGACAATTGATTTTTTTCCTCTACGCTTTGTTTCATTTCGTCTTTCGCTTTTTCTAAGGACTCGATAATGCTTTTCTGCTCTTCTTTCAATTGATTGAGTTTATTCATTTTATTCCAATCACTTGATTTTGAATTTAAGGCCTCTTTTTTAAGTTTTTCAATGTTCTTCTGGAATTCCTTTGTTTTTTCCAAAAGCTTACTTAAATCTTCCTTTGTTTTTTCTTGGACTTCTGTTCGTTTATCGTTTAGTTCCTCCAAACCAGGAAGCTTATATGTTTGTGTTTGTGTTCTACTCGACTTACTTCCATTTACACCATCGTTATCATAAACAACAAAATAATACTCTATTCTGTCATTTAGTTTTACATCTTCTCTTCTAAAATCTACTGCAAAATCAAATGGAACTTGGTTGCCCGAGACAGGAAGGACAGATAGTTGTGTTGATTTTTTTGTTCCATCCTCATGAATCAATGTGTAAACAAAAAGAAGGTTTTTCAATCCATAATCGTCAGATACCTCTCCATTAAAATAGGAAAGTCCACTAGAAACAGAATCTTTTTGTTCGCTAACCTGTATGCTAGGAAAAGCGTCTTTAATTACACGAAGGGAGTGTTTAGATGAATCTATTTTTTCCTTAAATGAATTACTTAATTTAAATAATAACGACACATCGTTCATTATTTTTTTTTCAAACTTAAAACCTTGTGTGGTAAATATTTTTTTTTCATTATTCCAAAAAACCTGTGTGTTTTTAGTGTTTTTAGTGAAAACTGACCAAGATATGGTTGTACCCTCTGGAATCGTTAAGTCTGAAACGTTGTTAATTACCTCGTTTTCTTTCCCAAGATATTTAGGATAGGATAATGTTGCTTGTAATTTTCCCAATACAGATTTTCCCGTCACATTTAAAACAAAATTCTTGCTTACAAAGTCGTTTGCTTTGAAGAAAAAAACCTTGTTGTTTTTCGGTTTTTTAATCCACGATTGATAGGAATTCCGTGTAATTTTCTTCATTAAAAACGTACCATTCTCACACACCAAATAAACTGTTTCTGGTAAAACAACACCTTTCAATAGTAAGTTAATCTCGGCGTCTTCACCTTCCTCTATGTTTAATTTATCTGTGTTTACTACAAATTGAAAAGGTGCTAACTCTTTGTATTCTTCTGAATAATTAATCACACGTTTTGTGCCTTGTGTTATTAGCGAGGGAATAAAAATTGCTATTAAAACAAACACTAAAAAAAGAGGTATAATATATTTTAAATATTTTTTATTTTCACTGTAATTTACAGCAGAAGTAAATGGTATTACATTTAGATTTTGTGCACGCTGTGAAACACTCGCTCTAAGTAATTCTATATTTCCTTCATTTTTTTCAAGCTCGTTATTTAACTGTAAAGTATTTTTTAAACGATCAGATATTTCGGGGAAAAACTTACCTATAATTTCTGCTGCTTGTAAATGATTTATTTTTCGACCAAAAGAATAAATACGAATTAAGGGGATTAGAAAATACTTTATTAAAACAATAATATTTAATGTAATAAAACTTAGTAAAAGTATTCCTCGGGTGAAGGATCCAAATCTTCCTACAAACTCAATACTTGTTGTCAGTAAAAAAGAAAATAATAAAATAATTCCAAAAAATAAAGCTCCTTTTATTAATTCATTTTTATAATACTTTCGTATAAAAGCATCAATTTGATTTAATAAATTATAGAAAGAGTTTTCCATTTTTACGAAATTAAAACACTTGCTAGTCTTAAACAAACTATTTTAGTTTTTTTTAATATAATCTTATTTCCAAGAAAGTTACCGCTTATTTTTAAAATAAAACAAATGAGGTTTTGCATTACATTATTATTATTAAATTTTTATTTAATTAAATCTTAAAAATATTTATTATTACTATTAACAATGTTTATAAGTTTATAACTCAAAATAAAAAAGTTGTTATTGTAGATGTTACTATTTTGTAAGTGTTTATTAACAAGAAAAACCCATTTAAAACATTGTTTATTAAATAATTAACAAAAAACAACTAAAACACCAAAATAGCACACTGTTTATAATTAAAACCAATTGTTAATAGTAAAACAGTTCAAATCCTGTTCTTATTGTGTGTTGAAAAATCAACAAGTTTTACTACAGTATAAAAAGTACATTTTTGATTGTTATTTAATTTAAGAAGTCCTAGAAAAACATATAAATAGATATACACACTAATTAACAATTTAAACCAGAAAAAAGTTCATAAGCGAAAACATAAATAACTAATAAATAAGCTGTTACAAAATAATTTTTTTTGACTGTTGATAAGATGTGATTTGTTTTCATTACAATGCTTAACTTTAAGCACCTAAAAACCCCAAGATGATATTATTTGGCTGTGACCACGCAGGATTTCAACTAAAAGAAGTTTTATTGGCGCATTTAGCAGCAAAAAACATAGCCACACAAGATTTCGGTTGTTATACAGAAGAAAGCATTGACTACCCAGACTTCGCGCATCCAGTAGCAATTGCGGTATCAAAGAACCCTGAAGCGCTCGGAGTTTTAATCTGCGGCTCTGGAAATGGGATTAACATGACAGCCAACAAGCATTCGGGAATTCGAAGCGCTCTTTGTTGGAAAAAAGAAATTGCTGTTTTGGCGCGCCAACACAACAACGCTAACATATTGGCTTTACCAGCACGATTTTTAACAAATGAAGAAGGTATAGAAATACTCACTGCATTTTTAGAAACTCATTTTGAGGGAGGTAGACACCAAAATCGGATAGATAAAATTCCCCAATAAGGGTACAAGACCTTTGTTATTCTATTTTTATCTTTAATATTCCCTTAACCTCTGAGCGTAAAAGCAGGTTTCCTTTGTCTAAATAGATTTCCTTAATGCTTATTTTATTTACTGCACCACTCATTTTTACGCCTTTTGTGATTTCTGTATTAATTGCTGAGACAATGTTTGATTTTGATTCATTGAGTAGGTCTTTTAATTCAAAAACACTGTTTTTTTCTAGCTCATCTAAAATCCTTTTATTAAACATCCATTTGGCTGTTTTGAGTAGCACGCTTTTTGTTTGTATATCAAAATCCAACTCTTTCATACTAATCTTTTGCATGATTGTATCTAATATTGGGGTTCCAGTTAAGTAAACAGTTCCCTTTTTTACACCATCAAAATCCAGTTTAAAAACGAGTTTTTGATCTTGCGCACCACTGATTTTGATTCCTGTTACAAATATTTTCTTTCCTTTAAAATCAAACTCTTCCCCCACAAATTCCTTCCCCACAAAAGCAGAAAGCGAATCATACGAAGCGCGAATGTCGAGGTTTAAATTAAATCCACTTTTTCCACCCGCTTTTTCCAATGGGGGCAATGCACTAATTTTCTCTTTTTGCTCTTCAGTAGAAACAAAGGGGTAAGCAGCTAAGTGTAGGTCTAAAAAAACCTTATTATTTTTAAATTCTAACTCACTCATTCCTATTGATTTTGGTTGAATGTATAAAAACCCATAAGTTGATATAGGAAGCCCTATTTGTAGTTCGGTCCAAACATCTTTCAAGGAGCTTTTTACATCAAGCGCCTCAATCTGTTTATCAATATAGTCTTCTAGGGCAACTAATTGTGTTGTAACTTGTTTTTCAACTTCCGGCGTAGCGTCGTATTTAAAAAGGGTTATCTTACATGGATCAATAATATTGAATTTTTTTAATTCTGTTGTTGACTTAAACTTATAATTTTCTCCCAAGGAAATGTTTGTTGTGTAGGCAACCTTAACGCGGCGCATAGCTTCGTTTCCACTACCACAACTTACATAAACTCTTGGAATAGTGCAACTACCATTTTTATCCCAAAGTTCGTGGCACTTGGGGCAATAATTTAATTTTAATTCAAATTTTCCATCTACTTCATAATCGATACTAGAATTTTTAAACTTAAAATCAATAGGTTCTCTTATAAAAATATAAGAAAGGCTTACTCCCTCACATTGGTAGATACTGTCTATAAATTTTTTTGGAAGCGCCTCTTCTGTCATTTTTAAATAACTTTTCATTTCGATTTCAACGGGGATATTTAAAGAAGATGCTGCTTGTTTTATAGGAGGCGGAGCAATTGTTGAATGAACAGGCGCAAGCACACTAATTGTTTTACAGGAAAACAAACTTAGTGCTAAAGAAATGTAAAAAAGATGTTTCATATAGTTTTAATTCATTTTTGATTTTAAACCCGCATCTAGCGCATCTAAAAACTCTTCCGTATAAACGTAATGTTCTCCATGATTTACCTTGTTTCCATGAATACAAACCGCTAGATCTTTTGTCATTATTCCAGACTCGACTGTTTCAACACACACCTTTTCTAAACCCAAGCAAAAATCAATTAATTGTTGATTACCATCTAATTTTCCTCGAAAAGCCAAGCCTCTTGTCCAAGCATAAATTGAAGCAATAGGATTTGTAGATGTTTTCTTTCCGGCTTGGTGATCACGGAAATGGCGCGTTACTGTTCCATGCGCAGCTTCCGCTTCCATTATTTCTCCATCGGGTGTAATTAAAACGGATGTCATTAAACCCAGCGAACCAAAACCTTGGGCAACTGTATCCGATTGAACATCTCCATCGTAATTTTTACAAGCCCAAACAAAGTTTCCGTTCCACTTTAAGGCTGAAGCCACCATGTCGTCTATTAGGCGGTGTTCATATACAATTCCGAGCGACTCATATTTATCTTTAAATTCTGCTTGGTATATTTCTTCAAAAATATCTTTAAAACGCCCGTCGTATTTTTTTAAAATTGTGTTTTTTGTTGAAAGATACAGGGGCCATTTTTTGGTTAGCGCCATGTTAAAGCAGCTATACGCAAACCCTCTAATAGATTCATCTGTGTTATACATCGCCATGCCAACACCATCGCCTTGAAAATTGTAGACATCAAAGGATTGAATTTCACCCCCATTTTCTGGAGTGAAAGTCATTGTCAACTTCCCTTTCCCTTTAAAAACAGCATCTGTAGCGCGGTATTGATCTCCAAATGCATGTCGACCAACAATAATGGGCGCAGTCCAGTTTGTTACTAATCGCGGCACATTTTTCATAACAATTGGCTCGCGAAAAACGGTGCCATCTAAAATATTCCGAATAGTTCCATTTGGGGATTTCCACATAGATTTTAATTGGAATTCTTTCACGCGATCTTCATCTGGTGTTATTGTTGCGCATTTAATTCCAACCTTGTATTTTTTTATTGCTTCTGCAGCATCTATTGTAATTTGATCGCTTGTTTCATCTCTTTTTTCAATACCTAAATCATAATAGCGAATATCTAAATCTAAATAGGGGAGAATCAACTTTTCTTTGATAAACTTCCAAATGATACGGGTCATTTCATCTCCATCTAATTCTACAACAGGATTCGCAACTTTAATTTTTAACATGGGGGTTTTATTTTAGCAACAAAAATAGGGATTATTTAGGAGTTTCTTAGAACACAACAGATAAGCCTGTTTTTAAAAATGATTAACCCTTATTTTTTGATAGAACAGCCCTTTTTTAAAAAACTTTTTTCATTTAGAATAAATATCGGACATTATTTCCTTCACCCTAAAGCCAAACTAAACAAAAAAAGTATATTTGCACTTTTTTAAAATGAAAAAGATTTCAAAAATCGTATTTATTTCTTTAATACTTTTTATAAGTATAAGTCAGATTTATGCTCATAATGAAATTAAATTAACTCAAAAAAGGGATTTAAATCTCGCAAAAGCGGACGTAAAATTTTCGGACACAAGCCCAATAAAAGAAGATATAGAAAGGTGCTTGTTTAGTTTTCAAGTTTTTCGGGGTGCAGAGTTTAAAATTTCCACAAATCATTTCTTTGATACAGCTTTTACAATTAATTTCTTTAAAAAAGATTTTAAGCTACAACAAAAAATTACCCCCATTTTTTTAAGGAGAATTCAATCTAAAAGATATCTCCACTACTGTGTTTTCAGAATTTAGATAGGCTCTAACAACCGTTTTAGCGTATTAACATAAATTTTAGAAAATGAATTTTTTTAGTAAAAGTCAACTATTGACTTATTTCCATATAATCTTTTTTATTGAATTAGTAGTAGCAAATGACACTGATTCCACACGTTTTTTTTCAAATAAAGATTCTTTAAACAAAAAAAACAAGTATTTAAACATACGTTTTTATTCGGATGTTAATTATGCTTTTGATTTAAACCGGGAAAATGATAATGAAAGACCTTTTGGTTCCAACCCATTGCATGTTAATCAATTTGATATTGGGTATGCATTTATTGAGGGCTCATTTCATACAGATCGATTTAGGTCAACCTTTGCGCTTAATCATGGCGGTATTGTAGACAAAATGTATGAAAACGAACCAATGCTATTAAAGAGAATCCGCGAATTGAGTTCCGAACTTGAAATCACCAAAAACCTTGGTCTCGAATTTGGAATTATGCCCGCCTATTATGGCTATGAAGGATTTATTAATAAAGATAACTGGTTTCTTTCTAGAGCCGTCATGACGGATTTTGCTCCGGATTTTGATATGGGAGCGAGATTGAATTATAAACACAATAATTGGCGCTTCAAGTTTCAGGTTGCTAATGGCTGGCAGACATTACGTGAAACAAATCACAATAAAACCATTGGCACCTTGGTTAGATATGAAACCGAAAAACTGGTAGTTAATTGGGGAACTATGACAACCAATGAATCCAAGATTGATAGTCTTAATTTGAGACGCTATTACAGTAATTTCTTCACACAATTTAAATTATCAGAAAAAAATAGTGTTGCTTTTCTTTGGGATATTGGTTGTCAGAGAGATTCTGTTGCAGTTCAAACATTTAATTTGTGGACTTCAGGATCAGTATATTATCGCCATAAATTGAATGATACGTGGACTTTCGCCACGCGTATAGAAAGCTTTTATGACCCTCACCAAATTATTCCAGAAGTAATGACCAAGACCTTACAGGGATTTCAATTCATAGGGAGCTCTCTAGGAATCGATTATCACGTAAACGAAAATGCCGTATTACGTTTTGAATGCAGATATGCATATTCAAAAGATGCAATTTATCCTTATAAAGACGCCTCGAAAAAGCACGATGATTTATTATTTATGCTTTCAGGTCAATTTGATATTCAAGTAAAAAAATTGCGGTTGTTCAATTAAAACTTTACTTGCACAGCAATAAATCCAAGGGGCAATAATTGTGTTTGTTGCCCCTGTTTTATAAAACCTCCTGTTTTAGAATTATCTAAAAGCAATCGTGATTCAAGTCTTAAAGACAAGAAATCAGTTACTTTTGCATGAAGCCCCAAACTTAAGCCACTGCAATTAAAACCATTATTGGAGCCCTGTCTAATTTGAATATTATTCGGGTCCAAAAATTGTTCAACTCTAGCATTTACTAATAGTTTTTTTATCAATTGAAATTCTCCAGCAAAGTGCATTTGCCCCCAAAATTTTGCTTGTCCTGAAATAAGTTGCATTCCAGTGTATCCACAAGCGAATAGTTTGAATTTATTTGTTGTATAAATCCAACTCATTTCTGTAAAAAAGCGATACCCAAAATTAGGCTGGACCACATTCTTTTCATTTCCCTGATAGCTTGTCCAGTTAATATAATTCTTCTTTTTTGTATATTCGAGTTGCGTTCCTAAAGATGGTATTTTTTTCTGAATTTCAAGATGTTGCCAACCGTTTAGAATAAAGGCCGTTAAACTTAAGTTTGTGTTAATTTTTCTCTTGTAACGCAAACCCAATAGATAATATGGAACATATTCAACTCCCATGCTTCGCGAGAAAACTGCTTGGTCCCAACTTTTTGCAAATTCATAGGTGTAAGGTGAAGAAAAAACGCCAATATCAATCCAATCAGTTCCTTTTTTGGATGTTTTTATACCCATATATCCTTCATAAATCCAACGTAAATTCTTATTTTCTGAGGCATAATTGGCATTCATGTAGGAACCAAAACCAGGACTAAGTTGAACACGCAAATTTTTAGTTGGGGTGTAACTTAATTCAAGTAAAGCCAAATTAATGATTCCACTCCCCAATTGATTATGAGAAACAAATAGTGGAACTTGCTTTTGCTTGAAATCATTTAATTGGGAGCCAATATAGCAATCCATTCCACCATGAATTTTAATTACTGAATCAATATCTTTTTTCTGACTATAAAGAAATAAGGGGCAAAAAAATAATATTTTTAGAAAACAAGGCATTAAGGAAGCAAAAATTTATTATTTATGAAACTTTTCACTTTGAATTGAAAACTACCTTTCCCATTATATTTTGTTCCGAAAGCATTTTTAAGGCTTATAAAAGGTTAGAATAAACAAGTAAGTAAAAGAGTTTAAAGACTGTTGTAAGGCTTTCATAATGAAATTTTGAATGCAAATGGCATTCAAAACAACACTCCTAAAAATAAAAAAGAAGTTACTCTCTAATAATTATAACTTTCTTTTCATTTTTTACATCTTTTTCACAACGTTCCATTTTGACTTCGAAACATTCTTTCTTGTCTTTGGAACATTCCATTCTGTCATTACCACATTTAGATTTATTGCACGGAGTACAAATTATAGCACAAATTAAACCACCAACAAAAGCACCCGCTCCAAAGAGAATTGCAACATAAGAAGCAATTGAAGTCAGCTTTCCAAGAGATTCTTTTTTACTATAAGCCAATAAAAACAAACCTCCCATTAACACAATTAATGCAAGAGATAAAGCAACGATAAGCATAGGACACAGCATAATAATAAATTTTAGGTTAGTAAAATCGTCCAAAAACCATTCTTGGCACACTTAAAGATATCAATTTTATTTATATTCTCATACTTTTTCTTTCATTTTCATAAAAACAAAATTTCCCGTGCTTCTTTCAGTTTAATACCTAAGGAATTTTATTGAAATAATTTTTTTACCAATTTATCCCTGTACAGTTAAATCTTCAACAGGAAGAGTAAATCAAATTTGATTTACAGCAGAAGGTTTTCAAAGTATTATTTTAGTACAGACCTTTTTTACAAAAAGAGAAACCTTCCCTTTTTTTTCTTTCAAACATTTGCCGACTAATCGCTGTTTCTTCCTCACGATTGGCCCTTTCATGGTCTAAATGAAATTGTATTGCGTGGTGTTTTAAATTCAAAAATGAAAACCCTTCATTTGCAATTCTCCACTCAATATCACAGTCTTCACCAAACCCCGCAAAAGTAAAGTCTTCATCAAAGCCATTTACTGCTTTTAAGGTAGAAAAAGGAATCCCCATGTTGCTTCCAATTAAATAATGGTGTTTTTTAATTAATACGGGCTTAAAAGGAAGATAAAAGCTTTCTTCTACGTGTTTACTTTTATTTTTATACATTGTCCACTTACTTGGAACAATTATGTTTGTGCTTAACAACAAAGTACTTGTCTTATGATCGAGGTAGGTTCTTTTTCCAAATAGTACGGAATCCCCATCAAAATACCGCACGTATTCATATAGAAATTTTGGGTGTAAAACACAGTCGCCATCGATAAAAACACAAAGTTCCGCGGTGTTTTTTCTAAGTCCTGCATTTAATATTTTATTTTTCCTAAAGCCAAGGTCTTTTTGGCTAAAATGAAAAATCGGGAAAGTAGATTTTACATTGTTTATAAACTCTCGCATATCGTCAAATTCACCGTCTTCCAGAATCGTAACAATAAAATTTTTGTAATACTGCTGCTCTACCGAATCCAACACCTTTTTAAGAAAAAAGATGTTTTTATATACGCTAATAAAGAGATTAACGCTTACTGTTTTATTCATGGAATTAAATTAACCAATCATTTTAGAGGGATCAACGAGTGCGTCATATTCTTCTGAAGTAACATGCCCTAAGCCAACCGCAGCTTCTTTAAGCGTTGTATTATTTTTATGGGCATATTTTGCTATTTCTGCCGCTTTGTAATAACCAATTTTAGTGTTGAGCGCTGTTACCAACATGAGTGAATTTTCTAGGTGTTTTTTGATAATGGGTAAATTTGCCTTTATTCCAACAGCACAATTGTCAGCAAAAGAAAGACAAGCGTCTCCAATTAGTCGTGCCGATTGCAAAACATTTACAGCAATTACCGGCTTAAAAACATTTAATTCAAAATGCCCGCCTGCACCAGCTATTGACACAACGACATCATTTCCCATTACCTGCGCGCAAACCATTGTTAGCGCTTCAGGCTGAGTAGGATTTACTTTTCCAGGCATAATAGAAGAGCCTGGCTCATTATCAGGAATAATTAATTCCCCAATTCCACAACGAGGACCAGAAGACAGCATTCTGATATCGTTTGCGATTTTCATTAGAGAAACAGCACTTCGTTTTAGTGCGCTAGAAAGTTCAACCATTGCGTCGTGAGCAGCTAAAGCCTCAAACTTATTGCCTGCTGTAATAAACGGAAGTTGAGTAAGCTCCGCAATTTTTTTCGCCACTAAAACATCATAGCCTTTTGGTGCATTTAAGCCTGTTCCAACAGCCGTTCCTCCTAATGCTAATTCTGAAACTGCTTCTAATGCATTATTGATGCAGCGAATCGATTTATCAATTTGACAGACATAAGCACTAAATTCTTGCCCTAAAGTTAAGGGTGTTGCGTCCATAAAATGTGTTCTTCCTGTTTTAACAATGTCTTTAAACTCTTCTACCTTTGAATTCAGCACATTTCGTAAATGTTCTAAGCCAGGCAGTGTTTTCTCTGCAACCATTTTATATGCGGCAATATGCATCGCTGTTGGAAATGTATCATTGGATGATTGAGATTTATTGACATCGTCATTCGGGTTAAGCACTTTCGCTTCATCTGTTAATTTCCCCCCAGAAATTTCGTGCCCACGATTTGCAATAACCTCATTACAATTCATATTTGATTGTGTTCCAGAGCCTGTTTGCCATATTACCAAGGGAAATTCATTGTCGTGTTTTCCGGCAATAATCTCGTCACAAACACTTGAAATTAACACTGATTTCTCGGTCGCTAAAACCCCTAAATCACAATTTGCTTGTGCTGCTGCCTTTTTTAGATATGCAAAAGCGTGAATTATTTCTAATGGCATTGACCCTTCAGGTCCGATTTTAAAATTATTTCTAGAACGTTCTGTTTGTGCACCCCAGTAGCGATTAGCAGGAACCTTAACAT
>Ga0209597_1002015_pt1 | contig 13011 bp, 9 predicted proteins | sample M_140625_MF_Meta_FD_187316 | JGI IMG/M metagenome (GOLD analysis project Ga0209597, IMG submission 187316) | Freshwater microbial communities from Lake Montjoie, Canada to study carbon cycling - M_140625_MF_MetaG (SPAdes) (version 2) | ecosystem: Environmental > Aquatic > Freshwater > Lake...
ATGTTGGTACCAATTGCAGCACCAATGATGGTTGGGATGAGCGACAGGGCTAGTAAGAAGTAAGTGTTGCGTAGCACTCGATTGGATTGTGCAAGTGCTTCGCTGCTGTCATAGGGGTAGCTGTTTTGTTCGTAAAGATTGGGTTGCATAGTGATTAACCTCCAATAAATTTAATGCTTTGAAACGAGAACTCAGTTACGCATGCCAAATAATAGGGTGCGCGTATATATCTAGTATGATCTATTTAAGTCATCAAATCTAAATCTAATTCGCTATCAAAAAAGATAGCGCGTTAAGATTACGCAAAGTTCTAAAAAGTTGCAAGTAATTTACGTGTTGCCATTGACATTGATTAATTCAACGATAGCTATGTAAGTATCTGATCATACATGATATTATCTGCACCCATTGAGCGAAGGTTAGCCTTCAGACTTTAGTAAATTAGGCTGTTTTTAAGGCTTTTACTAATATTTTGGTCAAATTTGTAAAAAAGGAAGTGTGGCAGAGTGGTCGATTGCACCGGTCTTGAAAACCGGCAAAGGGCAACCTTTCGTGAGTTCGAATCTCACCGCTTCCGCCAGACACCCCCCTAGAGGGGTGTTTTTTCGCACCAAATTATCTATCTTATTGATTTAATTGGTTATTTTAAATCTGCTCAGTGAGTTTAATTTTGAATATACGTCTGTTGTGCAGTGTTATTTATCTGATGGTTAGTATGGGTGAGGCCATGGCCATAGAAGAGCCGGTTTATGATGTTATTGAGCAGTCTAAGAACATTGAAATTCGTCAGTATCGCCCGTTTATCATTGCTGAAACGATTGTAGAGGGTAATATGGATGAGGCCTCTACTGCAGGTTTTAGGCGTATAGCCACCTATATATTTGGCGACAATCAAATCAAAAGTGTTCACGGTGAAAGCACTAGCGAAAAGATTGCGATGACTGCACCGGTCACGGTAGAGCCGGTGAAGTCAGAAAAAATCGCCATGACTGCGCCGGTAACTGTTGAGCCCGTTTCGCGTGAGGCGCAGCCAGTTGCTTGGCGAGTGTTTTTTGTGATGCCACAAGCCTACACCTTAACTACACTACCGAAACCACGCAGCGAATTGGTCTCTTTACGTGAGGTGCCCGGTAAGCGTCAGGCAGTCTTGACGTTCTCAGGATTTGTTAGCGAGCATGGTATGCAGAAAAAAGTTGCTGAGTTGCAGCAGTGGTTATTGCAAAGAAATATGCAGCATGTGGCAAGCGCGCAATTAGCACGTTATAACCCGCCTTGGACCTTGCCGTTTTGGCGTAGAAACGAGGTCATGATAGAGTTGCCTGTGCCTCAGTAATTTGGAGTTTAAGTATAGCGTCTATTAACAGGTATTCAGTATTTATTAGGCTAAGCTAAGCTAAGCCTAATCAAACTACGCACACTACTCAACTTTAATACCTGCTTTAGAAATAACTTTAGCCCATTTATCCATATCGCTTTTAACATACGTTTGAAAGTCTTCTGTAGACATGGATAACGCCTCATAGTTTTGTGTGGATAGCGTCGTTTTAATTTCAGTTAACCGCATAACCCGTGTGAGTTCGCGGTTTAAGCTCGCGGCAATTTCCGGTGACAGTTGGCGCGGAGCAAATAGACCGACCCAAGCCACAGCATCAAAACCAGGCAAGGTCTCCGCAATAGCGGGTATATCAGGAAAGCTTGGCGAGCGATGCTCACTAGTGACTGCCAAAAATCGTAAACGATTAGATTTGAAGTAAGGTAGTGCTAGGCCAGGTGATGAGAATCCGACCGAGATATGCCCTGCTAGCAAATCGGAGAATGCTGCATTGCCACCTTTGTAGGGTACGTGGATCAATTGAATGCCGGCCATTAAGTTAAGCAACTCACCGGACAGGTGTTGTGTAGTGCCATTGCCGCCCGAAGCATAATTAATAGTCTTGGGATTTTTTTTAGCAAAAGCGATAAGGCTTTTTATATTATTCACCGGTAATGATGGGTGGACTGTTAATAGTGTTGAGTAAGACGCCAGTAGCGCTACCGGTAACAGGTCTCTCATTGAATCATAGGGCATTTTTTGAAATAGACTTGGGTTGATAGTGACAGGGCCTTGCGTGGTGACTAACAAGGTATAGCCATCACTGGGCGCTTTAGTCACAACGTCAGTACCAATCATCCCAGCTGCACCAGCGCGATTTTCAACAATGACAGACTTTGACCATTTGGCAGAAAGATGCGGTGCAATGAGTCTAGCAATAACGTCTGCCCCACCGGAAGGCGGGTAAGGGATGACTAGGCGAATATTTTTTTCTGGATAAGCAGCGTTGCTCTTTTGAGCCCAAGCTTGCGATAAACCTAAAGGCAATGCAATAAGTGCCGAGCAAAGTAGAGGGGCTGCTTGTGGTAATTTCATGGTCATGTAAGGATGCCGAGTAAATAATTCAGATTAAAGAATGCAAAGAAGAGAATACAAAAAAAGAAAACGAAGAACTTGGGAGAGTTAGATCGGTAATTGAGGTATTTTGCACTGAAATGCCTATCAATTACTTAGCACAGTGATTGCGTAAACAAGCGCAAGGAAGAGATCTTTTCTATACCTAAAACAGTTTCAACTAACGCTTCTGCTCTATGTCTACTCATTGCATATTGGGTGTTGTCGTAGAACTTATTCATAATAGACTGGGGTAGTGCTTGCTCATCGGGCAGCACGTTTTTACGCCTTGTATAAGTTACACCATTTTTCATTTTGACAATTACTTCTCCAGATCGATACTTTGGGAAGCCAGAGTCAGGATCGACTTCATAAGAGGTTTTTTTTGCAAGTTCAAGTAACTTTGGATCACCAAAAGCCGTTTCTTCAATTTCATCAAGGCTAAATTTCCCGCGGATTAAACAGCAAGCCAAGGCATAGTGCATGCTAAATTGAGCAGCATAGCTATTGTGAGGTTTTTTCTTGTTTTCCTCAGGTTCGCACACCAGCGCTACTGCAGCTTGTGCGACCCTAACGCGTACAGACTCTATAGCTTCTGGATCAATATGCTCTTGATCACGAATTTCTAATGCCGCCAACATCGCAGCGTGAGATTGATAGCAGGCTGGAAACAGTTTGATTGAAGTGCGCAAGCACTCCCATGATTTACCTAGCTCGTGGGTGATTTGCGATAAGTCTGCTTGACCTGCAAAGCTGCCCATATAGCAATTAAATAAACCATGCTTACCCTCGTAGACTTGTAACGGACCAGTGAACCCTTGGCGGGCGAGTGCGCTTGCCGTGATTGCCGCTGAGCCCATAAGTCCAGGGTGTAGCCTTTTTGACCATGCGCCTTCTTGAGTGGGTTGCATGTTGCCCGAAGCTGAACTTAACACTAGGCCTTGTGCCATGACTGTTTGTGAAGTACTTAAATTCATTAATTTTGCAGCAACTAGCGTAGAACCAAATGCACCGCATAAGCTGGTCGGGTGAAAGCCAGTTTTTAAAAAGCCACCGCTAGCGGCAGCAGCAAGCCGAATGCCAGATTCAAGACCTAAAATAAAAGCATCTAAAAACGTACTGCCATTGCAATCGATTTGTGAGGCAAGTCCTAATGCAGTTGGTATGCAACTAGCCGTGAGATGTGCTGCACCTGGAAGATAAGTGTCATCGTAGTCTAAACCGTGTATGAGCGTGCCGTTCATTAAGACAGCATCTCGTAGCGTGAGGTTGGCTGGCATGCCAATTACAGTGCTAGCGCCAGTATCTAAGCCTTGTAGTGCAAGCAATGCACGGTGGGAGAAGTCGTAGCGCGTCGAGGCGAATGCGTTACCAATGGCATCGAGTAGTAGCAGTTTTCCCCAGGTTTTGACCGTATTGGGGATGGCAGTGCTTTTAGTGTTAGTGACAAAGTTGCTTAGAGCTAACGATAGTGTTGATGACTCAGGCATATAGGTTCCAGTAATGTGATGACGAGATCATTTATGATAAAAATGGAGTAGATTTTAAAGTCATTACATCTATTGCAATCAAAGACCTAAAAATGTATTTAACTTTTGTGCCATTAGTTTGTAACCAGCAATGGTTAAGTGAATGAGGTCGTTTGCCATCAGTGGTGGTTTTTGATGGGTCATTTCATAGGCACCACCTAATTCTCGCATGGCTAGCGACATATTCCATGTGGCACATTGATATTGACTGCCAACCGCAGTTTGAATGTCCGCTACGCGTTTATGTCGCATTGAGTAAGTATATGAATCAACCATGCGTCTTGTCAGCGCTCGTTTATTGATGCGCTGATTTTTGCTATAGCGTCGCGTTTGAATATAACTGGCTCGATCCCCAGGGGTGATAATAAGACAGCTTTGTGTCGGAAACAGTTTGCGCATCGCAGACAGGGTCTCGGTAAATTTTCTTTGGTATTGTTCGCTATCCCATGCTGCACCAACAACATCATTAGTGCCATAGGCGAGCATAATAGTGTCGTAATGTCGATCAATAGCAAGACGTTTAAGGGTGTCGGAATGAATGCTGTGCCAGAAGTTTCCTGAAGCGCCTGGTATGCCATAGTTATCAAGAATGATGCCTTGGTTTGATTCAGCATGCACCCCAAGTAAACTAACTCGCCTATCATCTTTTGCAACAATTTTAATTTTTGAAATGGGTAGATCAGAAACCAGTTTGAGTGATTTAATAATTTCGCTACCAGAAGTATTAAAGCTGTCTATGTGAACATCATCAATGAACACATCAAAGTAACCGCCTTGGTTCTGACTTAAATAATAAACGTAGACTTGGTGTGTTCGGCTAGAGTCATTTTGGTCTCTGAAGTCAATCTCAACGCTGGCGTTTCTGCTGGCTGATGTGATTGAGTACAGACCCAACCCAATCTCTTGGTTGTCGATCGTATTATTTCGTGGTGGGGTGTGTTGAAGCCACTCGCCTTCTTGGCATAGGGTGGATACTGGCAGCCGAATTCCAGGCCTGCCAAACAGCAAGTTGATATGGCCAGGGCCACCGTTGCCATATTTGGACTGTAGAGATTTACGCATCTCGCTTGGCATAAACTCTGCCGCCATGTGACTTCCACCCCATAAGCCAACTCTAGCAAGGCCTGTGGATTTAATGGACTGCTGCAGTCGCTCGTGAAAGTTGAGTAGTGTGGTTGGATTAAGCGTATTTCTTCTTAACTCGTCTGCAGTGGGCACTGCAATTTCTGAGAGTTTTGCCTCATCTTCTTCAGTGATTGTCAGTATCACTGATTGATTTTGTGTAGTGGGCAGGGGAGGATTATTGTTATTAAGATTGGCGCGTCCAGTGATTGTCGGATAAGTTGTTGCAGGTTTGCGAATAGGTTTCTTTAGAACAGGACAGCTAATTTTTGGCACAGACTGATTGCCAAATACTTTGATTCTTTGCGTCTCGACTTGGGCCTGAGCAAAAGCACTACTGATAAGTAAAGACAGCCCCAATAAAGAATTCTTTAAAATTTGGTAATGCTTTAATTGGACGCGCTTCAATTGGATTTCTCGAAGTTTCGGTAGCCAGAAATGAGTGCTTCAAATAATCCATTACCGATTATCTGCTGACCTTTCTCGGTGTAGTGCATTAAGTCGGTCCAAGCAAGCCCTTGGTTAAGCCATTTTGAGTAGGAGTTTACACCACCCATAAAGCGCCATGAATTCCAAAAAGCGCACCCCGCTTCAGCGCTGACTTCTTTCTGGAACTGTACGGCTTTTGACATCGTTGGTTTAGAGGTGATTTGACCGTCTTCGGTCATATAGGCTTGGTCGAGTGGGCTGATGATTAAGCAGTCGGCCTTAGAGTTACCCCGAACCTTTTTAAGTGCTGAGATATAGGAGTCTTTGTAGGATTTACCGTTGGCCTCATATAGTCCACCATGCCCTAACTCATTGCCGCCAATCATTAGTACCACAAGGTCCGGTGCTCGGGCTATTAATTGTTCTTCAAATTGAGTAGGGCCAAGATTTTTAAATGAGCCTGAACTGACACCGACTACAGCAGTCGTCTCCCACGTCACCCCTTCTGAGAATTCTGTAACTGCGCCATAGATTTCAAATTTTAATTCGGTGACTTTAATCTTGATTTGGATGATTGGATCTGGAGAGCTATAGACCCATTGTGTAAAAGAACTGTGGGTTATTTTTTGTGTGAACTCCACTGCTTGGCCATTAATTTCAAGACTAAGTGGCTGGGCAGTTTTTGGAGTTTGGGTGTAAATTTCAAACTGTCGTCCCAATTGATGATTCGCTATGGGATGATTAATAAGTATCTCACCGGCTTTAAGTGTGGTCGCAACAATCCCCCCCAGACCATACCTGCCTTGATTACCACCAAATAAGATTGTGAAAATATCCCATTCGCCTTTGCGCGTGACTTTTACATCACCTCGCCGCATCCATCGTGGGTCCATGCCGGCGACATAAAAACCTGGCCCACCGTTGCCAAATTCTTTTTGTAGGCGCAACCGTACTGTGCTGGCTATACCATCGCCGGCGATGATTGAGTCTCCGTAGTGCAACACTTTGACTGGTTTGCCATCTCTACCTTTGTTTTTGAGCGCTTTGAAGAAGTTTTGTAAATGTTGGTCCCCTTCAATGACATTATTAAAGGGGGCTGACTGCGCTTGATTTGGTGATGTTGTGGCAATATTCTTTTTGGTTTGAGTAGCTACTTTGTTTTTTATAGACGCAGACTCTGCAGTTTCGGGTTCACTGATCGAGGTATCAGGAGCTTTTTTGTTTTTTGATAGTAGATTATTAAGATAGCTGTAGAAGCTTATTTCACCTAAAGCTCTGGTTGGGCGAAAAATTTTTATATCATCAACAAAATACGTGGGAAGAATACCTGCTATACATGCAATGTACAAGATTCCAAGATTCAACATAGTTTTATTTTTTATGGCTAACATTTAAAAATTCCGATAAATGAAATTTAATAAATCGCCACTGGATAAATAAGCCGCTGCCATTAAGATCAATGCAAATAGTAAGCCTTTTGCAAAGTAGGGTAATTGATTAAAGAGATTACGAACGGTATTAATCATTTTCATATTAATGAAGCAGATGACACAACCTCCGCACAGCGCAAGCCAAAATATCAGCGAAAACCTTGGAGATCCGGATAAATCAGAGTTTTGAATGTTATCAATAAAATTAAGCGCGGATTCGAGGTCTGGGTTTCGAAAGAGTATTCGTGAGAATACAATAAAATTAAAAACCAGTAGCCAACAAGTAATACTCAGAACTACGGGATGTTGGTTGAATAACTGAATCCACCATTCTTGTTTTCTAGCCCATCGATTAATACAAACGGCAGTTGCATGGCACGTGCCATACAAAATAAAATTGATAGTGATGCCGTGCCATATCGCGAGCAAGAGTATGCAAATAAATACGTTGCGGTAGACAACAAGCCCGACTCCACGGCTGCCTCCGAGCGGAAAGTAGACATAATGCATGACCCAGTTGGAAAGGCTCATGTGCCAGCGACGCCAGTATTCTGCAATAGAATGCACGCGATAGGGTTGATTGAAGTTTTCTGGGATTTTGTAGCCTAGCAATAGTGCAGATCCAATCACCACGTCAGTGTAGGCTGAAAAGTCTAGGTAAATTTGTATCGTATACGCATACAATGCGATTAAGATTTCTAGGCTAGAGAAGGCGCCCGAGTCCAGGAAAACGGGGTCGATCGCAGTTTTCGCAAGCAGGTCGGCCAGCACTAATTTTTTAAATAAACCGCAAAAAATACGCCATATTCCATCATTCAGATCGGATTCACTGACTACTCTTTTTGTATTTAATTGCGGTATGAACTCTGATGCTTTAAGTATGGGGCCAGCGACCAGATGGGGAAAAAAGGTCATGTAGACCAAGAATTCAAAAAAATCAGTCTGATGGATTTTGTTTTGAAAGCGGTCGACCGTATAACTGATTGCTTGAAACGTGAGTATGGATAGCCCTAAGGGAGGGATTAAACTAGAGAGCTGATCAAGGCTTAGTTCCTCGGCGAGCGCTTCGTGAAACCAGCCTAATTTTAGAAATTTATAAATTAATAGTGGGGTAATCTCCAGAGCAATTAAAGCGATGAGGTATATCTTTTTACTGGATAATTTTTTTTCTGAAATCCGAATGCCAAACCAAGTGATGCTCAGCAATAATGAAATAATCACTAGATCATAGATGCCAGAAGCCAGAAATATAATGGCGGCAACGAGTATAAGGAGCGCATGCCGAGTGCGATCCAGTCTTAATTGCGTATAAATTAAGACGATTAAAGGCAGTAGGAGTAGATATTGAGATGTGATCAACTGTTAAGGCATGCGATTGGCTACGATCAATGAATAGTTACCATTTTTATAATAACCAATTTTGAAGTTGAGCGGTTTGACATCAGCACTGTCTTTAAATGCTTGCGCTAAATCCCTGTGATAACTTCTAAAGGAGTGGTGGGCTTCTTTAAACTCCCCAAATAACTTGATGTTATAGGTTGTTTTTAATTTTGAATATTTAATACCTGTTTCATCTTGAAGAATAAACGGTGATTTTGAAAGTATTTGATCAGAGAACTCAGAGAAATCTTTATTTTGTGGCAGGTGAGAAGCAGCTTTGAATATGACCGGGTTGATGGCGGCATGTTTAATAAAGCTTAAGTGTTCCGGTCTTTTAGCAAATCCTTTATTGGATAAATCCATTCTGAGATAGTCTAAATATTTTGACTTTCCATTTTTTTCGAATTTGATGCGGATTGAAGTCCAATCTTTACTGTCTAGCGGTAGTGTGACCACTTCGCCAGTATCATTGATGGTGATTGGGATAATTTCATTGATTTTAAAGCCATAGAGATGAATGAAAGTGACTAAAAAGTTACTCAGTCCAATTCGAATATTGGTTTTATAGTAATACTTGTCTAAGTATTCGGTGACAAAAAATCCATTTTTCCCAAACTTATCCCAAGCATCGGTCATGACTTCTAATGATTGAACCGCACCCTTGGCATTTATTTCTGCATAGTTAATAGGCTTTTCGGCTTTTTGCATCGCAATCAATATGTAACGCTCCGCATCCGGAAACATGTGATACACTGTTGAGAAGTCTGGGCCGGAGAATGGATATAAAATGGTTTGATCCTTACGTGCGATTTCACTTTTGCTCCATGTTTGCATAGGTTCTGCGATTAAGCTTTTGTATCCTCCCCAGCTTTTTTGGACATTTTTTGAGAAGACTTCGAAACTGTTACGTAACGCTGCATCCGGACTTTCAACTTCTAAAGAGGTGCCAGATAGTATCTGAGCTGTTTTTTGTGCGTAGCTGATATTGAGATTGGGCTTATTACATGCACTGGAGTCGCATGGGTTTGCCGTATGACTTTGTGCTGATACATTTAAAGCAGCAATGGATAATAATAAGAATAGCTTGTTCATGTCTGATTTCTAAATATAGTGTTTATGTAGATGCTTAGTTAGATGCGTAGATGTGTAAATAAGTGTTAATCAACTTAAATCGTCGGCTGAGTGATTTCAATAATGTTAATTCGCGGCTGCCTATCTAATAGGCTAAGTGATTTATACGTATTTGTAAGATTAAATAGCCAGCATCATAGATGGTAAGAGCGGATATTATGAGTGTTGCATGGGGAGGTGACGAGGTCTAAAAGTATCAGTAATTGTGGGGGTTATCATAATCTTTTGCTGATAAATTGGCAATTGATTGTGATATGTGCCATTGAATTTTACTGGTTATCAGTATTTAGACTCAGCAGCTTGTATATCAGTGTTATATTGAATTTGAATATTTCTTTTGGCTGCTTTGTCATTAATTGAGTTCATATTTTATAAAAATAATTTTTTAGTCGCGCTTGCACAACTTCCGGAGGTCGGTCCGGCCCTGTTGATTTTCAACATGTTCTTCAAAAAAGATTTTCGGCAGTTTAGTTGAATAATTAATTCAGTAAATTGTTAATAAAAAATGCATGATTAACTGTGTTTAATTTGATCGGTAATAGTTGACCAAAAAATAAATTTTTTATGCTGTATTTGCTAAGAATTTTTTTAAAACACTCTGGGGGTGATGATGATACAAGTAGCTATTCATACAGTATTGTTCAATGCGTACCTGAAATCGCAGTCTCGTGATTGGATGTTATTTTTATGCCATGCGGCCGCGGTCTTGCTTGCTTCTGGATTACCAGCAGTGCATGCCCAGGGTTTACCATTGAGTGTGATTCAAGAAAAAGCACAGGCTCATGTGAATCCCTTGTTGCAAACTTTGCAGGGTCTGGTTGGCATTGAGTCAGGCAGCCGTGATCTACAGGGTTTGGCGCAGTTGGCAAATTTAATAGCAGGTCAACTCAAAGCATTGGATATGACTGTGCAGGTCATCCCGACTAAGGCGCCTGATTTTCATCCCCAGTTGAAAGGTGCAGAGTTGGGTTCTATGGTTTTTGCTCGTAAAACTGGTAAAGGTCAAAAGAGAATATTGCTGATTGCCCATATGGATACCGTTTATACAAAAGGTATGGGTGTGAAACAGCCTTATCGTATCGATGGCAATCGTGCTTATGGTTTAGGCATTGCTGATGATAAGCAAGGCATAGCACTGATATTACATACTGTCGCGCTACTGAAAGAGATGGGTTTTAATGACTATCAGGAATTAGCTGTGCTCATTAATGCCGATGAGGAATTGGGTTCACCCGGTTCTAGTCAATTTCTGGTGAAAAATGGCGGTATTTATGATGCAGTCATGTCCTTCGAGGGCGGTGGTTTTGAAAAGGATATGGTGCGTTTAGCAACTAGTAGCATTGCTATTGTTGAGATGAAGGTGCAGGGTAAGGCCTCTCATGCCGGCTCGGACCCAGCAGCGGGTCGCAATGCAATTTACGAGTTGGCACACCAAATCCTCAAGACGCGAAACTTTGGAGACCCTACTAAAGGTTTACAAATTAACTGGACGGTGGTTGAGGGCGGTGGCTCGCGCAATGTTATCCCAGCAGCGGCTTCGGCCATTGCGGATGTGCGCTCGTTATCCAATAAAGATTTGGATTTGATGGAATTTGCTTTAAATGAAGCGATTAAAGAAAAGTTGATCCCTGACACTCAAGTTGAGTTAACGTTTTATCGAAGTCGTCCGGCTTTCGAGGCTACTGCGGCATCTTTAGTGATGGCCAAGCATGCCGTGAATATTTTCAATGAAATGGGTAAGCCGATTGATATCCGTGAGCGGGCCACAGGGGGCGGCACAGATGCTGCGTTTGCGGGTTTGAAGCCTAAAGGTGGAGTGCTCGAGAGTTTTGGGCTGCGAGGCTATGGTTCACATTCCAATAATGATGAGTATATTTTGATTGATTCGATTTTTCCTAAATTGTATTTATCAACACGGATGGTGATGGATTTGGGGAGCGCTAAAGTCGGTTGGTAATGATGGCTGGAGTTTGAAGTCAATAAATTAGTTAGCTTATTGATTATTTGTTTTTTTATTCGATTCGATCTTTTTGTTTCGCGGCCTCAGTAGTTTGCCATTGCATATTGCTGGGCTGATCGGCGCCACCGCGTTTTAGCGGTTGAATATGATCGATCACATATCCTGGGCAGGGGCCTTTACTCTTGCCTGTAGCAGGGCAGGGATAGGTGTTTTTAAAGGATTGCCTTGCTTTATGATCCCGTGCAATGCGGCCTCTAGCGTCGCGCTTCACTCCTGGTGTGGCGTGTTGAGAATGCTTTGATACTGTGGTTGAATTTTTTGGATGTGAGGTATTCTTCTCGGCTGCTTGCGCCATGGTTGTTATATTCGCTGAAGCCAACAGGCCGAGCAGCGCAAATAAGATGAACCAACCATATCGATTTGAAATATGTTGAATCGGATTCAAAGCAGAATTAATCCTTCATTCTGGTTATTTATTTGAGCTATAGCTTGATCCGCCAAGTCATAAATTTTAACTTTCTTGGACGCTGCCTGACTCCGCTTAGTCGCAGCCCTTAAAGCGACGTCCTTGGCAGTCTCTGGCTAGCTTTTGCGCTTCAGCTAATTGGGCTGGGGTCATTTGCTTGGTGAGGCGATCGCGATTTTCACTGACTTTGCTATCGCCTGCCGTGGCGCCTAAGCTGGTCCACATATATGCCCGCACAAAGTCTTGAGGAACACCCAAGCCGGTAGCATACAGCGCCCCTAAATTAGTTTGAGAGGGGCCATGACTTTGTGCGGCAGCGAGGCGATACCACTTAGCAGCATCGGCATAGTTTTGAACAACGCCTCGGCCTGTGTCGTATTTAACCCCTAAATTAAATTGTGCAGGCGCATACCCTTGTGCAGCTGCTAAGCGATACCATCTCGCGGCTTCGGCATGATCTTGCGGAACGCCCCGACCATTATCATATTTAACACCGAGATTGTATTGCGCTGGGGCATATCCTTGTGCTGCTGCAAGCTGGTAGAGGCGCATGGCTTCGGAATGATCTTGAGGCACACCCTGGCCATTAGCATATAGTGCACCTAAGTTGGATTGCGCTGGTGCATAGTTTTGAGCTGCAGCCAGCTGGTAAAGACGTGCGGCTTCGGCATAATCGACGATGGTTTCTTTTCCCTTAGCGATCAGTGCACCTAAATTAAATTGAGCTGGTGCATAGCCTTGAGCAGCAGCGGCGCGATGTAGCTTTTGGGCTTCGATGAGATTTTGCCCAACGCCTTGTCCGGTGCTATACATCACGCCTAGGTTATCTTGTGCAGGAGCGTATCCTTGAGTAGCTGCTAATTGATACCACCGTACTGCCTCAGCCATGTCTTGAGTGACGCCCAAGCCATTGGCATACATGTAGCCTAAATTGGATTGTGCGGCAGCATGCCCTTGGGCGGCGGACAGACGATATAGGCGCACTGCTTCTACCGGATTGGCAGGAACACCTTGACCATTAGCATACATGTAGCCCAGGTTGCTTTGTGCAGGAGCATAATCTTGTGCAACGGCAAGGCGATAGAGTCGGATGGCTTCAATATGATCTTGGGCAACACCTTGTCCGGTAGCGTGCATTT
>Ga0209597_1002017_pt1 | contig 13005 bp, 14 predicted proteins | sample M_140625_MF_Meta_FD_187316 | JGI IMG/M metagenome (GOLD analysis project Ga0209597, IMG submission 187316) | Freshwater microbial communities from Lake Montjoie, Canada to study carbon cycling - M_140625_MF_MetaG (SPAdes) (version 2) | ecosystem: Environmental > Aquatic > Freshwater > Lake...
TTCCGGAGTACAGCTGATCGGTTCCGGTGGCAGCAGCGGCGCCGAGGGGAGCTGGGCGAAATCCAGATCCTGCTTGCTGCCGTCGAGATCCAGCACCCCATACACATCCTCCATTTCGCCCCGTCCCTCCAGAAGGCTGAAGCGCAGCCGGCTGGCCTGGAGGTATTGCTGACCCCGCTGAAAGCGGACACTGCCGCTGGCCACCAGCTGGCGGGATGCGGGGTCGAATTCGATCCGATCGGCCTGGATGCGGCCCCCGGCCAGCAGGGCCTTCACGTGGCCCGTGGCCACATAGCGGCCGAGCTGGGCGTCGTAGCGCTGGCTGTCGGCGCTGAGTTCAAGGTCCAGTGGCGGCGACGCAGCCGTCGGCCCCGGGCTCTTGCCGTTGCCAGCGGCGGCAGGGGCCCGGCCGCCGCTGCGGGGGGCGGGGGGCCTGGGGGTCACCCCCTGAGCATCCAGGGCTCCGGTCACCGCCGGGGGGGACTGGGGGGCGACTGGCGCCGTCCCGGGGGCCGCCAGGCCAGCTGGGAGGGCCGTCAACCAGGCCCCCGACGTGCCCAGCAGAGCAGCCAGCCGGTTCCAGCTGATGGAACGGTTCCTCTCCCGCTTGCTTCGCTCAGGCCGGCGATGGGGCACCACAGTCGGCCGCAGGGAGGCAGGGAGGGGACGATCCTGCCATGGGGGCCCGGAGCTTCCGGTGGGGGCGGGTCGGTTTGCCAGGTTGGGTCATCGACTCGTGAACGCTGCTTCCGCCGTCCTCAGCGGCTCCGCGCCCGCCGCACCTCTAGCCAGCAACAACCCCCCAATCTTCCGGGACCCGGAGGATTGGGGGGCGGACCACCCGGATCGCTGGCGCTTCCGGGTCGGAAGGACGGGACTTCAGTCCTCCAGATCCTTGCGGCTGGGGGTGCGGCTCGGGTCGCTGGCCAGGAAGCCAAACACGAAGATCCCGATAAAGAAGAAGACGACCGAGTAAACCGAGATCTTGAGAGCGAGCATGGGCTGTCCGGCGGGTGACAGGGCGGGCGGGTGACAGGGGATGACAGGCCGGCCACGATGGCTGGGCATCCCTGCTGCGGCCCCATCATCCTATGGGGCTGGAATGGCTATCAAAATGCCCGAGGGGCTTCCGGAGGGTCAACAGGCCCGGATTGAAACGTTTCAGTCACGTTCGCCGGCCCCACCGCCTGGGCCGCTCGATCTCCAGCCCCTCTGGTGCTGCACCGGTCCCGAGGGAGTCCCGATCGCCGCCCTCCACCATCCCTGGGGGGGGCGGCACCGGCCCGATTGGGCGGCGCGGGGGCTGGTGATCTGGCCCCGCGGTGGCCTCTGGCGGCACCTGCACCTGCGGCTGGAGCGGCCTGATGCCTGGGCCCATTTGGGCCCCGAGGCCGCCCGCGCCCGCCTGGTGCTGCGCTGGTGGGCCGATGCGGTGGAGTTGCGGGTGGATGGCCAGCCCGTGCATGCCGGTGATCTCTTTGATACCGCCTGCCGCTGGGAGCTGCCCCCCCGCTGGTGGCGGGGGGAGCCGCTGGAGCTGGAGCTGCGGCTCCGCAGCCCCCTCCATGACGACGGCGCCCTGATCCTCAGCCAGGTGGCCCTGGAGCCCAGGGATCCGGCCGACCCCCTCGGCCTGCTCGCCCCCACCGTGGCGGAGCTCGAACGCCTCCGCCGTGAGGCCGGTCTGCCGCCCGGTCCCGGCGCCGGACTGGTGCAGGTGCTCGGCCATGCCCACCTCGATCTGGCCTGGCTCTGGCCGGTGGCCGACACCTGGCGGGCGGCCGAGCGCACCTTCCGCTCCGCCCTCGACCTGCTGGAGCGCTTCCCCCACCTGCACTTCGGCCATTCCACCCCGGCCCTCTATGCCTGGCTGGAGCAGCACCGTCCAGCCCTGTTCGCCGCCATCCAGGCCGCCATGGCGGCCGGCCGCTGGGAACCCCTGAACGGTCCCTGGGTCGAGACCGACTGCGTGCTGGTGGGCACCGCCTCGCTGCTGCGCCAGTTCCAGGAGGGCCAGCACTACAGCCGCCGCGCCTTCCCCGGCTGGGAACACAGCGTGGCCTGGCTGCCGGACAGCTTCGGCTTCAGCGCCGGCCTGCCGGCGGTGGCCGCAGCCACCGGCGTGCGCTGGTTCTGCACCCACAAGCTCGCCTGGAATGCCACCAATCCCTTCCCCCACCGCCTGTTTCGCTGGCGCAGCCGCTGCGGTGCCGAGCTGCTCGCCCTGATGAGTGCCCCGATCGGCACGGACGGCGATCCGCTGGCGATCGAACGTCATCGGATCGAATGGCAGGCCGCCACCGGTTGCCCCGATGCGCTCTGGCTGCCCGGTGTGGGCGACCACGGCGGCGGACCCACCGCCGAGATGCTCGAGCAGTTGGCCCTCTGGCAGGGCCAGCCGGCCGCCGCGCCCCAGCGTCACGGCAGCCTGCGCAGCTTCCTGGCCGACTTGGAGCCCCTGGCGGCCCAGCTGCCGGTGTGGCGCGATGAGCTCTACCTGGAGCTGCACCGGGGCTGCCCCACCAGCCGACCTGACCAAAAACGCCACAACCGCACCCTGGAGCGGCTGCTGCGCGAAGCGGAGCTGGCACGGGCCCTGCGGGTCCCCTCGCCCTCTAGCCCCCTGGCCCCTGACGCACTGGTTCCTCCACCCCCGGTGGCTTCCGCGGAACGCCGCTCCGAGCCTTCCTCGCTCTCACCATCTCCCGCGAACCCCGCTCGCTCCCCCGATCCGGATCCGGTCGACTGGCGGCCCCTGCTGTTCCAGCAGTTCCACGACATCCTCCCGGGCACGTCGATCCCGGAGGTGTTCGAGCAGGCCGAACCCCAGTGGCGCGCCGCCCGCCGCTGCGCCCGACGGCAGCGCGATCTGGCCCTCGGGGCCCGGCCCGCCGTGGCCGGCGCACCGGAGGCACACCGCTGGCGCCTGACCCAGCTCCAGCCTCGGCCGGCGATGCCCAGCACCCTGCGGCTGCCTTCCGGCTCCTGGAGCGTGGAGGGTCCGGCCGGATCCAGGCCGCTGCTGGGGCAGCCCGCCCCCGGCGGGGGCCAGTGGGTGCAGCTGGAGGGGATCGCCGGCATCGGCTCTGTGGAGCTGCGCCGCCAGATCGGTGACGGCACCCGGGATTCGGGGCCGGGCCAGTCGCCGTCGCCCCGATCCGGTGGTGGCGATCCCCTGCCCCTGAAGCACCCGGTCGTCCTGGAGCCTGCCCCCGACCTTGGCCCGGGGCACTGGCGGCTGGGCAACGGCTTGGTCACGGCCGTGGTGGGGCCCGCTGGGGTGGAACAGCTGCTGGATCGCCATGGCACCGCCCAGCTGGCGGGCCCGCTGGCCTGGCGCCGCTGCAGCGACCGCGGCGAGTTCTGGGATGCCTGGGACCTTGCCCCCGCCGACCGCCGCAGCCCCCTGCCCTGGCTGTGGGATGGGGCGCCTGAGTGGATCGAGGCGGGTGCGCTCTGCGGCCGCTTCCGGTGGCGGGGGCGCTGCGGTGGCAGTTCGGTGCGGCTGGAGGGTCGCCTGCTGGCCGGCCAGCCCTGGCTGGAGCTGGTGCTCAGCCTCGACTGGCGCCAGCGCCACGAGCTGCTGCGCCTGGAGGTTCCCCTGGCCAGCCCCGCTGTGCGCTGGGCCGCCGACACACCGGCCGGCGTGCTGGAGCGCCCCGCCGAGCCCCGCACCACCCGCGAGCAGGCCCGCTGGGAGGTGGCGGCCCTGGCCTGGCTGGCCTCGGTGGGTCCGGCCGGGGGTGGCGGGCTGGCGGTGCTGCTCGACGGGCCCCAGGGCGTCGATGCCACGGCGGAGCGGCTGGGGGTCTCCCTGCTGCGGGCCCCCACCTGGCCCGATCCCGGCGCCGACAATGGCTTCCAGCGCCTGCGGTTGGCCCTGATGCCATGCGGCGAGGGCTGGCGGCAGGCGCGGGTGCCGTTGCAGGCGCGGCGGTTACGCGAACCCCTTTGGTTTCACCCGGTCGATCCCGCCGCGATCGACCTACCGTTCCCGGCCTGGCCGCCCCTGGCTCCCGACCTGGCCCTGGTGGGCCTGCGGGCCGCCGCCGACGGATCGGGGGATCTGCTGGTGGCGCTTCAGAACGAAGGACCCTGCCGCCGGCTGTTCGATCCCGGGCCCGGCTGGCGGCTGTTGGCCCGCCTCGATGGGCTCGATGCCCCAGGTTCTGCGGGGGTGGAACCTGCGGGGGCCGTTCTTGTGCGCCCATGGGAACTCGGCTTCTGGCGACTGGCCCGCTGCTAAGGAAGCTCCGAATCCCTGCCTTGAGCACGGCGATGTCTGGCGAGACTCCTTGCGCTGCAGGACTGCCAGCTCACCAGACCAGGGTTGATTCAAAGGATGCCTTCGCCAAACCCGGGATCGTGCGGACCCGTCTCGGGGAGGAGGCCCGGCGGCGTGGCCCGTCTTCAGTCCTCGTGCTCATCGAAGGGGTCGGTGAGTCGCTTCGAGGGCGGGCCGAAGGCGGTGTAGATGCCAAAGCCGGTGAGTCCCAGCAGAACGGCCAGCACCGCGATGGCCACGGAGAGGGCGGGGGATGTGGTGCTGGGTTCCATGGGCTTGGATGGGGGGATAGGTGGCGAGGGTTGGGCCAGCTCGGCTGCTGCTCCGGGACCTGGCTGGAGAAGGGGGCTGGGAACCGCCTGCTGCCGTGGGGGACTCGGGCATGGGCACCCGGTGGGTACCTGGTCGCCGTCACAAGGCTCGTCACAAGTGGCGACGGCCGGTCCCGGCAGGGCCGGCAAGGCCATTAGAGTAACCAGAGCGATCTCATGCCCGAGAGGACCCGGCACCCATGGCCCAACGCACCCGACTGGGAGACATCCTTCGCCCCCTGAACTCTGAGTACGGCAAGGTCGTGCCCGGTTGGGGTACCACGCCGGTGATGGGCATCGCCATGCTCCTGTTTCTCGTCTTCCTTCTCGTGATCCTGCAGCTGTACAACCGGTCGCTGCTGCTCGAAGGCATCAATGTCAACTGGAATGGCCTCGGCTGACGCCTGGCCCCGTTCCGGGTCTTCCGGCCCCGCCTGACCACTCCCCATGAACGTCTTCGGCATCGGCCTTCCGGAGATGGCGGTTATCGCCGCCATCGGACTTTTGGTGTTCGGTCCGAAGCGCCTTCCTGAGTTGGGCAAAACCCTCGGCAAGACCCTGCGAGGTTTCCAGAGCGCATCCCAGGAATTCGAGAAAGAGTTCCGGCAGGCGGTGGCTCCCGAGTCCGAATCCTCTGGCTCCCAGGCCGCAACTCCGCTGGTTTCCCCTTCGGGTTCCAACGAGATTGCGGCGCTCGATGGCGCTGCACCGACCAAGGATCCGGAGGCCCAGCCCTCCTCCTTCTCGCCGGCCCCATCCGAGGCGATCGCCACCAGGTTGGTCCCTACCTCGCAGTCCGATCGCGCATCTGATCTGACAGCAAGCACGATCCCATCGCCCGTGCTGGGCGATACTCCCGGCAGCTGAGCGGCGGCGGTTCCCTTTGGATCTCCAGTTGCTCGTGGGCCTCGGTAATCCGGGCAGTCGCTATGCCGAAACCCGCCACAACGTGGGCTTCATGGTGCTGGAGCGCCTGGCCACCGCCGAAGCGGCAGCGTTCCGCAACCAGCCCCGGCTCCAGGGGCTGCTGGCCGAGGTCGGCAGCGGCCCAGAAAGGCTGAGGTTGCTCATGCCTCAGACCTACATGAATGAGAGCGGTCGCTCCATCCGGGCCGCCCTCGACTGGTTTCGGCTTGAACCGAGCCAGCTGCTCGTCCTGGTGGATGACATGGACCTGCCCTTCGGCCGTCTGCGGCTGCGGGCCTCCGGCAGCGCCGGTGGCCACAACGGCCTGCGCAGCACGATCCAGCACCTCGGCAGCCAGGAATTCGCCCGGCTGCGAATCGGCATTGGCGCCCCGGCCCAGGAGCCCCAGGAGCGGAAGGCCCGCACCGTGGGCCATGTGCTCGGCCGCTTCAGCAGCAGCGAGCGCGTCGTTCTCGATGCGGTCATCGCTGAGGTGATCAGTGGCATCGATCTGATCCGCCGCCTCGGGATCGAGCGGGCCGGCAACCGCCTCAATGCCTTCCGGGCCGAGCCCGCCACCACCGCCCCGTGAGCCGGCTGCCCACCACCACGGCGCGGCTGCGGGTGCTGCACCAGAGCTTCAGTCCCGCCCTGCTCGAGGGGGAGGTGAGCGCCGGTGGCTTCCAGTGGACCTTCCGCTGGGCCTTCGACCGGGGCGAACTGAGTGTGGAGCCCTCCCTCGGCCGTGCCCTGATCCAGGACGCCCTGCTCCGTTTTCTGCTCAAGGCCGATTACCAACTTGAGCCCGGCGGTGACTACGTGTTCACAGTGCGGGCGGCGTTCTGAGGGTCCGGCCGGGCCCATCCGCCCGCTTCAGGGGATGGCCCAGCCAGCGCTCCAGCAGGAGCTGGGCCACCACGTCGTCCCAGTCGCGGGGGGGCTGGCGCATCCCCTCGGGAATCAGGCGCCGCCAGCCCCGCGGCCGCTCCAGCTCCCAGTAGCGGCGCCGTGCGGCCAGGGTGGAGCCGCGTTCGTCCACCAGCAGCAGCGGCAGCTCCCCGACCAGCCCCTCTTGCCAGCGGCGGCTGCCCGTGCCATCCCCCAACACCACCACCGCCAGCTTCAGGTCGCGATGCCAGGCCAGCAGCCGTTCCCGGCAGGGTCCGGGAGGGAGCACCAGGGCCTCCTCGATCTGGCGGCGCTGGGGGTCGGTGCGCACCAGCCCGCATTTGCTGCGGCCCGGGTCGATGGCCGCAACGATGCCGCTTCCCTCGGGTGTGGCGCTGGCGTGCTCGGGTTCACTCATGGGCCGCCAGGCGTTGGCCTGGGGCCAACCGCCTGGCTGCGGCCCACCCAGCGCAGTTCCACGGCGATCGGATCGGGTGTGTCGGCATTGCGCACCGCCACGGCCTCCAGGGTGGCCCGCTGCCCGGCTGGCCGTTCCGCCAGGGCCCGGCCCAGCTCGGTGAAATTGTTGCCATCCACCTGGAGGCCATCCACGAGGGTGCCCTGGCGCTGCACCCGGGCAAAGGCGGCGGCCAGGAGCAGATTGAGGCGGCTACGGATCTCTTCGCTGCTGCGCTCATCCCCCTCCAGGGCGGTACGGGCCAGCACCTCGCCCTGGCGTACCACCGACCGGTTGGGACGCAGATCGGGGAAGGCCACCACCCGGCCCTCCCCCCGCAACACGTTGGCGGCCGAGCGGATCGTGATCACCCAGGTCCCGGAGCTGCCGAGCATGGTCTGGAGGCGCTCGATGTCGCTTTTGGGCACCAGCAGGATCTGGCGGTCGGCGGGCCGATCGGGCAGCAGCAGGCGGAAGGCTGCAAGGTTGGCCTGCTGCAGCAGGGCATCGATCACCTCCTTGGCCTGGCCGCTGCGCTGGAGTTTCACCCGCACCGTGGCCAGGGGCTGGCCACTGGCGATCACCACATCGCCGCGGCGCAGGGCGATCACGTTCGTTCCCAGCTGTTTCAGTTCGGCTTCGCCGGCTGCGATCCGCTGGCGCACCCCCTTCAGTTCGGTCTCGTTGCGGCGGATCTCGGCGTCGCGGCCCTTCACATCGCGGTTGAGCCTCAGGCGCTCCTTCTCCAGCCGGATCTGCTCCTTCTGGAGCGGTTGCAGTTCCTGCCGCAGGCTGTCCACCCGTCCTTTGGCCGAAGCGAGTTCCTGTTGCACCTGCTGCCGGCGCTGCACCGCCTCCTGCTGACCCCGCTGGGCCTGGTGGCGGCCCTGTTCCGCCCGCTGCACGTCCGTGCGGCTGCGGGCCAGCTCGCGGCGGTTCTCCTCCAGATCGCCCTGGCTTCGCGCCAGGGCGGTGCGGCTGTCGCGAAGGCGGGCCTGGATCTGATCCAGTTCAAACAGACCCACCCGCAGCTGGTTGCTCACCAGCAGCATCAGGCCGAGGGAGATGGCACTGATCAGGCTGCCCGTCAGGGCCGTGATCACCACGGCGGTCTTGCGGGGTCTGAGGTTGAAGAGGCTGAGCCGGGCCTTTCCCACCCGGCTGCCCAGTCGGTCGCCGAGGGTGGACAGCACGCCGCCGAGCACCAGCAGCGCCAGGATCAGCAGCCAGCCCGACACGCCCTGCTCCAATTGAGGACCAGTATCCCCGAGCGATGGACCGGCGGCAGCACCGCTCGCCGTCGCTTAGGTGTTGATCGCCAGGATCTCGGCTGCTTTGCGACTCAGCTAAACCGCTTGGCCAGGGCCACCGGGTCGAACACGGTGATCTTCTTGCGGTCGATCTGCACCAGGCCGTCGTTGCGCAGGTCCCCCAGCAAGCGGGTGATCGTGACCCGCGTGGAGCCGATCGCCTCGGCGATCGCCTGGTGGGAGAGGCGCAGGTCGATGGTGATCCCCTCGTTGCTGGGAACGCCGAAGTCGCGGCAGAGCACCAGCAGAAAGCTCACCAGCCGCGAGCTCATGTCGCGGTGGGTGAGGGTTTCGATCATGGTCTCGGTCTGCAGGATGCGCGAGGAGAGTCCCTGCAGCAGCAGCAAGCCCACGCTGGCGTCCTGCTCGATGGCCCGGCGCACCGAGGTGGCCGGGGCGGTGACCATCTCCACCCGGGTAAAGGCGATGGCGTGGTAAAAGCGATCCGAGCGCTGGCCGGTGAGCAGGGAGAGCACCCCAAAGAGGCTGTTCTCCCGCAGCAAGGCCACCGTGATCTCCTCGCCCGATTCGTAGACCCGCGAGAGGCGGACGGCGCCGCGCCGCAGGAGGTAAACCCGTTCGGCCGGATCGCCGGGAAAGAAGATCGTCTTGCCCCGTTCAACGGTTTCCACGCTGCTGCCCGAGAGGCTGCGGATCACCTCCAGGAGCGTGGGGCCGGGGGTCACGGCGGATCCGGTGGCCGCCACGATCCCCGGGGAACCGCTGGACGGGGTGCTCGCAAAGCGACTGAATCCGCGCGTGGCGCCATCCATGAGGCAGTGGCGTGGATCTGGAAGCTAAGGATCGCCTGCCCGCTCCCCTGTAGCAAATCACACGGTTTGTTCCGCTGACTGTTCAGCCAGTACCTGGATCAGCGACGGATCCACCAGGGGTGGTGTGCTGAGCTTGCCTGGGCCGCTACATTCAGCTCACGGGGTCCGGATCCGATCCGATCACCACCCGACGAACCCGCCCTCCCCACCCCTACGGAATCCAGCCTCCATCGCCTCGCCATCGATCCCGTTGAGGGGTTCAAGGCAGCGGTAGAGGTCGTTTGCTGTCGTCCCCCATCCGTTGTCCATGACCGCCAGCCTCGCCAGCCATCGCCACAGCCCCAGGGGCGAAGCCAGTGGTCGGCGGCCACCGCTGCGGCTCGTGCCCCGGCCGGAGGGACTGCTGCAGATCCACACCGCACCGTTCCGCGGCAGCTTTGCGGCGGTGTTCAGCCAGGCCCTACGCACGGCCGGCCTCGGCAGCCGGGTGCTGATCAGCCAGTTCCTCAAGGGCGGCGTCGACCAGGGCGTGGAGGGCTCGCTCTGGCTCTGCGGCCGGCTCCAGTGGCTGCGCCCCGCCACCCCCCATTGCCTGGGGGTGGAAGCCACCGCCCTGGCATCCAGCCCCGCCGATCCCGGCGCCCCGCCCGCCGCCGACCCCCGCGAGGCCGTGCGGGCGGTGTGGGCCTACAGCCGCGACCAGCTGCTCAGCGGTGCCGTGGATCTGCTCGTGCTCGATGAACTAGGGCTGGCGGTTGAACTGGGCTATCTCCCGGCCAACGAGGTCACCGACACCCTGGAGCGGCGTCCCGCCCATCTGGATGTCATCCTGACGGGCCCCTCGATGCCTGCGGCGCTGATGGCGATGGCCGACCAGGTCACCCAGCTGCGCCGCGCCCCCTAGGCCGCGCCGCCGGCCGCTTCCCTTCCAAGCCGATGCTCAAGAACGACCGCTGGATCAACGAGCAGGCCGCCGCCGGCATGCTGGAGCCGTTTCAGTCGACCCTGGTGCGCCACCTCGATCCCGAGGCCCGCACGGGCCCGGTGCTCAGTTTTGGTTGTTCCTCCTACGGCTACGACCTGCGGCTCTCGGGCAAGGAATTTCTGATCTTTCGCCATGTGCCCGGCACGGTGATGAACCCGAAGCGGTTCAACCCGGCCAACCTCGAGCCGGCACCGCTGCACCGCGACGAGGATGGGGAGTACTTCATTCTCCCGGCCCATTCCTACGGATTGGGCGTGGCCCTGGAGAAGATGCGGGTGCCCTCCAATATCACGGTGATCTGCCTGGGCAAGAGCACCTACGCACGCCTGGGAATCATCGTGAACACCACCCCGGCCGAGGCCAGCTGGGAGGGGCATCTGACGCTGGAGTTCAGCAATTCCTCCGGCGCCGATTGCCGAATCTATGCCAACGAAGGCATCTGCCAGCTGCTGTTCTTTGAGGGTGATCCCTGCGAGACCACCTATCAAGACAGGGCCGGTAAGTATCAGCATCAACCCGAGCGCGTCACCCTGGCGAAGGTGTGAACCCGATCGCCGCCGCTCGGTTTCAGCGAATGCTGGTCAGGCCGTAGCGCAGGCCGAGGATCAGGGCGTGGAGGCGGTTCTTGGCGCTGAGATTGCCGATCAGTCGCTTGGTGTAGGTTTTAGCCGTCTGTTCGCTGATCTGCAGGCTGTCGGCGATTTCGCGATTGCACATGCCATCGGCCAGGCAATGGAGGATGTCGTAGTCCCGCTCCTTGAGGTCCAGGCTGGATGTTTTCTCGGAGATCTCGCGAATGTGCTGGCTGCGATAGCGTCGGCCACCGCTGACGGCCAGGATGGCGGCTCCCATCACACCCCTGGCTTCAATCAGTTCCTGGAAGCAGAAGATTCCATCAATTTCGTTGGATTCAAATGCACGTTGATCGATCTGATTGCCGGTGCAGATCAGCAGGGTCCTTGTGGTTGGGCTGACCGTTTTAACCGCCTGACAAAGGTGGAAGCCATCGCTCTGTTCCAGTTGATCCGTACAGACCAAAAAGCCGATTGACTTGTTGTTAAATATCTCGAGGCAGCTTTTGGCGTCGGTTCCCACGTAGCGAATCAGGTTGGGATCCCGGAGGGCCAGAATCAGGGGATGAAGTTGATCCTCCCGTTGCATGGCGATGGCGATGCTGGGCTCGATTCCGCTTCTGATGATGGCCTCAAGGAGAACTTTGCGGCTTTGCACGAGTGGTGTGACTTTATGGGTTAAATCCATGGGCCGAGCTTCTCCTCCATGGGCCCCATCGTAGCGGTGTTAAACGAAATCCGAATTTGCGAATGCCGCCGCGGGCGCAGGTATCCCCTTTGGGGGATCGTCAGCTGCCGGTGAGAGGGGCTTGAGTTAGGTCACCAGGCAAGGTCAACATGGCCACATTGATTTCCACCACGGGATCTTCCTCGCTCAATCTTCTCCTGGACGGAACCCTCTGGGATGGGGGGCTGACGGCCCAGCTGACGATCACGAACGCCGGCGGAGTGCCGTTGGCGGATTGGAGCCTTTCCTTTGAAAGCGATGTGCTGATCAATGCTGGTCCCTGGGGAATCAGTGTCAGCGTCACCACCCTGGCGAATGGAAAGTATGGATATACCCTCACCGGCATGGATTGGGGTTCGGCCATTGCGGTCGGTGGCTCGGTCACGGTTGGTTTCACGGCCACCAGGTCCGCCGCTGCTGCCAGCGGCGCGCTTCAGGCCTCCGACCTCTTCATCGCCCAGCCGAAGCTGAGCGCCTTGTCGTCGGTGCCGCCAACATCGACGCCCCCACCCACTCCCACTCCCACAACCCTGCCGCTGCCAACGGCGACGGGCGAGGTGAATCCCAATTCCTTCGCGGTGAAGGGGGGTGGTGCTAATTATACCGAGGCCCTCCAGAAGTCGTTTCTCTTCTATGAGGCCCAGCGTTCCGGCAATCTCGATGAGGCCACCAATCGCATCGATTGGCGCGGTGATTCAGGCCTCCGTGATGGACTGGATGGAGTTTATTTCGGCAATAACACCAGTGCCAATCTCCAGGCTGGACTGAAGCTGGATCTCGGCGGCGGTTATCACGATGCCGGCGACTATGGCAAGTTTGGCCTGCCCCTGGCTTCCACTCTCACCAACCTCGCCTGGGGAGGATTGCAATTTGCCAGGGGCTACGCCGCTGCGGGCCAGAGTGATGAACTGCTGGCGGCCGTGAAATGGGGCACCGACTACTTGCTCAAGTGCAATGTGCTCGATTCTTCCGGCAAGACCTCCTTCTTCGTGGCCCAGGTGGGTGATGCCGATGCCGACCATGCCCTCTGGCAACCCGCTGAAACCGAAACCATTCTCCGCCCTGCCATGGCCGTCACGGCCAGCAAGCCAGGCTCCGATGTGGCCGGTGGCAGTGCCGCAGCCTTGGCGGCTGCCTCGATTCTGTTTCGCCGCAGTGGCGATAGTGCCTATGCCGATCAGTTGTTGAGCAGCGCCGTGGCGCTGTATCAGTTTGCCGATACCTATCGGGGTAAGTATTCGGATTCGATTCCAGTGGTGCAGGCGTTCTACAATTCCTACAGTGGTTATTATGATGAATTGGCTAATGGGGCAGCGTGGCTGGCCCAGGCTGTGCAGGCCCATGGGGGCGATGGTTCGGCCTATCTGGTAAAGGCCCTGAGTTTCTATAACACCAACATCGCTGGGTTGAACAAGGGCTGGACAGGCAACTGGGATGACAGCTCCTATGCGACGGCCGTGTTGTTGGCCCTGCAGACGGGCTCAACGGCGATCAAGCAGCAGGTGGAGGGCTGGCTGAACAACTGGGTGACGGGCGGCAATGGCGTGCAGATCACGGCGGGCGGCCTGCGCTGGGTTAGCCAGTGGGGTTCCCTGCGCTACGCAGCCAATACCGCCTTCCTGGCTGATGTCTATGCCAGCAGTGTTGGCGATCCGAGTGGTGCTTAGGGACTCCTGAAAAAGCCAGATCAACTGCGGTGCAACTGGTTTCAGCGATCGAGACCCGGTAAACTGGCCTCGTACTGGGCAATCAACGATTGCTGCAACTGCTGAACGCTGCAGATGTACCGGA
>Ga0209597_1002019_pt1 | contig 13003 bp, 18 predicted proteins | sample M_140625_MF_Meta_FD_187316 | JGI IMG/M metagenome (GOLD analysis project Ga0209597, IMG submission 187316) | Freshwater microbial communities from Lake Montjoie, Canada to study carbon cycling - M_140625_MF_MetaG (SPAdes) (version 2) | ecosystem: Environmental > Aquatic > Freshwater > Lake...
AGACGACCTAGCAGCGTCGCTAACGACCATTACAGGGCTACAGGTAGTAACAGACCCCCGTAACCTTGTACCGCCTTGCGCGTTTATAGACGCCCCTACGTTTACCGTGTATTCAAACAACGTCGTAGAAATGACGTTCCCAATACGCATTATTACGTTAGGGCCTGGCAACCTTGACGCGCAACGGTCACTACTGAACTTGGCTAGCAAGGTAGTTACCAAGAAAATTGGCGTAACCGACGGGCGCCCAACTATTGCAATTATTGGCGGCAGTGAACTACCCGCTTACGATTTGACCATAACCCTACAAGCCCAGGCAACCGCCTAAGATAGGTGCATATGAAATACGAAATAGTTAGCCCCCGTATTGGTACGCCTGGCGACACATACGAACCAGTAGACGGCGTTAACGTTGACGCGCTGGTAGCAGGCGGTTTTATTATTCAATCCCCCACCAAGGCGCCTAAAGGTGCTAAAACTAAGACAGACACAAACGAGGAGTAAAGCCAATGGCTACTAGCACTTATTTATCATCACCAAACGTAACCGTTAACAGCATTTCGCTACAAGACCAATGCCACGGCCTTACTTTTACGCGTACTATTGAGGCGCTAGAAAGTACCGCGTTTGGTTCAGGTTCCCGCGTGTATGTTGCAGGCCTAGAAAATTCAACGTTGACACTTGACCTATATCTATCATTTAGCGCTAGTGAAACTTACGCTACTTTAAAAAATTTGGTTGGCAGTTCCACAACGGTTTCGTGGTCGCCTAGCGCTACAAGCCCAGGCACCGCAACAAACCCAACCATGACGCTTACGGGCGCCTATTTGGAAGCCTTGCCATACGAAGCAGCCTTAGGCGCTTTAGGTCAAATTAGCGTGACATTTACGGGCGGAGTTTACAGCGTTCTTGAAGTTTAATTAAAAGCCTGCAAAGGCCCGACACAAAAGGCAAACAATGAAACTAACGCTTAAAGTAGAAACAGCCGATACCGCCTATGAGGTAGTAACAAACTTGTACGTTATTATTTTGTGGGAACGCAAATACAAACGTAAAGCTTCCGACATGGCCGCAGGTATCGGCATAGAAGATTTAGCATTTATGGCGTACGAGGCGTCTAAGTTAAACAAAATTGTTGTGCCCGCCGAATTTGATACGTTCGTTAAAGGTTTAACAAACATTGAAGTAGTCGATACCGAGGCCGTAAACCCCACCTAAGGGGCACCCACGGGCGCCAACTTGCCGAACTGTTGGTAGCCATTTCGTGGTGGCCCCCGTCTATACCGTTTGACATAGACGACCTGGCTACCGTCGTTGCTGTATTATCGGACAACAACAAACAACGAAAGTAACCCCTATGGCGTACACCCCAGGCACCCTAGAAATTAAAGGTATTCAAGAAACCTTAAAAACTCTTAAAGACGTGGAACCCGATTACGCCAAAGCGATAAGAAAAGATATTCGCATAGCAGCAACCCCAATACTTGTAGCGGCACGTTCATTAGTACCTACAGCGCCACCCCTAAGCGGTATGGCAAGGGGCAACCTAATTAAAGGCCGTGACGGTACTAAATGGGATAGTTCGCTAGTGGTAACAGGTTTTAAAATTCTTACTAACAGGTCAGGCCGCAAAGAACGAACAATACAAAAACAATTTAGCAACGTGACCGTATCCGCAAGACCCTACAACTTACTTACCTTGCGACAAAATAACGCGGCTGGCGCAATTTGGGATCATGCAGGCGCAAAAACAAATGGCGCTTTTGTCACCAATTTAGAAATGGTAGGCACCGTGCAACCCCGCGCGGCGGAACCTGGAGTAGAAGCCGCCCGACCTGCAGTTGAGGGCGCGGTAACAGACATTGTTAAAAAGGTTATGGCGCGTAGCAATAAAGAAATGAAGTCGCGCCGTGGCAATTAACGTACCAATTATTACGACGTTTACCGACGCTGGTATATCGCAAGCCGAAAAAGCGTTTGGCAAGTTTGGCAAAACTGGCGTAGCAGTAGGCGCCGCGTTTGCAGCTTCAACCGCTTTAGTAGTTGCAGGTTTAACTAATGCTGTTAACGCCGCTATCGAAGACCAAAAAAGCCAAGCGCTGTTAGCCAAGCAACTAGAAAACACTACGGGCGCGTCGCGTATGACTATTGCGGCAACCGAGGATTTTATAAGCCAAATGCAATTTGCTACAGGCGTAGCCGACGACCAACTACGCCCCGCGCTAGGTTCGCTTGTACGTGCAACAAATGATTTAGCCGCAGGCCAAAACCTGTTAGGGCTTGCCATGGATATTTCGGCAGGTACTGGCCGCGATTTAGAAAGCGTGTCGCTAGCCCTAGGCAAGGCTTACAACGGCAATTTGGCTGGTTTAACAAAACTAGGTATAGCGCTAGACCCCAACATTATTAAAACTAAAGATTTCGGGTTAGCACAAGCCGAACTAACCAAACAGTTTGGCGGCGCTGCAGCTGCAGCCGCTAACACCTATGAAGGGCAACTAAAACGCCTGGGTACTGTTTGGACAGAATTAAACGAAACTATTGGCTACGCAATTCTTAACAACATTTACGTTAAAGACGCGATAGGTCGACTACCCGACGCGGCAGCGGCAGCTATAAAAGCGTTTGGTAAAGAAGGTTTAGGCGGCGCGTTAAACGCATTTTTAGACAACATGGGCGTAGTAGGCGCCTACGTTAAATTGTGGGCGGCAAGTATTGTCCACGAATATAACGACATGGCACGTAAAGCCGCTAACGCGTTAGTTATTTTGTCTTTAGGTTTTGTGCAACTTGTACCAGGTTTTAAAAAGGCGCAAGACGAAATCCAAAATAATTTAGTAAATACCGAATTGCAAATGCAGGCAAGCCGTCAATATGTCGACGATTTAACTAAGGCGTTGTATGAGCAGGCAGCACAAACAAAACGTAACGGCGCGGCCGCCGACAGGTTAAGCGGCCAGGCCGAAGCTTTAGGCATTAAAATTAAAGCCGTTGTAGACCCGTTTGAAGATTTAAACGGGGCAGCTAAAAAGGTTGATACAACAGTTACCGACGCCGCTAAAGCTTTACAAGAGGATTTAACAAAAGCATTAGACGCAGCCAAAACAGGGTTAGACGAAGCCCAAAGCGCGTTTGATAATTTTGCGGAAAGCGTGTCTACAGGTATTAAAGACGCGTTTAGTTTCAAAGACGCTAAAGACGCAGGCGACGACACGGGTAAAGGCTTTTTGTCGGGATTACGTGACCAGGTGGCAGGGATAAACAGGTATAGCGCCGACGTTGAAGCGTTGCTAAAGGCAGGTTTATCACAAGACGCGCTACAAGCCGTTTTAGCTGCAGGTGGGGAAAGTGGCGCGGCTATTGCTGCCGAACTGATTAAAGGCGGTTCTACCGCAATTATTGAAACTAACGCCTTGGTTGAAAGCGCCAAATATGCAGCCAATTTAATTGGGCAAGCTGCCGCTAACCAATGGTACGGCGCGGGCGTATCCAACGCGCAACAGTATTTGGCAGGCGTCGAAGCCGCGTTTGCTGTAGCCCAGGCACGACTAGCAGGCAAGGGCTTAAAACTTGCCGACGTTAAAGGCATTTCGGCTGGATTTAACGAAGCAATTACCACCCCCGTTATGGCGCCAATTAGTCGACCCGATACCAATTTTGGCGGCCCTGGCGGCGGCGTAACAGTAAACGTTAGCGGCGGTATAAATACAAGCGCCGAAATAGGCGAAGCCGTTGTAAACGCTATAAGGGCATACAACAGGGCGGCAGGCCCCGCCAATATTGCGGTTGCCTAATGGCTACGTCAGTAATTGAAAGCGGTAACTACGAACTGTTTATAGACACGGGTTTTATGCTTGACGCTTTTACCCTTGACGACGCAACGCGCGGCGTATTAAACGGCACCCAATACGTTTTAGACGGAACTACAGAGTTTGCGCCAATGCTTGAATACTCAACAAATGTAAACGTTAAACGCGGGCGCCGTGACGTAGGCGACCAATTTAGCGCTGGAACAATGTCATTTAACTTAAACGACACCCTGGCAGGCGGCACCCTAAACCCGCTGTATACGTCTAGCCCCTACGTAGACCCGCAAGGCGTCTTTACCCTGGCACCATTACGCCGCGTATCGTTCGGCAGATACAACAGCCTAAACACGTTCATAACCCTGTTTGTAGGGCAAATAGTGTCGTACGACTACAACTACGAACTAGGCGGCCAAAACACCGTAACAGTATATTGCGCCGACGATTTCTATTTATTAGCCCAAACAGCGTTAGCCGAATTTAACGTATCCGAACAGCTATCGAGCGCCCGCCTATCGGCTGTATTAGACCTGCCCGAAGTTGCTTACCCAGCGCTATCGCGTGACATTGAAACAGGTACCCAAACATTAGGCGGGGCAGCTGCCTATACCGTTGCCGAAGGCACCAACGTTAAAGCGTACATAGACGAAATACAGCAAGCCGAACAGGGCCGTATTTTTATGTCGAGGACAGGCGACATAACCAGCCAACCGCGCATAGGCGACACCCTTTCGGGTAGTGTTGCAGACTTTCACGACGACGGAACAAACATACCGTATAACAGTTTAGGCATTATTTATAACGCCGACCTAATAGTAAACAGGGCCAGTATTCAACACTTAGGCGCCACAAGCCCACAAGTAGCCGACGACCTGGCAAGCCAAGCTAAATATCTAATTCAAAATACAAGCATTACAAACAGCCAACTACATAACGACGCGGCAGCTTTAACCCTGGCTAATTACCTATTATTAGGTGAACCTGTAGCAACGTTTAACGCCGTGCAAACCGACTACCTAATGCTTACAACACCCCAACGCGAAACCTTGGCGCTAGTCGACATTGGCGACACCATAACAATTACCAACACTATTGCAGGCGGCGAAGTAGCCCAGGAACTATCTGTAGAGGGCATAGAAATACAAGTAAACGTAAACAACGGGCACCGCGTCACTTTCTACACGGCTAATACAACTATTGTTTACCAGTTTATTTTAAACGACCCAATTTACGGTAAGTTGGGGATACAAGACCCGCAACCAGTTTTAGCGTAAAGTAGGACATATGGCCAACGAACAAACTAGCGTACCGCTTTTTGCAGCGTCGGAAGTTTTGACCGCCGCCAATATGAATATTTCGGCGGGTACGGGGGTACCTGTCTTTAGCAATTCAACGACGCGCGACGCGGGTTTTGGCGGGGCAAACGAAAAGGTACTAGCCGAAGGGCAATTATGTTATTTGTCGTCTACAAACGTTGTTCAGTATTACGACGGCGCGGCCTGGGCTACTGTCGGGCCTGCTGCACCAGGCGCATTGACTTTAATTAGCGCAACAACTATTGGTACAACAGTTTCCAGCGTGACCGTATCCAGTGCGTTTAGTGCTACTTATGACGCATACAAAATTATTGTGTCCGGCGGTGTTGGTTCAACTAACTCAACTTGGCAAATGACATTAGGCGCAAGCACAGCAAACTATTATTACTCGATGGCTTATACCAGTTATAACAATACTGTTGCTGGTTTTGGTTCTTCTACTGGCAGCAATTGGGATAATGTTGGCGGCATATTGTCAGGAAGCGCGTTGAACTTGAATATGGAACTAATTAACCCTTTTGCCGCTAAAAAAACATCATTTAGCGCAGCCAATGTTAAAAGTGATATTGCTGGCATGATTTCTGGTTATCACAACGACGCGACAAGTTACACCGCTTTTACTTTAACTGTGGCATCAGGCACTGTGACTGGCGGAACAGTACGCGTTTATGGATACGCAAACAGTTAGGACACAACATGACATACGAAGAAGCCGTAGCAATGTACCCACATGACGAGGTGCATATACAAATTGACGATGTAGTACGCCCAATGACCCCAGCCGAATACGAAGCGTTTATACAACGCCAAGTCAATTATGTGCCTTTTAGCTAATGCAGGCGTTATGGGTTGCGTTAGTCGCAGGCGGTTTTACTGTCTTAGTTGCAATAATTAACCGCGCCGACAAAACATCGCGTAAAGAACACGCCGAAACATATAAAGCATTAGGCCGCATAGAACAAAAAATAGACGGGCACGTAACAAACCATGAAAAATTTTAAAGCGCTTTTATCAAGTTACGGGCGGTCAGTAATCGCCGCCGTATTAGCCGTTTATATGACTGGTAACACGTCACCTACGGACTTAGGTAAAGCCGCTTTAGCAGCATTGTTACCGCCGCTTATGCGTTGGGCCAACCCAAGCGATAAGGCTTTCGGGCGTGACAATACCGCCAATTAAAAAACTTGTTTTACCTGCCACGTTGGGGCACGTTAACCCAGGCGAACTACCCGCCAATATGCTTGTAGATATCAAACCGTTTGGCAAGTTGCACCCGCGCGCCGCCAACGCATACAACGCAATACGTACCGCCGCGTTTGCTGCAGGTATAAAACAATTTAAACCCATTTCACAATTTGATACTTACAGGTCATTAGCGCAACAAACCGCAGGATTTTTACAGCGCTACACCCTGCAACCTATCGAAGGCGCGTCTACCCGAACATGGCAAGGCCGCAAATATTATTTACGCCCAGGCAACGCCCCACTAGCAGCGCCAGGCACAAGCCGCCATAACTTAGGTTTAGCCGTCGACTACGCCAACATGGAAGGCGAAACGTTTGCCTTTATGTGCGAACAAGGCCCACTATTTGGCTGGTCATTAGAGGTCATGCCCCAAGAACCTTGGCATTGGTTTTATTACCCAGGCGACAAAACCCCCGAACCTGTAACCCTGTACCTACAAGGGCTTAGGCCAGTATCACCACCTAGCGCCTAGGCGTCTACTACGGTTTTAAGACCGACGAAAAAAGGGGTATTGCATGAACTTTCTACTAGCCAAAATCTTTACGGCTGTCACTATAAGCATGGCAAGCCTTGCGTACGCCTACGACGCTTACAACGCGCCTAGCGCCCTGCCTGTAACGCCCCCCGTTACGGTCAGTTTGGCACCTAGGGCACCGTCGACAACTACAACGGCAGCACCGTTAACAGACTGCCAATATGCGCTACAAATAGCCCAACAAGCGGGTTGGCCACTAACCGAAATGGGCACCGTTGCCCGCATTATTTACCGTGAAAGCGGCTGCAAAGCCAACGCGTTTAACGCCAAAGACAGTAACGGCGGCAGCTATGGGTACTACCAAATAAACGGCTACTGGTGCCGACCCAACAAGTATTGGCCTATCGGTTGGTTACAAGCCCAAGGCATATTACAAACCTGTAACGATTTATTTGACCCAATGATTAACACAAACAGCGCTATAGCCATATGGCATAATTCAGGGTACGGCCCATGGGCGTTGCCTAACCCATGACCGAATACCCGATACCCGACCCAGGCCTAACAGAAAGAACCCGACAGATGTATACAGAAAAGTACGCAGAAACTTTTAAACATTTTGTAGACGAAGTATTTAGACCTAACTTTATACCAGCGCCTAAGCCTGTTGACCACAGTATTTTATTAGACGAACTAGCAATATTGCGCGAAAAGTATTTAAACGGAACACCAAGCGACGAACACAAATTCGCTGCCGCAGTAATTACCGCCGCCATGGCTGTAATTATCGGTATATGAAATGCGACGCTTGCGGTCAAATACTTAAAGAAACACCGCACAAAACTAACCCAACCAAAAAGTTATACAGCCACAAAGATTTAAAAGCCTGCACAAAACGCAAACCATTAAGGAACCCGACACCATGGAAGCAATAACGAACGACCCAACCGTATTTGGTTTAAAAGTGACATTAACGCTAGACGAACTACGTACAGCTGCCTACGCAGGCGTTGACCGTCGAATAAGCGGCAAAAAAAGTAATCGGACAGAAACCCTAAGTTTTGTAGCCGACCATTTAAAATTTGGTAAAGACATAATCGGCGCAATAGCCGAACAAGCCGTAGCAAAAGCAACGCAACAATTTTGGGGTGGCGCTGTAACCGAAGGGTTTGCAAAACTACAAGGCGACGTAGGACAACTACAAGTAAGAGCAAGCGCAACGCGCGACGATTTATATATACGCCGTAACGATAAAGACAACGCCCGTTTTATTCAATGCCGCGTAGACGAACAAACCGTATACATTTTGGGCTATCTGTTGGGTTCGCATGGCCGCGAACTTGGCCAAAATATGGGCGACGGTTCATTTAAAGTTGACGCGGCAGACCTAATGCCTATAGGGCTTTTGGGCGTACCGTTCTATCTATGTGATACCGTTGAGATATACAACAAGCAAGCTAAATAAACCCGACTAATAGAAAGATACCCGACATGACTGAAAAAGTAGAAACACCCGACACCCAACTACAAAAAGTAACGTTGCTAATTGCTATGCACGATTACAGCCCCGACGATTTAAACGCGGGCGACTGGTTGCTAAACGTGCTAATGGCTTGCGCCGAACAAAAAAATACTGCCTACTACGGCGCAAAAGAAATAGCAAAAGTAATGCAAATACTAAGCGTACAAAATTGCGAAGTAGTGGTATCCAATGGCCTTTAATCTCGATAATTACGTAGACGTACCTACACGCCTAGCGGAAGCGTTAAAGCGTTGGCCCGATTTACGCATACAAGAAACCGATAACCAAGTAATAACAATGCCCGACGGCAGCACGTTTATTCGTTGCACCGTTACCGTTTGGCGTGACATAGCAGACCCAATACCAGTAGTAGCTAGCGCTGCCGAACCGTTCCCAGGTAACACGCCTTACACAAAACGAAGCGAATACATGGTAGGTATGACGTCGGCATTAGGGCGCGCCCTGGGTTATATGGGTTGCGGCGCCGCTAAGTCAATAGCTAGCCGTAACGAAGTCGAAGCCCGTTTAGACGGCCACGAAGCCACCATAACGCCTATGCGTACACCAAAAGACGGCAGCGTACACGCCAGTAGTAAACAGTTATACATGATTAAAGCGCTTGCTAAAGGTAAAGGGTTAGACGACCTGGCAGCATTGGAAGCCATGCAATTATTGTTAGACGCCGACGACGTAATACTAGAAACCTTGACCATGGGCCAGGCTTCAAAAGTTATTGAGGCATGGAAACAATGAGTAGATACAACAGCAACTACGGAAGCCATGACCAATTACAAGACTTACGCAAATTAAACATGGAACTACATCACGAATTAGACGCCATTAAACGTTTACTAGATGAAACAACTAAAGCGTTGCACCAATCCCAAGACGAATTGCTGTTAGCAATCGAGGCTTTAGTACGTGCCAGGGATATAAAACCATGACGCGTACAGCCTGGTTAGCAGTTGCGTTTATGGTGCTGGTTGCCGTGCTATTGTCGCGCACCGATTAGATACAGAACTTACAACAGGCAAGTAGCAGTAGACCGTACGCCGTTCGCAGGGCGCGGGGTTAATCCACGGGAACGTGGTTAGACCAACACGCGTTAAAGCTGTTAGACGAAAACAATAACGCTAAGTGTTGGGGCGGCCTGTAAACATAATCAGGCGATAACAGAAATAGGGAACGGCTAGGGCTAACCGTGGGTGGGCATAAACGCATTAGGCTTTAATAACAGCAACAGACATACACATAACAAACCAATAACAAAGGACTAGCCCGACATGGAACTACAACACCGCAACCCGAGGGCAAGCGCGCCAGCGCGCGCCAGTTCGTTAAGGTCATAACGTGGCAGCACATAACGGCAACGCAACCTACCTAGCAAACCGTAAACGATTACTAGCAGATAACCCATTATGCCATTGGTGCAACCAACGCGAAGCAACAGCCGCAGACCACCTAATAGAACCAGGGCGCGGCGGTAGTCACGACTTAGAAAACTTAGTGCCCAGCTGCAAGCCCTGTAACAGTCGACGCGGCCAAGCATACGGCGTACACCTACAACGCGAACAGTCCGCAAACCCAATGCCAGTAAGAAAAAAAGACGCAAACACTAACAGCGTTTTTTTGACAGACCCAGCCATGCCCCCGCAAGATATTAACCCTATATTTCATAAGGATTTGGCGGAACTGGCGCGAACTGGCCACGATATGCCGCGATTGGTCACGACCACCGCTAGTGGTCAAAAATCGGCTGTAATCGAAATTGGGGATTTTGCGAAAGAGGTACTAGGCGTAGACCTAATGCCGTGGCAGTTAAACATTTTGCATGGTTTAACGTCTATGGATAGCAACGGGGATTACTTGCACCGTGTCGGCCTTGTGTCTGTTGCCCGTCAAAACGGTAAAACGGTTGCTATTGCTTCGCTTGTCGGTTGGTGGTTGACTACGCAAGGGAAAGCGCGCGGCCAAGCGCAAACTGTTATTACTGTCGCGCACAAACTTGATTTGGCTACCGCGTTGTTTACTTATTTAGCGCCAATATTGGAAACTAAGTTTGGTGCCCACGTCTCGTGGTCGTATGGGCGCATGGTTTTAACAATGCCCGATAATTCGGTATGGTTCCCTAGGGCGGCCACGCCTGCAGCTGGACACGGCTACAGCGTCGACCTAGTAGTAGCCGACGAGGTTTGGGATATTTCGGAAGCTGCAATAGATGAAGGTTTATTACCGTCGCAACGTGCCCGCAAAAATCCGTTGTTTGTAATGATGTCTACGGCAGGTACACAAGATAGTAAAGCTATGTTGCGTTGGCGCGAACAAGGATTACGCGCTATAGATAGCGGCGAACAAACCAAACTATATTTTGCCGAATTTAGCCCACCGCCAAACAGCGATTTAATGACCCCTACAGCCTGGGCGTATGCAAACCCCGCGTTGGGGTATACGTTAGAAATGTCTGTAATTGAAGCAGAAAGCGAAGCCCCAAACCGCAACGCCTTTTTACGCGCGTCAGTTAACACCTGGACAGCAACCCAAAACGGTTGGCTGGAACCTGGCGTATTTGAAGCGCTGCAATCCGACGAACCAATACCACCAGGCGGAATACTCGCTATCGAGGTTGACCAAGACGGCGCTTTATATGTCGGCGTCAGGGCCGTACAAGTAGGACTAAAAACGGCGGTTACGGTTGCGTTTGTGGCGGGCACCCTTGCCGAAACGTGGCGCCTAGTTGAAGCCGAAATAGCGTTAGCGCCAACGTTGCGCGTAGCAATTACGCCAGGGCTTGAAATACATTTACCGCCAAATATGGAACGCCGTAAAACTATTGTTGGCTACCGCGAACTATTGAAATGGACTGCACCCGTAAAAAATATGATTATAGAAAACCGTATATACCACCACGGCGAAAACCAGTTAATAGAACACGTCGAGCGCGCCGTACTCATTAAACACCAAGGCAGCGTAGCCCTATCGTCAACCCGTAGCCCTGGGCCTATCACCTTGGCGCGTTGCATGGTTTGGGCTGCCGCGTTGGCGTCTAAACCGCAGCTAGTAGGCAAACCGCTAGTAGTTACGTTAAACCGCTAATATCGTGTCGGCACTATCCGCGACGGCTTACCTTTTCGTCGGGAAAAGAATAGACCGCTTCACCGTGGGTAGTGCCACCAAACTTTTAACAGATATGGCAGACTAAACGCATGGCGTTATTTAACAAAGTCAACAAAGCCGCAATCGGTACTACCGTTAAAGCGGCGGCTAGCGGTTCAAATGTTGGCGCGTCACAACTTGATAACTTTTATGCGTTTACCCAGGGCGCTACCCGCCAACGCGCTATGGCTGTACCTGCCATTACTAGGGCGCGCGATTTATTGGCGTCAGTAATTGGCTGTACGCCTTTAAAAATGTATAACGAAATGTGGAACCCTGTTAGCCGTGAACTTGAACAAATAGAAATAGCGCCGCGCGCCTGGACTAGACAGCTTGACCCGTCGCTACCAAATAGCACAACGCTTGCATGGTTATTTGATGATTTATTTTTTACCCAGCGGGCGTTTTTGTACGTCACCGAACGTAGTAGCGACGGCTACCCTAAGGCTTTTCAACGTATGCCTAGCGCCATGGTTTTAACACAAGACCAGGCAGGCCCAGTATTTTTTGCGCCGTCTAAACAAATTATGTTTAGCGGTTTACCTATCGACCACCGCGACGTAGTGCAATTTATTAGCCCTATTCAAGGTTTGTTATTTACTAGCCCTAACGCAGTTTTAACGGCGTTGAAGCTTGAACAGGCCCGCCTACGCAATAGTTCTAGTTTGCTGCCAACAGGCGTTTTGCGCCAGGTTGCAGGCGAGCCGCTTAGCGCCGAGGAATTACAACAATTAGGGCAGTCTTTTGAAAGCGCGCGACTAACAAATTCTGTAGCGGTACTAAACGAATTTGTTACCTACACCGAAACAAATAGCGACGCTAGTAAACAAATGTTGGTAGCAGCTAGTGAATACCAAAGTTTGGAAATAGCACGTTTGGCCAACTGCCCCCCATACCTTTTAGGCGTAGCGACTGGTTCATACAGTTACCAAAACAGCACCCAAGCGCGCCAAGATTTGTATATGTTCGGCGCCAAATTGTTTATGGACTGCATAGCCGAAACGCTATCTATGGGTAACGTTTTGCCGCGCGGTACGTACGTCAAATTTGATATTGACGACTACCTAAGCGAAAGCTATTTAACAGGAAACGATACACCCGCACAAGTAAACGAAGTAGGAGTAATGCCAAATGCTTAAATTAACCCAACAAGATTTAACGCTAGACGCCGCAGGCCCTAACGGTATGCCACGCCGAACCCTTGCAGGTTTAGCGTTGCCATACAACGTCGAAGCAACAGTAAACGACGGCACAAAAGTTATGTTTATGCCAGGCAGCTTAAACAGCGGCGGCAAAATGCCCAAACTTTATTTAGGGCATGACAGCACCCAGGCCGTAGGACTTGTAACCGCCATGGTTGATACACCTGGGGGCATGATGTACGAAGCCCGCATATCCGAAACAACGTTAGGTAACGAAGCGCTGGTATTGGCAGCCGACGGCGTACTAGACGCCGTAAGCGTTGGCGTTAACCCAACCCGTTTTA
>Ga0209597_1002023_pt1 | contig 12995 bp, 8 predicted proteins | sample M_140625_MF_Meta_FD_187316 | JGI IMG/M metagenome (GOLD analysis project Ga0209597, IMG submission 187316) | Freshwater microbial communities from Lake Montjoie, Canada to study carbon cycling - M_140625_MF_MetaG (SPAdes) (version 2) | ecosystem: Environmental > Aquatic > Freshwater > Lake...
ACGTAGATGGAAGGTATCGCGGGAGAGATCAGCAAGTGCATCGGGTGGGTGAAGTTGCCGCCAATGTAGTTCGGGTGAGTACTTCAAAACATCACAAAGTGTATTCGGTTTTTTCATTGTGGGATACCTATCGGGCGCTGCATCCTTTGTTGAGTATAATCGACCCAAATCGGACGGTAGATTTTGTTCGGAGTTTCCTTTTGCAGTATCAACAGGGAGGCAAATTACCAGTGTGGGAGCTGGGTAGCTGTGAGACGGAGTGTATGATTGGCTATCATAGTGTGAGCGTAATTGCCGATGTGATTCTCAAAGAAATTGGGGTAGAAAAGGATGTTCAAGGTCGGCCCGTTTACCCATTTGATTACAGTTTGGCCTTGGAAGCAATGGTGCACAGTGCCAAATTGAAAGACTCTGCTTTTTTAGATGAGCAGGGAAAGCAACTCGGTTACATGGGTGTAGAAAATACCGCAGAAAGTGTGTCGAAGTTGTTGGAATATGCTTACGACGATTGGTGCATTGCACGTGTAGCCTATGTATTGAGCAAAGATGATATTGCCAAAACCTTCTATGCTCGCAGTGAGCGGTGGAAGAATGTATACGATGAGAAGACGGGTTTCATGCGTCCGCGCGTGAATGGAGGATGGCTCACGCCCTTTGATCCAAAGGAGGTCAATAACCATTTTACTGAGGCCAATGCTTGGCAATATTCGATGTATGTTCCTCATGATATCATGGGGATGATGGATAAATTGGGTGGTGTAAAGGCTACGGAAAACCATTTGGATTCTTTGTTTAGCGCTGATTCTCGGACTACGGGCCGCGATCAAGCGGATATTTCGGGATTGATTGGTCAGTATGCCCATGGCAACGAACCGAGTCATCACATGGCTTACTTGTACAACTATTGTGGAAAGCCGGAGAAGGCGCAGGCCATCGTGGACAGGGTTTGTAAGACATTTTACAAAGACAGTCCAGATGGTTTGATTGGGAATGAGGATTGCGGACAGATGAGTGCTTGGTATGTGATGAGTGCGATGGGGATTTATGCGGTTTGTCCGGGCAGCAATGTTTACGCGACGGGTGTGCCTCAGTTTTATGAAGTGGAAATTCAGCGTGAGGGGAAATCGCCCTTTTATATCACACGGGGCAGTTTGAATACGGAAGAAAAGACAGCGGAGCCGATGATGTTTCCAGACGGTATGCGGCCTTGGGCGGCGCATCAAATGGAATTGCCAAAGGAATCGGATTTGCCGGCTTTGCCATCAATCAATGACATGAAGGGGACTTTTGCGCAGCGAAATAGGGCCTTGGATGAGATGAAGCAACAGCGGCTCTTGGAAATACGCAACATGCGTAAGGTGTTTAAGGCGGCGGAGTTAACGGTATCGCATCAGCAATTGATGCAGGGCGACGGGATTGTATTTGGTCAGGTGGCGGATGCAGATCGCGACAATTTGTTGCTGAAGACGCCCAAGCAAACGATGGTGACGGGGTTTGTTTCGGTACCTGTTTTGGAGGGTTCGCGCACGTTCAGAGACAGTTTGCGGGTTCGGGTTTCCGTTCCAAAGGGGACGAATGGGGTTTTGGTAATTCGTGTCACGAACATGGAAATGCAAGCCACTGGATTGGATGCGGGGGGAGAAGCGACCGGCAGGGCGAAAAAGAAAAAGCAGACATCGAAGAAGGGTGCGTTGGATTTAAATTCCATTCCGGGGATGCTGATCTTTGGAGAAAATAGGGAAGAGATTATTACTTTGGATGCGGATGGCGAAAAGCCCTACGAATTTCTAATTGGCTACGATGCGGTGGTAAGCGCACAATTGGTAGATGTGAGAGTTTATGGCGGTTTGCCTGGTTCAAATCCTGGAAATGTGGTGGGCAAGAGCGACTGGGCTACTGCGGTTTACAATCGGAAAGAAAATAATTATAAGGTGTCCTTGGGTGAAGGCGTGGTACCTCATCCTCAGTATTCTGCGGGTGGTTTGGGCGCCTTGGTAGATGAAATCCAGGGGTCGATTGAATGGCGCGCGGGAGGATGGATGGGATTCTACGATCAAGATTTCTCGGCGGTGATTGACATGGGTTCTGTGAAGTCGGTTAGCGAAGTATCGGCCCGTTTCTTGCAAGATTCCAGGGCTTGGATTTTATGTCCGAGACATTTTTCGGTGATGACATCTACCGACGGTGTGAAATTTACTCCTTGGGCGCAGGAAGTCGCTTTGAAGGACGATTGGCAAAACAACGAAACGCGCATCGATCAAGTTACGATAGAGCATACTGATGGAAAGGCGGGCGTAAAACCGATCAAGGCGCGGTATGTGAAAGTGGTGGCGGATAAATACGGTATGTTGCCTGAAGGACATTTGGGTTACCCGTATCATGGCAGTGGTTATATTTTTATGGATGAAATTCAGATACGATGAAAGGGGTTGAGGTTTGTGTTTTCTCGGTGGATGACGCATACGCGGCTGAGGCGGCGGGCGCAGCCCGCCTTGAACTTTGTCGTGAATACGACGAAGGAGGAACCACACCAAATTGGGATGATTTGCAACGAATGAGTCCGCAATCCGCCTCCGATGATGCCCAACTTAGAGGCCTCAGAATCCCCGCCGTGGTGATGGTGAGGGAGCGTGGGGGCGACTTCGCTTACAGCAAAAAGGAAAAAAAATGGATGATGGATGCCATTGCGCGCATCGCCAAATTGGGTTACCAGGGGGTTGTTTTTGGCGCATTGGAAAAGAAATCAGGTCGTTGGATTTTGGATCGTGTATTCTGTAAAATCTGCTGCGATATTGCTCATTCTCTCGGGATGGAAGCGGTTTTGCATCGTGCTTTTGATGAGATTTCTACGCCGTTTAACGCGATTGATGAGGCGGAAGCTTGCGGTTTTGACCGTCTGTTAACCGGATGGGGATCGATGAAAATGGAGACGCTAAAAATGTTGAAGTGGCATGCCCAGAATATCGACATTTTGCCTGGGGGTGGGATACGCCCGGAGAATGTATTTTACTACCGCGATTTGGGTTTTCAGGAGATACATACATCGTCGAGAAACGCTGAGGGTGTGCTGGATATCGAACAATTGAAAATGATGGTGGAAGCGATGAAAGGAGTGCCGCTTTGATGCGACAGCCGTTTTCTGCCTCCATGCTGTTGTTACGGGGTATTTGTTTCGTCCTGATGATGCTAGGGAGCACAAATCTCATCGCCCAGCTCAATTCTCTGGTTACTCTGCCCGATTCCCGCAACGCTTTAATTAACAACGAATCCAAAAGCCATCGCATCGAAAAATGGGAGTTGTTGGAAGAGGATTTTGTGTTTGGCGTAACTGTGAACGAAAAGAATGCGGATCATCTTAAGGATTACGATTCTTCGGTTGTGGGTCGGGGCTGGATTCCCGTAAAATATACCTCGGCGATCAACGATTTATATTGCCCTCATCCATCTCCAAAGGCATGTTCGGAAAATTGTGGCATTCCGTCAATTCCGTCATCACTAGTAATTTGTGGTCATAAGCAACTCACGGAATGTAATCTTCACTGCAAGAGCGTGGAATGGCGGGAGTGGAAATATCGCGCGGCCTTGTTTGAAAGTGCGGAGGAAGCGCAAAAAGAGGAGCATCATTTTTTGGAAATCAAGGAATGGGAGGGTGCTTATATTGAGGTATTTGTGAACGGCAAGCCGGTGAAGAGTGTCAACCCGTTGCTGAGCAGTTTTGCAACGGTAACCATCGATTTAGATGGGTTGATTCGTCTCGATGGCAAGGATTCGGTTTACATCGTTTTTTCATCGCCCACTCGGCTCGGGAAGATTTACAGTCGGCGCAGTGGGATGAATTTTCCGGCTGACAATGAGGCTGAAATTACCACGTTTGGTTCCTATGGTTTCTATGGGTTTATGCCTTACTCGGGGTCATCGGCCAAGGCGAGTCCGTTCTTGCGCAAGCCCATCGTTCAGTATGGTTGGGATATTGCTCCGCGTAGGGTTTTGGTGGGTTTGGGCGAAGGGGTTTTTGTGCATGGCTGGAGCGATAATCACCTCCAATCTCTAAAAATTTCCCAAGATTCGAGTTGGATGGGTGTGGACGAAAGGGGTAAAGCGGCGGAGTTTGTTTACGGTCATGCCGATTTGTATTATTTGTGCGATACGATGCGGGGTCGGCCGAGTTTTGTTCGGATTACTTCGGGGAATTTGCCGGGTCTGCACGACGATATCGAATGGGATATTGTGCGTGTGGTGCGTCCTTGGTCTGCAGTTTCGGAGCCAGATGCGGATGTTGCCTTGATGCCGGCGAATGCTTTTGGGGTTGAAGCTCGACACCGACGTATGGTTTTTCGGATGAAGAATCCCAAGGATTGGTTACCCAATGGGTTGTATCAGCAGGTGTATCAGGATTCGCATCCGGCGTTGTATAATTTTGAGATTTCGGCGCATCAGTTGGATAAAAACGGTCGCAACCAGATTCATAATATTGAGACGAATTGGGGTGTGCGGACGGTTACATTGGATACTTCGGGCGGACGATTTGCGTTTTCCGTAAATGGAATCCCTGTTTTTGCGCAAGGTGCAAATGTGATTTGGGCCAGGCAGTTTGGCGACAGTGCTAGTTTGTATCCGGAGCGATTGTTTTTGGGTGAGCCTGGGCTGATGGGAGACCTCGATATTATGCGATGGCAGGGCTACAACATGGTCAGAGTTTGGGGTGGTGGGGCGTATCCGAGCGATGCGTTTTATGAGCGATGCGATGCCTTGGGGATCATGGTTTGGCAAGATTTGATGTTCAATGGAACGATGTATCCTGACGATGCCAGGTTTTATTCAGCGGTGGAGTCGGAAGTTCATGCCCAAGCGATGCGTTTGCACAACCATCCGAGTTTGGCGTTGTGGTGCGGAAACAATGAGATCGAAGTTGCTTGGCACAATTGGGGCTGGCAGCAGAAATACAACATTCACGAGGCTGATAGTGCGAGGCAGTGGCGGGGTTATTTGTCGTTGTTTGATACCTTGATTCCAGCGGCGTTGCAGGCCTGGAGTGGCAGTGTGCCCTTTACCAGAAGCAGTCCGATTGGCAATTGGGGCAATTTGCAACAAATGAAACGGGGCGACAATCACGATTGGGGAATTTGGCACGGTGAGCGGGGGTTTGGGCATTTGGATTCGGCACGGATGCCATTTTGCAGCGAGTATGGATTGCCGAGTCCATCGCGGTGGGAGTTGTTGATTGAAAATGATTTGGCCGACACTGTTCATCCTTTAAAGGGCCTTTCCAGGCTTGATCGTGGTTTGGGTTTTTCGACAGAAAAATCATTGGATTTTGCTCAATACGTGGATCTATTTGATGGGACACAGAGTGATTGGAAGTCGCGATTGTTGAGTTATAAAGGACCCAAATTATTAGAAAAATATGTGCGTGAGGAGTATCCCAAGACATGGCCTCACAGGGGAATAGCGTCGGCTGAGTTCATGGATTTTAGCGATTCTGCAGCGGTGGTTCAGGGGGAGTTTTTATATAGGGCGATGATTAGTCATCGGATGGCAGCACCTTATTGTATGGGGTCTTTGTATTGGCAGTACAACGACATTTGGAACGGGACAACGTGGAGTGTTGCGAATACTGAATTGGGTTGGAGTTTTTTGAAATCGTCGCAAGGAAGGGTGGCCGAGGCGATGTTGCCGGTTGTGATGAAGTTGCAACCCAGCGGATGGTGGGGTGCGAAAGATCAGTTTTTTATAAAGTTTAATTCGCGGCTGCTAACAGAGTGCGAGGTTCCGTTGGAGGTTACAGCATACGATTCGTTGGGAAAATCGTTGTTCTCCAAGGATTTTGTGGTGAAATTGCCTAGAAATTGGAATGTGGACAGTGAGTTATTCGTGTCTTGGGTGAAGCCCATCTCATTTGCAGGCAAAAGAAAATATCGGAAGAAGATGGATCGGGTGAGTTATTACTCGGTTCGTTTGCATCAGCCGGCAGCCGCGCAGCGGATGATGGACCTAACTCCCAAAGGGAAATACTACGGCGAGGGGTATCCGGTACTCGAGGAATGCCTATCGGTGGGCAATTAAAATTGAGCGTAGGGTCTGTAAGGCGTTGGGTTAATCACCAATTTTTGCAATTTGGGATGCACCAAAACATCCATGTCTTCCATGGGAATCGCGCCCAATAAAGGTTCTTTGCCCATAACCAATGCCCCGGTGAAACTTGTTCTACCGCCCCATTCAACCTTGATCGGACCTACGTACGGGTATTGTCTGAATGAGCCATCGGCCAATTCCACATCTTTCATTTCGGCAACTTCCAAGCCCAAAAATATCGCCATTGACTCGGGGATACACATATGTGTGGAACCGGAATCTACCAAACATTTTATATCTGTCGATTTTTCTGGCTGCCTTGGATTTGAAAGCTTCACAACGGTATGTACCAATCCCATAATTTTGAATTTCACAAAAATACCATCTAGTTTGGGGATTGTCAATGCGAATGTTTTGCGTTTTTCGCAACTCCAATCCTCCTTAATCCAACAAATAACTTGCTTTGCGGACCTCGGCGATATCGCCGGTTTTTACAGAATAGGTGAAGCCCGGTCTCAGGGCGTAGGCCCCAATTTTACCCTGAGGATTGATCGCAATGAATCCAATCTGCGTGTTGCTCCAGTCCTTGCCGCGCAATATAAATTTGTCGCGGATGGCTTGTACCGCCCGCTCACAGGCAAGCTGAGGACTAGCACCATGTCGCATTTCCTCCACCACCCTGAAAGAGCCCACCACGCGAATCACCTCCTCGCCCTGTCCCGTAGCTGTGACTGCCCCCACCTCGTTATCCACGTATAAACCCGCACCAATAATAGGGGAGTCGCCAATGCGGCCGTGCATTTTGAACGCCATGCCCGAAGTTGAGCATCCGCCCGACAGATTGCCACTACCATCCATCGCGATCATTCCAATGGTGTCGTGGTTTTCGATGTTGATCACCGGCGTGTATTCGGCCTTTTTGAGCCATTCCTTCCATTCGCGCTCGCTATCTGGAACCAATAAATTCACTTTCTCAAAACCCTGCTCCACCGCGAATTGGGTAGCGCCTTCCCCGGCCAGCATTACATGGGGTGTTTTTTCCATGACGGCGCGGGCCACACTAATGGGATTGGCGATGTGCTCCATGCAAACTACTGAGCCGATATTCCCGATCTCGTCCATGATGCAGGCATCCAATGTAACGTGACCGTCGCGATCCGGCCTTCCGCCGTAGCCCACACTGCGCTCGGTGGGATCGTTTTCGCATTGACGGATTCCTTGTTCGATGGCATCCAAGGCCCGACCGCCCGCAGCTAACGTCGGCCATGCGGCTTCGTTGGCTTGCAACCCGAAATTCCAGGTGGTGACGATCATCGGGGCACCCAGTTTACGTTTGCCTTTGCCCCCTTTTTTCTTGTCTTTCTCGCTCTGATCTAAGTTGTTGATCGCGGCGATACCTGCGGCTGGGAGTCCCACCATGGCCGCCAAGCCAGAGAGTTGTTTTAGGAATTTTCTGCGGTTGTTCATGCTAAAATGGTGCTTTTTGGACGTGGGTTATTTTTTGTTTCCGTTGCGGAAGAACGTGGCTGGTTCGCCGAAGACGGTGGGACAGTAATTGATATTGTTCCAATTTTTTCGATGCTCCGTTAAACGGCGTGTGAAATCTTTGTAATCTTTCTGCTGCGGGTTCGACCATAATACCTCAGCCAAGGCGGGCATGCGGGGCATGACCATATATTCCAAGTGGTCTGGGGTTAGGATATACTCCGACCAAACGTTGGCTTGCGCTCCCAAAATGTATCGATGCAAACTATCGGGAAGGGCAGCGGGTATGGGGTCGTAGGCATATACGTTTTCCACCGGATTGTAACCACCAATGGCGTGGGGTTCGGTGCTGTCTTTGCTTTGGTAATGGTCCCAGTACAAAGGTTTTCCTGGGGTCATGATGGCGTTGTGGTGCTGTTGCGCCGCGGCAATTCCACCTTCTACGCCCCGCCAACTCATCACCGTGGCTTTGGGTGCCAATCCGCCTTCTAATATCTCATCCCAGCCAATGATGTTGCGACCGTGAATGGAATCGCCCGTTTTAGCATTGATGTACCAACCAGAATCTTGCAAGTACTTTTCGATGCGTTGTATAAAGTAGCTCTGCAGTTCGTGCTCGTCTTTGAGGCCATTGTCTTTCATGCGTTGCTGGCACTTGGGACAGTGTTTCCAGCGTTCTTTCGGACATTCATCGCCGCCGATGTGGATGTAGGGCGAGTTGGGGAAAGTGCGCATGGTTTCTTGCAAAATATTCTGCAAAAAGGTGAAGGTGGCTTCGTTTCCCGCGCAAAATACATCGTCGAAAACGCCCCAACCTTTTGCCACGTCAAACGGTCCGCCGGTGCAACTCAATTCGGGGTAAGCAGCCAGTGCGGCGAGGGCGTGGCCCGGCATTTCGATTTCCGGGATTACGGTGATGCCAAGATTGAGGTTGCAGTATTGTGCAAATCCTTTGAGGAATTCTTGGATGTAATTCCCTTGGTAGGTAATTGAATCGAATTTTTGCTGCGAATAGGGTCCTACTTGTGTGCCACTGCGGGTTGAGGAAATGGTATTGAGCTTAGGGTAGAGTTTACTTTCGAACCGCCAACCTTGATCGTCGGTGAGGTGCAAATGAATCACATTGAAGCGATACTGGGCGGCCATTTCGGCGTATTTGTATAGGAAATCGATATCGAAGAAGTGGCGAGATACATCAAGGTGCATGCCCCGGTAACGGAATCGAGGGTAATCGGTGATGGTCATGCTGGGGATTTGGTTTTCCCCGTAAAAACTCATGAGCTGCACAAGGGTATTGTTTCCATAGCGCAAACCGTTTTCATCGGCATATTCGAGGGTGATTTTGTTTCTCTTGAGGATGAGTTTATATCCTTCGGCAGGAAGATTTGGGTTAAGCCGCGATATCTTCTTTTTAAATTTGGTGTAACCACCCTTGGGCGATAACTCTATCTGCTGCGGCGCGGGAATGATGTCGGGGTTGAGCGAATTGTCATAGGGCTGAACGGCTTGCCCTGACATCGAACAGAAAATCGAAAAGAAAAAAATCGAAAAGAAACTCCGCATCTTGCGAAGATAGGGTTAAGCAGTTTTACTTTTCCATGTCGCCAAGGCGCGATGGAGCTGGTAAAAAGCGTAAAAATGTATCAGAATGGCGAATTCCAAACCCAAAATATACCAAGGCCATTCGCCGACAACGAACGGGTTATTTGCATCGGGTTTTTGACATAGATACATGTAGTTTGCGCCCAATAAATAGTTGATTCCGCCGATAATGGGGATGGCGAGTTGGGTATACAAGAACACTTTCCACCATGATCCAGGACGAGGCACGTAACCAAGTCGCATCGTTGCGTAAACCGAACCCAAAATGATGATCCCATGGGAAATGCAGTATTCGATGTGGTTGTAAACGGATGAGCCGTTGGTGATTTCAGGCGTTAAAAAGGCATGGATGGCGCCGGCACCCCAGTAAACCAAGAATTCGTAACTGATTTGTGAGCCGCGAATTAGGAGGAAGGCAGCGATGAAGGCCGACATGCCGCAAAGGTGAAGGGGCAAGCTGTTTTCGATGTGCCAACTGTTTTCGATGACCATTTTGAGGTTGCTGGCAGCGAAGTTGAGCAACGATAACGCACCCAATCCCCAACCCAATTTTTTTCTGGCCGATTCGCCTAGGGTTTTCGAAAATATCAGAGTGAAAAATAAAATACTCAAGAAGAGACCATTCATAATCATCCAGCCGCTTGAACCCGTTTGGACAACGTGGTGAATTTCGTTTAGATTGGGAGTGATATATGCTTTGTGGGAAGTATCTAGGGCGCTGAGTGTATCCATGATCACGCAAGATATATATTACTTACGGAATAAAAAATCCGTGAAAATTGCCATCTCCCTTTTTGATCATCAATACAATAAGTCCCAACCCAATCAAAAAACTCATAACCCACGAGAAGAAATAATTCGCTTTGCCCCCGCAGCATAGGAATACAACAAAACCGACCGACATGATGGCTGCAGTGATGATGGCTAAGGTGTTTGACCAAAAAATTAGGGCTAAAATGCCCACTAGCAATCCTATGGCGTAAATTACAATGGCTGCCGTCTCTAATTTTTTTAATTGGTCTGGGTCGCCTTCGTTTGCTCTTTTGTCGCCTTCGTTTGCACCAATGGCAACTTTGTTTTGTCGCGGATTCTTGTTTGATGCTGAAACGGCGACAATGCGAGTTTCCGAATTTGGGGCTTTTGCATTTTGGACATTTGTGAAATTCGCAAATTGGGTGGTTTGGTTTTCGATACTAATTCCACTAGCAGTTTCAATCTCATGCCGGGTAACTACTCGACTCTTCACCGGGCCATTCTCTATATTCGATGGGTGAGAATTCTGACTTACCGCGGTTGGTTGTTCTGAAAAGCGATTTTCTGCCTTTTGAGCTACCTTTTGATCTGATTCTCGAGCTGATTTATCCTGATGATTTTTGTCCGACGATTCCTCATGCCCGAAGGTGTGCCAATCTATATGAATCCCCCCTTGATGGTATCTGCGTTGTGCAGTACAGCCCGATAAAACAATCACCAATGCAATGAAAATGAATCTCTTGTAGTGTCGCATCATACTGCGAATCTAATAAACACAAAAGTTAACGAGTTGCGATAATCCGTAAATTAGATTTCATGTTTTGCGATAATCCGTAATCCCTACATCTCTTGGATTTATCTTCGATTTAATTGTTTAACCAATTGTTTCAATCATTTTCACTTTGCTATGAACTTCTAACGCCTAGATTTGTTACCTAAAACGATGTTAGAGGGTATTGAATTCAATCAGGGCAAAGGGTTTATCATCAGTAAACACATCCCGAAGGACATCGAGCCGTTTGACAGGGTATTTGAGATTTTTAAAGAACTGTTGACCCATACTTCTGGCGATTTGGATGAGGCCTTTGATTGGCTTGATTCGCTCGATAAAGAATACAACATTTTCACCGCCGAGTATACAATTCACGATTTTGAGGAAGACCTCAGAAAACGGGGCTATATCAAAGAAGAAATTGAACTCACCGACGATGGCGATGGTGATAAAAATGGCAAAGGAAAAAACCTGCTTACGGCCAAGCTAGAAGCGGCGTTGAGAGAGCATGCCCTCGATCAGATTTTTGGCAAACTCAAGAAAAGTGGCGCGGGAAATCATCGAACCACCAAACTCGGTGTTGGCGATGAACGCGATGGCGAAATTCGCAATTTCCAATTTGGCGATGAAATGTCGCAAATTAATATGTCGGAAAGCCTCAAAAACGCCCAAATCAACCATGGCATTTCCGATCTAAAACTCACCGAAGACGATTTGATTATCGACGAAACCAAGCACAAAGCCCAAATGAGCACAGTGCTGATGATCGATATCAGTCATTCGATGATTTTGTATGGCGAAGACCGCATCACCCCCGCCAAAAAAGTGGCCATGGCGTTGGTGGAACTCATACGACGGAAATACCCCAAAGACGCTATCGATATTATCGTTTTTGGCAACGAGTCGTGGTCGATTAAAGTGAAAGACCTGCCCTATCTACAAGTGGGTCCTTACCATACCAATACAGTGGCTGGATTGGAGTTGGCGATGGATATTCTTCGACGCAAACGCAATACCAACAAGCAGATTTTCATGATTACCGATGGCAAGCCCAGCTGTGTGAAACTGCCCAACGGCGAACTATACAAAAACAGCAATGGATTGGATGAATACATCGTTTCCAAATGTCTAAATATGGCGGCCCAGGCGCGAAAATTGAAAATTTCTATTACCACTTTTATGATTGCTCAAGATCCTTATTTGCGACAGTTTGTGGAACGATTTACCGCCGAAAATCAAGGCAAAGCATTCCTTACCGGCCTATCAGATTTGGGTCAAATGATATTTGAAGATTACGAAAAAAACAGAATCAAACGGATTTAATTACAGATGAAACAAGAAACCACATTCAAAGCATTGAAAGCATCGGGCTATGCCCACAAAACCATAAATCAAGAGATTCAAGCGAACCTGATTTCTCGCATCAAAGCCAAACAGCCTGTTTTTGAAGGGCTCTTGGGCTACGAGGATACCGTTGTGCCGCAATTAAAAAAGGCGATTTTGGCCGGTCACCACATCAATTTGTTGGGATTGCGCGGACAGGCAAAGACCCGCATCGCTCGCAGCATGGTTGATTTGTTGGATGAATATATGCCCATTGTACAAGGTTCTGAAATCAACGACAGTCCCTTTGCTCCGATTTCTCGATTTGCCGTGGATTTGATGGCTGAACTAGGCGACAAAACACCCATTGCGTGGGTGCATCGCTCGGCGCGATTCTTTGAAAAATTGGCTACGCCAGACGTGAATATTTCCGATTTGATTGGCGATATCGATCCCATTAAGGCGGCTACTTTGAAACTGCCTTATTCCGATGAGCGTGTGCTTCATTACGGGATGATTCCCCGAGCCAATCGCTGCATTTTTGTGTTGAACGAACTTCCAGATTTGCAAGCGCGTATCCAGGTTTCGTTGTTCAATATTTTGCAAGAGGGCGATATCCAGATTCGCGGATTTCAATTGCGGATGCCTCTGGATATTCAATTTGTGTTTACTGCAAATCCTGAGGATTATACCAACCGCGGAAGCATCGTAACGCCGCTCAAGGATCGTATCGGGTCACAGATTTTTACGCATTACCCCAAAAATATTGCTCTAGCACGCGCCATTACTGAGCAAGAAGCCAAGATTTCGGTTGAGGATTTGACTGCGGTTTTCATTCCGGATATGGCCAAAAACCTGTTGGAGGAAGTGTCGTTTACGGCCCGCGACAGTGAATATGTAGATGCCAAAAGTGGCGTCAGCGCTCGTTTGTCGATTAGTGCGATGGAAAACCTAATCGCCGCCGGCAAACTTCGCTTGATCGAAACTG
>Ga0209597_1002025_pt1 | contig 12985 bp, 9 predicted proteins | sample M_140625_MF_Meta_FD_187316 | JGI IMG/M metagenome (GOLD analysis project Ga0209597, IMG submission 187316) | Freshwater microbial communities from Lake Montjoie, Canada to study carbon cycling - M_140625_MF_MetaG (SPAdes) (version 2) | ecosystem: Environmental > Aquatic > Freshwater > Lake...
CCAGCTCAGCGGTGGGCTGAGCCTCAACGATGGGTCCCTCGCCCTCGGCCCGGCCCTGGCCGGACAGGGCACCAACCCTCGCTGGGCCTTCCTGCCGCGGCTAATCAGCCCGCTGCTGGCCCTCGCCGCCGGCGCCCCCGGCGGATTGATGCACGACTGCATGGCCCTCGGCGCCGTGTTCAGCGGCGCCCTGGTGCAGCGGCTGCCCCCGGATCAGCAGGCGATGCTGGTGGCCGTCGGTGCCACGGCGGTGTTCAGCGCCGCTTGCCGCACACCCCTCTTTTGCGCGGTGTTCGTCTTCATCCTGCAGAACAACGCCCAGCTCTTCCCCTGGCTGCTGCTGAGCAGCGCCCTGGCAGCGGCAATCGGAACGGTCTTCGGCGGCCCCCCCTGGACCGGGGGGGACCAGCTGGCGGCCCCTGAAGGCCTCAGACCAGCAGCAGACGCTCGAGGAAGGCCGACCAGCTCAGCCGACCATCCACCGCAGTGAACAGATGGCCCTCCTCCTGGGGGTTAAGGGGGGGCTGGCCAACGCTGCCTAAGAGGCGCCTCAGCTCAGCGGGATCGAGCTGGTCATCGCCATTCACATCGACTGGCATCAGGTAGCGCATCAGCCGCTCCTCGCCCTCGCTCAACCGCCGCAGCCGCAGCATCAGGGCCGTGAATTCGTCCTCATCCACGGCGCCGTCGCCATCCACATCCATGGCCACCAGCAGCTGGCGCAACCGCTGGAACAGGCTGCGGTTCACCAGATCGGCCTGGCCGCCGCGGCGCCGCTGCATCAGTCCGGTGGCCAGTTCTGCCACGCTCAGACGGCCGTTGCCATTGCGATCGAGCTGGCGGTAGAGCCGCCGCAGCTCGCTGGCAGCCTCCCGATCCAAGGCATCACCGGACGCGCTGACCAGGGCCGAAGGAACGAAATGGTGACGCCCATCCACCACAGCGCGCAGGCGATGGCGGAAATCCCCGAGCAGGGAACGGCTCACCTCGTAGCGGCGGCGATGCTCCTCGGGGGTGTAGATCGCGTGCAGCGCAACGGGCAGCAGCGAGTGCAGCGACCAGCGGATCACCATCATCATGGCCAGGGTGGCCACGATGAAGGGGAGCTGAAGCAGGGGAAAACCGGGCGCCAGGGCCCGGGCCAGCAGAGCGGAGAGGCCAGGGGTAATCAGGCTGGCCGCCGCCGCCCCCAACAGGCCCACCGCCACGCTCAAGCGTGTTGGTGCGTAGAAGGTGCCGCCGATCGCCATGGCGGTGAGTACGCCGTTGTAGCTCCATAGGCCCATCGCCACCGCCTCGGGGGTGGCCCCAATCAGCAGGCCGGTGATGGCAGCCACGGCTCCCCCGAGCAGACCCACCAGGGCCGCCAGCGGGCTGGCCACCGCCGTGGCCAGGAGCACCAGCACCCCAGGTAGCAGACCGGGGCAGAACAGCACCTGGCCGAAGCCATGGGGCAGGGCCAGCAGCAGGGCCTCAAGCACACCGATGCCGCCCTGCAGGGCGGGATGTTCAGCCAGCTGGAGGGCGGGATGGTTGAGGCTGGCCACCAGATCGAGCAGCAGCCAGGTCACCAGGCAGAAGGGAAGGGTGAGCGGCGGCAGGCCCACCACCCGGAAAACCCAGCGGCCCAGGCCATGCAGCAGCAAGGTGGTCACGATCGCGCCGACTACCACCACCACCAGCCAGGCCAACAGACTGGTGCCGAGGCCCACATGGGCGAAGGCCGCCACCGCCGCACCCACCAAGGCGCCGTTGAAGCCGTAGATGCCGTTGCTCCAGGCCGTGGGTTCGGCGGCGAAGGCGCGGGCGGTGAGGTTGGCCGTCACCGTTCCCACCACGGCGAAGAGGGCCATCCAGGGCGACTGAAGCAGCAGGGCCAGCAGCAGCAGCAGGCCGCTCACCGGGTTGTTGATGAAGATCACCTGGCCCAGCCCGCGCAAGGCGCTCAGCAGGGCGGCCGGAAGCCCCGCCTGACCCCAGCGCCGCTCGAGCCAGGGCAACGTGCCACCGGTGGGTAGCAACCGCTGCAAGGCCGAACCATCCGCCACCCTCCCCCCGGTCCCGGGGCCAGGTCCAGCCTGGGGCTGGAGAAAGGAGCGGAGCAGGGAATAACCGTCCGGGGCGGAACCGCTGGCGGGGCTGGACATCACGGATGCCGAAGGGCAGAACGGGACCCGGGCGAAGCCGGGGCTGTGCCCATGTTGGCGAGGGAGGGCGGCGGTGGCATCGCCTCAGCGCAGGCAGGCCATCGGATGGCGGGGCGTGAGGTCGAGGGCGCGGGCCACGCCGGGATGGCACACCGAGCCATTCACCGTGTTGAGGCCGGAGAGCAGCTCGGGGCGGTCGGTGACCGCCTCCGTCAGGCCCCGGCCGGCCATCACGAGGATGTAGGGCAGGGTCACGCTCACCAGGGCCTCGGTGGAGGTGAAGGGCACGGCGCCGGGCATGTTGCCCACCGCGTAGTGCTGCACGCCGTGGATGGTGACCACCGGGTCGGTGTGGGTGGTTTCGCGACTGGTGGCGATGCAGCCCCCCTGGTCGATCGCCACATCCACGATCACCGATCCCGGCTTCATGCGCCGCACCAGCTCCTCATCCACCAGGGTCGGGGCACGGCCGCCAGGCAGCAGCACGGCGCCGATCAGCAGGTCGGCCCCGGGCACCAGCCGCTCGATCAGGGCGCTGCTGCTCACCAGGGTGACCATCCGACCGCGGCGGTCCGATTCCAGGCCCCTCAGCCGCTGGGGCGAGCGGTCCAGCAGGAACACCTCTGCATCCATGGCGGCGGCGATCCGGGCGGCGTTCCAGCCCACCGTGCCAGCGCCCAGCACCACCACGCGAGCCGGGCGCACGCCGGTGCAGCCCCCCATCAGGATGCCGCGGCCGCCATGGGGCTTCTCCAGCAGGTGCGCCCCCACCTGGGCCGCCAGGCGACCGGCGACCTCGCTCATCGGCGCCAGCAGCGGCAGGCTGCCGTCCTCGAGCTGCACGGTTTCGTAGGCGATGGAGGTGGTTCCCGCCTCCAACAGGGCGCGGCCCACCTCCGGGTAGGCCGCCAGGTGGAGATAGGTGAACAGCACCAAGTCGGGCCGCAGAAAGCCGAACTCCTCCGGTTGCGGCTCCTTCACCTTCACCACTAGGTGGGCTGCCCAGGCCTCCTCGCGGCTCACCAGCCGGGCGCCGGAGGCGGCGTAGTCGTCATCGCTGATGCCGACCCCGTGGCCCGCCCCCGCCTCGATGCGCACCTCCATCCCCTGGCCCACCAGCTCCCGCACCCCATCAGGGGTGAGGGCCACCCGCTGCTCATCGCGCTTGATCTCCCTCGGCACGCCGATGCTGGCCATCGGGGAGACCAGGGGAGCCGCCAGGCCGGGGGGTGCCATGGGCGAAGACAAAGGCTGTGCCCAGACCCTAGATCCGCCGAGGTCCGGCGGCTGCAGCGGGGGATGCCGGGTCAGTCGGAGAGCTCAGCCGCCGGGGATCCGCAGACGTGTCTGCTGACCTGTTTGTTGTAGTAAGTCGGCTCCAGATCAACGCTGAGCCCCGCCGCGCTTATCCCCCCGCCGCAATCGGGAAGCGCCAACCGCTGCCGAAGGCCCGGCCGCTCACCTTGAGGGCCGGCGGCGCCTGGCGGCGCTTGAACTCGGCGCGCCTGAGCAGGGAGGCCACCCGCTCCACCAAGGCCGCGTCGGCGCCGGCTGCCACCAGCTGCTCCGGGCTGGCCAGGTCCTCCACCAGCGCCTTGAGGATCGGATCGAGCACGGCATAATCGGGCAGCGAATCGCTGTCACGCTGGTCGGGGCGGAGCTCGGCGCTGGGGGGCTTGCTGCGGATCGCCGCGCCGATCAGCTCCCCCTCGGCCGGCAGGCCCAGGGCGGCGCGACAGGCGGCGGACTGGGGCGAATCCAGCCAGGCGCAGAGCCGGAACACGGTGGTCTTGTAGAGGTCGCCGATCACGGCCAGGCCGCCGTTCATGTCGCCGTAGAGGGTGCAATAGCCCACCGCCAGCTCCGACTTGTTGCCGGTGGAGAGCAGCAGCTGGCCCTCCTGGTTGGCCACCGCCATCAGCAGGGTGCCCCGCAGCCGCGACTGCAGGTTCTCGGCGGTGAGCCCGGCCGGAGGGCCACCGAGCGCCGGCGTGAGGGCCCCCTCCATCGCCTCCATCAGCGGCGCGATCGGCAGCGTGCCCAGTGCCAGGCCCAGCCGCGCCGCCAGATCGGCCGCATCGGTGAGGGAGCCCTCCGAGCTCCAGGGCGACGGCATCCGCAGCGCCCGCACCCGCTCAGCGCCGAGGGCGGCGCAGGCGATCACCGCCACCAGGGCCGAATCGATGCCGCCGCTCAGCCCGAGCAGGGCGCCGCGGAAGCCGCACTTGCGGGCGTAGTCGCGCACGCCGAGCACCAGGGCGCGCAGCAGCTGCTCGAGTGCCTCCGGTTCGGTAAGGGGGAGGGGTGCGGGCCTGGTGGGGGCGACGGCCTTAAGGGAAAGCGACGCAGCAGCGGAGCCCGGCGGGGCCGGGGATACGGCGGAGTCGAGCGGAACCGCGATCTCAGCGGCGCCCTGGGGAGCGACCGGATCCCAGACCCTGAGATCCTCCGCTGACCAGGCCTGCTGCAGCACCACCTGCCCGGCCGCGTCCACCACGAAGCCGGCACCATCGAACACCAGCTCGTCGTTGCCGCCCACCTGGTTCACGTACACCACCGGCACCCCGAGCCGGGTGGCGGCCCGGGCCGCCAGGCGGCGCCGCAGGGCGGCCTTGCCCTGGCCAAAGGGGGAAGCCGAGAGATTCAGCAGGAGATCCAGGCGCTGGGCCTGCAGATCGGCGATCGGATCGGCGCCCGCCAGGCGATGGCCCTGCAGCTCCTCCTCCACCCAGAGGTCCTCGCAGATGGTGAGGCCCAGCCGCCAGCTGCGGCCGTCACTGCCCAGCTCCAGCACCGACGGCGCCTCGGCGGGGCGGAAGTAGCGGCGCTCATCGAACACGTCGTAGCTGGGCAGCAGCCGCTTGCGGCCCACCACCCGCCAGCCGCCGGCCTCCACCAAGGCCACGGAGTTATGGAGCGCCGGCCGCTCTGAACCGGGGATCGGATCCACCATGCCCACCAGCACCGCGATCCCTGCGGGCAGGTCCGCCGCCAGGTTCTCCAGGGCCCGTCTCTGGGCCTCGATCAGGGAGGGGCGCAGCAGCAGGTCGCGGGGGGGATAGCCCCAAAGGGAGAGCTCCGGGGTGAGCACCAGCCGCGCCCCCGCCCCGGCGGCCCGGCGGCAAGCGGTGAGAATCCGCTCGCCATTGCCCGCCAGATCACCCACCAGGGCATCGAGCTGGGCGAGGGCCAGGCGCATCAGAAACGGTCGGGTGGGGGGGGCGGCCCTTGCAGACCGTAAAGATTGTGCTCCAGCAGCACCGGCCGCAGGGCCGGGGGCACCTCCTGCAGCGGATCGGCGGCGGCCACCTGCCCGCGCACCCGGCTGCTGGCGGTGGCCGGCACCTGCAGAGCGAGCAGCTCGATGCAAGCGCCGATCCGCCGCAGGGCCTCGAGCTCCCCATCGCGCAGGGGCCAGCCGCCCCGGGGTGCGATCGCCAGCCGGCAGGCCGCGAGCAGCCGGGAAGCCTCGCGCCAACGGGGAATCTGGGCCACCAGATCGCTACCCACCACGAACACCAGCGGCTCGCCGGGCCAGCGCTGTGCCGCCCGCTCGAGGGTCTCGATCGCCCAGGGGCTGCTGAGCTGGGGCTCCAGGCTCAGCCGCGGGTCATGGATGGCGTCCACCAGGGCCCCCAGCAGCTGGGAGCGCAGGGCCAGGGGAGCGCCATGGTGCTTTTGGGGGTTATCGCTGGCCCAGGTGGCCACCCGGGGATACACGGTGAGAAGCCCCTGGAGCAGCAGGCGGTGGCCTTCGGTAGGGGGGTCGGCGCTGGTTCCGAAGAGGGCGATCGCCACAGTGATCAGGGCAGCAGGGGCTCGACCGGGCCATCGCCCTGGCCCGCCGCCTGCCAGGCCCGCAACCAGTGGCGGGTTTCGGGATCCTGGGCCAGCAGGCGCCGCAGCAGGGCGCCGGGCTGGCCAGCGGCTGTGGCGGAGCGCAGCAGTTCGGCCGCCGCCAAGCGACCCGTGCGCCGGGTGGTGTGCACCGCCAGGGCCGCCTGGGCCAGGGCCACCGGCGCCGCCGGCGCCAGGCTCAGCCCACCGCTGATCGGCACCGCCACCAGCAGCAGCTGACGCAGGCCACCAAGCAGCAGCTGCAGGCCGATCTGGGCCCCCCCCAGCAGGGCGTTATGGCCCGACAGACGGGTCAGAAGCTGGCGGGCGCCACGGCGGCCCATCGGCAGGCCGTAGAGCTGGGAGAGCTGCAGCACCAGGGCGCTGTCGCAGGCGATGCCGCCGGCCAGATCCACCAGCAGCAAAGGATTCACCGCCACGCCGGCGGCCTTGCCCACGGCGAATCGACCGATCAGCTCCTGGGCCTGGCGGCGCCCCTGCTGGAGGCGGGAGCGATGCAAGGCCTGGCTGAAGCGATCGGCGGCGCGGAGCGCATTGAGGGCGAGCAGCAGGGGGCCATGTCGCTCCAGCAGATCGAGCAGGGCCTCCTCCAGCGGGGCGATCCGGGGGGCGGCCGCCTCGCTACGCACCCGCCCGTCGGCCATCAGACGCGGCTCCCGCGGCGCCGCCGCCACCACGATGGGCTCAAGGTGGACCGCACCGGCCGGCAGCCGCCGCCGGATGCTGGCTTGCAACGCCGGTAGCTCTTCGACGGGCCAACAATCGCTGCGGTTGAGCACCAGCAGCAGGGGCTTACCGCTGGCGAGCAGGGTCTCCAGGGCCTCGATCTCCACCCGACCCAGGTCGGCATCGAGCACCAGCAGCACCAGATCGGATCCCAGGGCCACCCGGGCCGCCAGCCGCGCCCTGGCGGCGGCGGCGATCTCATCGATGCCCGGCGTGTCCACCAGCTCCACGCCCGCCAGGCCGGGAACCGCCCGGTTCCAGGGGCGGGCCTGCTGGTGGCGGGTGCAGCCATGGGCCACGTCGGTGGCGAAACTGGCTTCCCCCAGCAGGGCATTGAGCAGGCTCGACTTGCCCACCCCCACGCGGCCGAACACCGCCACCCGCGGCCGCCGCTGCTCCAGGCGGGCCAGCTGGCGGTCCAGGCCCGCCAGTTCGGGGGCCAGCAGGCTGCTCTCCCGCGGACTGAGGACGAGGTCAGCGCGCCAGCGGTCCAGCAGCAAACGACAGCGCTCCGGGGTAGAGGGAGCGGGATCCTGGGGTGCGTTGGTCTGCCGCTGGGCGGGCTCCGAGGGGTCCCGGTGTGCCCGGGGGGCCTTGGGGCCGCCGGCAGCGGCCCTCGGGGGGCGGGTCTGGGTCATGGGCTCGCCTCCGCCGCCCCAGGCGGACGGCGCCGCCAGCCGGCGAGCACAGCCAGCACGGCCTCCGGACCAACCACACCCACGAAACCGCCGAATTCATCCACCACCACCCGCACGCCGGAGCTGTTGCGACGAAAGCTGGTGAGCAGGCGGTCGGCGCGAATCATCTCGGGCACGAACTCCACCGCATCCACCAGATCGGCCACGCGGGCCTCCCCCTGACCCTCCAGCAGATGGGTGAGCAAGCTCTCCCGGCTGGCCACGCCCAACACCTCATCCACCTCCTCACCCAGCACCACCCACCAGGCGGCCGGCTGGCGCAGCAGCAGCGGCCGCTGTTCGGCCAGGCTGGCGTGGCCATCGAGGGTGGGGGCGGCCACCCGGGGCACCATCAGATCGCGGGCGGTGAGGTCGTTGAGCTGGAACACCTTGGCGATCATGGCCGCCTCGTCGGCCTCGATCTGGCCCTTCTGGGAGCCGAGCCGGGCCAACTGGCGAATCTCCTCCTCATCGGTGTTGAGCTCGTTTTCGGCGGTGATCGAGGGCAGCACCCGCTCGAGCAACAGCACCACCGGCGCCATCAGCCACACCACCAGCCCCACGGCCGGAGCAGTGCTAAGGGCCACGGGCAGGGCCAGGCGGCTCCCGATCGACTTGGGCAGGATCTCGCCCAGCAGAATCAGCAGCACCGTGAGACCCACCGAGAACAGGGGCAGGGCAGGCCCGCTGATGCCGCGGTTGCTGAACACCGAGGCGGCGTAACCGCCCACCATGATGCTGCCGAAGATGTTGAAAATGTTGTTGGCGATCACGAGCACCGCCAGGGTGCGCCCCAGCCGCTGACGGAGTCGCTCAAGCTCGCGGGCCCCCGCCACGGCCCGCTCGCGCCGCGCTAATTCATGCACCTTCACCGGGTTCACGGTGAGCAGGGCCGCCTCCACACCGGAGCAGAAGAAGGAGCCCACCAGCATCAGTGCAACCACCAGCGCCAACAGCAGCAGGTCGTTCATCGGGCGGCCGGCGCCGCGGCCTGCTCAACGATGGGCACGAGGGGAGGAGATCAAATCGTTATCCGTATTTAAATGCTTGTGCCCACCCGGCGCCGTAGGGATGGCCGGACCGGCGCTTGGTCGGTGCTTCGCAGGGGGACGCCCCAGGGGGTGGCGGATCCATGGTGTGGAACGAAGCCCCGGTCCTGAAGGCCTGATCTGGAGGCCGGTTGGAAACGGATCTGGGCAAATCCGGACGATGGACCCGGGGTGCCGGGACAGGAACGGGCCAGGGGGCATCCAGAACCTCGATTCCTGCCTGACCGCCAGGTCAGCGGCACGGTCTCGACCGGGAGCGGGATCCGCGCACCCTGGACCCCGCGATGCCCGGTCGGGGCCATAGGGTTGCCGCCAGGCCCTGCCAGCCTGGGTTCCAGGGCCGCCCAGCGGCCTTCCCGCTCCTCAGGGAGCCGGCGAAAGATCCCGCTCGACCGCCGGCTCACCCCCGAAGCTCCGCTCCCCGTCTCCACCCGCTCTGGGTTCCCCCGCTCCCCCTTCCACCCGCCCGCCGTGTCCTTCGCCACCGCCGCCTGCTCCGATCCGGCCCTGTTCGCCGACCGGCGGGACCGCTTCCTGCATCGCCTCGGCGGCGTGGCGGCGGTGATTCCGGCGGCCCCCCTGGTGACCCACCACGCCGATGTGGAGCATCCCTTCCGCCAGAACAGCGACTTCTGGTACCTGACCGGCTTCGATGAGCCGGGGGCGGTGGCCCTCTTCCTGCCCCACCAGAGCGACAACCCCTTTGTGTTGTTCGTGGCACCCAAGGAGGCAAGCGCCGAGGTGTGGAACGGCTTCCGCTGGGGATGCGAGGGGGCCGTGGAACGCTTCGGCGCCGCCCTGGCCCATCCGATCGAGGAGCTGGCGCAGCGGCTGCCGGGCTATCTGGAGGGAGCGGAGGGCATCGCCTTCCGGGTGGGCCGCCACCCGGCGGTGGAACCCCTCGTGCTGAAGGCCTGGGGAACCCAGCTGGATCGCGCCCCCCGCAGCGGCCGCGCCGCCCTGGGGCTGGTAGCCCCCTGCCCGATGCTGCACGAACTGCGCCTGCGCAAATCCCCCGAAGAGCTCGTGCGGATGCGGGAGGCGGGCCGGATCTCGGCCGAGGCCCACGAGCTGGCCCGCCAGGTGGCCCGGCCCGGGCTGAACGAGCGGCAGGTGCAGGCGGTGATCGAGCAGCACTTCCTCGAACAGGGCGCCCGGGGCCCGGCCTACGGCTCGATCGTGGCCGGCGGCGATAACGCCTGCGTGCTGCACTACACCAGCAACAACGCCCCGCTGCGCGATGGCGACCTGCTGCTGATCGACGCCGGCTGTTCCCTCAACGACTACTACAACGGCGACATCACCCGCACCTTCCCGATCAACGGCCGTTTCAGCGGTGAGCAGCGGGCCCTCTACGAGCTGGTGCTCGCGGCCCAGGAGGCGGCGGTGGCGGCGGTGGCGCCGGGCCAGACCGCCGAAGGGGTGCACGACACCGCCGTGCGGGTGCTGGTGGCGGGGCTGGTGGAGCTGGGGCTGCTGATGGGCGAGGTGGACGGCCTGATCGAGCAGGGGGCCTTCCGCCACCTCTATATGCACCGCACCGGCCACTGGCTCGGCCTCGATGTGCACGATGTGGGGGCCTACCGGCTGGGCGAGCACCACGTGGAGCTGGAGCCGGGCATGGTGCTCACGGTGGAGCCCGGCCTCTACGTGAGCGACCGGCTGCCGGTGCCCGAGGGCCAACCCGCCATCGCCGAGCGCTGGAAGGGCATCGGCATCCGCATCGAGGACGACGTGGCCGTGACCGAGCGGGGCCACGAGACCCTCACGGCATCGGCCCTGAAGGCGCCTGCGGCGATGGAGCGCTGAGGCCCGCCGGGAGCCCTCAGGCCTCCGCCAACAGCGCTTCGAGGCTGGCGAGCACCGAGGCGGTGGCCGGCAGGATCCGGTCGGCACCGGCCTGGCGCAGCCGCTCCTCGTAGGCCTGGCGAGCCACCAGATGCTCCGGGCCCTGCAGGTGGGGCGGTGCCACCGCCAGGCTGAGGAAGCGCTGGTGGGGGTAGACCTGCCGGGCCCGCTGCACGGTCAGCACATCGGCCACCGTGTCCCCCAGGTAGGCCACCGGCGGTGAGGAAGCCCCCAGGCCTGGGCCGGCGCCCTCCGCCAGCAACCGCTCCGCCAGCCGGAGAAAGCCGGTGGGATCGGGTTTATCAGGGGCCTCACCCATGGCGATCCGCGGCGGATCCAGCAGCCCCAGCCGCTGCTCCAGCACGTAGCGCACCGAGGGGGGCTCGGCACCGCTCACGAAGCCCCAGGCGATGCCGGCCGCATTGAGTTCGGTGAAGAAAGAGGGTTCCACCAGGAGCGGTTCGCTGCCGATGAAGCCCCGCCAGAGGGCTGGGTCGCCGTCGGGGTCGCCACCGAAGTAGAACCCCCCGAACACCTCCACCAGCTCCGCCAGGGAGGGCAGGGGCGCTGGCCGGGGTACGGGCGATAGAGAGAACGAGGCCGGCCTGCCCCCCCGGGTTGATGTGGACGGGGCTGGGACGGTGAATGGGTCGGTGGCTGGGACGGGCAAGGCCAAGCCAGCGGGCGGCGCAGAAGCGCCTGTCCCCGACGATCGCAGCGGCGAATCAGGCGAGGGCGCGGCCTCCGTGCCAGGGATGCGATGGCGCCGCAGCAGCTCCAGCGAGGCCTCCCAGTCGTTGTTCCAGCAACCCTCCGCCTTGAGGGCGTCGATCACCGCCGGATCCGGGCGCCAGCCGCTGTAGTGGTGCACCGTCTCCACGATGGCGCGGCGGTAGCTGCCGCCCACGTCCCGGATCACGCCATCGATGTCGAACAGCAGAACGGCGCGGGGGAACAGGGGGGCACTCCGATGCGACTGGTAAGGTAGTTGTTTGCCTGAGCGCCCCTTGAGCCCCGAGACCATGACAGCATCCGAGAGCGCCGTTGATGCGGCTGAGCTGAGCGCTGCTGCCGGGGCCGAGGCGAGCGTTCCGGCCGTAACCACCGAAGGGCGGCCCGTGATGCGGGGCGGCAGCGCGGCCCTCGCCACCGCCACCATCGACGAGGACGGCGTTCCCTCCGGCTACACCCCCAAGGCCGATGAAGGTCGCTTCCTGCTGAAGATCCTCTGGCTTCCCGACAACGTCGCCCTGGCCGTTGATCAGATCGTGGGCGGTGGCCCCAGCCCCCTCACCGCCTATTTCTTCTGGCCCCGGGAAGATGCCTGGGAAACCCTCAAGGGCGAGCTGGAGGCCAAGAGCTGGATCACCGACAACGAGCGCGTCGAGATCCTCAACAAGGCCACGGAAGTGATCAACTATTGGCAGGAGGAGGGCCGCGGCAAATCCCTCGATGAAGCCAAGCTCAAGTTCCCCGACATCACCTTCTGCGGTACCGCCTGAGTCACGGCCCGTTCCCGATCCATGGAGGCGGCCCCAGGGCCGCCTTTTTTGTTGGTCAGCCGGCTCAGGGGGAGGGGCGGCGCGGACGCAACACCCTGTCGAAGGCGCTGGCCACCACCCGGGGAGGGTCGCCGTTGGTGTCGATGGTGAAGGTGCGGGCCTCCTCCTGGAGGGAACCATCGGGGTAGAAGAAGCTCACCACCCCGTCGAGGGTGATCGAGCCAGCCGATCGGGCGGTGGGCTGGAGATCGGACACCTCCACCCGGGTGAATTGTCGGAAGAAGGCGGGGTCGAACTGGTCGGCGGCCTCGCCGCTGAACTGAGCTCGGGCGGCAGCGAAGTCCCGGCGGGAGAGGGCCTGGTAGAGGGACTCCACCGTGCGGACGGCGGCCGCCTGACCCTCGGCCCCTTCCTGGGCGCCCGGAGCCACCGGCAGGGCTGGCGCCGGTGGGGTCTCCACCGGGCCAGAGCCGGCCACCGGATCCCTAACCGCTGGAGTCAGCTCGCCAGAGGCACCCTGGGCTCCTGCGATCGGCGGGGATGCCGCCGGTTCCGAGCCTTCGTTGCGCCCCAGGCCGATCGAGCCTCCCCCTCCACGGCTCGTCAGCGAAGGGATGGCACCCTCAAGCGCCGGACTGTGGCGTTCCGCCAGCCAAAAGACAACAGCCGCCAGCCCCAGCAGTAGGGCGCCCCCGAGGAAGCCGGCCAGGGCGATCGGCCAGGCCTTCGGCACCGCTCCGCCGACCCCGTCACCCGGCGATGGCTGCGGCATGGGAACCGCCAGGACCGGGGTGGCTGGAGTCGCATCGGTGGAGCCGCTCCCGTCGGAAGGGCCGGTGGGGGGGAGATCCAGCAGCCCCTCGACCACGGCCTCCATGCGATCGCAGAGGGGCATGGCGAAAACCTCCCGCAGCTCCTGCAGAAAGCGAAGGCGGCTGCGGGGTTCGCAGAGCGGCGGGGTGCGGCCCACCTCACTCGCGAAGGCGGGGGAGAGCAGCAGGTGGCGCAGGGGAGGCACCAGGGCCAGCTGTTCCTGCTCGCAGAGATCACCCACCAAGGCCTGCAGGCGGCGGGCCTCCAGGGGCAGGCCCCGGGCCCGGTCCTGCAGCAGGATCTCCCGCAGGCGCACCCCAAGCTCGTGGTCAGACATCAGGGGGAGGGGCGGCGCGAGGTGGAAC
>Ga0209597_1002031_pt1 | contig 12962 bp, 10 predicted proteins | sample M_140625_MF_Meta_FD_187316 | JGI IMG/M metagenome (GOLD analysis project Ga0209597, IMG submission 187316) | Freshwater microbial communities from Lake Montjoie, Canada to study carbon cycling - M_140625_MF_MetaG (SPAdes) (version 2) | ecosystem: Environmental > Aquatic > Freshwater > Lake...
AACTCACCGGCTACACCAACATCAATTTGCGCGGCAAATCCCTGGGCGTTCTGCGCTCAGGCAAACATAAGCCAAGCTTTTACGAGCAACTCTGGCAGGAGCTTCTCCAGAAGGGCAGCATGCATCGAGAAATCTGGAACCGTTGCAAAGATGGCTCCATCCGCCTCCACGACGTCAGTATGACGACGGTGACCGACAAACTGCTGCGGCCGCTGCACCACGTGGCGATGTTTCGGGACATCACGGAGCGTCACGCCGAACAGCAAACAATCCTGCACCAAGCCACCCACGATGCGCTCACCGGCCTGGCCAATCGAACCGTGCTGGTGGACCGTCTGGAGCAGGCCGTCGCCATGGCCCAGCGCTACGGCTCCACGGTGGGCCTGATTTTCATGGATCTCGACGGCTTCAAGACCGTCAACGACACCTACGGCCACGTCGTTGGCGATCAATTATTGATCGCCGTCAGCCGCCGTCTGGAGACCTTCCTACGCAAGACCGACACCGTCTGCCGCCAGGGGGGCGACGAATTCATCCTGATGCTGCCCCATGCACCGGATCTGGAGACACTCATGGGCCTGGCAGGACGCATCCAGGCCGATCTGAGGAAGCCCTTCACGAGCGTGCCTGGCACCGAAGAGCTGCGCATTTCCGTGAGCATCGGCGTCGCCCGCTGGCCAGAGCATGGGTCCGACACCGATGCCGTGATGCAGGCCGCGGACCGGGCCATGTATCAGTCGAAGAAGAGCGCCAACAAGAATCCGGTGCTGGCCGATTGCTCGTCAGAGCCTGTTGCAGGCCCTTGGCCGGCCCCTAGGCACTGACCGGCGCCAGAACCGCCCGCGAACCTTCGCCGTCCTGTTGTGGACCCCGATGGCGTCAAGACAGCGCCCTCAGGGAACATCGCATCAGGCCTGGATGCAGGGCATGCATAACGGGCAAAACCCAGCACAAGCGGTGCCAAGAAACAATCTCGGTGTTCTGAGGGGCCATTCGGTCAGCATCGCCGGCTGCGGGTTCGCCCGTGGCAGGCCTCTCGCTTTGCCGATGCGGCCAGGCAGGGAAGCGGAGCGACTAACGGAAGACCCTTTCGGCGGGGTTGATGGGAAAAGAGGAGCTGATCAGGGCCTGGATGATTTCGGGGATCGAGCGGCCGCTACGGATCGAGATCTCCTCGATGCGCTCATAGAGATCGGCATCGATCTCCAGCTCCAGGCGCTGGGGGAACCGCACGGGATCGATCGAGACGGGCTCCCCTTTCGGGGGGGGGGAGGGCAAGAGGCCAATACAAACGAACTAATTCATGGCAGTCATTCTGTGCGATCCAGCGGAATAGCGCAACTTTCATGGGTGGGGGATACCCCGAGGAGCCTGCGCTCTCCTACGAGGATATGCGTGCCACGACAGGGAGCTGCCGGTAGCTGACTATGAAATGCTTTTACGGGGAAATTTCTGCGATTTTTCATGTCGCTTCTACCCCTATTTGAACGGTGATAGCGGCTAGGGCGTGGTGCTGGCCAGGCTGGGACTCAATGGACATGGTGTAGCAAGATGAACAAGTAGTTCTCGGAACCCTGAACCACTGCTTCCTTCGCAAAGAAGGAAACAAGACCTTAGCTATGGCTAGGAACTTCAACCAGCTGCCGACAAGGGGGACGCCACGGCTCTCGGAAAGGATCAACTACCATCTCGTAGCTCAAGGATAAAGCCAATAGAAATCGCTAGCCCGACATCCATGAGAAAAGCGGCCGGTTACACGCTCTTGGCTCTGTCATTCCTTGCCTGGGGGGCAATTCTGACTTTGCCTCTCTTCCGGATTTCAACTGGAGTAGCTGCAGCACTTACGGCTGGGCTAATCATTACTGGCGAGGCAACTTTTTATCTCGGAATTGCCCTCTTGGGTCGAGATGTGTGGGAGAAGATTAAGGCCTTTTCCAGGAAAAGACGCAGAGGCGGGCCATCTTGATATTGATTCGTTCATTGCCCTATTGAAGCGCACGCGGGAGTGCCACATCCGTTGCCAGTTCAAACGCGATGGCACCCCGCGTCGCTCAGCTTCCCATGGATCAATCCAGGGGCACGACGAGCAGTCGCAACCACCTACGCCAACGAGCACCCCAGAGGATTTGCTGGCGCGCCATTCGATGCGACCCTGTGCTCCCTAGCAAGTACCACGGGCGCCGGCCGACAATGGCCCCGGTTCTCATCCAAACCGCCATGGCCAACGGCATCACGGTCACGTCCAACCCAGACCCGGCTCAGCTTCAGAGCCTGGGTGTGACGAGCTGGCCGACCTGGGGCTGTGGGGTCAGCACCTTCCCCTGGACCTACGACGAGCAGGAGACCTGCCTGCTGCTGGAGGGTGACGTCACCGTGACCCTCGATGGCGGGGAGCCGGTGCGCTTTGGGGTCGGTGATCTGGTGGTGTTTGATGCCGGGCTGAGCTGCACCTGGGAGGTGCACGTCCCGGTGCGCAAGCATTACCGCTTCGGTTGAGCGCTTCAGCCAAAGTGGAGGCCATGCAGAAGCCGCGCCGTTCAGCCCCCCGCGAGAGCACCGAGGCGATGGTGCGCAACATCGGCCGCGAGCTGGCGGAGATCGAGCAGGCCATCGGCCACTGCCAGGGAGATCGCGTAGCGGAGCCCCGGCTGACGGGCAGCTGGATGGCGCACCTCCTGATCAGCAGCAAGGAGCTGCTCAACAACCTGCTGATCGACACGGCCCGGCGGCCGAACTTGGTTCAGGTGGAATTGATCCCCATCGGCGTCCACAGATCTGGAGCCGAATCAGAAGATTGAGGGTCAGGGCAAAGTCGTTTTGCCATCGCAATCAGGACTTGCCCTTACAGGAGCTTTTCAACTCAATCAATCACGCGTTCTTCAAGCTGATCGATACGCCGGAGCAACCGAACCTACAACTGGGCTAGGGCCTCCTCGGTTACAGCGCCGGGGCCAGATCCACGGATGTGCCTAGCGGGCTGATCTGCAGAGCCCTGCCCGGGCCTGGACTCAGTGGCCTAGAACCCTTTCCAGGACTGGGTTCTCAGGGAACGGAGGGGGCGGGATTCGAACCCGCGGAGGCTTTCACCTCGCCGGTTTTCAAGACCGGAGCCATCAACCACTCGACCACCCCTCCAGGGGGCCTTCGGGCGAATTGGCCCGATGACAGGCTCATCGTCTCATGGATCGTTGGAGGTGGGGAGGCCCTGGCGACGGTGGGGACGGGCCGGCTCGAGATGGTTGGCGATCCCCTTGCAGCCTCCGGGGATGGAGCCGCGGGAGCGGGCGCCGCTCCAGGCGGCTAGGTAGTGGTGGTTTTGGGCATCCAACCGCTGCACGCCACTGAGGTTGGCGTTTTCCACCACGGCGCCGGTGCCGCCGCCGCTCACGGGATCAATGCTGCCTTCCGGGGTGAAGGGGGTGGCGGTCTGGGGCCGCCCGTAGAACAGGCGGGTGGCCTCCAGGCGCGCCTGCTCGAGGTTGGCGCCGGCCAGGTTGGCTGCAGCCAGGTTGGCGCCACTGAGGTCGCAGCGGCTCAGGTTGGCGCCGCGGAGGTCCGCACCGTTGAAATCCACGCCCCGTAGGTCGGTGTCGGAGAGATCCAGCCCCTTGAGGATCAGGTGCAGCTGGATCACCGGTACGCCGGCCAGCCGATCTTCCTCATAATTGCCATTGCCATCAAGGATTGCCCGGCCCAGCCGGTTGTCGCGCCGCAGGGGGGTGAGCAGCCGGGCGTGGGAGAGGAAGCGCAGGATGCGGGCCCGGCCATCCTTATCAATACTGCCGAACACTGCCGCCAGCCGGCCTTCCGCGAGCATCCGCTCCAGCGGCCAGTCCTCCAGCATCCCCTCCTCGTCGCTGATCAGATCGGAGATGCCATGGATGAAGCTGTCGATCGTCTGGGCCTGGGTGATGCGGTTTTGTTGGGTGGTGAGCCGCTGGTCGATCAGCACCTGCCGCCAGGCGATGGTGAGGGCCACAAGGGCCACCAGAATCTGGCCGAAGGCCCCGATCACCCCCTCGCCAAGGGCCCCGATCGCTTCCCAGTTGCGGGTGCGAAACAGGTTGAGGTAAGGGTCCCACCAGCCGAGGGCCAACGGCAGGCTCACTGCCGCCACCAGCAGCCCGAGGATCGAAAGCACCCGCACCGTCGGGGCTTCATCCATCCGGTCGGCCACGAGCTGCCAGAGGTCTGGAAGGAGTTGGAGCAGGCACAGCGCTAGCAGCACCAGAGAGGCTGGCACCGCCAAGGCAGGCCAGCGGCAGACCAGACCCACCACGGTGGCCAGCGCAGCCAGGAGCAGCCTGAGGGCGGCGGATTGGTTGAGCCGGGTCAACACATTGCTCGCCCGGAAGGGCGGGATGGCTGCGCTACTGGAGGAGGTGGCGATGGCAGCGGCCGGATCCGCCTTTGCCATGCGGGCGGCGCTGGGGAGGTTGGAAGGGGTGTTCATCCGATGGGGGCGCTCTGGAAGTAGAACCCTGCTGCCAGGATCACGTAGGCCGCCAGCAACAGCACCCCCTCCAGCCAGTCGGAGCGACCATCAAGGCTGGCCAGATTGCTCACCAGGACGGCCGTGGCAATGGCAATGAGCTCAAAGGGTTGGAAGCTGAGGTCAAGGGGGTGGCCCAGGCCTGGAGCCAGTAGCACCAGCAGGGGCACCACCAGCAGGGCCACCAGCAGGGTGGAGCCCAGGGCCACCGACACGGCCAGGGCCATCTTGTTGCGGCGGGCCATCCCCACCGCCGTGACGTACTCGGCTACCCCACCCAGCAGCGGCAGCAGCACGATGCCGGTGAACAGGGGAGTGAGGCCGATCCCCTCGGTGACCGTTTCCACCACCCCCACAAACAACTCCGATGCCCAGGCGATACCGGCCGTGGCGCCGATCAGCACCAGCAGCCAGGGCAGCAGGGGTGGCCGATGACCGGGCTCAGCATCGTTGCTGAGCTCCAGGTCGGCCTCCGCCACGTCGTAGAGGGTGCGGTGGGTGCGGAGGGAGAAGAGCAGGGTGAGGCCATAGACCACCAGGAGCAGCCAGGCCACGAACACGGAGAAGGCCTGATTGCCGGCCGAACTGCTGCCGTTGTCCAGGCTGGTGAGGCTGGGGATCAGGATCGCGAGCACCGCCAGGGTCATCGCTGAACCATTCACCCGCGCCACCACGGGTTGGAAGGTTTGCTCACGCCGACCGATACCCCCCACCAACATCGAGAGGCCCAGGGCCAGCAGCAGGTTCGCCATCACTGTGCCGGTGATGCTGGCCTTCACGATGTCCACCAGCCCGGCCCGCAGGGCGGTGATGGCGATGATCAATTCGGTGGCGTTGCCGAAGAGGGCATTGAGAAGGGCGCCAATCGAGGGCCCCAGGGCCAATGAGAGCTCCTCGGTGGCGCTGCTGAGCCACACCGCCAGGGGAATGATCGCCAGCGCGGAGGTGAGGAAAACGGCCCCATCCCCCCAATCGAGGCGATCGGCCGCGACCGCCAGGGGCAGGAACGCCAGCAGCCCTAGGGCGATCCTTTGGGAGGTCTTCATCCTTCGGTGAGGGTGGACCCCATTGTTGACCATGGGGGCCGGGACCGCACGCCCGCAGCGATCAGCTGGCCGGTTTGGCCAACGGCAGCAGGCATTTGTCGGAATCGCAGCCGGCAGGTCCGGCTTCCATCAGTTCACCGCTGTCGTAGCGCCGCAGGGCCTCGAAGAAATCGGTGGTGCTGCGCCGCCCAGCCACCTCGGCCGAAAGGCGTTGGTAGGTGGCCGCATCGATCGGCTCGAAGGGCAGCCGCGGGAAGGTGGCATTGGCATCGAACCGGGCCAGCAGGGCGGCCGAGATGTAGCCCTCGCCGTTATCGATGGCCCGGTGGATGGCATCGGCCAGGGCCCCGATCTCATGCTCGCGGAACTCCACCGTGGCCGAGGTGTTGTGGGCCGTGTAGTGCTTCTGCACCTGCATATAGAAGTCAAACTGGGCCATGGCGGAGAACGTATTGATCTCCACCACATCAGCGCCGGGAAGGTTGGCCCAGCTCACTTCGGTGGGGATCTCCACCAGCCACTCGGTGCAGCGGGGATCGAAGGGATCATCGAGCAGGCGGCCCTGCTCGTCTTTATCGGATTGGCTGGGCACGATCGTGTAGCCAAAATCCATGCAGGCCAGGGCTACGGGGTCGTTTTTGCGGAAGGTGATGCGGCGGATGAAGCGCTGGGCCTTGGGCGGATGCCAGCCCGGCGAGGCGCCGGTGAGCAGGCTCTTGGTGCCAGCCGGTTGGACGGTGGTGCAGCGGTTGGGTCGGCGGATGCCGTGGCGGTCGCAGTACTCCCACACCGCCTGGTTCACGATCTCCTTCCAGCGGCTCAGGTAGCGGGCCTCTTCGGCGCGGAAGGCGCGACCCTCCTCCGAATCAGGACGACCCGCCTCCCACCATTGGAGCCAGGGGGTGCCGAAGGCGTGCACGAAGAAATCGAACAGACCGGTGAAGCTCACCCCCACGATCGGATCCCAGGCCCGGCTCTGGCGATAGCGCTCCACCTCAAAGCGGTGATTGAGCAGGCAGGCCACGGCGATACCACCGGCCTTGAAGGCATCCTCCTGGGCCTGGTGGTCCGAAGGATCGATCTGGTTGAGGTGGATCTCGGCGAGGTTGCAGTGGAAGTCGGCGCCGAGGATCTCACCGCAGGGGTTGAGGCCATAGCGGCCGAGGCGATGCTCCAGCTCGGCGGCATCGATGCCGGCATGGTGCAACTGCAGCCAGCGGCCCGCCTCCTCGCGGCCTTGGTCGCAGTAGATGGCCACAAATTCCTCGCGCAGCTCGGGGGTGGTGAGGAGGTCGGCGTTGGAGCGGGCAATCGCCTCGGGGGCGAACTGGATCGCGCCCTCGCCACTTTGAAACTGCTTGGTCACCGCCTCCAGCACCGTCTGGCGGCTGGGACGGGTGTGGAACACGCGGGTGTGGTTGGCCATCCGGAGGGAGTCGCGCTCCGGATCGATGCGCCAGTTGCCGTCGCTGTCCTGCTGCCAAAGGTTGTCCTTGGCGGTGGAGGCGGCGAGGTCGTCGGCGGCGAACTGGCGCATGCCGGCGCTGCGGCGGATGTTGCCGGCCACGATCGTGACCGCCGCCTCATCGATCAGCAGGCAGCACTCCACCGAGGTGAGACGGCGGCCGATCGCCTTGCCGAGGATCTGGGCCACCCGGCCATAGAGATCGCCCAGCTTCACGGGGTTGGCCATGCCGCCGAAGCCCTTCAGGCTCTCGCCCACCGGCCGCACATCGGAGAGGTCGACGCTGATGTGAATGGGGCCTTCAAAGCCCTCGGCACTGCTCAGCTGCAGGAGAAGGCGATAGCTCTCCACCCAACCGGAGCGGGTGTCGCCCACCTTGATGGACACCCGGTTGGCCTCGATCGCGTGGGTAGTGGTCTGCTGGCGGGAACCGGCCGGCGTCATGCCGATCGGGCTGACGCCATCGATCACCAACGGATTGCGCACCACCGGTAAGCGGTCGATCAGATGGGGCTCGATGATGGCGCCGGTTCCGCAGCCCATCATCGCCAAGTCCATCATCAGGGCGAAGGCTTCCCAGTCCACCAGGTTGGTGGAGGTGCAGTTGTAGGCACCGGAGAAGTTCTCCGACCGCTCGATCCAGTCGGTGCCGCCGATCCACAGCCAGCGCCCGGAGGGCAGGGCCATCTGGTGGCGCTGCATGCGCCGCAGAAGCTGCACCTCGTCGTCGTTGAGATGGCCGAGCTTGCGCAGTCCATCGAGGTTGCGTTCGGCCACCTCGTGCCAGCTCTCGCGACCGGTTTCCGTCTTGCGGGAATAGGTGCGATAGAAGACCGGGTTGGCGGCCGGCGCGGTGGGGGGGAAATCCTGGGACCGATCGCCCTGGGGAAGCCCCTCCGGACCCTGTCCGCTGGGGCTCTGAGCGCTTGCGCTTGGGGTCGGGCTTGCAGTATCAGCCGGCACTGGACGGGCAGCGGACAGGGTCACGGGGGCATACGTCCTCAGGTTCTGGGCACCTTACCGCCACTGGTGGTGGGGTCAAGCAACGGTCACCACCATCGGCAGCGCCGGGGCTGGTGGCCGTTGGTGGTGCGGTCGATGGGGCTTGGCCGGCCCGCAAAAGCTGGGAGGAAGCCCATCCCATGAGCCACAAAAGGGGGCAGCGGCCCTGCCCGGCACGCCTGCCAAGGTCCCTACCTTGCCGGCCTAGGCGCCGCTGCCTGGTCGTGCTGACGGATTGAAGCTGACGGTTGACGCTTGCTGGTTGAAAGCTGACTGGTTGAAAAGGGTGCATCCGACCCTGGTCCGATCCCATCGAACCGAACGCGATGGAAACGGGTTGGGAACCGAAACCTGCTAAAATAAACACATTTAGTTTTTGGGCTGGATGTTTTTTACTGCTCAGAATTGCTCAAATTGGCAATTCATCGCGGTAGCAAAGCTCAGCATTTCAAAAGGGTTAGCTTCAGAGGCCCGTCCAACCCTGGGGCTGGCAGCCGCAACCGTCCATGCTTGAGTTCTGTTCCGCCAACATCCGCGCCGTCAATCCCCGCAGGGCGGTGCAGGAACTGCTGGAAACGGCCTACGCAGGCGCCCAACCCGATTGTGGGCTGGTGTTGCTCAACGCCACCGTGGGCCACGACTTAGGCGACCTCTGTGAGGCCGTGCGCCAACAGTGCCCCGGAGCCCGGGTGCTCGCCTCCTCCTGCGCCGGGGTCGTGGGGCCTGCCGGACCGGGTGAATCGATCCACGACATCGTGCTGATGGGCATCAGCGGCGAAGGCTTCCAGGTCGCCCAAGTCGATGGGCTGTACGGATCCACCTCCTTCGCCAAGGGAGCCGAACTGGGCCACAGCCTCCAGGAGGCTCCCCAGCCGGTGCGGATGATTTACCTGCTGGCCTCCGGCATCGATATCGCCAATGACCAGTTGATCGCCGGCCTGGAGTCGGTGCTGGGCCCCGAGGTGGTGATCTTCGGCGCCACCTCCTCCGACCAGATGCAAGGCGTGGCCACCTTCCAGGCCATCGACGGCCAGATCTTCCAACACGCCGCCTTCGCCGTGGGGTTCTGGGATCCCACCCTCGTGGTGGAGACCAGTGCCACCCACGGCTTCGTGGCGGTGGGTGAACCCCGCGAGGTGACCCGCGCCGAGGGGAACCACATCATCGAACTGGATGGCCAGCCGGCCTGGAACGCGTACCTCGAATGGCTGGGCCTGCCGGCGGATGCCAGTGAAGGCGACACCATTCCGATCGGCGCCCTCGCCGAAGCCCTCACCCCGGAGCTAGCCGGCGAATACGGCAACCCCCACATCCTGCGGGTGGTGACCCATCACACCGAAGCCAACGCGATCGTTTACGCCACCACCTGTCCGGTGGGCACCTCCCTCTCGCTCACGGTGCGAGACGAGGAGCGCATCTTCCGCGACATGGATCGGATGCTCGCCGACCTCACCAGCCGCCGGCCGGGCCAGGTGCCGGTGGCGGTGTTCCACGCCGACTGCCTGGCCCGCGGACGGCGTTTGTTCAACCGGGTGATGAAGGACGAACTGGTGCACCGCATGCAGCAGCCCTTCGCCACCGATGACGTGCCACCGCCCTGGTTCGGGATGTACGGCTTCGGCGAATACGCGCGCCTTGGCGGCCGTAACGCCTATCACAACTACACCACAGCCCTGGCGACCATCTACCGGCCTGGAAGCACCAGCGCCTGAATTGATGCAGCAGGCCGATCCCAACGCCAAGGAGACCTTCGGGGCAAGCGCCTACAACCGCCTGCAGCAGGAACTCATCGAAGTCCGCACCCAGCGGGATCGCCAAATCGGCCAGCTGATGCGCCTCAACCGGCTCTCCGATGCCCTGTTGGCCGAGATCACCTCCGAGCAGGTGGCCGAAACCTTCGCCGAGGCCATCGTGGATGTGCTCGACATCGGCATCGGTGCCCTCTGGCTATTTGACGAAACCCTGCCGGAGGCCAGCCGTTTCGCCCTGTGCGGCACCCGGGCACCACGGCGGATCTGGGCCGCCGCCGGCCCGGAGCTGCTGCAGCGCCTGCCAGCCGCGGTGGCCCGCAAGGCCCAGCATCTTCCGGGGGCCATCGGCGATCTACTGCCGGGACCCAGCCTGGTGGATGGCCTGGCCTGCCGCTGCATCGACCGGGACGGCCGCTGCCGCGGCCTGCTCCTGGCCGCCAATTGCAGCGCCCTGGCCGGCATGGCCGAACCGGTGTGGCAGGAGAGCCTGGAGGTGCTGAGCCTGCTGGCCCAGAAGCTGGCCGCCCATCTCGATCAGCTCACCGACCGCCAGCTGATCGCCACCCAGCTGGACCAGCTGCAATCCTCCGAACAGCGTTTGGAAGCGGTGCTCAAGGGGGCCAACGACGGCTGGTGGGACCTGGATCTGATCAGCGGCGCCTGCTTTCTCTCCTCCCGCTGGCAGGAGATGCTCGGCGATCCGAATCCACGCCAGGTCGTGGAGGGCAGATTCTGGAGGGATCGCATCCACGAAGCCGACCGCCAGCGGTTTGATTGGCTCTTCCAGCAGGCGGTGAGCGGTCGCGGCGAAATCCTCGAAACCGAACTACGACTCCGCTGCCAGGGGCAGCAATACCTGCCGGTGCTGATCCGGGGCACCGTGATCCGCCAAAGCGATGGAACCCCCCAGCGCTTCTCGGGGTCCATGCAGGATCTGTCGGAACGCAAGCGCCACGAAGCCCAGGTGCATCGCCTGGCCTTCTACGACTCGCTCACGGAACTGCCGAACCGTCGCATGCTGCAGGAACGCATGCAGGAACTCGGCCGCAGCACCGCCCACCCGCATCATGGCTTTGGGGTGATGATGCTTGATCTCGACCATTTCAAGACACTGAATGACACCCACGGCCATGGGGCGGGTGATCAACTTCTCTGTGTGGTCGCTGAGCGTCTCCAGGGCTGCGTGCGCCACCACGACATGGTGGCTCGACTCGGAGGTGATGAATTCGTGGTGTTGCTTGAGGACCTCGACCCCGACCCCGCCATCGCCGAAGCCCGCAGCATCAGGCTGGCCGAAAATATCATTCAGACCATCAGTCAGCCGTTCCAGTTGGACTTGGGCAACATTCACCAGAGCGTGAGCATCGGTATCGCACTACCGGCCGCCAAGGGGAGCAGCGGCGAAAAACTCATGCAGCAGGCCGATCTGGCCCTTTATGAATCCAAATCGACAGGCCGCAATAAAGCCAGGGTGTTCCAGGAGGACATGCAACAACGCATCAATGCCCTCAGCCAGTTGGAAACAGGAATTCGGGAAGGGCTTAGCCGGGGTGAATTCAGCGTTGCCTACCAGCTGCAAGTGGATACCAACCGGGTGGCGGTTGGTGCAGAGGCCCTGATCCGCTGGTCGCGGGGCGATGAGAGCATGATCGCTCCATCTGAATTCATTCCCGTAGCTCGGGATACGGGGCTGATTCACAAGCTGGGGGACCTGATGATGAACCAGGTCGTGGCAGATCTGCTGGTGTGGGAACAGTCGGGACTGCTTTCGGATGATTTCAGGGTGGCCATCAACTTCAGCACCCCGGAATTCCTGCATCCTGATTTTGCCAAACAGGTGATCAGCATGCTCAACACCACCGGCATCAGTGGCCGCAGGCTGCGTTTCGAGATCACGGAGGATTCCGTGCTCTCCGATCTGGCGGCTGCCGCCGAACGCATGCAGGTGTTGATGGAGCACGAGATTGAATTTTCTCTCGATGATTTTGGCACCGGCTACTCCTCTTTCGCTTACCTGCGCTATCTGCCGGTGGGGGAAGTGAAGATCGATCAGGGCTTCGTGCGCCGCTTTCTGCAGCATCCCCAGGATGCCGCCATCGTGCGGGCGATCATCGAACTCGGCCGCTCCCTCGGCCTGCGGGTCGTTGCTGAAGGCGTGGAAACCCACGACCAGTTGGAGGCCCTCCAGCAGGCGGGCTGCGAGCTCTTCCAGGGTTTCTTCTTCGACCGCCCCCAGCTCGAATTGGAGGCCCATCTCATCGATCGCCTGCAAGACCTTCAGTCCGCCGCGCCCTGACCCACCCCGCGGCCATGCAGCGCCTTCCCGAACCGGAACTGATGGACGACGCGCTGCAGGCCCATGCCTACGCCGCCGCCGATTTCTCCCCCACCGACCAGGCGCTGGTGGACACGGTGCTGGAGCGGCTCGCAGCGGTGTCGCCCCAGGCCCCTGGCCAACCGGAACGGATGGTGGATCTTGGTTGCGGCCCCGGCAATATCAGCTTCCGCCTCGCCCAGGCCTGCCCGAATGCCACCGTTCTGGGTCTCGATGGGGCCGCGGCCATGCTGGAGCTGGCCGATCAACGGCGCCAGAACAATCCCGGGCCATGGACCGGCCTGCGGTTTCAGCTGGCCTGCCTGCCCCTGGCCCCTGGGGCGATCGAGAACCTCCCAGGCGCCTGGCGCCCCCCCTTCACCACCCTGGTGAGCAACAGCCTGCTCCACCATCTCCACGATCCCCAGGTGCTCTGGCGGAGCCTGCTGCAGCTAGGGGCACCCGGTGCCCTGGTGGTGGTGCGGGATCTGCGCCGCCCCAGCGACCAGCAGACCCTCGAGGCCCTGGTGGAGCGCCACGCCGCCGGTACCCCGGCGGTGTTGCGGCGGGATTACGTCCTTTCGCTGCGGGCCGCCTTCCGGGCCGACGAGGTGGCCGATCAGCTGCTGGCGGCCGGACTGCAGGAGCTGACGGTGCGAGAGCTGGGCGACCGTCACCTGGAGGTGGTCGGCCGGCTGGCCTGAGCCAGCCCAGGCCCGCCCATCAGCTCGGCAAGCCCCAGACCTCCAGACTGGTCCTACCCCCGAAACCAGATCGCAGGTCATGGAACCGATCCACTCCCGGGCCGTGACCGGGAAGTTTGAGGATGGATTGCGCAGTATCCGCCGGTTGGGCCTCTTGGTGGCGATCAGCCGTGGCAAAGATTTCAACA
>Ga0209597_1002035_pt1 | contig 12955 bp, 26 predicted proteins | sample M_140625_MF_Meta_FD_187316 | JGI IMG/M metagenome (GOLD analysis project Ga0209597, IMG submission 187316) | Freshwater microbial communities from Lake Montjoie, Canada to study carbon cycling - M_140625_MF_MetaG (SPAdes) (version 2) | ecosystem: Environmental > Aquatic > Freshwater > Lake...
GGACAAATGGTATCGGCCACTTTATTTAATATGGTATGTACAAATGATAATTTAATAGATAGTGCTACTTTTTATTATCAATTATATGTAAATGTAAATTTTCAAGTAGCTGACGGAGTATTATCAATGAGTGGTGCAGATTATATTGCCTATTCAACCAGCACTACTGCAAATGATTATGCTTACCAATGGGGTGCAACACAATTAAATCTTACCTTAGTTTAATCAAATACAATATATATGGAAAACCAAAAAGCCCTAGAATTAATTAAAGCCTTAATTGATGAATCAATTAAAAAAGGTGTATTACTAAACATTGATACGGCAGTACAAGTCGCAGAAGCGTTTAATACAATCGTTAAGGCAATTCAAAACAATGCTTCCAATGAGGCACAAATTGATTAAGATGACTGATAAAAATGGTATAAGTGGTGCTATTGCTAGTGTAGGTACTTACATATTAAGTATTAACCAAATTAACGCCTATATGTCGTTATTTTTGGGCTTACTCTCTGGTATTAGTTCCATTTATACCATTTTACATATTTACAAAATAAACAAAAAGAAAAATGAAAAATCCTAAAACAACTATATTCGGTTTACTTGCTGCTATAAGTGGCTACTTTGCAACTGCTGGTACTGGTAAAGTACAAGTTATTGCTCAAGCAATAGCTGGCATATCTACATTTTTATTGGGTGGCGTAGCAGCTGATTCTAAAAAAGATAATTAATTGACTATATGGCTAGTAAGAAAAAAGTATTAGCTACTTTAGTTATAACTACAATAGTATTATATATGTTACGAAAACGCATAGCTACGGTTTTAAATAATACGCCTTTTGCTTTAGTTAGCGATAAGCTATTTAATGTAATATCAAGTTTAGAGGGATTTATAGCAATACCTATTTGGGACTATATGCAATATTCAGTTGGTTATGGATCTGGTTATAATTGGGATTTAAAAAGACCGGTTATAAAAACTGATGTAATTGATAAAGAAACGGCTAAAAAGTGGCTTTTATTAGAAGCCCAAGACAAATATGACTTTGTTATGAGTAAGGTTAGGGTACCAGTTACCGATAACCAGTTATTAGCTATGGCTAGTTTTACCTATAATGAAGGGGAAAATGCTTTTGCTAATAGTACATTACTTAGATTGCTTAATGAGGGGGTTAGTAAGGACAAAGTAGCCCTACAATTTGATAGGTGGGTATATGCTGGGGGAAAGGTTAGTAGTGGCTTAAAAAAGCGTAGAATGGCTGAAAAACGACTATTTTTATCATAGGTTGGGGTTTTTGCATAGTATAAAGGTAAAGGGGTATTTCTATACCCCTTTTTTAATGTATATACGTTCTACATATAATCTAGTATCCTTTTCGTACAAGTTAAAATACTCGGCATTTAGGGATTTAGCAAAAGTTATAAAATTATTAATACTAGAAATATTATGATATTTACGAACTGGCTGGATATTATCCTTGAAAAAAACAATAGCACTATACAACTTTTTAGCCATTTTAAAGGGGTTTATCGTTTATAGCGAAGTATCTAACATTATCTTGGGTAACTGCTCTAATTTTGCGTTTAACTACCAGCGGTGCAACTGCTCGTAATATAGTAAATCTTTGCCATTTAGTAATCTCTTGCAAATCCTTTAAACTTACTACTTTGCGTTCTAATATAATAAAATATATTTTTGTTTTATTTGTCATAGTGGTATATTTGTGATGAAAAGTGTTAGAGTAGGCAATCATTGTCTATTTTATAGTCAGCGAGAAGTCAGCCTAAAAACTGGCTTCTCGTTTTTTTATGACTACAAACTAACCATTAGTATTTTTTTATTTTTGAGTTATTAATTATATGCTCTATAAAAGCTATTAACATTATCCATAAAGTACATACAATAGCCATAGGAAGTATAAAAAATATCAAATAAAGTCTTTTTAGAATTGTCATATATCCCTATTTATTAGTTTATAAAATAATTTTTTAGCTAGTTCCCAAATTAGTATTGTTATAATTATCTTCATAATATCTTATAATTGTTTTTACTATCTTTTACAATATAGTTTTTACTTATCCATAATTTAATTAAGTTTTTAGCAAAGGCTTTACTGGTAGCAGTCCTTTCAATAATTTCGCTGGATATATCATTGTAAGGCATTGGCATAGTAACTATTTGATGTAACAAGCGTTTACTTTCAATTTCATCAATATCCGTAGCTTTTTTACCAGTATTTTTTTGCTTTTCAGTTTCTATCTGCTGGAATATCCCATTAAAATTCATTAATGTAATTGGTTCAAAATCCGAATCACTACGCATAAACCTACTAGATAGTACATAAGTATTTTTATCTTTATCTTTTGTAATATCTAAAGTAGATTGAGCAAAACGATCGCTGGCACTACCAATATGTCCAGTAGTGGCTAAATTGCTTTTTGACTGATGCAAAACTGATATTAATAAAATATTAAATTGCTTTGTTATCTTTTTTAACCAGCTAGTCAATAAACTACTTTCTTTTTCATCATTGTAATTAACTAGCAAATCTAAAAGTCCGTCAACAATCAATATAGAGCAATCTAGGTTTAATTCTAAATAGCGTTCTATCATTTGTTTAATGGCGTTGCTGGAATCCTCACGTACTTGGAAAGCGTCAAAATAAGGTGGCAGATCGTTAATCTCAGCAAATCCTTTAATTTTTTTAATAGTCCTATAAAAGTCGTAATCGCTACTTTCAGTATCAATTAAACATACTTTAGCCCTACTGGGGGGAGTATGCAATTTCATTGTGAAAATATCATAGGTATTAAATACGCTACTTATCATAGCACAAATAAAGGTTGATTTACCAGCTTTTGTTACGGCAACCCAGAAAATATACAAAAGTTTTGGAGTGATCCTATATGTTTACCTTGAATAGTAAATATAATATTTTCCTTGCTTGGTATATATGCTGGGTTGTATTTGCGTTTTTTTAGTAATTCATCAATGTTTATCTTATAGTCAGTATTTTCCACATTTAAAAATTTTCAAGTAAAGCACAAACTAAAAAAGCAATTAATACAAAAAGTACTGCATTTCCATTAATGGTTGTAAATAACCATTTCATCATTTTTATCATTTGTTAAGGTTTTAGTTTTTTCTTCAATAAGATTTAAAAAGTCAATAGCATCATCAATAGCAATATCCATAATAAATAAATTTATTGCTCTATATTCTTTTTTACTATCGTCTTGATTATATTCTTCTTGATTCATAATTGCTATTTCATTTTCATTACTATCAATTTTATAACTTTTATATAATTCAAGAGCAAAATGCTCTAATTTAGATAGTCCAGGAATAGGCACTACTAAGCGTTTAAAATTGTCTTGTAATGGTACTACTGGATAAGCTGGCTGAGTTAAATTATTCATTTGTATTAAGTTTTAATGGTTCTGCTTCATAAATTTTGTAATCTGGTTGCGTAGGTTTCATCTTAAATTCATTTTTCCACATTGTATATAGTTTTCCTTCAATAGTAAAACTGATATAGGTTTTACTATTTTTTGTGGATTTGTCCCAAGCACCGATACTTTGTTTTTTTTCAGTTTCGTTTTGCATTTTTTTAAATTTTGAGTTTTTGCTAATAATAAAAAGTAGTTCATAATTTATTGTGTTAAAAAGTCTATATGGCATTTTGCACTGGTTAAAGTACTATGCTCGGACATATCCATTTGAACAATATAAATTTTTGGAGTTAAGTGATCGTATAAGGTTTCAAAAATAATATAACCTAAATAATATATTTTTTTCATTTTATAAATTTTTTAAGTGTTGATTAAGTGAGGATATATCTTTTTCGTATTGATCTATGCTATCTTCTAAAATATTGATTATTTCACTAGGCAGATGAAATGGTAGCATATCATTTGTAATATGTATCATTTTAATTTCTGCTGATTCATTAGCAGTAAATAAAATAGAAACATCTCGGTACTGGTTTAATTGATAAATTTCAACCAGCTTTTCTTTTTTTCGTACAATTTTTTGAATTTCAAGCAATACGGCGTTGGTATTACTCAATGAGTGGTAATTAATCATTTTTTTAAATTTTATAGTCAGTAAAATAGAATAACGATATAAAATAAAGGATATTATATCAAACTACCAAAATATTTAATATAATATCTATTTTTAAAGGTCAAAAGTGTTAAAATAATAGTGTTTTAGGGGTATTTCTGTTTTATTAGATTTCTTGTTGCGAGCTTATGCTCGGCAAAAGCAAATCTAATAAAAATAAAACAAGAAAAAGACATTTACCCGATTTTTTTTTCCACAAGCCTAAAAATTTAACATTTCTAGGCATTTTTTACTCAATTTTGAGTAGTTTATAAACAAAAACAATAAAATTTTGTTATTTTAAATTATTGCCTTAATTTTATGGTAATTAGATTTTTATGACTAAAAAGAATTGGTGGTTACTTCCAGCAACAATTATTGGGTATTTAGTTTATAAAAAATATGTATTAGCAAAAAGCACTTCAGTTTTTTTTAAGTCTATTGATTTTAGTAGTATGAGTTTATTATATCCTACTATTAATATTATAGTACAAGTTAATAACCCTACTGATATTACGGCAACTATTCAAAATATTAAAGGAGATCTATATTTAAACAATGTATATGTAGGTAATGTAATAGGTATAACGCCTACAATTTTACAAACTGGTAGCTCTACTTTAAGAATACCAGTAACTTTATCATATACTGGTGTTGCATCTTTAATAAAAGGATTTAGTACTGGTGGAATAAAATTAAAATTTAATGGTAGTATATTAGTAGATTTTATTACTTTACCTTTAGATTTTGAGTATAATATATGATTAGTAAAAATATGGTGCTACAAAAACTAGCACCTTTTAATAATTTTAAAAAAGTATTAATAGAGGATCAAAATACTGGTGATATTATACAAGGCATTTTAGATAATCATAATAACTACGAAAAAGAGTATGATAAGATTAGCGAAATGTTTATTGATGATAATGAAGTAGAAACGGCAAAAAATGTTTTTGAATTTTTAAAACAGAATGTACCTTATTATGTTGAGCCTATTGAAAAACAAACTTTAAGAAGTCCTAGTGCTATTATAAGTATAAAAGAGGGTGCAGACTGCAAAAGTTACGCTAGCTTTATTAACGGCATTATGAGTTCTTTAAATAGAAAAGGAATATTTAAAGTACCACTAGCTTACCGATTTGCTAGTTATAGATATGATACAAGAGAACCCCAGCACGTTTTTAGTGTATTATATCCTTCTACTAAAAATGAGGTTTGGGTAGATCCAGTATTAAACAAATTTGATCAAAGAAAGGAACCAGTATTTATAAAAGATAAAAAAATTAAAATGGCACTAATAGCTATGTCTGGAACGGCAAATCAATCAACGGCAACTTTACAAGATATGCAAAATTACCGCGATAAATTAGTAGGTTTAAAAAATAAATATTTGAATAGTGGTGTAATTACGCCAGGTAGTCAAGAGGAAAATCAATATATTATGGCAATAGATAAAGTAACAAAATGTATTCAAATGGCAAGTATTAACGGAGTTCCAAATATTAGTGGAATGTTTGACGGAGAAAGTAGTAGTAGTGGTGGTATTGATTGGAATAATATATTTGGAAAACTAATTGATACTGGTGCAAATTTAATAAATCGTAATCAGTCTAGTAGTGGTGGTGGTTTTATTCCACCAATTCCAAAAGATGAAACTAAAGGAATTAACACTAATACATTGTTATTAATAGGTGCTGGTGGTTTAGTATTATATTTAATACTTAGAAAAAAATAATGGCATATTATACTAATTATATAGGTTATAAACAAATAGGTTTTGGTGAAGCCACATTGGCAACTGGTGGTGCTGCTTTTCCAATCACGGCAGTGATAGATGGTGCAATAGCATTATTGCCTATATTAATACCTTGGATTGGTAATGCATTTAAACACCCAGCAAGAGACGCAAATAAATTAATAGATGGAATTAAAACACAATTAATTAATAGTGATCCAAGACAAAGATTAGCATTAGTATTAGCTACTGCAAATAGAATTAGTCCAGCTGCTAGAGATGTATCTGCTGAAAAACTTTTTTTGTGGTATAAAAATACATATAATCAAGATTATAAGACTTTATCATTAGAAGATAAAGAATATTATAATAAGTTTTTACAAAATGCAATACAAACGCAAGCAGACGGAAACAATTTTTGGGCAAATTCTCGTAGAGCAATGTTTACAAATTCGGAATTAAATTATAATGCAAATCCAGTACAAACAATTACTAATACTGCAAGTAACATAATTACTAATTTAACACAAAGTCCAAGTAGTTTAATTTTATATACTGGTATTGGACTAGGTTTATATTTAATATTAAAAAATAAATAATGAAAAAGGGAAATTTAATTTTTATTGTAGGTGGTTTAGGTTTACTTTATTACTATTATATGCGTAATAAAAAAACTGCAATTTTACCACCAGCAACAATAATAAAGCCAAGCACTACAAATATAGCTAAGCCTACTTATCCAGAGGGGTTATTTGAATTAGATGTAGTGGCAAATGGAGTAGAAACTGCTCAATTATATCAAGGTCAATTAAGACCTTTAACGGCTGCTTATGTAGATCGTTATTTACCTAATAGCTGGGCAACTACTAAAATAATACCAGATATCGTATATAGAAGTATCCCTAGAGGTGCAGTTTTAGATATTTAAAATTAAACAAATGACACAAGCACAAAAAACTGCGAAAGCAAAATTTAAGCAAGCTATTGCTTATAGACAAAAGACTGGCGTTTCACTTAAAGAAGCGTTTGCACATATTTACGGAAAAAAGAAAGTAGGTGCAGTTAAGAAAAAATCGGCACCTAAAAAGAAAGCTGCTAAAAAAGTAGTTAAAAAGAAATATGGGTTAAACACTAAATTAGATAAGTTATATAGTGCAAAAAAACCAGGAAAGCGTGTAAGTAAAAGTGGTAAAACATATTACGAAAATAGAGAAAATCGTAGCGACAAAGGTAAAATGTATGGAGTAGTAAAAGCAAAACCTACAATTATATCTTTAGCTAAAAAAATTGCAAGACAAACTGATTTAAATGAACATAATTTAGCAATATTATCATTAGCAAAATTTTTAAAAGCAAAAAAAGCAATAGAATTAATGAATAATGTAATTAAAATGCACGATAATTTTGGATATATGCCAAAAAATTTAATTGACATTAGAGATGAAATTTATGATACATTAATGATGTTATTAAAATCAAAATACGGAGATATAGATTATAAAACAATACAAAATTCTTTTTAAATAAAAATTTTCTCATAAACAATAATTAAAAATCAAACAAAATGGCAAGAAGAAAAAGATCAACTAAAAAAAGTAGCTACCGCAGACGCAGAATGTCTGGTGTAGGTGCTATGGGTAGTCAAATTACTGGTGCATTATATACAATCGCTGGTGCCGTTGCTGCTGGGGCAGTAACAAAATTTTTACCCGCAACTATGAACGATAAGCTAAAAGCAGCAGTTCCAGTAGTAGTAGGTATTATGTTACCTAAATATTTAAAAGGCAATATCGGTCAAGGAATTGGTGCTGGTATGGTTGCAACTGGTGGGCTTAAATTAGTACAATCATTTGGAATCCTTAATGGAATCGGTGGTGGTTATGCTGGTTATCAAGTACCGCAAGTATCTGGATCATATAATAATGCTGGTTTAGTAGATACTAGCTATATGACACCTTCTATTGCTGGTATGGACGAGGCGAATTGTTAATCTAACACATTTCACCTTTAATATAAATTTAATAAAAAATAAAAATTAAAAAACAATGGCAACTCAAATGGGACAAAGAATGGTCTTTGAAAATGCAAAAGCATTAGTAAGAGGTCTAGGATATAGCGTAGATCAAGCAGTTCTTACGCAATCATATTTACGCAGTGAGGTAGCTTTATCTACTTCTATTGCAAACTATCATTTACCAGTATTAGTTAATGATACGCAAAATGGTGCCGTTCGCGTAAACGAACGTCGTCTAAATTTACAAGATATATTTGTGGCAAGTGAAATATCGGTATTAATTGGTGTTGGTTCTGCAACAAGCACAAAAGCACCATTATATACTTACCCTAATGGTGTAATATTTACAAGTGCAACTGATGATGATTTATTGTCTATTTACAATGGTTCATTGAATTTAACAATTAACAATCAACAAGTATTACCAGCTTGGGACGTATATCGTCATTACTATGTGCCACAAACACAAGGTGGTGTTGGTATTACTGCACAAACTATTTTCCCAGTAGACCAAAACGATGGTAGCGATAATGGATTTTATCCAGTAGAGCCAGGAATCGTATTCAATGGTGCTGCAAACATCAATTTCCAATTAACGGCAAATGGTGCACCAGCAACAATTTTAGCTAATAGTTTTATCTGCGTAATTCAACGAGGCATTTTATTACAGAACGTCACAACGGTTAAGTAATTGATTATCAACTACTTGTAGTAAAAATATACTTTGGCGAAGTTAAACGCTACTGCCAGCGGTCAGTAACTACCGCTATTTTTTAAATTATTAAAAATAAAGATATGCGTATTAAAAGATACCAAGCAGTTGAGATTAATGTGCCAAGTGGAAGTACACTAACTTTCTTTTCGTTCACTGATCAACCACAGCTAAGGAATGCTAAAATACAAGGTATTCAAGTATATACGCCTACTGCAATTACAAAAACGCCTTTAAGTGGTGCTACCCCAGTTACATTAGCAGACTTAAAGCAATCGTTTTTAACATTGTATCAAGGCGACTTACAAATTATATATAGATTACCATTGTTAGCATTCAACAATATACAAGATTTAACAAGTCCAAGTGTTTGGGAATTACCAGAAATGAACGATATAGATATTAGTTGGACTAAAAGTAGTGTTACAACGGCAGCGGCATTAGCAACTACTGGTGTAACATATAGTTTCGGAATTTATTATTATTTATAATATAGTTTTATTATGGCAGTTCAAAAAGCAATGACTACTGGAACTAACGGAGTTATGGACTGGTTTGACAGAAATGCAACCAGTCCGTATTACTCGGTTTGTGAAATAATTAGTCCTACAAAAAAAGAGTTACTTTTTTCTTGTAATGAAGATAGCGTAGATAACGCTAGGCGAATATTAGAAGAAAATATATCTGCGTTTGAGCAAAACGGAGTTAATACTTTATATGCTTTAATCTTGCACCCTAAAAAAGACAAGACTGGATATATTACTATGAATACGCCAAGCCACGCTATGCTAAAATTTAGACCAGCAGAATTAGAGCAACCAATCTACGGAGTAGGTGCCTATACTGGTGGTGGAAGCAATCGTTATGAAATGGAAAAAATAATGGAAAAGCTAAATTTATTGGAAAATAAACTAGCAATGGCAGAAGAAGAAGAAGATATTGTAGATACGCCAGTAAATCCATTAAACGCAATGCTTCATAATATGGCTGCAAATCCGCAAGTACAAGAGGCTTTAATTAGTGGTTTATTAGGTGTAGTAGGTGGTTTTTTAAATAATGGTAAACAAATGCAAGGCGTAGCTGGTATTAATGTAACTGCTGAAATTACAGAAGAATCATTGCAAATACTAGATAGCTTAATGAAAAAAGGTGTTAGTTTAGATCATCTAAGAAAATTAGATGCTATGCCTAATACTAAATTACAAAGTTTATTAATAATGTTATAATGGCAATAGATAAGCAAACACAAAAACTTTTATTATATGCTGCAATCGGTGGCGGTGCGTATTTTTTAATATTACGCCCATTACTTATTAAATTAGGTATTTTAAAGAGTCCTTTAGAATTACAGCAAGAGCAAAGCCAAAAAGAAAATATTGATAGCTATGTTAATAGTTCTTTGAAAATACAAACGCCAACTAAATCAAAAGGCGAATGGCAAATTATTGCAGATCAAATATATAATGATCTAAAATTTAGTGGAATTGCTGACAATAAAAGTGATGCTGGTTCTCAAGTAGCAAGAGTTCAAAATGATGCAGATGTCGCATTATTAATACAAATTTTTGGAATGAGGCAAGAAAGTTTTTTTGGAATCAATACTGGTGGATTGCAAAATTTACCACAATTTATTATTGGTAATTTAAGCAAAAGTGATATAGCTAAGATTAACGATAATTATGCTAGAAAAAAAATAAAATTTAGGTTTTAACTAAAAAAAGAATTATGAAAAATAAAAGTACAATGTTATTAGTAGGTATTGGAATAGCTTATTTATTATACCGATTATATGCAAAAAAATCAATGGCACCAGTTAATACTGCAAGTGCTAAACCAAATATATTAGATACAAACGATCATAATGTTGTAACTGCTCAATTACCTAATCAATTTTTAGTAGATTCTATTAATACGGCTGAACTTGTTGATATGCCATCAATTTATCAAACTTATTATGGAAATACTAATGTAAGAATAAATGGTGCTATGTCAAAAGTACCTTCTACTTGCTAACATTTTTAACCTTTAAAAAATATTAATATGAGTAATTTTACTTTAAAAGCTGGATATATTGAATATGATGTAAACTTTATTACTTATGATGTAAACGGATTTGTAACAACTAATTGTAATAGTATTACTTTTATTAATTACGGATCTAATCAAGTAACTATTGAAAGCGTTGTATTGCAACAAAATCAAAGTTTAGCAATAGATGGAAATGCTGGCGAAATAATGCACAAACAATTTTTAGCAACCTTTAGTGGTGCTGGTACTAATAACTTAGTAACAATAAAGAAAAATTATTTATAATATGAGTATGATAGGCGTAGATTATGGAGTACTGAATCAAAAAGGCAGTCCGTCTTGGTTTAGTGATATATATGCCAATATACCTACGGCTGGTTATAAAGGTCGTATGTTTATATCTATTGATACATACGCATTTTATAGAGATACTGGTACGGGCTGGGATTTAATTGGTGGCCCTGGTACTGGAACTTTAACTGGTAGTGGTGTAAGCGGGCAAGTATCTTTTTTTAATGGTACCCAAACAATTACTGGAAACAATAACTTATTTTGGGATAATACTAATAACAGATTAGGAATTAATACAGCAACGCCAGGACAAGCCTTAGATATACATTCAACTGCAAATACTTTAGTACAATTAAATAATACGACTACTGGAGATAGTGTTATTGCTTTTCAAAATCAAAATGTAACTAAGTGGAAAATTGGAAATGTTTACAATGCTGGTGCTAATAGTTTTAGTATAACTAATCCAATTTTGTCAAGTACGCCATTTACAATTAGTAGTGGTGATGCAATTACTTTAAATTCAAATGTTACTACGACTGGTGCACAATTTGTTCAAAATGGGTTATATTTAACAAATGCAAATGCTGGTGCTTTAGCATTTTACACAAATATTTGGGGGAGGAATGATGGAATAAATTTTGCTTTAAGAAATTTAACTGGAGGTGCAGGTTTTATTTTTCAAAGTGCAGCTAGTTATGATTATACTTTTCCAGCAAGTGCTGGTACTTTAGCACTAACAAGCAATTTAAGTAGTTATCTTCCTTTAACTGGTGGAACTTTAACTGGTGCATTAGTTATTAACCCAACTAATACTCTTACTATTGGTTTAGATGTAGCTAGTAATACAACAAGATTTAGAAGTGATAATTTAGAGGGTAATAAAAGGCAATTAGAAATTGTAATGGGTAGTGGTACTTTAGTACAATTAACTGCAAAAGGTTATCTTGCTAATTATGGTACCGATATGGCTTTTTATACTGCCACTACTGGTGGAACAAATGCTAGTCCAGGAATATATATAACTGGTACTAATAATAGAGTAGGTATTAAAACTGGAACGCCTAGTTATGATTTAGATGTAACTGGAACTTTTGGTACAAGTGGCTCGGCTACTTTTGGTAGTGATGTATTTACATATAATAATGGAGGTATTTTTTTTAGTGGTGGTGGTACTTATACAAGTGGAATATTACAAAACGCAAATGGATTAGCTTTACAATCAGGAACAGCAGTTAGAATGGTTATAGGCTCAACAGGTAATGTAGGTATTGGTACATCTTCACCAAATTCATTATTAACTGTTAGAGGAACTCCTAATACTGATTATGGTTCTATTAATGCTTTTGATACTAGAACGGCAGCCATAAATCAAGGGCCATCTATTGCTTTTGGAGGATTTGTTACAGGAACTTCATCAGGTGCTACATTTGGTTTAATTGGAGCAAAAAAAGAAAATGCTACTGCTGGTGATGAAGCAGGTTACATAACTTTTAATCCGAATAATGGTGGTGGAGTTTATACTGAAAGAATGCGTATTAGCTCTGCTGGAGTAGTTACAATAACCAATTTAGGAACAGGAACAGTAACTTCAACAAGTGGTGTATTATCTGTTGTTTCAGATATGAATTTAAAAATTGAAGATGGATATATAGAAAACGCATTAGAAAAGGTAATAAATTTAAAGCCAAGATATTTCTTATGGAAAGATGAAAGTGGCTTACCTACTAATTTAAGACAATTAGGATTTTATGCTCAAGAAGTTAATGCAGCATTAGGAGAAGAAGTAGCAAATACACCAAGTGAAAATAATAATTGGGGAATTCATGATAGAGGTATAATAGCAATGTTAACAAAAGCAATACAAGAATTAAACGAAAAATTAGTAAAAAATAATATAAATTAATATGAAACAAATATTACCAGTATCAATATGGTACAACGGACAAATGGTATCGGCCACTTTATTTAATATGGTATGTACAAATGATAATTTAATAGATAGTGCTACTTTTTATTATCAATTATATGTAAATGTAAATTTTCAAGTAGCTGACGGAGTATTATCAA
>Ga0209597_1002036_pt1 | contig 12951 bp, 14 predicted proteins | sample M_140625_MF_Meta_FD_187316 | JGI IMG/M metagenome (GOLD analysis project Ga0209597, IMG submission 187316) | Freshwater microbial communities from Lake Montjoie, Canada to study carbon cycling - M_140625_MF_MetaG (SPAdes) (version 2) | ecosystem: Environmental > Aquatic > Freshwater > Lake...
TTATTCCCTAGAGTGGTGTTTCAAAGTCAGCTTCGCCCATGGCTGCCGGCCACACTCTTCCAATGATCATTTCTTCTCCTCGAATCGTATAAACAATTTTCCACCTTCGATAGATTAGCTTTCGCCAGCCGTTCTCACGAAGCTCATCAAGCATTGTTCCTGCCTCAGGATTACCGATCAGAATTTGAGCATGTTCATAGATCCCGAAACCGATCTCATTCGCTGCTTTCGTATTACGGCGTGCAATGTATCGGACGATTGCCTCGATATCACTGGATGCTCTTTCAGTCCAAATTAGCTTACCGTCCATGCTGCAATACGCTCTCTCATCTGCTGATTGGAAACCAGACGCCCCTGCTCAATGTCCAGTTCAGCATCCTTGATTGCAGCTAGAAATGCGATTTCCTCAGAGACGTCTCGGTAGTCGATATCATCGGGTAGGCGATGAATAAGTTGGAGAACTTGATCCTTGACGCTCATGAGGAAGGACTCTAGCGCAAATCGAATGGCCGAGCAACGACGTTTGTCATCGAACACCTGCTGCTCGTTCGGATTGATGAAGCGGGTCTCGCTGCTGTGCGTGCAAATATAAGAAGGACGGATAGAGAGCGCAGTCGCAAACACACAGTTGCTTACCCTTTCACTTTAGGGAGAGAGCGTGCCACGCCGCTGGCACCTTGGATTCCCTGGTCACTTGTTGAACCCTTTGTGGTTCATGAACTCCCAAATGCGCCCCATCCAAGTGTAGCTGCCAGTCCCCGGGGCGGCCTTCTTTTGGAAACAGTGCCCGCGCCCAACCAGCGTATGGAGATCGGACTGGATTCCCATCCGGCGTAACTGCTCCCAGCATTTTACCGAATTCATCGCGGCCCAACCATCGGTATCGCCATGGATGAAAAGCATCGGGCACGTCGCTGGATCGAACGAAAATTCTGGAGCTAGCCTCGCCTCGTCCTCGTTGCCGCCTTTTGTATTGGGGGCTTGCTCTCCATCGGTGAGCGCGTACGCCGGATAAATTGCAACCGCCCACTGCACGTTGCAGGGAAGCTTGTCGAGATCGTCGACCGGGCCATAAGAGCGGCTTTTCGAGCTAGTCGCGCCCATGAGCGTCAGGTGTCCGCCCGCCGAGGAACCCATGAGCCCAATGCGGTCGGGGTCGAGCGCCTTCGCCGCAGCCTCGCTGCGAACGATCCGGACGGCCCGCTGCAAATCCTGCCACGCGGTCGTGTGCTTGGCCAACTCACCCTGCGGACGCGGCGTGCGGTATTTGATCGTCACGACCGTCATACCCTTCTCGTTCAGGTAACGTCGGACCGGAGCGACTTCGAAGCTGTCCGGGCTGTTGCCCCCGTAGCCACCGCCCGAATAGATGATCTGAATAGCTTTCGTCTTAAGTTCCTTCGGCATGTGCCACTCGAGGTAAGGTTGGCACTGGTTTTTCTGCACATCCGGCATTTTGCCCTCCGGCCACAGCGGCTCCTGTTGGTACTCGCCGCGCGCCTCGTCCTTCGCATAACGGGCCATCAAATCCTCTTCCGCACCCAGACGGCCGTCGAAATTCATCTGACGAAAGAACTCAGCGACACGGTCGAGCCAGTGGTCATAAGCGGTGCCGTCCTCGCCCTTGCTCAGGTCGCCCATGAACCCGTGGGGACGGTCTGCAAACAGATGGACCTCTGCCGGGATTTTCATCCTGCGAAGCTGACGGTAGATTTGCGTGGAGCCATTCGGCGAATAGGCATCCGTCCCACCGTGGAAGAGTGCCATTGAACAGGTCTTTGCGTCGAATTTGAACACATCCGAGAGCCTCGCGTCGATCGCTGCACCGTCGCGCGTGTTGGGGCCGGTCAGCCCGTCGGTGAGCGCGTAAGCGGTGTAGATCGGCACTGCCCAGTTGACGTGGCAGGGAAGCTGATCAAGGGCGTCGACCGCTCCGTAGGACTGAGTGAGAGCGCTCGTCCCGAGCAGGACTGTCAGGTGCGCACCCGCCGAGAAGCCGAACACGCCGATTTTCTCCGGGTTAAACCCGCGTTTCTGCGCCTCGCTGCGTACGAGCCGGACGGCGCGTTGACCGTCCTCCCACGCGCTCTGATAAATCGCCAGTCCTTGGGGGCGCGGCGTCCGATAGGTGAGGCTTACGCACACAAAACCCAGTTCGGTGAACTTTTTCGCGACCCGGTCAATCCACACCCCGTCGCAGCAATTCTGATAGCCGCCGCCGGAAATGAGCAACATGCAGGCGCCGTTTTTCTCCGCCGGGGCCTCATACCAGTCGAGATGCGGCATCGCATTCTCCGCCGCCTTAAAGCCCGGCGCCTTCACCTCCTGAGTGGTAGCCGCGATCTGTTGGGGTTGGTAATCTGGGATCTCTCCCTCCGGCCACAGCGCGACCCGCTCCCCAGCGCATGCCATGCCAGTGATTAACAACCAGACACATATAAACAAACGCTTATCCATAGTATTTGTATTCTTCATTTTATATCTGACTGGGAAAATGACGGATACATGATTGAGAGGTGTGGTAACAAGTCCAAACACCCCAATTCATTGAGGTGAATGATTGATCCGTATGGACGTTGGCGTCAGGACTATTTGACCGATGAAGACTACAGGGCTCTGCAAAATCTTCTCTTGGTAAACCCTATGCGCTCCCCGCTCTCAATCAGAGGGCCTTGGCACCTAAAGAACGGTCCCGCTCCGTTCATCGGGAGAAGGTGCCAGCGCCCGAGTCCTGATCCAATTCAAGGCTTAGAGGGCTCGCGTAGCGCAGCCGTATCCTCTGTCAATTCCGCAGCGCTTGGTGCTGGTAAAGTCACTTTTCCCGTTGCAACCCATTCCGCGCCTCGGGCCAAAGTAACCTGAAAACCAAGCCCCGTCATCGAGGTCGCACTGTGCCCGAGCGTCGTGTGAAACACCCGACCCTTCCCAAAATCCGTCACCATGAGCATTGGTTCGTTTTCACCCGTCCCGTTTGTGTCTGGAGCGGAGAACGCAGTGGCAAGGACCGTCATGTTTTTTGCTGGTCCTCGCAACTTTGCATAAAGCTCATCTCCAGCGTGTTTCCATTTGAGCGGCAATCCCTTTAAAATTGGATGCTCCGGCTGCCGCGCCTCCACTAAAAATTCATGTTGTTTGCCATGTGTTCCGCCGGCACCAGGCGCTTCATCTTTCACCATTTTTCCGTCCCGATAACGCACCATTGGCCCCGATTTTTCGCTGCGCCCGCCCCAGCCCCCCAAGCCAATCATCTCGTTGTATTCAGGCCATTCTGGGAACGAATTATCCGCAGCGTGAACGGATACGAACCCACCGCCTTTACTCACATAGTCCACGAACTCCGTCCTCAAATCCTCGGGCCAAAGTTCGCCGTTGTAATTCGAGATCACGACGTCGTAAGCCGCGAATTTTGGGTGCCAAGTCTTCCAAAGCTCCCCTTTCTTCTCTTCAAATGCTTTCTTTTCACCCTGATACTTCACTTTCGCAGCTTCAAATGCCGCAGTCTGCTCAGGGGTCGGATCTTTGGGGGCCCGGGGCGCTTTGGGGCCGGATTCAGGAGCGGTTGAAACATCGACACTGAAACGTTCGCTTTTCTCAAGAGCCCACTTGATCACGGGCGTAGTCGTCGGCCACGCGTGGTTATTTTGGCCATCAAGGATTAAGGCCTTCAGCTTTTCGGCGGCAAAAAGCGAATCCTGAGACAGACTTAGTAGGGCGATTCCAGACACGAGAATGTTAGTATATTTCAAAGTATTGGGGAGAGGCTTTTAATTGGGGAGAAGCTTATTGGGGTTACGGTTTACGCAGTCCCGAGTCTCCTGTATGCCCGAGTGAATTTGGTTTGTCCAACCCGACTCAATAAAGATCCTCGGTGAGGCTCCCATTTCAGCGCGGCGCTATGTTGTGGCTCTCCCAAGGTTCCCACATTTTTGCGAGTTCCGTTTTCTTCTCCGCGAACTCCGCAGCCAGATCGCTCTTTTCGCCAAAGTCCTTTGAAAGAACCGCAGGAGAACCGCAGGGGACAGACACTTGCAGCAAACTCCTCTCCGTTTTAAAAGGATTCAATTCCTTTACGTCATCTCGCTCTTGACGACAGAGTGCCACTCCCAAGGTTCCGCCCGCTCCGGCCGAGATTGTCCAGCTGTTATTGTTAAGCTGTTCATCGCACGACGTTGTGCTGAATTAGACTCGACGCGATACGCGGAATCTGGGAGAGATGCCGCTATTCTGTCGCTCAAGCATGTCGGGTGACGAAAAGCGTTCTACGGGACAAAATCAAATGCTCGTCTCAACCATCTTTCTTTGGATTGCAGTTGCGTCTGCGATCGTGGTCTCACTGCCAGCGCTCTGGTTGTGCGGGCTCGCGCTGTGGCCCGAAAGCGTCCAAAAGCGAACTCGGGCAGCGGCGCTCGGCCTCGGACGCCCCCTTCTCATCGGTCTAATTCCCCTCGCGCTGGCCATCCTTTTAGTGAGTCAACTTGGCAAGGGAGGCGCACTTGCAGCTGTCGCATTAGGGTTTCTTCTACTTTGGGGATTCACTTCGGCGGACGGGCTTTCCACCCTAGTTGGACGTAAGGTATGGCCCAACCTCCGAGATACCCAACCCTGGAAACAAACCATGCGAGGCGGCTTTCTACTTACAGGATCAGCGCTCCTCCCCATTTTGGGGTGGATCTTCATCCTTCCCCTTCTGGCCGTGCTCGGTTGGGGGATCAGCGTGAGATCCTTCTTTTTGAAGCCAGAAAGCGCGGAAGTTCCCGAAACGCCGGAATGAGAACCACCCGGCGTTCGCTCCTGAAGGCAACCGCGCTTGGAGGGATGGCTGCCGCCTTCACAGGCTGCGAACGGGTGACCAGCCAGATCACGGGTTTCCTAGGAGAAGCGTTGCCCGAAAGAGTGGGAGTACCCTCAGGCAAATCGATCGACCCTGACTTTCATCTGCTCTCTCGCGCCGCATTCGGCCCGAGGCCAGGCGACCTAGAACGACTCAAACAAATGGGCCGGCAAGCGTGGCTGGAGGAGCAACTCCATCCCGACTCCATAAACGACACAGCATGCGATTTGAGAGCCGAACGGTTCGAGTCGCTGTATTTCAGCGCGGGAGATGCGTACGAATTTCGAAAACCGGTGCTCCGTAATGAAATCACGAGACACGCGCTGCTGAAGGCGGTTTACAGCCGCAGGCAGCTCTTCGAAGTCATGGTGGAGTTTTGGGGAGACCATCTCAACATCGACCTAGAAAAGGGTGACTGCATTTACCTCAAACCCAGCGATGACCGCGATGTCATCCGTAAACACGCGCTCGGCAATTTTCATGACCTGATTCGGGCTTCGGCCAGTTCGCCCGCTATGCTAGTGTATCTGGACGGAAAGTCGAACAAAGTGCGGAAAGGCACGCAGGATAAACCGAACGAAAATTACGCGCGTGAATTGATGGAGCTTCACACCATGGGGGTGCACAACGGATACACGCAGCGAGACGTATCAGAGGCTGCACGTTGTCTCAGCGGCTGGACCTTTGACGCAACCCGCACCTTCGCGCTGAATCGTGGAGACGCCTATTTCCGCCCCGACTGGCACGATGACGGACCGAAGACAATTCTGGGCACTTCGATAGCGGCGGGTGGCGGGCAAAAGGATCTCGAATCACTCGTTGAAATTGTATGCGCGCACCCTAGCACAGCCCGTTTCATCGCTACAAAACTCTGCCGCAGATTTGTGAGCCCTGATCCGCCCGAAAGCGCCATCAAAGAGGCCGCAGACGCATTTACGAGTGGCCGAGGCGACATCAAGACGGTTCTTCGCTGCATCCTGAATTCAAAAGACTTCGACTCCAGCCGGGGGCTCATTCTGAAGCGACCCTTTAAGTTTGTCGTCTCTGCCCTGCGCGCAACGGGAGCCGATACTCACGCAGATTTCGGATTAACGGAGGCCCTCCACCGGATGGGCCACGGTTTGTTCCAATATCCAACTCCGGATGGTTACCCCGACCAGGAACTTCCCTGGATGGGAACACTGATGTGGCGCTGGAATTTCGCACTCGCTCTTGCAAACAACAATCAGCCCGGCGTCCAGATTAAGCTTCCCCCTCTGCTCAAGGCACTCGGAGCCTATCGTCCACTTGATGCGGGAAGGCTATTCGGACATTTCACGGGCCGCACCCCCAGCACCGCAGAATTCGAGGCAATCGCGCAGTCGAACGCTCTCCTACTAGCTTCTAAAGAAAGAGACTCTTACGAAACAAGGGCTGCTCAGGCCGTCGGCCTTATTCTTGCCAGCCCCGCTTTCCAGAGGTGCTGACCATGGCCGCAACGAATTTTACACAGCAGATCTCGAAACTCGGCTTCCATCCAGAGGCAGCTCAGGAATCCGCCAAACATACGCTCATCTGCGTGTTTCTGCGGGGAGGCGCAGACACGACCAACCTGCTGGTTCCCTACGCAGATGACGCCTATTACCGACAGCGACCAAACATCGCGATCAAGCGTCCCGGCGCAGGGTCCGATGCTGCCATCAAGCTGGACGATCATTACGGTCTTCACCCAGCGATGCAGTCATTACATGAGGCTTTTAAAGACGGCCGCTTCGGTGCGTTGCAGGCCGTGGGTACAGACAACACCAGCGGTTCTCATTTCGAATGTCAGGACCAGATGGAACATGGCGAGGGCGAGGGTGCGGCGCCAGTCGGTGGGGGATGGCTGGGTCGTTTTTTGCGCGCACGTTCCGCCGAAAAGCAATCGCCACTTTCCGCCGTGGCAATCGGAACGGCTCTGCCAGAGTCCCTGCGCGGAGCACCCTCAGTGAGTGTCATCGAGCGTCTTTCGGATATCGCAATCAGGGCAAAAAAAGGAGATCCCGCCGCGATTACTTCGGCCCTCCATGCGCTGTACGGGGCGGACGTGAGTTTGCTTGGAGAACGCGGTCGCGACACGCTGAATTTGTTCCAGCAAGTTTCCGAGCTTCAGAACGCCGCTTATGTTCCTGAACACGGCGCGTCGTACGCGAAGAACGCTTTTGCGGAGGGACTTTTCGAGATTGCACGCCTTGTGAAAGCGCGCGTAGGGCTTCAGTTTGCGTGCATTGACTTGGCGGGGTGGGACACTCATTTTTTTCAGGGTGCCGCGGGCGGGTTGCAGGCTGAAAAAATCAGAACGCTCTCAGAAGGAATCGCAGCACTGGACAAAGATCTCACGGGGCACCGAGAAGCATTTACCGTGATGATCACAACCGAGTTCGGCAGGCGTCTTTACGAAAACGCCTCTGGTGGGACAGATCACGGCAGGGGGTTTGCGCTCATGGCTCTGGGGAATCGGGTTTGCGGGGGAAAGGTGCAGGGTGCTTGGCCGATGGAAACGACGGAAGAGGCTAACCCACTGGGGCCGAGCGGCATCAAACCCGAGGTCGACTACCGGCGGGTTTTTGCCGAGGCGCTGAGGACCACCCAGAGTATGAGCGAAGCGGAAAGCTCGCTCGTATTTCCAGCAACAGGACTGCAAAACGTCGGTCTGTTTTTCTAGAAAACGGAGGAAAGTGTCTGTCCCGAATGGCACTTGGTTAAGGAGCCTTTTCGTGCGGTGGTCGTGCGGCACCCCTTTTTGTTGACGTAAAGATCCCACGACAGACGCCCTTAACTAAGTGCCATTCGTGTCTGTCCCTGCGGTTCCACCTCTCCCGGGACCGCGGAGCCCCAGCTCCGCTTTGACGCTCCAAAAACTCAGACAGCCATTGCGGAGCTGGGGCTCCGAGCTCCCAGGCACTGAGAGCTTTGAATCATCCAGAAACCTAAAAGAGATGGGGGGAAGCTTTGAAAAGTGTCTGCCAGACACTTTGTGTGTCCAATCCGTCCGTAATTTCCTATCCGTTAATTTTCTAACTGTCGATTGAGCCAGTTACACGTTTCATGAAGGCATTTAATGCCTCTCTCTTCGCTGTTCCAGACTGAATGTCTTTGTGCACTTCTAATGCCCCAGAACAATTCGACAACAATTCACCGATAACATCTAATTCTTCGTCCTTGATTCCTGGAGCCTCGATGAAATTCTCAAGCGTTTCCATGGTTTCAATGACATAGTCTTCATCATTGTTCTCAATAAATTCAACGATGTGTTTGATCACTGGTAAGCGCATGTAATACTTCTTGAATGGTTTCTATTTTATTTCCTTGGACTTCCTTTACCAAAGATCCGTTTATGAATCCTGCAAAAGTTGGTAAGTTGCTCACGTTCGCAAACTGACGTGAGTTAGGAAGTTTTTCCGCATCGATATAGTAAAACTCAATACCTTCGTTCTCCTCTGCCATACGTTTGAATTTTGGCTTGGTAATTTTGCAATTCCCACACCAAGTGGCGCCATACTGGACCATTACTTTTGGGTTTTTCGCCAAAAGTTGACCTAAACAATCTTCCGTTAGTTCACTAAACATAAGGGATTAGTGTTTGCTTAGGTAATCTGCGACTCCGCCGCGCGTCGCATTCATGGCATCTTTTCCTTCTTCCCAGTTTGCTGGACAAACTTCACCATGTTGTTGTACGTGTGTAAATGCATCGATTAATCGAATGAATTCTTGAACGTTACGTCCTACAGGAAAGTAATTGATTGACTCATGGAATACCATGCCCGTTTCGTCCAATAAGTAGGTCGCACGGTAAGTAACGTTGTCACCCATTGAATCTTCATCGAGCATGTCGTAATCCAAGATGCCTAATTCCATCGCCAAGTTGCGTGTTGAATCTGCGATGATTGGAAACTTAACCCCTTCGATTCCACCGTTATCTTTCGCGGTGTTTAACCAAGCGAAATGAACTTCAGCAGTGTCACAAGAAGCCCCGATCACGATTGTATTTCTTTTCGCAAATTCAGCTGACGCTTCTTGAAACGCATGAATCTCCGTTGGACAAACGAATGTAAAATCTTTTGGATACCAAAATAAAACAACTTTTTTCTTGTTTTCGATGGCTTGTTGAAGGACATTGATTTGAAATGAATCACCCATTTCATCGATTGCTTTGACAGTTACGTCTGGGAATTGCTTCCCTACAAATGTTGACATATAATTTTATTGATTAATGCTCCCGTGTTAAGGCTGAAGAAGTCGTGCTGGGAGCATTAAACATTCCGTTATCCGTTGTGTTGAGGTTGGTCAAGCTTGAGCTTGAAATTTTTCGCTCGGGTTTAGTTGTTTTTTGTTTTGGTTGGTGTGTATCGGTAACGGAACAAACAGTCTGTCCCCTGTTGCCCCTTCTTCCCGCTCGAGGTGATGGTCGGCAGCTCATCGGCAGACCTTCGCTTGAATGGTGGTTTTGAGGTCGAGAAGGCAAAGTAAGCGAGCGCAATTTGGCTTCGGCTCTCGCCACATACATTTCGCGCCGCGCAACCCGAGCCTGACATCCTTGGTTTTTCTGAGGACGGATAGTTTTTGTAAACCGGTCGGCTAAAGACAACTGCGCACTCAAGTCGATTAAGCCGTCGGCTCGCGCTTTGAATGCAGTTAGCCAATGGGATCTTTGGCTCCCGACGCTATTCCAGAATGTCCGATTCATAACAAAATATGTCCTTTGGGAAATCGCCATCAACGGGCATCTAAAGGAGACGGCTCTTTTACAAGATCCGACCGTAAGCGATCCGCCGTTCAACCCGTTTCACTTCCCTCCCATGAAAATCCTTTCACACTTCCCTCCCCTTCTTGTGGCCGTGTTAGCCGTGTTTCCTTTCGGGACCGAGGCTGCGTCCCTCACTCTGCGTCAGGATGATACCGCCAACACCATTTCTGTCTTCCGGCAAAATGTCGAGGAACCGATCCTGACCCAAAACGCGCGCCCAGATTTCCGGCCATTTCTCCACCCGATTGTCGCGCCCGACGGTAAAGGTGTGCTGACAGAGTTGAGTCCGGCGCATCACAAGCACCAAACCGGGCTTTACTGGGGCCTCAAGCAGGTGAATGGGCGGGATTATTTTCACAATGCCGGTGCAGGCTTTTGGCGCAAGGTCTCCAGTGCCCCCCTGGTTGCGGAAGGCGAATCGGTCAAGTGGAGCACGGTTTATCACCTTCTTGATGCCGACGGCACCCCAGTGATGGCCGAAACCCAAATCTGGTCGATGCGCGACAGCGGCGACCGTTACACTCTGGATCTAGAGTATTCGAGGCGCAGGGGACAGACACTCCTGGAAGCGCACACCAATAAGGAATCGGTTCTTGTTTAGGCTTTACCCTGAGTGTTTCTACCTGTCACAGAGTGGCGCCTTCCCGTCGCGCTGCTCATCCCCTCCAGAAGCCTAACCCAGTGATGAAACCTTACCGCTTTCTTTTTTCCGCCCTCTTATGGGTGCCTTTTGCTCTCCACGCCGCTGACCCCTTAACCCATGCGAAAAAGACAAACGTCATTATCCTGCTTGCGGATGACCTGGGTTACGCCGATCTCGGTTGTCAGGGCTCAAAGGAGGTCGTTTCGCCCAACATCGACTCCATAGCGGCGAATGGGGTTCGCTGTACTGCAGGATATGTCACCGCCCCGCAGTGCTGTCCCTCGCGGGCCGGTTTACTCACGGGCCGATACCAAAATCGGTTTGGGTTTGAGGCGAACCCCGGGCCCGCTGCTGAGCCGACTGCTGGCCTGCCCGTGAGCGAGCGTACCATCGGTGATCGCATGAAGGCGTCAGGCTATGTGACCGGGATGATCGGTAAATGGCACCTTGGACGAACTGAGGAATTCAGGCCGTACAATCGTGGATTTGACGAGACCTTTTGGAGTCCGAATGGCGGCGTGCTGTTCCCGCAGAAAAAGACTGGGTCTCTCAAGGACATCTTTCGCGGACCTAATCCCGTACGGGAACCGGAGTATTCGACGGACGCATTTGCGCGCGAAGCGGTGTCATTTATCGACCGTCACCAAAACGAACCCTTCTTTCTTTATGTCGCGTTTGTGCCGCCCCACTGGCCGATGGAGGCGAAGCCTGAAGATCTCGCGAAGTTCTCTCACATCTCGGATTTGCACCGTCGCACGATGCTCGCGATGATGGCTTCTCTAGACGATAACGTCGGGCGCGTCCTGAATAAACTGCGCGAAACAAAGCTCGAGGAAAACACGTTGGTTTTTTTCCTCAGCGACAATGGCGGCCCCACTGGCAAAGCGCGTCACCAGCCGGACGCCGACTTTGAATATGGGCAGAATACTTCCAAAAATGACCCGTGTCGTGGGGTGAAAGGACAGGTGCTCGAGGGCGGGATCCGAATTCCGTTTCTTGCGCAGTGGAAAGGGCACATTCCTGCTGGGAGCACCTACGATAAACCAGTGATTAGCATCGATATCACCCCCACGGCGTTGAGTGTCGCTGGTGCTGAAAAATCCGCGATTGGATCGGGTCTGGATGGCACGAATATACTGCCATATCTCACTGGAATCAAAACAGGAGAGGCCCATGACTCGCTTTTTTGGAGGTTTCGTTTCCCGCCCGGTCGGCCGGACATGCACCGTTGGGCAATCCGGAAGGGCGACTGGAAACTAGTGAAAGATGGGGAAAACAAACCTGCCCTTTACCGAGTGAGCACGGACATTTCCGAATCCAAGGATCTCTCTGCGGAGAAGCCTGAGGTCGTGGCGAGTCTCAGCGAAGAATGGAAACGTTGGGATGCGGAGAACAAAGAACCGCTGTGGGATCGACCATTGAAGAACGAACCCAAACCCGCGCCAGCCAAGTAGGATGTGCGCAGGGGACAGACACTTTGTGTGCGCTGTTTCCCTAGGTCCCCCGCGAGTGTCTGTCCCCAGGAGCAAAACCATGAAACACACGATTGCACCCCTCGCCGCCCTTTTGCTGGTGCCACTGGCGGCACTAAACGCTGCGGATATCGGCGCCAAACCAAACGTCATCATCGTCTTGGTCGACGATGCCGGTTATGGCGACTACTCCTGCCACGGCAACCTGGTGGCGAAGACGCCCAACGTGGACAAGCTTCACCATGAAAGCGTGCGGTTTTCCGACTTCCACGTGACTCCATTTTGCACTCCCACCCGCTCACAACTGTTGACCGGCGTGGATAATTTTCGCAACGGTGCGAGCGTTGTCGCAGGCTCGCGAATGTTACTCCGCCCCGACTTGCCGACGGTGGCCGATATTTTCGCCGCCAACGGCTACCGCACCGCGCAGTTCGGCAAATGGCATCTGGGCGACAATTATCCCTTCCGTCCGCAGGACCGCGGCTTTCAGGACGTGCTCTATTTCAACTCGGCGTTTGTCGGCGTGTCTGACGATACCTGGTGCAACGATTATGTCGATCCGTGGCTCCGCCTCGCCGACGGCAAGCCGGTCCAGTTCAAAGGCTACGTGAACGACATTGTGTTCAATGAATCCATGAAGTGGATGGAGCAGCGGAGTAAAGGCGGCGAGCCGTTCTTTTGCTATCTGCCGTTGCCCCTGGTCCATACTCCGCTAATTGTGCCAGGAAAATATTGCGAGCCCTACAAAGATCAGAAACCGGATCACCGGCAAGTCCTTGGCATGCTGGCCAATGTGGATGAGAACATGGGGCGACTGGACGCCTTCCTCCGCCAGTCAGGTCTGCGTGACAACACGATCCTGATGTTTCTCCACGATAACGGCACCGCCAACATGTCGGACCTCTACAACGCCGGGATGCGCGGGAGCAAGGCGACGCCCTGGGAGGGCGGCCATCGCTCACCGTTGTTTGTCCGTTGGCCAGCCGGCGAACTGCGGCCGCCGGGCGAAGTGGCCGGCCTAACACAGGTGCAGGATCTGGTGCCGACGCTGATCGGGCTGTGCGGCCTGAAGCAAACGCTTGAGGCCAAGTTTGACGGCATCAACCTCGCGCCGGTGCTCCAAAAAGCCGGGCAGGAGCCGCCTGACCGGATATTGGTTGTTCAACACGGCTATCCCCGGAAAGCCGCCCCAGGCATTGATCCCGCGCAAAAACCTTTGGCCGTCATGTGGGGCCGCTGG
>Ga0209597_1002039_pt1 | contig 12942 bp, 10 predicted proteins | sample M_140625_MF_Meta_FD_187316 | JGI IMG/M metagenome (GOLD analysis project Ga0209597, IMG submission 187316) | Freshwater microbial communities from Lake Montjoie, Canada to study carbon cycling - M_140625_MF_MetaG (SPAdes) (version 2) | ecosystem: Environmental > Aquatic > Freshwater > Lake...
TACTCTAAGCCAAAATTATATTTTACTACAATCAGGGGTTGTAAGCGCAAACCGCAGAAATTTCCGATCGAGTCAGTTTATGGGCTAAGATTTCAAATTTAAATCCCGCTGGTAACAAACTTTTCTATCCTTATTTTTATAGCATCTCTTATTTTCCTTACTTGTGCTAGTTTTTCTTCATGAGATCCTTGAATTGTGGAAGGATCGGTAAATGACCAATGAAGCTGTTTGGGTATTTCTGGAAATACTGGGCATTTTTCAGCGCTTGCTTCATCACAAACAGTGATCACATAATTGTACAGCTTCCCTTGGTTAAAAAGTTCAAAAACATCCTTGGTGCTATTTTTTGAAATATCAATTCCTATTTCTTTCATCGCCTCAACTACAATAGGATTTAGTATTCCTGGTTCTAATCCGGCACTTTTAGCTTCAAATTTATTTCCACCAATTTGGTTCAAAAATGCTTCTGCCAATTGACTACGGGCTGAATTATGTACACATACAAACAATACACTTATTTTATTCATCATGATAGATTAATTAGCTTAATTGATTTTAGCAACAACCGTTTTGAGGCGCACAACTGTTTACTTTAGTTGATTCTATCGCTGATAAAGCTAATTTTTGTTTAGGCTGAGGAATGCCACAATTGAGTTTAGCTAAACAATCAGTATGTTTTGCAATAAGAATAAAGCTATTTTCTTTAAATTCTAAAGCATATTTTCCAATAGTTTCAGTTTGATATTCTACTTCAATTTCCAAATCTTCGTCGTGTAATATTTTTTTTGAGATATCAATAATAGTTGCTACGTCCTTTGGACTTAATCGATGATCGAAATCTTGGGCAATCCAAATTTGAATACTGGCCAATTTCTCAGTATGAATATCACCTCCACAATCAATAAATTGTTTAGTTATAAGTCCCACCTCTGTAATATGAAAATGGGCGGGAACTAAATCTCCGTTTGTTTGTACAAAGGTTAATGTTTCCAATATGCTTAAATGCTTTTTAAAATCTGATAGTTTCATGTCTCGTTGATTTAATGTATGTAGTATAAAAGGTTTTAATAATTCTTTTCAACAACATTCTTTGTGTGGTTTATAAGATTTAAAGAGAGTATCCAAATGGTGTTTTATAGCTTGCCACGCTTGTTCATTAATGCAATAACAAACTTTGGCTCCTTCGATATCCCCCTTTATGATTCCAGCTTCTTTTAATTCTTTCAAATGTTGAGATACTGTTGATTGAGATAAAGGCAACTCGTCCACGATATCACCACAAATACAGAATTGCCGTTTAATTAATAGTTTCAAAATGGCTATACGTGCAGGATGTGCCAGTGCTTTAGCATACTTAGCAAGCTCATTATCATTTACGATAAATATTGTGTTTTGCAACCCAGGGATGTACGCACAAACTGTAGACACTTCCGAGATGGTCACTTTATAGCTTGCCTGCGCATTATTTATCTTAAGACGAAATCCTTATGCCCCGCTTTTTAACGTACGAATTAAGACCAATATGGTTAGTACATCCTAAAAAAGTCGCAATCTTTCTAACAGACAACCCCAAATCAATTAACTCTTTGATTTTAAGTAGGTCCTTATCGAATTTACTTTTTTGAATAGTACCTTTTGGTTTCCCAAGCTGAACACCCTGTAATTTCTTACTAGCAAGTGCTTCTTTTGTTCTTAAGCTAATTAAATCACGCTCCAGCTCTGCAAATAATGAAAATAGCGTAGTGATAATTTTAGAGTTCATATCTTGCTGCCGAATATCCAGATTTTGTTTGATTGCAATTACCCGAACTTGCTTTTTGACTAACTCATTGATTAAGCCAATAATTTCAGCCGTACTCCGACCAAGGCGACTTAATTCCGTTACGATTAGGGTATCGGCATCAACCAAAGAGGCCATCATTTCATCGATCCTCCGATCTTTACTGCTTTGTTTACTAGATATCGTGATTTGAATAAAATCATCGACTTCTAATTGATTCTTACGAGCATATTCAAAAATTTCAAGCTTTTGATTATTTAAATCTTGTTTATCGGTTGAGGCACGAAGGTATGCTATTGTTTTTGGTCGCATTTGAGTACTGTTAAAGCTTAATGGTTAATATATGTTATAATTATACAGTTTGTATGATCTATATAAACTGTATCACATTAACAAATAGAATGCATAATAACGATCGTTATTTGCATTACAGTAAACTGATGAAAAATAAATGCGCACGGGGAAAGAACACTTAACCATCTTATCGGAAGCAGAACAGTCGGCTCTATACGATTTACCAGAATATGACAATGAACAACGACTGGAATATTTAAACTTAACTCAAGAGGAATTTCAAATTGCTTTAAGTCGAAATGGTTTATCCAATCAGGTATATTGTATTCTTCAAATAGCTTATTTTAAAGCTGTAAAGATGTTTTTTCGTATAGCTTGGGAACAAACCGATTCAGTAGACATTGATTTTATTTTACAGCAATACTTTCAGAGCCAAGCTTTAATACCGAAGGTTATTAGCAAATACGAACATTATATTCAATGCAGTAAAATAACCTCATTCTTTGGCTATACTCAATGGACACAGGCAGACGAATTACTTTTGTTTTCACAGGCTAAAAAACTCATTAATAGAGATATTAACCAGCAGTTTATCGCACTTGGGCTACTGGATTATTTGCAATCTAAAAAAATTATTCGCCCAGGATACACCACACTTCAATCCATTATTAGTACAGTCATTAATGAAGAACGAAGTCGATTAACTGAAATCATAAGACATTCTTTGTCAGATGATGATAAAGAACTATTAGACAGTATCATAGCAGAAGATGAAATCTTGTCAAAATTGGCAGCACTAAAACAAGATGCTAAAGATTTTAAGCCGCAAATGATGATAGCTGAACGAAAGAAACTGGAAACCTTACGCCCTATTTACACCATCATTAAGCAGTTAATGCCGACGCTAAAACTGTCCCAACAAAATCTGCATTACTATGCCAATTTGATTAATTATTACACCATCTATGACCTACGTAAAAAATTAAAAAGCGAACAAAGTTACCTCTACATCATGTGTTACTGCTGGAAACGATTTCAACAAATAAGTGATAATCTAGTCAGTGCATTTATATTTTTCTTCAAACAAATTGAAGAGGAGATTAATATGCTAACTAATTCAAAACTAACTGATCATGTAATGAGCCAACGTGAAGAGTTTTTTGTTATGAAACGATTGGTACAACTGTATGTTAATAATGAATTACCAGACGAAATGAACTTTGGATTGGTTCGTGAAAAAGCGTTTAAAATATTACCAAAGGAAGATATAATCAATAAAGTTTCCACCATTGACAAAAAGCAAATAACACAGGATGAGGATTTTTATTGGCAGGTAACAGATAACTTTAAACGTAGAATCACATCAAATTTACGACACTTGGTTGGTGCTCTCAATTTCTCTAGTACCAATTCTGAAAACAAATGGATGTTTGCACTACAATGGATTAAAACAAGCTTTTTACAACCTAAACGATTAGCGCCCCTAATAGAGGATTGCATAGAGAAGACAATTCCGTTGAAACTATGGCCATATTTAATCACTAATCATAGTGAACACCCTTACAAAATAAACCTACCTCGATACGAATTTTGGATATATAAACAGCTAAATAATCAGTTGAAAACTGGTTCTATCTTCTTGGAAGATAGTTTACAGTACCGATCACTCAGTCAAGAATTAGTCTCTCTGGAGGAAAAAGACAATTTAATTCAGCAGTTAAATGTTCCTGCGCTTACTCAACCGATAGATGTACAATTAGACGATTTATTCGCGGAACTAGATACGCTATGGATAGCTTTCAATAAGGAATTGAAAAAAGGTAACCTTAAACATCTTCGATACGATGAAAAAAATAAAACACTACATTGGCAAAAGCCTAAGGTCAAAAAAGATGAGCATATACAACCACAATTCTATAAACAAATGCCATTATGTGATATTACCGATGTGCTACGATATGTTAATAAAAGCTGCCGATTTATGTCAGCCTTTACCCATGTACAACCGCGTTACAGTAAGCAAGTAGCCAAAGAGGAATGTTTAATTGGGACCCTTATCGCTCAAGCCATGAATAATGGTAATCTGAACATGTCTGATATCTCTGATATTCCATATGCGTTATTACAGGAAACACTACAGAAGAATCAGACTAGCTACGCTTAAGGCTGCTAATGATTTGATCAGCAATGATATTTCAGGAATGCCAATATTCCCATTTTACTCATTTGATCTAGGGTTGCTCTATGGTGGTGTAGACGGACAAAAGTTTGAAGCTGAGACTCCAACCATCAAGACCAGATATTCAAAAAAATACTTTCGAAAGGGTAAAGGGATTGTGGCCTATACGCTATTAGCCAACCATGTACCCCTACAAGTAGAATTAATTGGGGCCAATGAGCATGAAAGCTATTTTGTCTTTGATATTTGGTACAATAACACTTCTGAAATATCACCAGACATTATTACTGGAGATATGCACTCAGTCAATCGGGCTAACTTTGCCATCATGCACTGGTTCGGTGGTAAATTATATCCTAGGTTTACCAATATTGAAGCACAGCGGATCCATTTGTATTCAGAAAAACCTAAACCAGAATATGAAAAATACTTGATTCAGCCACACGGACAAATTAATCGTCAGATAATTGAATCAGAATGGTCAAACTTACAGCGGATCATTGCTACACTGGGGCTGAAAGAAATGACACAAAGTACGCTGATCAAAAAGCTTTGTACTTACAAGCAAGAACATCGGACGCGTTTGGCTCTATTTCAATTTGATAAATTGATTCGGAGTATCCATACGTTAAAATATCTACTGGATCCATCTATTCAAAGTAATATCCATCGTTCCCAAAATCGGGTTGAGTCTTATCATCAACTTAGGGGTGCAATTGCTCAGGCTTATGGTAAAAAGCAATTGATTGGTAAAACTGATATTGCTCTTGAGGTAAGCAACCAGTGTGGCCGACTAATTGCCAACGCGATTATCCATTACAATTCTGTGATTCTGTCTAAATTGCGCATAAAATATGAAACAGAGGATAATCAAAAGGCATTGAACTTATTACGTAAAATATCCCCAGTTGCTTGGCAGCACATTCATTTTCAAGGTCATTTTAAATTTTCTGAAGAGCGTGTAATCGATTTGGATGAAATAATTAAGTAGGTAAAATTGGGCTCTTAGATCATAAATCTAACTCGATCGGAAATTTCTGCGGTTTGCGCTTACAACCCCTATTTGCAAAAAAAATCTGCCGTAGGAGATAGGCTACAAATGAGCCCACATAGACGTGTAATCAACAATTTGGCAACATCGAAAATAAAAAACGTTTTTTAACTATAACTGGAGGCATCAAAAAAATCATACATACAAACAGCATCACATTAACTTAAAGTGTGAATTCGATGTTACGGAGAATGAATAGTTGCCCAAATTTGATATGAGTGCCATCCTTAGTTTAGTCCTCTAAAAAATGGCTTTTTAAAATCGACTAAAGTGCGACGCTTTTTGTACGGTTCAGTAATTGTACCCATGGTATTAGTGACCCTGTTTTTATTTATTCCCAGCTAACAATAATGCAGTAGCTTTCCTTTTAGATGAAATGTTCAATGGACCAGCAGATGAGGGTCCTGTGACTTTGGTTATATTCAATATAACAGATGTATTAGTCGTTGCTAAACTATCGGGTATACAAATAACTTTAATATCAGCCTCTCTTCCTCCACAACCCCCAGCAATAGAAACACCTCCGCTATTTATAATTACAAAATCTTTATTCATTACCGCTGTACTACCTGAATCTACAGCAAATTTCACTTGTATATCTCCACCAGAACAGTTCGTTACAAGAGCCCCGTCAGAGGCCTTCACTAAGGATATCTTAAACATACTAGAAGCATTTTCACCTGTTCTATTATGATCTGATATTTTTGAAATTTGTACTTCAGCACCTATATCATTTATATATTGGGTTGCAGAAAGTGTTTTTGAATTTCCAAGAAACTCAACCACTGAGGTTTTAGCGCAACTCACATCAAACAATACAAGCTGGACAGATAGCGCGTCCTTGTAATATGAATCTTCGTTTGTTTTAACAGATATGTTACCTGTAGAATCTCCATCATTAATCACTAGTAATTTTTTAGTATTGGCATCAAAATCAACATTAGGAACTGCCGAACCAAAACCAAATCTATAACTAATCTTTATAGGTAATCCTGTTTTATTTGTAAGAACCGTTCCATCTGGTTTAAACAAACCAATAGTATATCCTATAGGCTTTCCCTCTATGGCATCAGAACCTGAAACAAAACGTATCACCGCTTCTGGCTCTTCTATAGTTACAATACCAATAGCTTTTGAAATATGGGTATTTTTAGCATCAGATATCTCTACTGATACCTTTTCGGTACCCTCAAGTATTTGGTCGCTATGAACTGGTAGCTCAATTGTTCTTGCGATGGATTCTCCTTGTGCAAAGTCAGATGGTATAAATGATAAAACACCATCAATTGGAGTTATATCGCTACTGTCAACTTTATTGTTAAACAGCGATTTATAGGATATCGTTACAGGTTTACGTATTCCATTTTCTAATAAAAAACCAGTCAAAGAGACAGTCACTCTAGCGATACTAGTTCCATTAAGTGGTTCCAATACTGTTATATCATTGATACTTGCACCATGACTTATTTTTGTAATCCTACTACCATCTCCTTTTCCACCACCGATAGCAACTATTTCTCCTGATGGTAGATTCTCTATAGCAACAAATGATGCTTCCGAATCTGTCTTTCCATATTCTTTATCAAATATCAAATCACCCGTAATATCATCAAATTTCAGAATTCTACAAGACTTATCGGATGTTGCATATATTTTTCCATCTTCTGACAAAAGCAATTTTTTTAATGACACACCAGAAGATGGAATATCAAAAAGGACCTTACCATCTACAGATAGTTTTAGCAATTCATATGAACTATTTTTAGCTCCTATTGCTATAACTTGATTCAATGAGTTGATTTTTAGATCAAGGATAGGAGATGTCGTTTCTTTATTAAATACAATTGTTCCATCTGGCCTAAGTTTAATAACACGGCCTCGATCAAACTCTTCTGAAGACAATAAAATATGCCCTTGAGAATCTATAGCCATTGAACTAAATTTGCTATCTACAGTACTGTATGTTTTATCAAAAATAACTTGCCCATCTATTCTAACTCTGGTAGCACGGCATGGGTTGCCTGTACCATAAATCCCTCCTCCTATTGCCAAAAGACTCCCATCATCCATCAGGATTCCTTTCGTGTAGCTGTAACCACCATTCCCAGAATTAATTTCGTACACTTTATCTCCAGTCGATGTGAGTTTAACCAGTAATCCATGACCCCTAGAATCTCCTACATCTCCTCCAATTGCAATAAAACTATCATCGTCATCTATTAATAAATCAGAAAAAACAGTACTTTCTCTGAATATTTTATCAAATAAAATATCACCTTTTATACTTATTTTGGTTATTCTGGCCTTAGATGGACTACTTCCATCTATTCCAACAGCGACAAAATTTCCAGCACGATCTTGTTTTACTTTGGTAAAATACCCTCCCGAATTTTTACCAAACACTTTATCAAACACCAACACTCCTTTATTATCGAACAGGCTGATCCGCCCAGCACCATTCACTTTATTCCCTCCACCTACTACCAATGCTGACCCGTTACTTGTAATAACCATGTCGTTATAAGACATAGCAGCATCTTTACCTTCACCTTTTTTCTCAAATATTGTTTTTCCGTCAGCGCTAAATCTAGCAAAATAAGATTTTGAGCCTCCACCAATAATCATTAAATCACCGTTAGCCAATGGCTCAACCTTCTCTAGTCGATCACCATTTGTAGATAAGCTTTTATTAAAAACGGAAGGCATCTCTTGACCATAGCTTATGCTAGCAAAGGAGAGTCCAATAACGACAGGTAGTATTTTTCTCATTGTTTTATTTATTTTATTCTTTTTATGTATACCTCACATCTACGATTTAACGCATTTACTTCTTGGCACCTCTTATCTGTTTCTTTCCCTTTATCACATGTAGCAATTTGTCTACTAAATCCAAACCATTGTACATCAAAAGCACCCTTTGGAATACCTTTCTTTATCAGGTAATCCATTACACTTTTTGCTCTCATCTCAGAGAGTGTTAAATTGTATCTTTCAGTCCCTGTAATATCAGTATGACCATCTACCGCTATAGTTGATTTAGTTGGATTAGCAATAAAACTAGAGTATATACTGTCTAACCTGTAGTATTGGTCTTTTCTGATCACATATTTATTGAACTCAAAATGGATAATATCCATTGTATCTCTCAAACCTGGTTTTGCTTTATCCAATTTATCCGCAGCCAATTTATCCGCAACTAAATCCTTTATCTGATCAATTCCTATGGTATCTTTTTGAACTGGTTTTTCTTCAGATGGCAGCTTACCTCCACTAGCTATTAGCTCTGGTAGACCTGACACTAACGAGTAAACCTGATCTAGGATATACCCTGTCTTCTGACTATTTCTATCTGATGAAAAGAAAAGAGTATTAGTCCTAGAGTCAAACATTGGACTAGTGTCTTTAAACTGAGTATTAACAGGGTATGGAAGATGTATAGCGGGATCAGTTGTAGCAGATATTTTTTTCAAATAAATGTCCTGATCTCCGAAGCCAAGTAATCCATTAGATGAAAACAGTAAGGTATCATTTTTAACATATGGAAATAATTCGTCTCCGTTGGTGTTTACTTGATATCCCATATTAATGGGTGTGCCCCATTTTTTATGTTTTTCATCGTAGCTGCAATAGTATATATCAGATCCACCAAATCCACCCTGCATATCAGAAGAAAAATATAACTTTTTCCCATCCTGATCTGCCGATGGATACATAAAAGAATAATTACTAGCTTTTCTTACAAACGAACCAGAAATATTGACTGGACGAGTCCACTTACCATTTTTCTTCTGTGTGGATGAATAGAGTTGTAGTCTATTAACACTAGCGTACGGACGGTTACCTGTATTATACTTATTATACTGATTCGCCGTAAAAATGATGGTCTTGTTATTATTTAAAAATGTTGCTGGACCTTGTTGTACAAATCCACCAATCTCATTGAATGAAGCACTTGTATTGCTAGGGTTGCTCTTTTTCGACAAAAGAATAATTTTAGCATTTGTATAAAAAGACTGTACATCACTATAGTTGTACCTATTCATTAGCAACAAGTAGTCAGAGCCATATGGAATTATTCCATATGGGTAACTATTTTCTAAATCATTGGGCGTTCGGACAGGTGACACCTCAATATATTTTCCTGATTTTTGATTCTGATAATACTGATAGTACGAATTCAAAGCAGATTCAATATTTACAAATCTGTCATTTAAGCTGAGATCAGAGTGATACCTCTTAGCAATCTCTATCGCTTTTGATATAAAACCACTACGACGTAGTAAGTCCAGATACCTACACACATGATCGGCTGGCATATCGTAATCCTTGTCTCCAGATACACCATTGTATAGTTCTAACGACTTACCAAGTTCTCGACCTTCGCTATAAATCTGGGCTAGTAATAACTTAGAATAAAATACTTTTTCTGGACTGGCACTCTGATCGGTTATCGTTCGTTCCAAAGTACGTTTTGCTTTTTCGTACTCTTGAACATGTACCCAGTGTTCAGCGCGTTCATAATCTCGACCTAAATCCTTTTTATTCGACTGAGCATGACACTCGTAGGATGAAATAATGTGGCACGAAACCAAAATGAATATTATCGATAGACTTCTTTTCATTTATTTTTAAAAATAAGAAGGTGAAACAATACGGCCTTTACTACCAAATCTAAAACTCAATGATATCTCATGAGACCCTTGTTGAATGGTTTGAAGTTCTTTTTGTGTAATATAATCATACGAATAGCTCAATTTTATACTATTTGTTAACTGAAACTGAGTTATTCCAACAATAGACTCTGATTGTCTCCATCCTGCTCCTATCCAAATAACATTATTAAGTAAAAAATTTGCCGTTGCCTCTCCTTGTATAGATCCTTCACCTACTTTCTTGATAAGAACCGTCGGTTTAAATTTCAACATAGGGGTAAGGTCAAACAGATATCCTGAGCTAAGATAGTAATGAGAAACTCCTGCCACGTCATAGGCACTATTTTTTAGTGTCAACTGCCTGAAAGAAGGAGCAGATACTCCAATAAAGAAACGATCGGTAAAAAAAGTCAAACCGAATCCTACAGCACCACTCGTTGTAGTAATATTTTTGTTAAAAAGAGGATCATTCGATGCATTAAGCTTTAAATCTTCTTCTCTAAGAACATGTAATCCAATAGACGCTCCAACAGCTAGATAGGCATTTTCTGCCAAATTGATACTCTGTGACAATAGTAGATCAACTGCAGTCTGGGTGTTCACACCTGCTTGATCTTGAACAGCTAATAAGCCAATACTTGTTTTAGTTGCATTAATTGGTGTACTAAAACTCAATGTTGTTGTCTTTGGTGCTCCTGGTATTCCAACCCACTGCTGCCTATTCATCAAGGTAACATTACTATATTCACTTTCCATTGACATGTGCGCTGGATTAAGAACTACACCGTTAAACACATATTGTGAATAAAGTGGTTGCTGCTGTGCCTTAGCTGCCATATAAAAAAATAATGTAATGGACACGATAAATACGATGATACTTTTTCTCATAACAGGTGTTTTTAATTTATAAAAACCTTCTCTTTATTGATAAATAGTCAGTATTATCTTACTCATATTATCACTATTATTCATATAGAATATCCATCAAGCTGATTTTCTGACAAATAACGATTATAACATTCAACCACACATGACAAATGTAATATTATTCTTAATAACAATCAATCTAGATTATCGATCCTTTATGCTATCGTAAAAGATACCTATTATGATTAATAACATTTACGTAATAGCAAGATAATCAATAATTTGAATATATTATTGATCAACGCTTTTATTTTTATACAGATGATATATTATTACGGATGTTTTTTATCTGAAAAAATAATATTTTAATATTAAAATATCTAAATATTTTTTATTTTGTAGTAATTCATTATAGCCTCTACTAGGAGGTCATTAATGCTTCTATCTGTATCCGTAGCCAAATTTTTCATGTGTTTATGTACATGCTTTGGTAATTTAATATTAAATGGCTTTATATCGTCTTTTTGACTTATATCCAGATTTTTATGTGACTTACTCACACTATTTATTGGTGCAGATACAGCCCTAAACAACTGGTTAACCCCCATTAAATTATCAATACTTTCCTCTATATTTTTCAGCTTTTTTTTTGACATTGTATTAAATATTTATATACTAAAATATTTATATACTAAAATATATAAATATCAAACAATCTTTTTTTCAATTAGTTCGGTTACCAACGATTGATAATCCTTTGCCCCATTACTTGACACATCATATTGGAAAATATCCACTCCTGATGCTTGACTTTCAGCTAAAGCTACATTCACTCTAATTTTAGAGTTCAACAGTACACTACCAAAATATTTATGGATACTATTTTCTATTTCTTGTGTTAACTTTCTCTGATTATTATACTTAGTGAGAAATACTCCGGAAATATTCAAGTTTGGATTAAAATGTTCCTTCACACTATTTATTATACCAATTATGCTATTAACACCTCTAAAAGCTAGATATTCTGCTTCCATTGGAATTAGCACTTGGTCAGATGCAACAAGTACATTAATGGTTAATAACCCTAATGATGGGGGACAATCAATCAAAATGTAATCGTACTTCGACTTTAATCCTGAGAGTAGTTTTTTTAAGTATGTTTCTCTAGCCATACGTGCCGATAACTCCAATTCTATACCTGCTAAATCAAGAGAAGAAGGAGCCAGATCTAAATTACTCTTAATGTTCAGAATGGGTAATGGTAAATTGTTACTAAGACTATCATAAACAGATTGTACTGGATTGATCACACCACAACTCTGTGTTAAATTTGATTGTGGATCAAAATCGATTAGAAGTACTTTTTTACCAACCAATGTTAAAGCTGCACCAAAGTTGATCGTAGACGTTGTTTTTCCAGTCCCACCTTTGTGATTGATAAAACTAATCGTTTTCATATATATAGATATCTTAATACAATAGTACAATAATATTTTTATATTAAAAAACATCAATAGCACTGTCTATCATAGAAAATATTGGGTCTAAATATTGCGTTATAAACCGCCATCTAAAACATGACAAAATGTCGCAATAAGCAGGTGGCTTACTATAGGTCACAGATGGCATTCTAATATGTGGATCGAATACAAATCAGCAACAAATTGGGAAGTAACATTTTAGGCATCATATGGCCATAAATATTCCGTTTAAATGATCATTTAAAAAATTAAATAACTTAAATACAGTTACTTAGGTATAAATATTTAACGAAAAAAGAAACTACTTAATGATATAATCACCTACGTCGAAACAAATACATGAACAACATTCCCAAATAGTGTGTTTTCACGCCTGTATTAAAAAAATCGATTTTAAGCCCCTTTAATGCTCGAAAATGCATCAATGGTACAAAACCATGTATAACACAAAATAACAATACACGGGGCTTTAAATAGGCTTAAAACGCGAAAAATACGCGCAATATATCTCTTCTTTTTTTTTTCATCCCCTTTTTGTTTTTTTGTTTTCTTTCAAGTTCCATTTTTTCCTTTTTTGTTGACGAATCCCCCTAAATACTTCCTGAGGGGGGGGGGGACATCACAATATTGTGAATATT
>Ga0209597_1002041_pt1 | contig 12938 bp, 8 predicted proteins | sample M_140625_MF_Meta_FD_187316 | JGI IMG/M metagenome (GOLD analysis project Ga0209597, IMG submission 187316) | Freshwater microbial communities from Lake Montjoie, Canada to study carbon cycling - M_140625_MF_MetaG (SPAdes) (version 2) | ecosystem: Environmental > Aquatic > Freshwater > Lake...
GGTCCACAAACCCACCACGTGACCATCGCCTCTCTGAGCGAACTTGAACAGTCGATCCGCAACGTGCCGGATTTCCCTAAGCCGGGAATCCAATTTAAGGACATCACTCCGATGTTGGCTAGCGGGCGGTTGTTCGATTCGACGATCCACCATCTCTTGTCTGACATTCCCACCGGTTCGGTGGACAAGATCGTGGGTATTGATGCCCGTGGGTTCATTTTCGGAGCTGCCGCCGCGAATCGCCTCGGAGTTGGCTTCGTGCCGGTGCGGAAGAAGGGGAAACTGCCATGGCAGACCCATGAGCAGAGTTTCGACCTAGAATACGGTTCGAACACGGTGGCCGTGCACACCGACGCGGTGGCTCCGGGCGAGCGGATTCTTCTGGTGGATGACCTTCTGGCCACGGGTGGCACCGCGGGAGCGGCCCTCCAGTTGCTGAGCCGTTTGGGAGCCAAGATCGTCGGTGTCCGCTTTGTGATCGAACTGGGCTTTCTGGGGGGGCGCCAGCATCTGGGGGATGTGGATGTCCGCTCGTTGATCACCTACTGAGCCGGACCGACCGATCCAATTGAATTGTTCCGGCTAAGCCGGCCGATTCTTAGTGGGATGGGGAGTTTCCGATGCCGCCGAAGCGCCTTCCACCGGCGTGCCTGGAAGAGCGGACTGGCGACCCCAGCGGCTGGCTAAGGCGCCGCACACGATGAGTTGCAGCGGGTGGTAGAGGAGCACGGGCAGGAGGATGAGCCCCAGCCCTGGGTGCGCTCCAAAAATGATCTTCGCCATAGGAACTCCCGAGGCGAGGGTCTTTTGAGGGGCGCAGCATCGCGCCGCGATCAGGTCTGGACGCGTCAGTGACAACGCTCGGGCGAGCACTTCAGTCAACAGCACGGCTAGAGCAAAGAGCAGTAGGACTCCGCCCGCCGCCGGCAGCAATACGTTCAGGCCGTGTTGTGTCCAGAGGCGTTGTTTCACCGAGTTGCAGAACGCGGCGTACACAATAAAGAGCACGACGGCACTCGAAAGGATCCCCAGCCGCTTCTTTTGGCGATTGGCCCAGGCCTCGCAGACGGGGCGAAGGAGTTGTCCGAGGACCAACGGGATTAGCAAGAGGGTGACGATCTCCGCAATCACGGGCCCCAGCGGCTGTTGTTGATTGCTGGCCTTCATCAGCCACGCCACCCAGAGCGGCGTGACAAAGACCCCCAGCAGGCTCGAGAGGACCGCATTGAAGAGGGCTCCCACGGTGTTGCCTCCAGCCATGCCGGTCAGGATCACCGAGGTGGTGATGGTGGAAGGCAGCACCGCTAGATAGAGGAATCCGAGGCGGAGATCCGGAGCCAGCCAGCCACCGGCGAGGCGATCGAGGACAATGCCCATCACGGGAAACACTAGGAAGGTGAAGGATTGCACCAACAGGTGCAGTCGCCATTGGGACAATCCTTGGCGCAGTGCCGTGGAGGGGAGAGTGAGACCTTGGATGAGGAAAATCAGCGCCACCCCCGCTTTGGTGGTAATGGAGGTCTTGAGCGGACCGTCGGCGGAGCCGAGGTCTGGGATCACCCAGGCCAATGCCACTGCGAGGGGAAGACTGAGGGCGAACCAATTGCGAAGAAAAAAGGGCAGCATGATCCGGAGTGGTAGGCTTTGGGTGAACGCCTCCCCACTCCTCCGCCTCTGAGCGATCTTTAGCAAGCCTGAGCAGCACAAAAATCTGTCAGGCCGGGCTAGGGTGGACTGCTCCGTCAGGGCCAAGGAATCAGTCCAGAATCGGACCGTAATTGGGTTCTAATCAGGCCGTGGTCAGCGCAGCACGCGGATCGTTGCCGGCGCCGATCTTCTCCAGGAAGTAGTCGTACCCACCGGCGTAGGGCAGCACCCGCCCGTTGTTCACGTGCAATACCTTGGTCGCCAGGCGGCGGATGAAATGCACGTCGTGGGAAATAAACAGAAGGGTGCCCTCGTAGCGCTCCAGAGCCATCGTGAGGGATTCCACCGTCGTGATGTCGAGGTGCGTGGTAGGCTCGTCCATCAGCAGCAAGTTGGGCGGATCGACCAAGAACTTGATGAGATTCAAACGGCTCTTCTCGCCGCCGCTCAAGACGGTGGTTGGTTTGTAAATCTCCTCCTTACGGAACATGAACGAACCCAGGACGGCCCGGGCTTCGTCTTCGCGAAGTGCCGGTGCGCTGGCGAGCACCTCTTCGATGACGTTCTTGTTGGGGTCGAGGCTGTCGGCCCGATGCTGACTGAAGTAGCCGAGCTTGGCATTGTGGCCCAGATTTCGGACACCCTCCTGCGCTTCAACGACGCCAGCGATGATCTTGAGCAACGTAGATTTGCCGGATCCATTGGGGCCGACCAGCACTGTGCGCTCGCCGCGTTCGACGGTTAGATCCAGTCCGGAGTAGACCACATTTTTGCCGTAGGCCATGTAGATGGCTTCGAGGGAAATGGCCCGCTGTCCACCGCGTGGGGGCGTGGGGATCTGGATGCGGAAGGGCTTTCGGGGCGGCGTGGGTTTCTCGAGGAGCTCCATCCGCTCGATTTGCTTGAGCTTGGACATCGCCTGCGAGGCCTTCGAGGCCACGGAGCGGAATCGATCTGCGAACTCTTGGAGGGCCTGGATTTCTTTCTGCTGGTTCTTGAAGGCCGCGTTCTGTTGCTCGTAGCGATCCTCCCGCTGCTGGAGGTAAGCCGAATAATTGCCCGTATAACCGATGAGCTTGCGGTCGGCGATCTCATGCACCTGGGTGATGATTTCGTCCATGAACTGGCGGTCGTGGGAAATGAGCAGGACCGCTCCGGCATAATGAGACAGGTACTCCTGCAACCAGAGCAGTGAGAGCAAGTCGAGGTGGTTGGTCGGCTCGTCGAGGAGCAACAGGTCGGGCTCCATGACCAACAAACGCGCTAGGTGGGCCCGCATGACCCAGCCACCGCTCATTTCTTTGGCGAAGCGATCGAAGTCGGTTTCCTTGTAGCCCAAACCTTTGAGCATTTTCTTGGCCTTGGCTTCGACCTGGGGATCGTTGAGCGCATCGAACTTGGCGTGGGTCTCCATGTACTCCGGGCTGTCCACGGAGCCAGCGGCTTCCAGTTCCTTGAGGCGTTTTTCGAGGCGGGGCAGTTCGCCGGCCCTTCCGGTGGCGACCTCCAGAACGGTTTCCTCACCCACGGCTTCGCCCTCCTGAGGGAGGAAGCCGATCATGGTCCAAGGATCCCGCTCGACCGTCCCTTCATCGGGAGTCCGGCGTCCGAGAATGATGGAGAAGAGCGTGGATTTGCCCGCGCCGTTGGGACCCACCAACGCCACTCGATCCCCGTAGTTGACCTGGAGTGAGGCGTTTTCGAACAGGACCCGTCCGGCGACGGACATCTTCAATTGACCGATGGAAAGCATTGTCTCGAGTGAGTAGGGCGGCTGTTCAGAGAATCTCTGGAGGCATCGGAGGGAAGTGTATTCCCTGCCCCCGCCGCCGCCGTAAGCGTTATAAGGTTCGCGGCGGACCGCCCCCGGGTCAATCTCGGTGACGGATCGATGCCGCAATCCCGCGTTTCAGCTAAGTCGGTTGATCGGGCGTCTTGCCGATTGAACCGGGGGCGGACTACGGTATCGGACACGCCATGGGCGACTCTCACTGCCAATCTCAGGTTTTTGAATCCCCAACAGAGCACTGTTGCGGCGTGGCACTATGAGTTCGTGGTGGTCCAGATCGATTCAGGGCGTGATGCGCCGGATCTCCGGATCCGATGCATCCGAGGCACTCCCATCGTCTTCGGTAGCCCCCGCCGAATCCGATTCTGGGGTTTCGCCAGAATTACTCCGCAAGGTCCGGCAAATCGAAATTCGCACGCGCCGCCTGGTCGCCGAGACGCTGGCTGGGCAATACCACTCGGCCTTCAAGGGGCAGGGGATGGACTTCGACGAAGTTCGCGAATACCAACCGGGCGACGAAGTCCGGACCATTGATTGGAATGTCACCGCGCGGATGAACCATCCGTTCGTGAAGAAATTCCGCGAAGAGCGGGAACTCACGGTGATGCTGGTGGTAGACCTCAGCGGTTCGGGTCGCTTTGGCTCAGGCCAGCAGTCCAAGCGGGCTCTGATGGCCGAGTTGGCTGCGGTCATCGCTTTTTCTGCCATCCGCAATCAGGACAAAGTGGGCTTGCTGCTGTTCACGGAGACGGTCGAGAAATTCGTGCCACCGGCCAAAGGTCGACGCCACGTGCTTCGAGTCGTCCGCGACGTGCTCTTCTTCAAGCCACAGTTCACGGGCACCAACACCAATGGGGCCCTTGATTTTCTGAACAAGGTCTTGCCGCACCGCGCGGTGGTGGTCGTGGTCTCCGATTTTCTGGGTGAGACCAACCCAGGCCGTGCGGCGGTGCGGGCTCATCTCAGGCGCAATGTGCTGCACTCCGAGACCCTTGGGCGCCTCTCGCAGAACATTCTCAACCAGGTGGGTCGCCGGCACGATGTCATCGCGCTCCAAGTGGGAGATCCTCGCGAACAAGCCCTGCCCGACGTCGGGCGCCTGCTGCTTCAGGATGCCGAGACGGGTGAAGTGGTGGAGATCAACACCTCGGATGTCCGTCGGCGTGAGGCCTTTGAAACCCGGGCTAAGAAGTCCCAGAAGGAATTAGACCGACTCTTCCGCGGTGCGCGGGTCGATCACCTCAAGATTCTCACGCCCAAGGACGGAGCCCCAGAGGATGCCTACATGAGCGAACTGGTGGCGTTCTTCGAGGGACGGCAGAAACGGAGGCGTCGATGAGGTATTGGGGCAATTTCATTTCAGTGTTCCTGGCAACGGCCGTGTCGGTATCGGGGGCTATCACCAATCGGCTGTCCCAAGGGGGCACGGCCCGACAGGCTCCTTCGACCGGAGCGGCCGGGGCGTCAGAGGGGGCCATTCAAGACATCCGTGGTCCGGTGGAGATCCTCACGATGACCCCGTGGTTTCACCGTTTGCTGTTGATCTTGGGAGTGCTGGCCGTGTTGGGGGTGATCTGGTGGGCCTTGCGGCGTCGGACTCGCCAGCAGGCTGAGTTTCGTGAGTCCGCTGCGGCCCGCGCCCGTGCCCGCCTGTCTGAGTCCTGGGCCTATGTGGAGCAGCCCGAGCGTTTTTGCACACGCCTCTCCGAGGTGGTCCGGGTGTACCTTGAAGAGCGTTTCGGCCTGAAGGCCCCCGACCAGACCACTGAGGAGTTTTTGGCCAGTCTGCCCCAAAGCGCCGCGCTGGATGCGGGGCTCAAACCTCTGATCGAGGATTTCTTGACCCAATGCGATTGGGTGAAGTTCGCCCAGGGCGATCCGGGGCGCACCGAATGTGAACGGTTGCACCAGATGGCTTCGCGCCTGATCGATGAAACCGGGGTGGAATTGCCCTCACGCAAGCAGGCTACCGAACGGAAAGGGGGGGCATGAACTTCCGTTTCGAGTCCCCGTGGTGGTTCTTGGCTCTCCTGGCGTTGCCGCTTCTGGAGTGGTGCCGCCGGCGCACGGCCCGAGAGGCGGTGTTTGTCTATTCCAGCCTTACTCTGGTGAAGGGCATCCTCCAGATGAACCGCACTCTCGCCAGCCGTGTCCTCTTGGCGGCCCGGTGGATGGGGTTGGTACTGCTCATTGTGGGTATGGCCCGCCCCCAGTGGGCTGTGGGCAAGGCTCCCCGCAAGGCCAGCGGCATCGACATCGCCGTCGCGCTGGACCTGTCGGTGTCCATGCTCAGTGAAGACTTCGAATTGCAGGGGGAGCGAGTCGATCGAGTCACCGTGGCCAAGGACACCCTCAAGGCGTTCATCGAGAACCGCCCGAATGACCGGATCGGTTTGGCCGTGTTTTCTTCCCACGCCTACATCGCTGCACCGCCCACGCTCGATCACGACTTCTTGCGTCGGCACATCGATCGCATGGAGGTGCTCGGAGAGCAGGGGACGGCCATTGGCGCAGGCTTGAGTGCCGCGGTGAACCGTTTGCGTGACCTGAAGTCCAAGAGTCGTATCGTGATCTTGCTCACCGACGGGCAGAACAATGCCGGCAATGTCCCGCCGCTCACCGCCGCCGAGGCGGCCCAATCGCTCGGAGTGAAGGTGTACACGATCGGCGTGGGTATCCGGGGCACTGCACCGATGCCAGTGGGCCGTGACGCCTTCGGTCGCAAGGTGTACCGGCAGGTGGCCGTGGACATCGACGAAGACACGCTGACGCGGATTGCGGAGCGGACCGGAGGTAAATATTTTCGGGCGGACAGCACCAAGACGTTGCGCTCGATTTACGAGGAGATCGACCGACTGGAAAAAACGGAGGTCGAGACCCACCAGAACGTGCTCTACGCCGAGTGGATGGTGTGGTGCGTTGCTCCGGGGGCAGCCCTGCTGCTCTTGGAGTTAATTGTCGGCAACACGGTTTGGCGCCGACTCCCTTGATTGGACAGACCTAGCGAACATCGAATGGATTTTGCGGAACCCCAATGGATGCAGTTGGCAGCGGTGCTCACGCCGCTCGTAGGGCTTTTTCTTGCCTGGGCATGGCGTCGCCGGCAGTCGGCGTTGCGCCTATTTATTCGGTCCCGGTTGATGGATGAGCTGACCGTGGGTCTTTCCCGCCGCCGCCAGTTGCTGAAGGCCATTTTGTGGGCCTCGGGTTTGGTCAGCGTATTGTTCGCGCTTGGGCGTCCGCTGTGGGGTTACGGCGAGGCGATGGCGCAGGCCACCGGTCGGGACATCGTGGTTTGCGTGGACGTGTCGCGGTCAATGATGGCGACGGATGCGGCTCCGAGTCGTCTGGCCCGGGCCAAGCTCGCGTGCTACGACCTACTGTCTGTGGCGACGTCGGACCGCATCGGTTTGGTGGCCTTTGCTGGATCAGCCTTCCTCCAGTGCCCGCTGGCCCTAGACAGCGAAGCCTTCCGTCAGAACGTGGCAGCTCTCGATACCGACAGCATTCCAGAACAGGGCACGGCGCTGGCAGCGGCCCTCGACGAGGCGGTGCAGGCCTTCAGTACGGATTCTGGGACCCGCAAGGCGGTGATCCTGATCACCGACGGTGAAGACCATGAAGACTTGGCTGAGGCCGCGGCCCGGCGCTTGTCCACGGCTGGGATCCATCTCTTCACGGTGGGCGTGGGCACTCCGCGGGGTGAACTGCTCAAGACGAGCGACCCTTATGGGAATGCGCTCTTCATCAAGGATGAGGATGGGAATCCGGTCAAATCCCTGCTGAATGAACCGCTGCTGCAACGCTTGTCCGAGGCGGCTCACGGATTCTATCTGCCCCTTCAGTCGTCGCGGACCATGGCCACGCTGTACGAACGCGGCATCGCGCCCATGGAGGCCGTGCGCTTTTCGTCGACCACCGTGCGCTCGCGGATTGAACGATTCCAGTGGCCGCTGGGTCTAGGGATTGTGCTGCTATTGGTCGAGTTGTTGTTGCCGGGAGCTTCAAAGGCGGCGGGTCGTCTACCGCAGGGCTCGGTAATTCAGACGGGGGCCGTAGCGGCCGTGGCCTTCCTGTTGGTTGGCTTGCCAATGACGGTCCGGGCGGCGTCGGATGACGCGCTGGAGCGCTACCGAAAGGGCGATTTTGCCACTTCCCGGCAGGAGTACGAACGTCTTGCGCAGGAAAAGCCTGATGATTTCCGCCTTCGCTTCAATGCAGGCGCGGCTGCCTACCGCATGGACGATTTTGCTGGGGCAGCAGGGTTATTCGAGCAGGTACTTCGTTCGCCTGACCTCGAGTTGCAACAACAGGGCTGGTACAATTTGGGAAATGCCCGCTACCGCGCGGGTGAGGCTGAGCAAGATCCGGATAAGAAGCGCGAACAATGGCAGCAGGCGCTCTCGAGCTACACGGCCGCCCTCAAGCTCAACCCCGGGGACCCATCGGCACAGGCCAATTATAAGGCCGTCCAGCGCGCCATCGAGACCATGCCTCAGCCGCCGCCCCAGCAGGAAGGGGGCAAGAAGAACGATCCCAACAAGGACTCCAAGCAGGACAAGCAGGAAAAGCAGGAAAAGCAGGACAAACAAGATCAGAAGCAGGATTCCAAGGACGGATCCTCCTCGGATTCCCAAGATTCTCAGTCGGGACAAAAGGACGGGCAGAAGAAGGGCAAGGATTCCAAAAAGGACCCCAACTCCCCTCCGGGAGACCCTTCGAAACAACAGCCACCGTCGCAGGATAAGAATCAGGACCCAGGAGCCGGACAAGGGCAGAAGTCCGATCCGCAGGAGGGTGCTCAATCCCAGGGAAAACAGGGCGAGCAGGCTGGAAAGAAACCCGGAGAGAGGTCTCAGGGCAAGCCTTCGGCCGCCGGGGCCAAGCCGGGACAGGCTTCGGGGGATCGTCGTGGAGAAGGGGGCGAAGGGGCCGAAGCCGGGGAACCCGACAAGGATGCTCGACAGGGGGAATTGATGACGATTCGTGAGGCCGAGAAGGTCCTAGATGGTCAGAAAGGATCCGAGAAAGCCCTCATTTTTAAGCGGCGAGGATCTGGCGAGATGGGTGAAGGCAACGGCAAGTCGGCCAGGAGGAAGGCATGGTGAAATTGAGTTTTTGGTTCCGATGCCTTGGGGTGGGTCTGCTCATCGTCCTGCGAGTGGCGGCCGCCTCGGTGACGGCTTCATTTGATCGAGGCATCGTGGAGTCTGGAGAGACCGTCCGATTCAATGTCACGCTCGAGGGCGAACAACCCACTGAGGTGCCTCAGTTACCCAGTCTTCCGTTGGTTCAGTCGATTCAATATCTGGGGCCGCGTCAAATGACCCAGATCATTAATGGGGTTTCGTCGTTCCAGGTGATTTTCCAGTTTCAATTGCAAACTCGTGGGCAAGGCGAGTTGACCATGCCGTCGCTCGCGGTGACCACCCGAGGTGGAGCCTTTCGAACACCGGCAGTAAGTTGCCGGATTACCCCCAAGGAGGCCAAGGGTGAGCGAGTTTCGCTGAAGCTCGTGACTCCACGCGACGAATGCTACGTCGGCGAAACACTCACTTACGACTTGCAGCTCTATTCGTCGGTGAACCTCAACCAGATCGCCCCGCCGAAGATGAGTTTCGACGGATTTGTGACCGGTCAGGAGGTTCCGCCGTCCAACACGCAAACGGTCCGGGACGGTCAGGCCTACATCGTTCTGAGTTATCGACAGACGGCCACGCCCACCAAAGAGGGACTGCTGTCGCTAGGGCCTGCCACGCAGGAGTATGTACTAGAGGTCAACCGCGGACGCCGCCCGCGCAGTTTGATTGATGACTTTTTTGGCGGCGGTGCGGAACTGGAGAGAGGTTCAGCCGAAGCGCCGGCGCGACAAATCCGAGTCAAGCCACTGCCGGTTGAAGGGCGCCCGGCGGGGTTCTCCGGGGCGATTGGCCGATTCTCGGTGCGAGCTTCCGTTTCGCGGACCAACGTCGCCGCAGGGGAGGCCATCACGGTGAAGTGGTCGGTGTATGGGCGCGGCAGCTTCAATTCGGTTCAGTCCCCTCAATTGTCTTTGAGTGACGGACTCAAAACCTACCCGGGCACCAATGGCTTCACTGCGGAAGATCCGCTGGGGCTGGCCGGAACCAAGACCTTCGAGTCGATGGTTATTCTCGAGTCCTCGTCGATTAAGGCCCTGACCTTTGAACCGTATTCGTTCTTCGATCCCGACACGGGGCGCTATTCCACGGTGACGCCCCGGCCTATTGCGGTGACGGTCCGGCCTGAATCACGAACGAGTGCTTCGACTCCAACTCCGCCTGCGGTCTCCGCGGCTCCGACCTCCCGATTCCCAGATCGTCGCGAAGAATTGATGTCGCTGTCCTTGCGGGGCGGGCGACGAGTCCCCATCGAGCTTCCATGGGCCCGGCAGCCGCTCTGGTTGATCCTCGCCGTATTGCCGCTCCTTGGACTGGGGTCTCTAGAGGGGTGGCGTCGTTGGTGCGAGCTTCAGCAGCGTCGCCTTCAACCGACTCAGGCTTCTCGGATGCGGGAGGCGGTCCGATCCCAGCAGGCTGCCATGCGGGCCGCGGCCCAAGGTGGGCGTTCCGAGGAATTTTTTGCGGCATTGGATGCGCTGCTGCGGGTTCGGTGCGCGGTGATCTTGGGTCTGCCTTCCGGCGACGCGGTCACGGCACAAGTCATCGATGAGGCGTTGGTGCCGAAGGGCCTAGCGGTCGAGTCTGCCGAGGTCTTGCGAGGGCTCTTCGCCGCGGTCGATGCCGCCAAGTTCTCCCCGGCCGCCGAGCCGGCCGAGTTGTCCCAGTTGCGGGCACAGGCCGATGCCACCCTGGAAGTGCTTCAAGCTATGGAAGGCGGTATCCGATGACCCAAATCCAACCCTGGAACCGAGTATGGGATGTGTGTCTGCGGTGGATTTTGTCGGCCTTCCTAATGGGTTCGGTTTGGGCAGCCTCCGACTTTGACCAGGCCCGCAAGGCCTACGAGCAAGGTAACCAAGAGGAGGCCGTCGCCGGATTCGAACGGGCTCTTCAGGGCGCTCCTGGCGGCGTGGGAGTTCTCTACAACCTGGGCAATGCCCGGTTCCGACAGGGCGAAATGGGGAAGGCTCTGGCGGCTTGGCAGCAGGCAGAATGGATTACCCCGCGGGATCCGGCGCTGCGCCATAATTTGGATTTAATTCGACATCGCCTGGGACAGCCCGAGGTTGCGTTTTGGAGAAGTGGGTTGGGGTGGTTGACCCTCGACGAATGGGCGGTGGGTGCCGTCTTTTTGGTGTGGGCGTGGAGCGCGTGGCAAATCCTCGTCGGAATCCGTCCTGGATTGGCCGATTCGGGCTCCGGCGTCCGTCGAGTGCTGGGCGCCGCCGCCGCCCTTGTCGTGGTGGCTTGGGTCAGCGACTGGGTCTTGATTTATCGCGGTCCTAACGCAGCGGTCGCCGGCAAAGAACTCGCCGCACGGTTCGGTCCCTTGGACGAATCCGATATCGCAGTGAACTTTCCCGATGGCACCGAGGTTCGAATCGAACAGTCCCGCAACGAGTGGGTCCGAGTGGTGGATGCCGAGGGCCGGGGCGGATGGATGAAGGCGTTGCAGGTGGCCCGCTATCATCCGCGGATTCCGTAAAGCCTTCCTGGTTCTCGGTATATTCGATATTTTTTTTGCAGTTGTTGGGACCAGAGCTTGAACGCCTGCGACGCTTCATGTTGATTGAGCCATGCACTTCAACCGACCGCGTCCTTTCTCGTGGCGTTCTCTGGTGGCCGCATTGGCCCTCGCCTCCGTGCCCATCCAGCCCTGGGGTGATGCCCTGGCAGCCGCAGCCGCTCCGGGCAAGCCAGCCGTGCCCCCGGTCATCGCCCCCGACGCTATTCAAGTTCTGCCCGGATTCCGGTCTGAATTAATTTACGCTGTGCCCAAGTCCCAGCAGGGATCTTGGGTGAGCATGACGGTGGATCCCAAGGGCCGCCTGGTTGCCTGCGACCAAGGGGGAGGCCTGTACCGTCTGACGTTGGCGGCTCCGGGTTCTTCCGCTCCGGCGACCATCGAGAAGCTCAAGAACGCCGTCGGTGGTGCGCACGGTTTGCTGCACGCCTTCGGTAGCTTGTACGTGATGGTCAACGAGCAGGGGGGGCGCCAGGGGCTCTGGCGCTTGCGCGACACCGACGGCGATGACCAGTACGACGAGGAGAAGATGCTCCGTCGGATCGACGGCGGTGGTGAGCACGGACCGCACGGCATCGTCCTGTCGCCCGATGGCAAATCCCTCTACGTCGCCTGTGGCAACCACACGAAGCTGCCCGAGCACATGGAGTTGTCCCGTGCGGCGCGCGCCTGGGATGAAGATCAGGTTGTCACCCGCCTTTGGGACGCCAATGGCCATGCCCGCGGCATTCTCGCGCCGGGCGGCTACATCTGCAAAACCGATCCGGATGGCAAATCCTTCGAGTTGATTAGCTACGGATACCGCAACGAGTACGACATCGCTTTCAACGCCGTGGGCGACTTGTTCACCTACGACTCCGACATGGAGTGGGATGCCGGTAGCCCCTGGTACCGCCCTACACGCGTCTCGATGGTCACCAGCGGCAGCGACATGGGTTGGCGTTCCGGTGCCGGCAAGTGGCCCACCTACTATCCCGACAGCCTCCCGGCGCTCGTCGACATCGGTCCTGGCTCGCCCACCGGTGTGACCTCCGGTCAGGGAGCCAAGTTCCCGGCGCGCTACCAGAACGCCATTTTCGCCAACGACTGGACCTACGGCACCATGTACGCCATCCACCTCACTCCGGAGGGCGCGGGCTACAAGGCTGTGAAGGAGGAATTCGTTAGTGGCCGTCCGTTGCCGCTGACCGATGTGGTGATCCATCCCAAGGATGGCGCGATGTACTTCGCCATCGGCGGTCGTGGCACCGAGTCGGCCGTCTATCGGGTGACTTATGTCGGCAAGGACAGCACCGCTCCGGCCCCGGCTCCGAAACTGAGTGCCGCGGCTAAGCTGCGTCGCGAACTCGAACAGCTCCATCTGGAAGGCACGGGCTCCGAGGCTGTGGCCAAGGCGTGGAAGGCCCTTGGACATGAGGACCGCTTCGTCCGGTTCGCCGCCCGCGTGGCGATCGAGCGTCGTCCGGTGACTGAATGGGCCGACCGAGTCTTCTCCGAGACTCGTACTTGGGCTTCGATCGAGGGTGCTGTGGCTCTGGCCCGCATAGGCACGCCTGAGCACCGCGACCGGTTGCTCGCTTTCCTCAACAAGCTCGATCTGAGCAAGCTGGATGAAGCGACCAAGCTGGCCGTAGTTCGCGCCTATCAACTCGCGCTCATCCGACAGGGCAATCCGCAGGGTGAAACCTATCAGGCAACCCACAAGCGTCTGGATGCCCTGTATCCGTCCGCCAGTCGCTCTCTGAACCGCGAACTCGTTGGAGCCTTGGTCCGCCTCGGCTCACCGACGGTCGTGGCTAAGAGCGTGCCGCTAATGCTCACCGCCAACGACTCCGAC
>Ga0209597_1002048_pt1 | contig 12927 bp, 9 predicted proteins | sample M_140625_MF_Meta_FD_187316 | JGI IMG/M metagenome (GOLD analysis project Ga0209597, IMG submission 187316) | Freshwater microbial communities from Lake Montjoie, Canada to study carbon cycling - M_140625_MF_MetaG (SPAdes) (version 2) | ecosystem: Environmental > Aquatic > Freshwater > Lake...
GTCTTATGAGATTTATTGATACACATGCCCACCTTTATTCTAGCCCTATTAAAGAAAACATAGAGGGCATCATGAAAAATGCAATGGATAATGGTATTGATACTATTATAATGCCTGCTATTGATAGCAGTACTTTAGAGGCAATGTTGGAAGTGGAGGTAAGTTATCCTAAAAATTGTATGGCCATGATGGGCTTGCATCCATGCTCGGTGAAAGAAAATGTGAAAGAAGAATTAGCCATTATAGAATCGCAACTACAAAAAAGAAAATTTATAGCCATTGGAGAAATTGGCCTTGATTATTATTGGGATAAAACATTTACCACTCAGCAGATGGAGGCTTTTGAAATTCAAATGCAGTGGGCCTTGGATTATAAATTACCTATAGCCATTCATACACGTAATGCCATGGGAGAAACCATTGAAGCCGTAAAGCCTTTTGCTAAAAAAGGATTGCGTGGTATTTTTCATTGTTTTAGTGGAAGCAAGGAGTCGGCTGAACAAATAATTTCCATGGGATTTCATTTAGGATTAGGCGGTGTACTTACTTATAAAAATGCAGGTGTAGCAGAAGCAATAAAAGACATTCCTATGGAGTGGTTGGTATTAGAAACCGATGCACCTTATTTATCTCCTGTGCCTTATCGTGGAAAAACGAATGAACCATCTTATATGATACAAGTAGCCATGAAATTAGCAGAGATTAAAAATTTGCCTTTGCATGAAGTAGCAGAGATGACTACAAATAATGCAATGGGGGTGTTTGGGATAAAGTAAACAAGTTTCATCTCTTGTCACCTACTACAAAAAACGTCCCGAAAATTCGGGACGTTTTAATTTATTTTTATTTTGCAGAGAGGAAGGGATTCGAACCCCCGATACGTTGCCGTATACACGCTTTCCAAGCGTGCTCCTTAAACCACTCGGACACCTCTCTATTAGGGCAGTGAAGTTAAAATAAATACTTGAGTTTGTGTAAGATTAATGCTCTTTTCTATTATGACCCATGCGCTCATTATATTCTAGCGCTTCATTTTTCCAATTCTTATTATAAGAGACAAACCAGCCTAACCAAATAGACCTTGATAAGCGCATTAGTAAGGGCTGCATAAATAGGAGTGTTATAATAGCTGTACCCATCCAATAAAAAATTCTATTATCATCTAAATCAAATGTCATTCCAATGAGTACCTTCCATGCAACAAAAGTAGAAACAAAATAAGCAACCGTTAATGCATAACTCACATAGCCTGTACCGTAATAAAAACCCACTTCAATTTCAGTGGGTTGTCCGCAAACTGGACATTTTTCGTTCATCGTTGTAATGGAAGTTAAATTATAAGGATTACTAGAAACAAATAGTTTTCCTTCTCTGCATCTTGGACAGCGATTATTAATCGTGCTCCATAAATAGTTAGTTGCCATGCCGCAAAGGTATCGAATATAAAATTAGTTTTAGAATAAAACTGAAACCAATCGGGCTTTTAAATTCATGTAAGCGTAATGCTTAATCTATACCGATCATTTTTTCCATTTGAATACCTCTAGAGCCCTTGATTAAAAAGAAATGGTTGGTGAAGTTTTCTTGGTCAAGCCAGTTTTTGGCTAAGGCACTATTTTCAAAATAAGTAAATGCATGTTGACAGTTTTCAAATTCCTTACCCACTAAAATAACTTTTTCAAAATGAGCAGCTTTAATTTGTTCAATCAAGGCCTGATGTTCGGCCTGGCTTTCTTTGCCTAATTCTCTCATACCCCCTATGCAAAGTATTTTTTTTGCAGCATCTATTTTTACAAAATTTTCAATGGCTAATTGCATACTACTAGGATTCGCGTTATAAGCGTCAAGTATGACTTTATTATTTTTCCATTCAATTAGTTGAGAGCGGCTATTGGTAGGCGTGTAGTTTTCAATGGCTGTAATTATTTTTTCTACAGGCACTTCAAATGCTAAGCCAATGCTAATAGCAGCAAGTACATTCGGTAAATTATAAGCGCCTACTAATTGAGTCTTGATGACTTTATTTAATAAAGCGGCATTGCTTGAAGCTGTAATTTCTAATGCTAAAAAATCATTAGTGCTTTGTCCAGTAACTACCTCTAATACTTTTGCTTGCAGTTGGCCGCTATTAGTACCATAGCTTATGACTGTTCCAATACCTTGGCTCATTTTTACTAAATAATCTAAATCGCTATTTATAAAAGAGGTGCCATTATGCATTTTTAAATAATCATATAATTCTCCTTTGCCTTTTCTCACACCTTCTTCTCCACCAAAACCTTCTAAATGCGCTTTGCCGCAATTATTAATTAAGCCATGTGTGGGCATCGTATAACTACAATAAGATTCAATTTCTTTTAAATGATTAGCACCCATTTCAATAATAGCAAATTGCGCGTCTTGTTGTATGCTAAGTAGGGTAAGGGGAACACCAATATGATTGTTCAAATTTCCTTTAGTAGTATATATTGTATAATGACTACTTAATACGGCAGCCACCAATTCTTTAGTAGTTGTTTTACCATTGCTACCCGTAATAGCTATAAATGGAATATTAAATTGTTCGCGGTGAAATTTCGAAAGGGCTTGCAAAGAATTTAAAACATCTGCAACATATATAATACGCTCTTGTAAATCTGCCCTTCCATCAACCGCTTCATCCACTATAGCATAAGCAGCTCCTTGTTCTAATGCTTGAAGTGCAAATTCATTTCCATTAAAATTGGGTCCTTTGAGTGCAAAGTATAAATCGCCTTTTTTTAATTGACGTGTATCGGTTTGTACTTGAGGGGATGACTTATATATTTCATATAAATCGGCAGTTGAAAGTGGTGCACTAGGTGAACTAAACTGCTTCATAATTTTAGCAGATTTAACTATTAGCTTCAGTTAATAAACAAGTAGCCATGGCCACTAAGCCTTCTTCTCTACCGGTGAAACCCATTGTTTCAGTAGTGGTAGCTTTAATAGAAATATCTTTATCTCCAATATGTAATATGCTAGCAATACACTCTTGCATGGCAATTACATAGGGTTTAATTTTTGGCGCTTCTAAACATAAAGTGGCATCTATATTTACTATTTGATAACCCTTAGCTGTAATTAAGTCGTAAGTTTTTTGAAGTAAAATTTTACTATCAATATTTTTATATGTAGCATCGGTGTCTGGGAAGTGTGTGCCAATATCGCCTAAACTTAAAGCACCTAATAAGGCATCACAAATAGCATGTAATAAAACATCTGCATCGCTATGTCCTAATGCGCCTTTTGTATGTGGAATTTTAATACCGCCAATGAATAGGTCACGGCCTTCTACTAATTGATGAAAATCGATGCCAGATCCAATGCGTAGTTTCATCTATTTAATTATTTAAAATATTCTTTTCCACCAAGGTTTGTTGTCAATCTCAGCGCCAGGGCTGTCTACACCAAAAGCAGAAATAGCACATCTGAAACCAATGGTGCTATTTGATTTATCTTGATCTAAAAATCTTCTAGTGCCAGGGTTTAACCAATAAGGACGGTCTTTCCAGCTACCTCCTTTAAATACTCTTGATTTATTAGAGATTAAAGTATTGCCTCCAGTTTCATAGCTTGAAATATTACCATCATCTCCATCTAAAGCATTATTACCTCTGTAAGGATTAATATCATCCATGTCTACATTATTCATAGGTCGGTAAATATCCGCTACCCACTCATTGACATTACCACTAATATTATAAAGGCCCATGCTGTTTTGTAAAAAGGTATTCACTTTGCCAGGAAAGCCAGCGCCATCATTTGCATAACCGACCATGCCCATATAATCACCACTTCCGTTTTTAAAATTCGCTGTAAACATTCCTTCTTTGCCAGTCTTCTTTGAAGTTCTAAGGCCATCATTTCCATTATTTACCCAAGGGAAGGCGCCGTCGGTGGTAACCAAGCTAGCATTGGGGCGGCTTGAATTAGGACCGTTCGAGGGTTTGTTATTATTTGAATTATTGGCTTGAGAAGCTTGCTTGGCTGCATATTCCCACTCTGCTTCTGTGGGTAATCTGAAGTCTGGGATCATAATAAAGTCATCTAAATTTCTGCCTCTATTGACATTCGTTGAACTTTGTCTTGTCGTTGTGCTAGAAGCCTTGCTTGAATCATTTGTATTCATATCAATACCCATTTTTCCTACATAAGGATTTTTAGGATCGATTAATTTGAATTTGATTAAAGTATTTTCATTGGCTCTATCTGTTCTCCATCTGCAATAATTATTAGCTTGTTCCCAAGTCACACCTACTACAGGATAATCGTTAAATGCGTTAGATCTAAAATAACCTTCCACCATGGGGTCGTTATAAGAAAGTTCTGTTTTCCAAACGCTTGTATCGGGAAGTGCAGCTCTTACAATTGAATCTCTTCCAATAGGAATAAAAATTTTCTCTAGCCAATGAATATAGGCTCTATATTTTTTGTTACTTACTTCATATTTGTCAATTCTAAAAGAACTCACTGTTACTCTTCTTAGGTTGTTGTTCCATTCGCCCATAATGCTCTCCTGGTTCATGCCCATTGCAAAAGTGCCCCCGCGCATAAGTACTGTTTCGGCATAAGGGTCATCTTTGGGTGCCAATACAACTGCATTCGAAATGGCTTTATTTTCATTGCTAGATAGTATGCTAGGTCCAATTAAAAGGACGGCAAAAAACAATAAAATACTATTAATAAAATTCATCGCTATAAATTATTCAATAATGGGGTTAAATGATAGTGCGAATATACTTTGTTTTTTAATCAATTATTCAGATAGAACTATATTGTTCTGTTACTAAAACCCTAATTTTAGTATATGAGAAGGGGTGTTTTTATCGTTTTTTTGGTTTTTATGTTTTCTCCTTACTTTTTAGGGGCTCAAAATGCTGCATTTAATACTGGCAAATGGGCTAAAATAGCTATTGCTAAACAAGGTATTTATCAAATTACAGGTGCTCAGTTAAAGACTTTAGGGTTTCCTTTGCCCATTACTTCCACACAACTACAATTATTTAATTATAATCTTGCTCAGCTCACTGAAAAAGTGACGGCTTCTGTCTCAACAGCTTTAACAGAAAATGCCATTCAGGTTTTTGATGGAGGCGATAATCAAATTGATGAAAAAGATTATGTTTTATTTTATGCCGAGGGAGCAGTTGAGTGGAAACAAGATGTATCCAAATTTTCGCCCACTCATTATAAAAATACAAGCAACGATTCTGTTTTTTATTTTATAAGCATTGGCTCAAATGGGAAAAGAATAAGTACAATTGATAAAATAAATACATCGGCAACAGTAGTAGATCAATATGACGAAAGATGGCTTATTGAACTAGACAGTGTTTCTATATTAAACAGTGGAAAATTATTGTTAGGACCTGCTATGGGACAGGGTTTGGGCAAGCAACCAAAATTATCTTATCCTATTAATATAAATGGTTTAGCGCTCTCTAGTCCCATGAAAATAGTGAGTAGATATGCGGCTACTACTTATCAAAATCCTGCTAATTTTAATTTTAGCATTAATGATAATGCCATTAAAACAACAGCGGTGGCGCCTATAAGTGGATTGTTATATGACGAGTCTGCTAATATTGCTGTAGATAGTTTTACTTATTCTATAAATTCAACAACAAATTTAGCTAGCCCTGCTTCTGTAAGTATTAGTTTTCAATCAGATAATGCAGCAGCTGCTGGTTGGATAGATTACATAGAATTATCTGCTAAAAGAAAATTGGGTTTTTGGGGTACTGGTAGTTTTGGATTTAGAGATGTATCATCTACTATAAAAGGAAATTTTCTGCAGTATCAAATTCAAAATGGAGATGCTAGCACGGAGGTATGGGAGGTGACAAATCCAGCATCCCCTAGAAAAATTTCTACAGAATTTTCCACTAATGGCTTAGTTAGTTTTCTGCACCAAGCCGATACCTTGCATGAATTTTTTGCAGTCAAGCAACAAGGCTATGAAGTTCCCAGCTTACTAGGACCCATGACCAACCAAAACTTGGTGGGTATGAATGTGCCAGACTATTTAATGGTATCAGCACCTAATTATTTAAATGCTGCTAAAAAATTACAAAATTATCATACCACTGTCAATGGTTTAAAAACAGCGCTTGTAAATGTGAATGAAATATTCAATGAGTTTTCGGGAGGCCAACCCAGCCCCGTTGCCATTCGAAATTTTATAAAATATTTATTGAATAAGGCCGCCACCAATAAACTGGCAGCCCCTCGTTATTTATTATTATTTGGCATTGCTAATTTTAATAGTAGAAACTACAATAGCGCTTCGCAAATTCCAGTTTTTGAATCTGCCGCATCAACGGGTGTGCTTACCAGTTATCCTTCTGATGATTTTTATAGTATTCAAGCCGACAATGATGATATTAATAATTTTACGCAAATAAAAAAATTAGCCATAGCTATAGGAAGACTGCCTGTAAGAAATACTGCGGAGGCCGATACCGTTGTTGAAAAAATAATTAATTATCAAAAAAATTTAAATGGAGGGGCTTGGAAAAATAAAATTACTTGGGTGGCGGACGATGGTGATTATAATTTACATTTAGAAGATGCCGAAGCTATTTCAACTCATTTGCAACAAAAAAATGCAAGCTGGAGTCAAAAGAAAATTTATTTAGACCTTTATGCAGCTACTAAAAATATTGCAGGCAATACTTATCCATTAGTAAACAGTGAAATTGTACAAACTGTCAATGAGGGTAGTTTAATTTTAAATTATACAGGGCATGGCAACTTTGCAAGATTAGCAGAAGAAGCGGTCATCAGTCAAACAGATGTATTGCAATGGAATAATGCTACTAAATTACCCTTAATGATTACGGCTTCTTGTGATTTTGCGCCCTATGATCAGCCTCAATTAAGTCCTTTTGGATTTGACGCACTAATGAAAAATAGTAAGGGAGTGATTGGGCTAGTAGCGGCTAGCAGACTCGTTTTCGCTTATAGTAATAAACAAATCAATGATCATTTTATACAACAATTATTGGTGCCCGATTCATTAGGTAATTTTTTAACAATTGGAGAGGCATTGCAAAAAGCAAAAATGCAAGCTTGGTCGGCAGAGGAAGATCGAATGAATGCTTTTAAGTTTAGTTTATTAGGAGATCCTGCTATGCGTTTGTCGATGCCTAAATATGAAATAGGTATTATAAGTTTGAATCAAAAAACTTTTACAGGAAAAGATACCTTACTAGCAGGCAATAAATATTCGCTAAAGGGTGCTGTCAATAATAAGGGGGTCTTGCAAAACAATTTTAATGGGCTACTTGATTTTGTTTTATATGATGCAATCACCAATAAAAAAACTTTGGCGAATGCAGGTACAAGTAGAGTGACCACGGTAGCGATGCAAGAAAATATTTTATTTAAAGGAAAGGTAACGGTGACGAAGGGTAATTTTACAGTAGATTTTTTATTACCTAAAGAAGTAAGCTTGCAAAAGAATTTAAAAATACAAATGACTGCTTATAATGAACTATCGGATGCAATGGGTGTGTATGATAATATAATTGCTAAGGAGGCTGGTGGCGTTTTAATGAATGATAATCAAGGCCCTGATGTAAAAATATTTTTAAACGATAGTAATTTTATAAATGGTGGATGGGCCGCTGCAAGGTCCAATTTAATTTTAAATCTGACTGATAGTGCAGGCATTCAAACTTCTGGTAATGCTTTAGGGCATGATATGGTTTTAGTCATTGATAATGATTATAAAAATACCATTGTACTTAATAACTATTTTCTGTCCGATTTAGATACTTATCAAAAAGGTAAACTTAATTATGCTTTACCTCTTTTAACAGAAGGCGCGCATTCCATCATGATTAAAGTATGGGACTTATTAGGTAATTCCACCACCAAGTCTTTACATTTTGTGGTTCCTGCCACTGAAATTTTAAGTTTTAAAAATTTATACAATTACCCTAATCCATTTCAAAGCTTTACTCAATTTAGTTTTGAGCATAATAAAGTGGGCACTAGCCTAGAGATAAATCTAAGCATATACGATGGTAGGGGGAATTTACTATTTACCAAACCATTGAATGGAACCTATAAAGCCAATAGGGTGCTGGCTAGCTGGGATGGCGCTGGTATGGGGTCTGCTCAAATTCAAGCTGGTGTTTATTATTATAGATTAAGTATTAATGATGGCACGGGAACTAAAATTTTAACTAGTAAACTTGTAAAATTTTAAAGGTTCACTCGGTGAATTTTGTATCTTTACATTATAATAGTAGCAATTCTGAAATCTTATGACCAGTACTCGATATAGAAGCGTTTTTTTATTTTTAGTAATGGTTTTTATGAGTCAATTGGTCATGGCGCAAGTTAATCCCATTAGAATTCAAAGTACAGCCGTTCCTTTTATGTTAATTTCTCCCGATGCGCGCTCTGGTGGTATGGGTAATTTATCTTTAGCGATGTCACCTGAAGCCAATGATCTTTTTGGCAATACGGCTAAGTTGCCTTACTTAAATGAAGACAGGAGTTTTTTAATAAACTATACGCCTTGGTTAAAAGATTTAGGATTAAACGACGTGTATTTAGCCAGTGCAGGATTTTATAAAAAATTAGATTATAAAAGTAGTATCAATAGTTCTCTTCGTTTTTTTAGTTTAGGTAATATCGATTTTTCAGATGAAGCAGGCAATATAAACTTACCCTCTCAAAGACCTTCTGAATTTAGTTACGATTTTGGCTATAGTACTTTATTGAATGATAAAATAAGTATGGGCGTAACGCTTCGTTATATTCATTCAAGATTAGTTTCAGGCTCTTATGGCGGGTCGGCCATTAATTATAGAGCAGGTAATACCTTATCGGGAGATATCAGTATGTTTTATAAACAAAATGAAGATATGCATGGCTTTCATGCAGGCTTATTACTATCTAATTTAGGGGGTAAAATCAGTTACTCTAATGAAACAAAGAATAAATATTTTATTCCAGCCAATTTAGGTTTGGGGATAGGGTATTTAAGTGTATTAGATGCAGAAAATTCTATTGAAGTGGGCGTAGATGTAAATAGAATTATGGTCCCTGCGAATCCGGACAATTCGAATACAGAATCGGTGAATCAGTATTTTTCACAATCGGTGGTATCAAGTTGGTTCAATTCCTTTAATAATAAATATGGAATGCCCATTGGAGAATCTTTAAAAGCCTCTATGGGTATAGAATATAATTATACCAATCGTTTTTTTATAAGAGGGGGTTACTTTATTGATAATAATAAGAACCTAGGCAGTATGCAATATTTCACCCTAGGAACCAGCTTTCAATATCAACAGTCTAAATTTAACATTTCTTATTTAGTGCCTTCTGGTGGTGGGATTACCAAAAATCCTTTATCTAATACACTCAGGTTTGGTACCATTTTCTACTTCTAATTGCCTATTTTTGTTGATATGTCAACAGCGGTTCAAATAGTCAATAAAAGCCATCATCCTTTACCGGAATATGCCACTACTGGTTCATCTGGAATGGACATTAGAGCCTTTTTGACTAGCCCCATTACAATGGCGCCCATGGAAAGAGTTTTAATTCCTACGGGATTGTTTTTAGCCCTACCTGAAAATTGGGAAGCACAAATTCGACCTAGAAGTGGACTAGCCATTAAGCAAGGGCTTACTTGTTTGAATACACCTGGCACCATTGATGCCGATTATAGAGGTGAATTAAAAGTAATACTCATTAATTTATCCAATGAAGCACAGTTAATTTCGGATGGAGATAGAATTGCGCAAATGGTTTTTCAAAAAGTGGAGAAAGTCATTTTAGAAAAAGTAGAAACCTTAGAAGCTACTGAAAGAGGAGCTGGGGGCTTTGGCCATACGGGCAAAAAATAATAAGTCAATGAAAAAAGGTCTATACATACTTGGTTTTGTTTTATTTTTAGCTTCTTGCTCTACTTATAAAAAAGTGCAAGTGATAAAAGATGCCCTTTCAAAAGCCGATTCTACCAATGCCGCACTGCTTTCCAAAAAACCCAAAGTAGATTCCGCTGCTATTATCAAAGGCATATTGAATAAAATTGATCAAGCTAAAATTGATTTTACCACCATGAATGCCAAGTTTAAAGTAGACTATGAAACTTTAAAAAATGCAGATAATTATATTGTGAATGTAAGTATTCAAAAAGATAAAGCCATTTACTTAACGGTAAGAGGTGCCATGGGTGTGATTGGATTAAAGGCACTTATAAGTAAGGATAGCGTGGTTTTAATTTACCCTTTAAGTAAGAAAGTGGAGCGTAAGCCATTAAGCTACTTACAAGAAGTTTTAAAAATACCTTTTACTTACGCTACTGTGGAAGATTTAGTGATAGGCAATCCTATTTTTATGAATAACACTAATATTGTTTCTTATAAAAACAACAATGGAAAATTACAGGTGGGTTTGATAGGCAGTTTGTTTAAAAATCTAATTATTTTAAATGAGGACAATACTAAAATTTTACATTTGAAATTAGACGATGTAGATGTTAACCAACACCGCACCTGCGATATCTCTTATAGCGACCATACAAGCTTTGGTAAGTTTCAATTCCCTCAATACCGCGATATTTCAATTGCGGCTAACAATAAGCTAGAGATACATATGGAAGTGAAAGAATTTAGTTTTGATGAACCATTAAAATATACTTTTGCAATACCAAAACCAGGTAAACGCAAATAATTTATCGATCTAATAAAGGACAACATGATTAAAAGGGCTTTATTTATTTTATTTTCAATAGTAGTGCTTTCTATGCATGCTTCGGCACAAGCCAGTGACTCTAGAGAAGACTTGCAAAAACAAGAACAAACATTAAGAAAAGAATTAGAGGAGCTAAATCAGTTATTGGAAAAGACTAAAAAGAATAAAAAAAATTCATTAGGGCAATTAGAGGCCATTAGAAGTAAAATTTCGAAAAGAAAATCGCTCATTAATGGCATTGCGAAGCAAGTAAAAATTTTAGACGACGCTATTTATAATAATCAATTAGATGTTCAAAAATTAAATAAGGATTTAGATACTTTAAAATCTAGGTATCAAAAAAGTATTGTATTTGCCTATAAAAGCAGAAGTGGTTATGAGTATTTAAATTTTTTATTTTCTGCAAATAGTTTTAACGATGCTGTAAAAAGAATTACTTATTTAAAAAGCTATAGACAAAACAGAGAGGCGCAAGCAAATGCCATTGATCTATCGCAAACCGATTTGAACGCTAAAATAAATATATTGGGTGCCAACAAAAAAGACAGGCTGAAGACATTGGTCGTGCAGAACGAACAATTAAAGGTGTTGGTGGTAGACCAAAAAGAGCAAGATAAGATTGTCAAGCAATTAAAAAGTAAGGAGCAAGAGATTACAGCACAAGTGCGACAAAAAGAAGCTCAAAGAAAAAAAATGCAGTCTGCTTTATTAACTATTATTAGAAGAGAAACATTAGAGGCCGAGCGTAAAGAAAAAGAAAGAATAGCTAAATTAAAGTCGTCCAATGATGCAGGAAAAACTACTGCAAAAAATAATGGGGAGGCAATAGCATCAACCAAAACAAGTTCAAAAAATTCTAAAGTAGGTAATGTAGAAGGTGGTTTGACAAGCACCACTGATAACCGACCTTACTCTGCCTTAGAAACGACTGAAGAGGGAAGAGAAGCTTCTATCTTATTTGAAAATAATAGAGGGAACCTGCCTTGGCCCGTAGATAGGGGCAATGTGTATATACATTTTGGAGTGGAAAATATTCCGGGTACCAAGTTGAATCGTAAAAGTGATGGCATTGAATTAGCCCTGCCTAAAGGAAGTTCTGTGAAAAGTGTAGCCAACGGGGTAGTGAAATATACAGGTGATATCAATGGTGATTTAACAGTCTTCATTCAACATGGGAAATACTTTTCTACCTATACCCATTTAAGTAGCATCAATGTAAGTAAAGACCAAGAAGTAAGAGCCGGCACTTTGCTGGGTAAGTCAGGTATTAATTTAGACGGAGAAGGAGCACTTCTATTTATGATCAACAATGAAAAAGGAGCTTTCTTTGATCCGGAGAGCTGGTTAAAGAATAGAAGATAAATTCAAGTTACTTTTTCTGCATTTCTTTTTTTATATTACAATCCATTAACCGATTGTTATGTCAAAATATATCTTATCCTTTGATCAGGGCACTACTAGTAGTCGTGCTATTTTATTTGATCACCAAGGACAAATTCACGCTACTTCTCAAAAAGAATTTCAACAAATTTTTCCAAAGCCAGGATGGGTGGAACACGACCCTTTAGAAATTTGGAGCACACAAATGGGGGTCGCTACTGAAGTCATTAGCATGAAAGGATTATCGGTGAATGATGTGGCTGCCATTGGCATCACCAATCAAAGAGAAACAACGGTGGTTTGGAATAAAACCACAGGTCAACCTATTTATAATGCCATTGTTTGGCAGGACAGACGCACGGCCGATTTTTGCGATAATTTAAAAAAACAAGGCCATGCCAAAATGGTCCAAGAAAAAACAGGCTTGGTCATTGATTCTTATTTTTCAGGCACAAAAATTAATTGGATTTTAGATAATGTAGCAGGCGCCCGTGATTTAGCCAATAAAGGAGAACTTATTTTTGGTACCATTGATACTTGGTTGGTTTGGAAACTAACCAATGGCAAAGTGCATGTAACCGATGTGACCAATGCATCTCGCACCATGCTATTTAATATTCATACACTGCAGTGGGATACTGAATTATTAAAATTATTAAATGTTCCTATATCTATGTTGCCTGAAGTAAAGAGCAGCAGTGAAGTATATGGACATACCACTCAGTTATTTGCACACCATGAAATACCTATTGCAGGTATTGCAGGTGATCAACAATCGGCATTGTTTGGACAAATGTGCACCGAACC
>Ga0209597_1002050_pt1 | contig 12920 bp, 11 predicted proteins | sample M_140625_MF_Meta_FD_187316 | JGI IMG/M metagenome (GOLD analysis project Ga0209597, IMG submission 187316) | Freshwater microbial communities from Lake Montjoie, Canada to study carbon cycling - M_140625_MF_MetaG (SPAdes) (version 2) | ecosystem: Environmental > Aquatic > Freshwater > Lake...
TAGCCAGTTAACAGGACCTTTAATAATACCGTCCAGTGTTGAGAGTGTTGGTAATAGTGCATTTATTAGTTCCGGAATAACAAGCTTAGATTTAACTGAAGCTACGGGTTTGAAAAGTATTGGTGATGGTGCATTTTATGGTTGTAACCAGTTAACAGGAACTTTAACAATACCACCCAGTGTTACGGGTGTTGGTGTGGGTGCATTTAATGATACCAGGATAACAAACTTAGTTTTAACTGGAGCTACAGGGTTGACAAGTATTGGTGCAAATGCATTTGCTCTATGTGAGAGTTTAACAGGACCTTTAATAATACCGTCCAGTGTTGAGAGTGTTGGTTATGCTGCATTTAATAATTCCGGAATAACAAGCTTAGTTTTAACTGGAGCTACGGGTTTGACAAGTATTGGTGATGGTGCATTTTATGGTTGTAACCAGTTAACAGGAACTTTAACAATACCACCCAGTGTTACGGGTGTTGGTGTGGGTGCATTTGATGGTGCTACGTTGGATAAAATAATAGTCCCGCTATTTTTATGGCTTACAAGAGAGGAAGATGCTGGATGGGCAGCAGGATTTCCACAACAAAAGATAGAACTTGAAGATATTTTTACATATTCTGATAACAGCAAAACAGCAATCGCTGGATTACGAAATCCTAATTATGCCGGGCCCGTTGTTATACCATCCAGTGTTGAGAGTGTTGGTTATAGTGCATTTGCTTATTCCGGAATAACAAGTTTAGATTTAACTGGAGCTACGGGTTTGACAAGTATTGTTGATAGTGCATTTTATAGTTGTACCCTGTTAACAGGAACTTTAACAATACCACCCAGTGTTGTGAGTGTTGGTAGGTATGCATTTTATAATACCGGAATAACAAGCTTAGATTTAACTGGAGCTACGGATTTGAAAAGTATTGGTGAGGGTGCATTTTTCAACTGTACCCTGTTAACAGGAACTTTAACAATACCACCCAGTGTTACGGGTGTTGGTGTGGGTGCATTTCGTAATACCGGAATAATAAGCTTAGTTTTAACTGGAGCTACGGGTTTGACAAGTATTAGTGCAAATGCATTTAATGATTGTACCAAGTTATCAGGAACTTTAACAATACCATCCAGTATTGAGAGTGTTGGTAATTATGCATTTTATAATACCGGAATAACAAGCTTAGTTTTAGATGAAGCTACGGGTTTGACAAGTATTGGTGAGGGTGCATTTTTCAACTGTACTCAGTTAAGAGAAACTTTAACAATACCATCCAGTGTTACGGGTGTTGGTATGGGTGCATTTCGTAATACCGGAATAACAAGCTTAGTTTTAGATGAAGCTACGGGTTTGACAAGTATTAGTCAGGGTGCATTTTCTGGATGTAGCCAGTTAACAGGACCTTTAACAATACCATCCAGTGTTACGGGTGTTGGTATGGGTGCATTTCGTAATACCGGAATAACAGGCTTAGATTTAACTGGAGCTATAAATTTGGAAACTATTGGTGATAGAGCATTTTATGAATGTACCGCGTTATCAGGAACTGTAAAAATACCACCCAGTGTTACGGGTGTTGGTAATTATGCATTTTATAATACCGGAATAACAAGCTTAGTTTTAGATGAAGCTACGGGTTTGACAAGTATTAGTCAGGGTGCATTTTCTGGATGTACCGGGTTAGCTGGTACAACTATAACTATTAGTAGTGAGGTTATCCTCGGAACTGATGTATTTAGTAATATAGATCCTGCTCCTACTATTACCCATGATTAAACTCATCTCTCAGAGCCATGAGAATCTTGCCTAGTCTATTTTGACCTTTCCACTTTGATGGATCCAGTGACTTATCTGTATTTTCAGATGTTCCAATTCCCCAAAAGGAATCGCGGGCATCTGCTTGACCAATTTGACGATCACCTGTTTCCAGGAGTTGCTTTTGTAGTTCTGGATGCTGGACAAACTTAGCTTTCACTCCCCTCATCATGATTTCAAGTCTTTTTGCATCCCAAATTTCTTTGTGAAAGTTCTTTACCTTCTTTCCGAGAGCTTTGACAGCTTTACCAGATGGTGTATCCAACATCTTCTTGTAAATTTCGTCATCTCCGAACTCCTTCGCTTTCATAGCCTGGAAGTAGTGCTCCACCGTAGGATAACGAATATCTGAAATCTGGATAGGATATTCTGCTTGGTTAGAAAATGTTCTGAACTCTCCTTTGTCTTCGCCAGGTTGACAAAAGAGTACGGGTTTTTCTCCAGCTGTTTCAGATGCACCCTTCTTCAGTTTACGTGTTTTCTTTTCTGGAACTGGAGCAGGTTCATCATTGGGTTCTGGCTCAGGAGCTTTAGGTTTCTCACCGCGGGTGAAGATGAATGTTCGATTTAAGAATGAGTATGTCTGCTGCTCAGGTGTCAGAACTATTTTAGTTTGACGATTGTATAACTCTGAGAACATGGTAGACTCCTTCAAATCAAACCCATGTTCCTTCATAATCTCAGTTATTTTACCGAAAGGAACAAGGTATTCTTTGGTAGGTTTGTCAAATGACTCCAGAGAGACATTGATTGACATTCCAAACTCTTCAACCCAAGTTTGCTTGTCATCATATTGCTTTGTGAACTCTCCTCCGACATCCTTACCGTTTGTGAAGATGTGCACCTGCTTCCCCATCAGCAAGGAATATACTGTCTGACCATCAAGACATGTTCCAAAGAAGGTTTCCTTGGTGTGTGCAACAACATTTTTAACAAATGAACGAAACACTTCTTCTGATTCACATGCATAGTGAATATTGAACTGAGATGATGATGCATCAAACTTCTTTAGCTCTTCAAATTGTTCAAGATATTTGGTAGTTGCCTTCTCTTCTCCAGATAGAATCTTATACTTCTGACTTTCCTGTTCGTACAGAGGCTCTGTCATGGAACCTTGGATGAATAGCACTGCAGGACGATAGTCTGACGGATGCTTTTCTTTGTCTTGAAGATACCGCGTACAAGCCTCTTTCAGTCCACGTGTAGCTGGATCAATACCAACTACTTTGCCTACACGCGTTCGCTTCCACCTAGGAAAGTCACCTCCCTTACCAACGCCAAACTCTAGTAGTGTTGAATTATCCCAGACTACTTCTGCATATAGACCATCTTTGACCTTGTTGTGAAACTCGTATGATGGCTGGAGGATTCTTGCTTTGCGGTTCATTTCCTCTTTATAATACGTCTCGTCCTCCTGGGAATCGTCTACTGGTGTTGAAGCAAAGTTAGATATCATTTCTTCGGACACTGGAATGTGAATGCTCGACCAGATGTTATCGGCAACAGCCCTATCATTTCCGTACTGGGTCTTGTTGAGGATTCGATACTCGTATGTCTTGTCGTAGCGAGTCCGCATAACGTTCCACCTCTGCATTTCTGTATCATATGAACATTCTACAATGGTGTTATCCTCTACACGTATTGCCTGAGAATCATATGCAAGACCCTTATCATCGACTGGAACCATAATTTTGTATGCCTCTGGGTCTCTGGGTGTGGAAGGTTGGAAAAGAGAAGGTATGTATGTATTGGCATCTGCAAGCTTCTGAAGATCGGCTGGAAGTTGTTTAGGAACATACTCACCAGTAAGAGTCTCGCATGGATATAATATGGAATCAAAGGATGACCTGCTCACGTATAATTCGCCTTTTCTGACCATAGTGTCCTGTACTGGATCATACGTCTGTTCATCGCCGAGTTTTAGCAGAAAGTCAATGCTGTTCTGATGAGGAGGTTTCCATTTGTAGACTGTTGTCCATGTGTTGCCTTTTAGAACGTTTCTCGGAGCAACCGGGCTGATGCAAGGAGTGAAAATGAGACCATCAGTTTCATATTCATATTCAGTAGTAAGCAATTGCTTGATAGACTCTTCCATGACCTTTCCATCGCCGGCTAAGAAGAGTTTGGTTTCAATCCTGATAGGATTTGTTGTTGCTTCAGTAATGAACTTGGTTGCAATATCTTTTACAAATAGGCTTGCACAACCAAGGCGCGACTGAGTGGGGTCGTCACCTTTCATAAGAGGAAGAGAGTGAAGATCGCGTCCTTTGTAGCGATAAATGTCAAAGATACAGAATAGGTTCTTTTGGGGGATATATTCACCGTCTATGAAGTCACCAATGTAGGCATCATCTATTGTGTGCAACCCCGTCCATATAACCTTATTCTGCTTGTTGATTTGCAGAACCTTCTTGTCCCTTGCAACATACAAGCCAAACCGTTCACCATCTGCTTTGACTGTTACGGTGTAGTCATTCCAGATGTTGTGAGGGCGTTCCTTCTTGAGATTTCGGCGTTCCAATGTCACTGGATTGTAGAACGCCAGCTTAGACATTCTGAACTCCTGGATATAACGTTCTTGATCGGTAGGAGTCAGAAGGAACTCGGACTGCTGGTAGGCTTGAAGGATTGTATTGACCAGCTTTAGCAGGGAGTCAGTGACGACCTCAGGTGACATTGTCGTGATCTTATTTACAAACTCTATCTCCAATTCGTAGACGTGTTGTTCTTTGAGAACATCTCTGAGGGAATGTTTCTTATCTTTGCGTGACTTGACCATAGAAAAGTCAATACGAAAGAGTTCATCTGTAGATATGAAGCTGCGTCGATTAAGTAGGCGAATAGAACTTACACGTGGGTCGTTTGGAGATGCCTCCCAATCTTTGCGTATGGTTTCTTCAAGACGTAGACGAAATCTGGAATAAATGTTTGGTAAATCAATATTTTTTACTCCTTGATACTGTGTCTTACGTTCAACTAGAACTGGAACACCTTTGAATGAGGATGTTGAACAAACGCGTTGGATATGTTGAGGAGTTTCAACTTCTACGCGTATGTTATCCGGATAGAAGACTCGCAGCAGAGATGTTTCAGTGGGAGGACCCAAAGACACGGTTTTGATAGCTGAGAGAATTCTGTCGGCAGTATCCTTTGTTTGGATAATGCCAGGAAGGACTGAGCATTCGAACTCAGCTTTCTTATCTTTTTTAGCGATTTCAATAAAATTATGGATAGGTTTTGTATCCATTTCTATTATCTTTATGCTTGGAAATTGACACGTCCATTTTTCACCTGATGTAATACAAATGAAAGGCGGAGGTTTACTCGATAGTCTGTATATTTTATTGTTTGTTGCATCCGTCATTGGAGCAATGGTATTGGGTGGATGGCTTGTTTTGAAGTATTACAAACCCGTTACTCCTCCTCCTCCGCCAAAGCCAGAACAACCCGTTCATCCATCTGGTTGGGGACCCGGGCCATGGGGGCCTGATCCTTGGGATCCAAATTACAAGCCAGATGTGCCCGGACATCACCCAAGGCCAGATGTGCCCGGACATCACCCAAGGCCAGATCCCGAACCTCCAAAGCCACCTCCTCCAGATAATTTCAAACCCGTACTAAATCTGCTTAGTGCAAAGTATGATCATATAGGAAGACAGATTAAGGTCGACTACAAGGTTCTTTCGAGTGGTTCTGTTCCCCCATCCAAGTCTTTCAGCATTGAGTATGATGTTCTAGTTGGTGGAGAGAAAGTGGCAGATTTTCCTGAGGAAGAACCCTTGACATCTGCAGAAATGACTGGACTACAACAGGAATCATTGGTACCGATAACCGGAGCTCCATCTGATGTGAAGGCATCTGACCTATCAGTGAGTGCACAAATACATTTCCGTGAGAATGGAACAGTAAATATGGGGGTAATTGGCGTGCCTGTTACGATTAATGTTATGTAAGTTACTCAACCATGCGTTCATAAATCTTGCGAGTCTTTAGGTCATTATCCATTCGTGATTTCTGATCAATGCAAAAAAGAATATACTTCTCCATCTCCTGAAGGCATTCCAATGGAAGGTGTTCAGATGAGATAAAAATGCCAGTAGGTGCCTTTGTGATGTTATCTGTATACTTCTTGATAATTTCGTACACCTGGATATGCTCGTTTACTTCGAGGCTATCAAGCTGTTCCTTCATCCATTCCAATCTTGAACGATTCATTTGATTCTACTACGCTTGGCTTCTTTAACTTCCTTGTTTTCTTGACTGGTTCTGTTGGATTGATTGTTACAACTTTTTCTTCAGATGTTGTACCCATGCTTTGAGCTATAGTTGGAAGTTCTACGGTGGATACTGCATGAAGTAATGGTTGTATAGGGGCTGGCTTGAGTGCAGTACGAAGACGTCCAACGACTACAATGACCTTATCTTGTTGCTTGAACTGAGGACCGATGACCTCAAACTCAAATTCCTGCCCAACTTCTACTGTGTCAAACTCCTGATTTCCGATATGTAAGTCCCGGGGTATGAGAATCTTAAGCGGAGTAGACTCTGCATGGATGCCAATCTTTGTGCGAAGGTCGGCTGTTGCTTTGAATATTTGTCCAGAATGAGGAAGACATACATCTGCTTGAAATGTTACATCGTAATATATACCTCCATTGGTAATGCTTGTGCGTCCAAGTGAATACTTCAAGATGGTAATGCTATCTCTCTGGATATATCCTTCAGATGAGCACCGACCTTCCATGTTCATTCGAAGCTGAGCAAGGATGGACGGGAGCATATTTTTCTGAATGAATTTAGAGTTAATATGAACCTTGCGAGTTAGCTCACGACGTTCAAACATTGGATCCATTCTTTCTTATTGTATTGTTAAGTTTAAACAGATTCATTTTCAAGTTGTAATAACTCGATAGTTCGATTATCCTTTTCTCCTCTAAAGAATTTATCTAATGCTTTTTCGAAACATTTGTGTCTGCCTACAGCATCAAATAAAGTAAGAGAAGACTGTAATTTTACAGAATCTGTTTTACCAAAAATTATTTCTGGATTTGTTTCCTCTAATTTCAAGATGATGTTTGTAACTTTAACTAATCTTTTCCCCAAAATAGGATGTTTCAAAAATTCTTTTGCATCATTTCCAGATTTAATGGCATAGTATTTTGACATATGGGAAGGGTTAGGAACCAATCCATCTAGTTGCGGAAATATGAACCACATCCAATGAGTTTCCTTTTTAGCATTTTTTAATTCTCTTACAATTTTGGAATAGTTAGTTTGTGCATATACAAAGCGCTCCATTATTTCTTATATGAACTGAATTATTTAAGATTGAAGCACGGAAGGCATCCAACACTTGCGGCAACCGTTTGTGCTGTATTTAGTCCTGCAAGAATTTTCTCCTTGTCTGGAACTTCGGAAAGCGCCCATTCAGCAATTTTCTCCTGGAGAGTTCCCATTAGTTTTAGGGCATCAGCAACTGATGTTGGCTTCTGTGACACAAGATCAGTTACGATCTTTACAAGAGCCTCCTGGTGTCCGGAAAGGGCGGATACAACTGGTTCAAGCAGAGTTAATCCGGGACCAGCAACTGTTACACTTTCGACGAGAACAGGTAGCTTAGGAGAGGGAGGAGCAGACATTTTATTAAGTAACAACAATTTAATACTTAAACCAATGTAATTGATAAATGGACAGTGAATTAAAGAATGTATTGCCTGGGTTCACTGATGTTCGTGCATATGTCGTTCGTGGGATTACGCATACCCAAATTCGAGTTTATGGTAATGCAGTAAAGATTCGTAAACCGGGTTTTGTTGCAGATGTATATGTTAATCGCCGGACTCAAGAGGTATCTATTGCCCGAATTGACACAAATGATACGTTGACATTGAATACCATTTTGAGTGTTTTGTCACGTTTTCAGTTTTAAGAGAATATCTTTGCGATTAGAATCTTCGTCAAATATTGCCCACTCTTCAGGAGTCCACCACATCAATTCTGGTTTTTTCCCGTCGAATAATACCTGCCTTATGGCTAGAGCTAAAAACTGGCATCTGTCTGTTTTTGTCTTTACAGATTCTGGGAATGGATAGCCCAGCCAATCTACAAATTTATTAAGAGTTGGTTCTAGGTAAGAACTACAAGCTTTTCCTTTGATAACTTTCGAACGCTCTACACGTTTTAATGTCTCTACTCCGTTTTCTATATTAAATGCAATGCGTCCATCTTGCATCGCTGCAAAAAATTGGGTTCTTGATGCAAGGAAGAGATCAATTCTCTGCTTTAACCATATGTAATAGTCGTCTGCCTGTTTGCCAATAGGTGTGATGTGTTCATTATTGCTATTGTATATCTGCTTGGATCCCAAGATTTTTAACTCGCCCGCCTTTAGAACTTTGGCATATATAGGTAGATTATCCCAATCAAGCGACAGCATATGTTGTATTCGTTCTGCATCTGTCATCTCGTGGTCTATTATGTACCAATCGATTACTGTTTGATTAAATCTGGATTTGATGTCAGGGTCTATAAGAATAGTATTACGTTTCTCGTCGATTGTTGATTCGACCTTTGACGCGGTAGCTTTAACTTCAAATGGAATCTGTTTTCCCTTATCTTCCTTGATGTATCTATATTGCATTGAATTGAATTCGCCGAGTGTAAATGAATACATCGAACCTTTTGATTCTAGAAATCCAATACGACCATTTCTATCTTTTAGCTGAAATCCGGTTTCGATGGCATTGTGTAGCGTATAAAGGATGACATCGTGGTCGTACATCTTTAATGGGGGAGAAGCGTATAGGTCATCTAGTGTCCAGATTGGTTTCTTCATGAAGAGTTTTATGAACTTGTCCAGGATTTCATCGCGAACATCAAGATATGCAGAAAGAGGCCGTTCATGTTCTGTGTCCACTTCTGACTCCTTAACATTACAAGTTATCCCGGCTTCTCCAAACATTGGAGATGCCATTTCACCAAGAGTTAGGGTTACTGGACGGCTATCTTGTGATCTATGCTGTTCTATACGTAGATTACGCCATTCTACTGGAAGACTGTTGATATCTGTTTGAAGAGGACAATCCATCGCTGATTCCATGATAACCTGTTTCACTGTTGCAATTGATTTTGCTTTGGCTTCCACCATGGTTCTGTAATAGAACTCATCGATTAGTTCGCGATCAGAATCTGGAAGTTTACAGACATGTAGGTAGACCGTACAGTTCTGATCAGCAAAGTCAAGAGCTTGGTGTGAACATGTTCTGATGCCTCTTCCGACAACTTGTTCAATTCTGCTCATGTTCCACCAATATTCCAAGACATGTACTTGTCTGATATATGAAAGATCAACACCTTCTGAGATGGAAGGAGATGCAACAATAATTTTAACATCATCACCATTCTTGTTGTCTGGGCTTTTGACACGGTCTATTGCTTTACGTCGTTCTGTTTCAGATAGGTCGGAAGTGAACAGAATATATTTTCCCATCGAACCCCTTTCGACTTCATTTGATGTTGTTTTCAAAAGTCTTGTACCGATTGCTGTTTCATATCCGTGTTCTTCCAGGCACATTGCAAATAGTTGTGCCCCCGACTCAACAAGATTTGAATAAACAAAGATGACTCCTTTAGATTTCTTGATGAGTTTTGTGATAAGTGCAAATTTCGAGCTGTGATCAGCAATTTTTGAAGGAGCAAGAAACTTGTAATCGTATTCGTATTGAGAGTCTTCATCTTGAGACTTCTTGAATGTTGTTCGAAAACTGGCATTATCGGGGAATACACATATGGTAGACTCGGCTGCAGCAAAACCTAGTTTGACTTCGTTGGTTGACTTTAGAACTTCTGCTTGGATGCCATACACGTATGAATGTGTGAGAGTCAAAACATTTCTGCGATCTTTTTCTGGAATCTGTCTGTTTTTCATGTCACGCGTAGCAGGAGCAGCGATCAGTTCAACGGGTGGAGGAAGTCTGAATGGAAATGATAATGGATTGTCACCTCGGATAAATGAAACATAATCTTGGCACCATCCTCTGAATGTTTCTTTCATACCTGGTTGAAAATTTCCAGATTTGGTAAACACCTTACTGGGTTGGAGCTGAGAGTTCAATGGTTGTCTGCGGTCATTCCATAAGAAGAGATTGAAATAGAAGATGATTTCATCGTAGCTATCAAACATTGGTGTGGCAGTTAATAGAATGAGAGTAACATTCTTTGCTGTTTTGATGATACGGTCGAGTGCCATGCTAATAAGTTTGGTAGGAGCTCCTTCTTCTAGGTTACGAATGCTGTGAGCTTCATCAATGATAATTAGGCGATCATCGAAGTTTTTATGAATCCAGGCATCAATTCCACCAAGTTCTTCTTGTTCGCTCACCATATTTGCAAAAACCCGGTATCCTTGGAATTCGTAGAACTCTGAGATAATTCGTTGAGCGATTGTGTTCATGCGTTCACGCGATGCCTTGTCAGACCATTTGAGAGGTTCACTTTGAATGCGTAGAAGCATATCGAGATATCGGCGACCAGTACACTGCTTTGAAAGCAGAATACCATCTTGTTCGACACTTACTTTAGACATTGCAAAGATCTGAGTCTTGAAGTTCTCCTGGACTGCCGGGTTTGCTAGAACAAGAACACGCTTGTCTTGGAATTCAGGTCTGATTATATATTCCTCTGCTATTTGGATTGCAGTGCATGTCTTACCGGTTCCAGTACCATGAACCATTAGAAGGCAACGTACGGGAGAATCAGGAGAAAGAACACGTCTCAAAAAACGTTGATAGTTTTGTAGTCTGAAATCACGTGAAGTAGACTGTGAACACATCTCTTCGCGTAATTGTATTAGTGTGTCTTTGTGGGCAGGTGGTAAAGTCTGCCCTTTAGTTTCTTTCAATTCTGGAAACGTTAAGTTAACCATCTATTATCTTCTCCCGGCTTTTATTGTTGGTTCATTCATCTCCATCCGCTTATCAATGTATTCGGTTACCATTGATCCAAAGGTTAACAATGAAAGTCCAATTGTCAGCCCATAACCGGTGTATGATGATGCCATAGCTTTCTTGTCAGGTTGAACAAAATCTGGGATAATGAAATAAACTAAAAGAGCATATACAGCTACAAGTACAAGAAAAATGATAATGTGGAATAGCCTATAAGCAATGTTGTAATGACCCATTTATATTATTAAAACGGAAATTAAGAAGATTTACGTTTATTAAATAAACAAGATGGAACGCTGTTCACAGTGTAATAAGAAGTCTCATGTCATGTGTACTTGCACATGCCAAAAGGTATTCTGCATGAAGTGTCGGATGCCAGAGGATCACGGATGTCTGTTTGACCACAAAGCAGCACATCGGAAGTTATTGGAACTCCAAAATCCAAAAGTGGTAACAAAAAAAGTAGAGTCTCTATAAATGCTCTCAATACTATCTTCCGTTGTGTGGGTAGACTTTTTCACTATGTTGGCATCCAAGTATATTCCGATGGGTAATTCACTGAACAAATGGTATGAACAGTTTGGTATTGTTGCAGTAGCAAGTGATTGTTTGATTATTGTATTAGGTATTCTGCTTACTAAGATGTTGTTCCCATCTGCCAGTGGATGGAATCTGGTTTTGTTTGCAGTGGTAATACAGTTAGTTCATGACATTCTATTTTATTTTTTTATTGTGAGACCGTTACCTACTGGAACAAACAAGATGATTGATCTGTTCAAGGAGTATGGAAATGAGAATGGGTGGAAGATACTTGCATATGATTCATTTATGATGGCGTCTACTGTTCTTTTATCAGATGTATTGGAAGAGTATAGTGTCCAGGAGCAATCTTTTGTTGGATTATTAGGCACATATGCATTAACATATATACTTTACACCAAAAATTTGTAATTAATCATCTGTCTTAGTTTGATTATTTTCAAGTTTATATCTTATAAAACTTAGTTCCCATTCCAAATTATCTACCTGATCCGTAAGTCTTTGAACTTCTGCTTTATTGGTACATGTGTTCAACATAAACCCAAAAATAACTGCACAAACGTAAATAGTTGGTAGAGCTACAGCACTATCTAACATTTAGTTATTTTATGGTGTATTGCGTAAATCAGTATTTCAACTAAAAAGTGTGCCCCACGGCACCCATCAAACTGTCAGCGGCAGCGGAGGCTTCTTCCTCTCACAAACACGCGAATGATATATACAAATCCCACACCCAATGCAAACAATACCGAATCCAACTAGAATGAGAAGAGGAATAAAGCCGTTACACGTAAACAACCACGTGCCATTGCTAAAACTCCTGTCATTCCGTGACTCAAGGCTACCTGATACGTCATCAGGCTGTCCGCTGGGTTTACACCAATAACTCGGAACTTTTGCGGAAGTACTATTTTGTGCACAAGCCTCGGTGAGATAACTCAATGCAATAGCTAGAAGGATATACATCTTGTCTAGCTCATAATCAACAAAAATCTGTAGATATACATTCCGTTTTTATGGTTGAAATACAAGTTTCAAGCAAAAAGAGGTTGTCTTCTGTCTTCCCTCTCCTATACAATTGCCCAGGAAACCCTCCTGACCAAAATTTCGTTTCCCCGGAAAGCCCTTATCTATTATATGGAGTTTCTCCTTCTGCTTTCTATCCGTGCGGACACTAACTCTTAATTCTGTAAAAAAAGATTCCGTTTTTATGGTTGAAATACAAGTTTCAAGCAAAAAATTCTGTTTTCGGAAGCACGATGTAACAAGACTGCACGACATTCTCTACTGAGTCAATGTGTGTGGGGGATGTCAAGTTACAATATGTGCTCCCTCCCTCCTGAAGGGTCCCCCACTCAACCATCTTCTTTATAAAAAAAGATTCCGTTTTTAAGAAAGCTCTTCAAAGCAAAAAGTATTTCTCATTAGAACTTTGTATGCTATCCCAAAATGGTGTTTATCAAATCTGGAAACGTGTTAAAGAAGAATATATTTGCTTTTAAAGGGTTAGTGTTGATCTGGTAAATGATCGGTATAGACCCAGTATTGATTAATATAAGCTTCGCGTTATTGAATCATAAAGCTGGTCTTTTCGCCAATTTCACTATTTTTTGCAGTAAAAATCCTAG
>Ga0209597_1002051_pt1 | contig 12919 bp, 10 predicted proteins | sample M_140625_MF_Meta_FD_187316 | JGI IMG/M metagenome (GOLD analysis project Ga0209597, IMG submission 187316) | Freshwater microbial communities from Lake Montjoie, Canada to study carbon cycling - M_140625_MF_MetaG (SPAdes) (version 2) | ecosystem: Environmental > Aquatic > Freshwater > Lake...
TACCGATTTTTTCAATCTCATAAATTCACTTTTAGTCAATAGCGGAATTGCATGGATATTATTGCCGCATTCAGCAATTAATGAAATTCATACATATATAAATCATACTGATTTACATGTCCATTCCATTGTTGAAATTTCTCCGAATACAGATAAAAATGCCCATTTGATTTTTATCCAATTCGCAAAAAATATTCCGACTAAAATAGAAAAGAAATCAATTTTTATCGGTAACAAACAAAATAAATTTACTCCAGAATGTTACAAAATTCTGCAGCCTTTTTACAAAATTGAAGCTTTAACTATTTGATTGAAAAATAATTAGAATTGTATTTTAATCAATACCCTTAATGTATCGATAATTTTACATATCTTCGTTTCAATGAAATTCATTAAATATCCACTGGAAAAATCATTATTTGGCGTTTGCTCACAGCTCGCCGACAAAATGCATATTTCTACCAGAAGTGTGAGAATGTCTTTTATTTACGCCAGTTTCTTCACCTTAGGTTCACCCATTATATTTTATTTGATTGCAGCTTTTTGGCTAAATATCAAAAAATATAGCAGAGAAGGAAGAACCAGAATTTGGGATTTATAACCTCAAATTCAACAAGACGCATTAGAAATTACTGCTTATCGTAAACCTGATTCCGCTGAAAGCAGGCTCCAAACGACAAATACCACCACTACAGTTTACCCCTGATTGCTGTTTAATGAATGCCAATGTATAAACGCTGTTATCGTGAACATATCCCATAAAAAAGGATGGGTAATGGATGATCTTATTACTAATAGACGTATTCGGATATCTATGAGGGATAACATTCAACATATCACCAGCTGAAATAGAGAAATTCTTTGTTAAATAGTATTCCAAAACCAAGTTTGCAAATGAACCTTGGTCCTGTTTGGTATATAAAAACTGACCCTCTACACGTAAACTTTTACCAGAATGCGTTTTATGCAACCACTCAAAAAATGGAGTGATTGTTTTAACCGCATCGTACTCTGGTTCTTGTTCGTATCGGGCTTGATTATAAAAAATACTTTGAATACCCAATTTCAATTTGTCTTTACCCAGGTTTTGAACAACTTCCAAGTTATATTCTCTAAATAACTGAATTGGTTTCATAGTTGCGCTGCTAGAATCATATTTTCCATTGCTGGCCAATGATTGAACATAACTTGCATTAAATGAAATTCTTGTTTCACCAAAAAATCTCTTGATTTTCTTTTTGCTGCCAATTTTACACTCAATTTCACCTTGTACTCCATTTTCTCCCAAATCCTGACCTGGTGCATTATATCTTGCCATCAATCTATAAGTATTCTGCTTAGTTAATGAAGGCAAATATGAAACCAATCCATCTAACAACATTGCCCGCGGTGAAGTTTTGAAAGTAAAATGATCAACGTGTCTGCCTTGAATATTCATACCAATTGAAACCAAGGAAGAATCACCTACTTTCATTTTACTTTTTCCCCAACTTAATGAAGTATAGAAAACTTTACCATCTTGGTTGTGCAATTTGTTATCCATTCCAACAACTGCCTCTTTTGTCTTATAATTCCCCTCGGCATTCCAAGAGAAATTACCAATATTGTATGTAAAATATCCATTAAATCCGTAAACATTATACTTTGGAAAAAATTGATTGTCACGATCATAAGTATTGATATTCGAGACCAACCAATCCATGGATGTTCCATCTAATGTGCGGTTAATTGCCGAAGTTCCAACCTGTAAATTTCCCAAGTCTTTTGAATCTGTTTTAATTGCGATACTTCCCTCCAAATTAATTCCACTAATTACTTGGGGTGCGTAATCAAATCTATTTTTGTTGGTTCCTTTTTGATTGCCTGAAAACCCTTTTATTCTCCAATCATTGTCCCACTTGTCCTTAAAATTATAAGCCAATCTCAAACCTTGAATGGCATAATCAATCCCAATTTGTCTTTGCTCATAGGCCCTGAATAAAACTCCAGATCCAAATTGATCGTAAAAAGAACCAGCTGTAATTTCTAAATTGTTTACTTTTTTACTGATTTGCCAAAACCCAATGCCGTGGTTTGTATAAATATCGAGAGGATCTAATAATGGAGAGTTGTTAAACCCATCATATCTTAATATAAAGCTATAATCTTTAATCCGGTATTGCATAAACAACCATGCATCGGTGCTTGCAGTATTTTTAAGATACGCCTTTGTGGTTGCACCAATGTTATCATCGCGCATATACTTTTGGTAATTCGCCAGCAAATTGCCTGTGAATTGTCCCTTATCTTTATCCGAATTTTGAGCATACACATTTCCAACTAAAAGTGGAAATATGAACAAAAAAATAATTCTTTTAAATGCCATATTTACTGCAAATATGCGAAAAAGGATTCAAACCCTAATTCATTTCGTTTATCATTCCTTCAATTGTCCAATTTTTACTGCTATTTTTGTACTTTAAATGACAACTAACGCAACACCGATTATCAATACCCGAAAACTCTATATTGAGAGTTATGGTTGTGCAATGAATTTCTCAGATAGCGAAATCATTGCGAGTATCATGCATGAACACGGTTTTATAAATACAACCGACGAACTTGATGCAGATGTCATCTTTTTAAATACCTGCGCAATTCGCGACAACGCCGAAACCAGAATTAGAGAAAGACTCAAACACCTTCGCATGAATAAAAGAACCAATAAAGATTTAATTATTGGCGTTTTGGGATGTATGGCTGAGCGTTTGAAAGACAAATTATTAGAAGAAGAAAAACTGGTTGACGTTGTTGCTGGTCCAGACAGCTATCGCGACTTACCAAAATTGGTTGCCGAGGTAGATGGTGGTGGAAGAGCAATTAATGTTTTATTGTCACGTGAAGAAACTTACGGTGATTTAAATCCCGTTCGTTTAAATAGCAACGGTATAACCGCATTTGTAAGCATTATGCGTGGTTGCGACAATATGTGCAGCTTTTGCGTTGTGCCTTATACACGTGGTAGAGAGCGTAGCCGCGATTCGCAAAGCATTGTAAACGAGGTTCTTGAACTTCAGTCTAACGGATACAAAGAAATTACCATGCTTGGGCAAAACGTAAATAGCTATTTATGGTTTGGTGGGGGACAAAAAAAAGAATTCAAAAAACTCACTGATGAAGAACAAGAATCTGCTGTTGACTTCGCCGATTTACTTGAATTGGTAGCATTGGCAGTTCCAAACATGCGCATTCGCTATAGTACGAGTCACCCAAGAGATATCAATGAAAAGGTAGTAAATATAATGGCCAAATATCCAAATATTTGCGACTACATTCATCTGCCGGCTCAAAGTGGAAACTCAAGAATTTTAGATATCATGAGCCGCAATTATACCAGAGAATGGTATTTAGATAAAATCAAAATGATCCGACAAATCATTCCAAATTGTGGCATCACTTGCGATATTATTACAGGTTTCTGCACTGAAACAGAAGAAGAACACCAAGATACAATTACATTAATAGAGGAAGCACAATTTGATTTTAGCTATATGTATATGTATAGCGAACGCCCAGGAACTCCTGCTGCTAAAAAACTTACCGATGATGTTCCAGAAGATGTTAAAGGCAGAAGATTAACCGAAATTATTAAAGTTCAAAATAAAATGAGCTTAACTAAAAACACTGCCCGAATTGGAAAAATTGTAGAAGTACTTATTGAAGGCAGCAGCAAGAAAAGCGAAAATGACTGGATGGGCCGCAGCGATGAAAATATAGTGGTGGTTTTTCCAAAAGGAAATTACAAAAAAGGAGAAATTGTAAAAGTATTGGTAGAAAGAGCAACAGTGACTACATTGATTGGAAATTCAATCAATTAATAGTGTTGTTTGTTTTTTCTGAATAATTTCGAATAAATATCAAATTGGCTTTTGGTTAATGCCTCTTGCATTTTATCCATTTTATCAGACCGAAAATTGCTTATTTCTTGCTTCATTATTTGAGGCAAATGAGGAAATTGTTCAAGTGCCTCGCGTTTGTTAGTTTCATATTCGCATTCAATCTGATAAATTTCCAATAATTTAGATTGCGTTAAATTTACCTCTTTAGCGAATTTTAAAATTTTTGAAGCCGCATTCGACTTTGAATGTATACCACTATCCTTCTTTTCTTTTAACCAAGAAGGAATATATGTGGTTTTTTCATATTTAAATAAATCAAAAAATCGAACCAAAATTGATCTGCGAATTTTATTTTCGGTTTTGTTTGAATGAGACATCAAGAAAAAAGTTTTTGTAAGACTAATAATTTGTTGATGCAAATATATTCATTTTTGTTTTATATTTTATATCATAAAACATAACAAATGACATTCAAATTACTTCAAATACTGATTTTTTAAATTCTCAAGCATGTCAACTGTCATCTTATCCAAATCATAATTTGGCTTCCAACCCCAGTCTTCACGGGCCCTTGAATCGTCAATTACCGCTGGCCAAGATTCTGCAATTTGCTGACGGGAATCTATTTTATAAGTAATTGTAAAATCTGGAATATATTTTTGAATTGCAGCTGCAATTTCTTCAGGACCAAAACTCATACCCGCCAAATTATAACTGCTTCTAATTTTTATTTGTTCCGCTGGTGCATGCATGATATCTAAAGTTGCTTTCAATGCATCTGGCATATACAACATCGGCAATACTGTTCCTTCTTTCAAGAAACATTCATGTGTTTTGGTTTGCAAAGCATCGTGATAAATTGAAACTGCATAATCGGTAGTTCCACCTCCAGGTGCAGATTTATAGCCAATTAGGCCAGGATATCTCAAACTTCTTGTGTCAACACCCCAACGGTTATAATAATATTGTGCATATAATTCTCCAGACAATTTACTAATTCCATAAACTGTTGTTGGATCCATTGGGCCGTATTGAGGAGTATTAAAACGAGGGGTATTTGGCCCGAAAGCCGCAATGCTACTCGGCCAATAAACTCTTTTTACAATGCCCATATCACGTGCAGCATTCAACACATTGAATAAGCCATCCATATTTAATTCCCATCCAAATTCAGGAAATTTTTCTGCAGTCGCACTTAATAACGCAGCCAAATGATAAACTTGCGTTGGTTTATATTTTTCAATGATTCCACGGAAAGCCTTTTCATCTAAAATATCTAATGTTTCAAATGGACCCGCTTCAAAAACAGGATTGTCAGAAACCTTTACATCAGAAGCAATTACGTTAGAATCACCATAAATCCCGCGCAATGCCTCAACCAATTCGGTTCCTAATTGACCACATGATCCTACTACCAATATTTTTTCCGTACTCATAATTTTCTAACTGCAAATTTTGCAACTATTCTTCGAATAATCAAAATCAAATCACAGAATAAAAAAATAAATGGTAAATCAGAATATGTTTCGCATTTTTGCCGTTCTATAATTCTTCAATGTCAAATAAAATTGGTTTCGCAGTATTGGGTTTAGGGCATATTGGCCAAAAACACTGTTTACACATTTCCGAAAACCCTGAAGCCGCTTTAATAGCAACGGCCGATATCGATACCAATTTGAAATATGAAAGTTTCGAGAACCAAATAAACATCAATAATTTATTATCAAATAGCCACATAGAAGTTGTAAATATTTGTACCCCAAATGGCTTGCATGCCCAACAAGCAATTCAATGTTTAAATGCACAAAAGCATGTTGTTATAGAAAAACCACTTGCCCTATCTGCTGCAGATTGTGAAGCAATTCAACAAGCATCAGAGAAAAATAACAAATTTGTTTTTTGTGTTATGCAAAATCGATTTTCACCACCTAGCCAATGGTTGAAGAATTTAATTCACTCAAAAACCCTTGGAAATATCTTTTCCATTCAAATCAATTGTTTTTGGAACCGCGATGATCGTTACTACACGCCCAACCACTGGCATGGGAATATGGAATTAGATGGCGGCCCGTTATTTACCCAATTTTCTCATTTTGTAGATTTATTATACTGGATTTTTGGAGAAATCAAAATCAACTACGCCCAATTTGAAAACTTCAACCACAAACATTCTACCCAATTTGAAGATAGCGGCATTGTAACTTTTTCAATCAATTCAGGTGGCGTAGGTAGCATCAATTATTCAACATCTGTTTTCGATAAAAATTTCGAAAGTAGCATTTCTATCATTGGTGAAAACGGAACTGTAAAGCTGGGTGGTCAATACATGAATGAAATTAGTTATTGCCATATCAAAGATTATGAAATGCCGACTTTAGAAAAAAGTAATCCCCCAAATAACTACGGAAACTATCAGGGAAGCGCTTCAAATCACCCATATGTTATTCAAAATGTAATTGAAACATTAAATAACTATTCAAAACCCCATACCCAATTATCAGAAGGTATGGCTGTGGTGAAAATTATTGAAGATATTTACAAATTCCGAAAATAATTTTTTGCTATATTCAATTGATTTTATATCAGTTACAACAATATTCAAAACTTTTTCAATATTTTTTTATTATTTTTTGGGGGATAGGTAACCGTTTGTTGTATTCACTCGCAAGGAATACTCCCATGAAAGAACAATTAGAGTCAAACATTCTTACTAAATACGCGGCCGGATTAATGGAAGCCGAAGAATTAAGTAAGTTAGAGGATTGGTTGAAACAAAATCCTCAATTCCGCACTACGCTTGCCCTCATCCAACAAAATGTGATGGCAATGACTATGCAAATGAACCTAGTGAGAAAGTAATTTTTATGAAAAACGAAGAAATTAACAAAAACGAATTGCATAACGATCCTGAATTTAAAGAAATTTGGGATTTATCAGCAAATTATACATACTCAGAATCAGACCAAAATGATAAAGCTTGGTCAAAATTCAAAGCAGAAATTCAGCCAAAAGCCAAATTAAAAGTTTCTTATTCGCGGTTATTGGCTTATGCTGCTGTAGTATCAATCTTCATACTTTCAGGTATTGTTCTGTTTAACATGAATCAATATAGCAAAGAACACCCATTGGCAGCAACTCAAAATACAATGGCTGGAGAAATGAAAGAATTCAAACTTCCTGATGGCAGTATCATTACAATGAACGGCGCAAGTTCTGTTTCGTATGAATTAACAGCTAATGCAAGAAAAATCAAACTTTCAGGTCAAGCACATTTTGAAGTTGCTCCAAATAAATCTGCACCTTTCTCAATTGTTACACCTAAAGGTACTGTTACCGTATTGGGTACCGGATTCGATGTAGTTGCTTATCCAAATAAGGAAATGTCTGTTTCTGTAAATCACGGAAAAGTAAAAGTTCAACATGATAAAAAAGAAGTTATTCTAACCAAAGGCATGAGTGTAATTACTGATAAATTGGACTTGAATAAAGTTGACATGGACTCTACTTCGGTAGTTTGGAGAGGTCAATTTGTAGAATTCAACAATGCCAACATTTCTAAAGTTTGTTCTGCATTAGAAAACAAATACAATGTTCAATTTGACAATTCAAATTCTAAAAATCAAAACCTACAATTCACAGGTAAATTCAAACAAAATGCATCTATTGATGAAATATGCAATGTGATCAATACTGCACTTAAAATTAACTTAACCCGCAAATCAACTAAATAATTAAATAGTAACAAGCGGGGTGATTTAATCTTTTATATTGTTTTTTTTGCACGGAGGCCAATTTAAAAATTGGCCTCTTTTTTGCTATAAACACGTCAACTATGCAACGTTTTACACATTAACTTAGTCATATTATTATGTCTTTCAATTTATAACCCTTTTTTAATCCATTTTATATTTAAATTTGTTTATCTCTTCAATGCGCAAAATTCTTACATATATCATTTGTCTAATTTCATTCACTGCTTCTGCGCAAAGCAATGAACTATACTTTCAACCCAATGTAGGTCAAATTAATGGCCCCGAAAATGAGGAAGCCCCAATTGCATTTTGTGAGTTAAAAACTGCCACAGTTTATTTAAATAAAACCGGACTTAGGGTAGTTTTAACAAACCCCAATGATATTCCAAAAATTCATAAATCTTTCCATTACAAGGGAATAGACACATCTTTTACCATCAACAAACATGTAATAGATATCAATTTCAATCAATCTCTTATCCCTTCTAAAATTGATTTTTTACAACAGGCGCCCTATTATCTGAATTACTTTTTAGGCAACAACCCAAACAATTGGAAAACGAAAATTTATCCCTCAAAAACAATAAAATTAACCAATATTTATGCAAATATTGATTTCCTGATTTATGCAACTGACAACGGAATCGAGTTCGATTGGATTGTAAACAAGGGCGGTGATCCAAATCAAATTCAGATCAGTTTAGAGGGAAATTCCGGCGTTAAATTATCATCAAAAGGAATTGAAATTGAAAGTTCTTGCGGAAGTTTCACAGTTGCCCAACCAAAAGCATTTCAGCGCAAACTTTCAAGATTTTCCAATTTAAAAAGAGTTCCATGTAAGTATTCTCAAATCAACAGCAAGACATTTCAGCTAATTACACATAAATACAATAAAAATGAGCCATTAATTATTGATCCAATATTGGTATTTAGTACCTATAGTGGATCAACCGCCGATAATTTTGGATTTACTGCAACTTACGATACCTCAGGTTGCCTTTATGCTGGAGGTATTGCTGATGCTGATTCTCGAAGCTACCCAGTTACAACCGGTGCATTTCAAACAACTTATGGCGGCAGCGTGAATGGAGCCGGCCCTGTTGGTTTGCCTTGCGATATCACAATTAGTAAATACAGCCCAGATGGCAAGAAACTATTGTTTGCAACTTACCTTGGTGGATCAAACGATGAATATCCGCATAGCTTGTGCATTGACCCAGATAATAATTTATTGGTTTTTGGAACAACATTATCGAATGATTTTCCAGTGCACCAAGATTCATTTATTAGCAATAGTTATAAAGGTAATTACGACATTATTGTAACCAAGTTATCAGCAGCTGGCGACAAAATGCTGGCAGGAACATACATCGGGGGAAATTCGGCAGACGGTTTTCAACTTAATACCGGAGCTCAAAAAAGCCAACTGCTTTATAATTATGCCGATAATTACCGAGGCGACATTACAACCGATCATAAGGGTAATATTTTTGTTTCAACTTGCTCTCATTCAAATGATTTCCCTGTAAGCAAAGGAGCCTTTCAAACTTCAATTAAAGGCAGAACCGATGCGCTTGTCTTTTCTTTAACCCCACTCATGAGTAAAATGAGATGGGCTTCCTTTTTTGGAGGAGCTGGTGATGATGCTGGCTATTCTTGTCGATTTGATGATTCCGCACATTTGTTTATTGGTGGTGGAACGAAAAGTGCAGACTTTCCTTTAACAGGGAACGCAGTTGTCCAAAAAACTTTTGGCGGTGTAACGGATGGATTTATTTTGAAAATAGATAAGGACAACGGAAAATATGAAACAGGTACTTATTGGGGCAGCAATGCTTATGATCAAATTTATTTTCTAGATATTGATCCTCAAGGAAAAGTTTATTTCACGGGTCAAACTGAAGGTTATATTAAAAGAACAAAGGGTGTTTATGGAAAAGATAGTACCCATCAATTCATTGGAAGAATGAGCAATGATTTGTCGTCAATTGACTTTATTACAACCTTCGGTAACAGACAAATGGATAAACCTGAATTATGCCCATCAGCCTTTATGGTTGATGATTGTTATAACATCTACTTCAGTGGATGGGGTTCAGCTATAGGTATTGGAAATAATGGAACTACCGACGGATTAGAAATTACCCCAGATGCCCATCAAAAATCGACCGATGGAAACGACTTTTACTTGCTTGCCTTGAAAAAAGATGCCAAAAGCTTGGTGTACGCTTCTTATTTTGGGGGAAATTTAAGCGAAGATCACGTAGATGGAGGTACCAGCCGATTTGATAAACGCGGCGTAATTTATCAATCTGTCTGCTCCTCTTGCCCAAACAATCCACCCGGATTGAATGATTTTCCAACCACCACAAATGCAGTATTTAAAAACAATGTAAGTGTTCGTTGTAGCAATGCCAGCTTCAAATTAGACTTTAGATTGGGGTATTCTGTTGATGCTACGTTCACTGTAAATCCTACGGTTATTTGTCTAGGAAAAGCAAATACCTTTAATCCTAGAAATATTTACAATGCCAATTATCTCTGGCAATTTGGTGATGGTGATACTTCAAATAAAAAAATCACAACCCATTTATATAAAAAAATAGGCAAGTACATTGCTACGTTAAGTATTATTGATACCAATAGTTGTAATCAAAAAGCAACCTTCAATCAAACTATTGAAGTGATTAAAGCACCCTTCCCAGAAGTAACTTTAATGTCTGAAAGCTGTGTACCTGGCATTAAGTTCACTGCATTGGGAACGCAATACGACAGTATTTTTTGGAATTTTGGCGATAATTCAGAAATTAAGAAAAATAAAAATCCCATAACACATATCTATGAAAAGGGCAATTTTACTGCCACCATTATTTTCAAAAATAGCCAATCAGGTTGCGCGGATACAATTTCAAAACCCATTTCAGCTGCAAATGACAGTTTAGCAAGTTGGGAAATGGCAAACGTTTTTACGCCAAACAATGATGGCAAAAACGATTGTTTTAGTGTGGTTGGATATTCGCCAAGTTGTGAATTTGCAGAAATGAAAATCTTTAACCGGTGGGGCGAAAGGATTTATTATGCAAGCCTAGATAATTGCTGGAATGGAAAAATAGAAAACACAGGTCCAGATGCACCTTCTGGAACCTATTTTTATATCATTACCGTAATTAAAACTGCAAATCCAAATATCCCTAAAGAGATTCACGGATCAGTGAATTTGATTCGAACTAAGTAAATAATTATTGCAATCCAACAACCAATGCCTCAGGCGCAATTTTCTTTACCAAACCTTGCAATACCTTGCCTGGTCCTACTTCTGTGAATTGGGTTGCCCCATCTTCAAACATGTGTTGAACAGATTGTGTCCATCTAACTGGAGCTGTCAATTGTGAAACCAAGTTCTGTTTGATAATTGATTTATCAGTTTCCGCTTTTGCAGTTACATTTTGATATATAGGACAACTTGGATCATTGAAAACAGTATTTTCAATGGCTGTTGCTAATTTTTCACGGGCAGGTTCCATTAGCGGTGAATGAAAAGCGCCACCAACAGGCAAAATCAATGCGCGTTTTGCACCGGCTTCCTTCATTCCTTCACAAGCGGCTTCAACTGCAGCATAAGCACCAGAAATTACCAACTGACCAGGGCAGTTATAATTTGCTGGAACAACAATTCCGTCTATTTGTGTACAGATTTCTTCCACTTTTTCATCAGCCAATGCCAACACAGCGGCCATAGTTCCAGATTCAATTTCACAAGCCTCTTGCATGGCCATTGCACGTTGATAAACCAATTTCAATCCATCTTCAAAGTCTAATACTCCCGCAGCTACCAAGGCGCTAAATTCACCAAGGCTATGCCCGGCCACCATGTCTGCATTGAAATCCGACCCCATTAATTTTGCACGAATTACACTATGTAAAAAAATTGCTGGCTGAGTTACATTTGTTTGGCGCAAATCTTCATCAGTGCCTGCAAACATTAAATCTGTTATTCTAAAACCCAATATTTCATTGGCTCTTTCAAACATTTCTTTTGCAACTTCATTGCTTTCATAAAGATCTTTACCCATTCCAACGAACTGACTTCCTTGGCCAGGAAATACAAATGCATTTTTACTCATGCTGGCAAAATAACAACGAAAACATTTTATTGAACCCACAAAATATCAATCACATCGACTTTGTTCAATTTTTTTAACAGTTTAACCTTAAATTAACATAGAATTAAATTTTTTACATTAAATTTGTTTAAACAAATATTAACTTAATTATGACAACCCAAGCAATTTCAAAATGGAACTTAGATGCAACGCATTCAGAAGTTCAGTTCAAAGTAAAACACTTAGTAATTTCAACCGTTACAGGTAACTTTAAAGAATTTACTGCAAACATCGAAAAACATGGTGATTCATGGGCGAATGCGGTAATCGAATTTTCTGCAAATATTGATAGCATCGATACAAATAATGCTGACCGTGATGGTCATTTGAAATCACCTGAATTTTTTGATTCAGCTCAATTCCCTCAAGTAACTTTCAAATCAACTAGTTTCACTGAGAAATCTGGTAGTGTATTTTCTTTAGTTGGTGATATTACTTTAAAAGGAGTTACCAAATCTATTGAATTGACTGCTGAATTAGGTGGCGAAATGGTTGATCCATGGGGAAATCACAAAGTAGGATTTGAAGTAACTGGCGAAATTAACCGCGAAGAATTCGGTTTAACTTGGAACGCAGTAACTGAAGCAGGTGGATTGGTTGTAGGTCCTAATGTAAAATTGATTATGAATGCACAATTTGCACCAGCTGCAAATTAATTCAAAACTATATTTTCATAAAAAAAGAGGCTTTAATAAAGCCTCTTTTTTTATGCATTTAAATTATCTGTCAGTTAAATTCAGAAAGTTCTAACCAACGAAGTTCTTTCAAATCAATTGAATCTTGAATTGTTTGCATTTCAGCACCCAATGTTGCTATTTTATCAAACTCGGTGGTTAAAAGAGCAATTTCGCCTTCTAGTTTAGACCTTTGAATAGTTAATTCAGCAATTTCCTTTTCCAATTGATCAAACTCGAATTTTTCTTTGAATGTAAGTTTGCGTTTTTCAACAGCAGGCGCTTCTATTTTATTTGCTACCGCCACTTCAGGCTTCTTTTCATTCGAAGATTTTGAAGCTTTGAAATTATCTTTAGCCTCTTGCTGACGTCTAGCATCTTCAATATCATCCCACTCCCTATAATCGCTATAGTTACCGGGAAAATCTCTCACTTTACCTTGTCCCTCAAAA
>Ga0209597_1002053_pt1 | contig 12913 bp, 13 predicted proteins | sample M_140625_MF_Meta_FD_187316 | JGI IMG/M metagenome (GOLD analysis project Ga0209597, IMG submission 187316) | Freshwater microbial communities from Lake Montjoie, Canada to study carbon cycling - M_140625_MF_MetaG (SPAdes) (version 2) | ecosystem: Environmental > Aquatic > Freshwater > Lake...
ATCACCGACCGTGACCTCAATGAGAGGCTTGTCCGCCGTGCCCGCCTTGACCTTGAAGGGCCAGTGCGCCATATCGGACTTCACGGAGGCATCGGTGACCTTGCGGCCAATAAGACGCTTGGCATCGAAAACGGTATTCTTAGGATTCGCCGCCGCCTGGCTCTTCGCAGCGTCACCGATGAGACGCTCATCCGCTGTGAAGGCCACATAGGATGGCGTAGTCCGGTTCCCCTGGTCATTTGCAATAATCTCTACACGACCATTCTGCCAAACACCCACGCAGGAGTATGTAGTACCGAGGTCAATACCAATTGACGGCATCTTATAGATAATATACGTTGAAAGTTTTTAAGTATAACGCATGGGTCTAAATACATATTCTTACTTGAAGTTAGATGTCAGAAATCACTGAGCAAATCTGGGTCGGCTCGTATGGAGATAGTTGCAATGAGGCCTTTCTGTCAGAACGCAGAATTACCCATATTCTATCGTGTGCAGATGAGTTTCCAGATTCAAGGAGACTCCCATCCTATAAGATACCCATCGTGGATGATGTCGCGGATGAAAAAACAAAGGGTTTATTCCTAGAAGCAGCTGCAAAAATAAATGAATGGTTATCTCAGAATGATAATGAAAAAAGTGAGAGACGTATTATAGTTCATTGTTTTGCGGGTATGAGCCGCTCTGTATCAGTGGTAATTACGTATTTTATGGTTTATAAGGGGTGGTCATTTCAAATAGCCCTAAATCATTTGAAGCTTCGTCGTCGCCAGACGAAGATTCATCCGGATTTTATTCCGATTTTGAAGGAGATTCATATGGATTTGGAATTAAACCGCGCTCTCACCAGTGGGTGATGGCGGGTTGGACTTGTAATAGACACCCGCATCAACCGTGACAGTTTTTGGCGTCTTAACCTCTAGAGCATCAGTTGCATCCTTCGGCCAAGGTGTCTTTGACGCAGGAGGCTGCTCCGTCTCCTTCATAAAGCGCAGCATATTTGATACACTATACTGCGCCTTCAGATAATCCGTAATCCACGAAATCACCTCCATCAAATGGAGCGACTTGTTCTGGGGGCGGAGCGTGGCCAGATAGTACTTGTGCATCTCGAAGATGAGCGGCTGAACGGACTTCGGCAGCTCCTTGAACGCCACGCTGTGCTCCTTGTGGCACCTGCAATACCACGTATAGAGCGTCTTCGTCGCCGTGCGGTAGTCACGCTCGAACCCCTGGAAGGCATCGTTGTCCTCCGCGTAAATACGGAGATACTCCTGCACACGCTTCTGCGAACGGAGGCGCAGAAAGCGACCAAGAGCATTGGACTCCGTTCCACGGAGGTCACGGCGCACACGGTCGTGGTCACCATTGCGGAAGCGCCAACGCTGCGCTCCAGCGCCATTGTGAACCACCAGACCCTGCCAGTACCACGGCTTAGTGGAGCGAATCTCCTCAAACTTTGCCTTCATCTGAGCCCAGTCAGCAGGAACAAAGGAGTCATCGTAACTCTTCGGCTTCCACGAGGAAGGAAGATCCTGGGTAATGAACTCTACCGTGCCGTCGTTGAGAACGACACCACGATAGATTGCCCAGAGATTCGCCTTCTCAACCGTGCGAACCACACGGTGCTCAGGGTGTGCAAGAACCAGTGACATAAAGGTCGCCTGTACGCTGTCATCTGATGACGGATCCTGAATCATCCCCGAAATGTCACCAAGAGAGGAATCCTTCTCCTGAAGCGCCTCGTCGAACAGCTGACGGAATGACTTATCGCTGTAGAACTTGCCATCCGCATCAATACGACTGCGTGTTGAGACATACGTCTGAGAGTCACCCTTAGAGCGGAAGATATTCATCATTACACCCTCTACAAAGTCCTCAACACGCAGACCCGTTCCCATAGGCACCTTCTGGTCACGACGTGCAGCGAAGGGGGCGACGCAGCAGGGGCGATTGGCCTTCGTATCCCAGACAACGGAGCGACACGCCTGGCGAAGCTCTGATATTGGCTCCTTTTCGGCCTTCTCACCTAGAGTCTCCTGGGTTACTAGATCGTCCTTCTCGCGACTATTACGGAGAATGACATACGGGCTATCCTCCGTCTCAATGATATCAATCTCTGGCTCGACCTCCTGCAGCCAGGTCTTCAGATCGGACCACGAGGAGTACTTTGCAGCCAGGTCAGCGAAGATAGACAATGTAGACATACTAGGTACAGAAGTAACGACCATCGTGTATATGGTAAATAAAAAGCGCGACTACAAATCAATTTTTTAGGCTACTCATCAATAGATGGAGGGTTCGGAAGATATAAAATTAACAGAAGCCTTCGGATCGGAAGAAGGCCCTGTAATTGAACTTGGAGACCGAATCCGAATCTTCGGTGGAAAATACGACAAGACAACTGGGCGTGTAATCTATCGTACAACGGATGAAATCCATATTATTCCAGAAGGTCTCACAAATAAGGCGATTGAATTCCAGCTCACCGAGGAAGGCTTTGACCCCGAATCTGGCGTAGAATCTGTTGAAATTCTGCAGAAACGCAAGAAGCCTGAACTCATTGAAATCCTGGATCTCCACGTGGACCAGGATCTGGAAACCTTCGATGCAGATGGTGAACCCCTGTCAAAATATAAGATTGTTAAAATTATTCCCGAAAATGATTCCATCGTTGTGCAAAACGAGGATGAAGGCGAAGTTGTCTTAGAATTCGGATTCCGTGGTATTCCTAAGGATTTACCCTTTCGTGTGGTTCGTAGTCGCCAGGCGACTGAGAAGCCGATGGCTCAATTACTTGAAGGAGAGCAAGCAGAGCTTGAAGGAGAAGAAAATGAATTCAATGATGAAAATCAAGGCACTGAGGGCATCGATGCTGAAACAGGCGAAGTTATAGAACAAGCCGATTTCACCTTCCTAGATGATGAACTGGAGGCTCCGGCTGAAGATGATGAAGGTGTTGAGAGACTCGTAGAAATCCCTACATCCGAGCGCACCTATTCCAATGATACACAAAAGAACGAGGCCTATACCGATCTCCTTTCGCTCAACACCGCCGCAATGCAGAAACTCGCAGAAACTCAGAGAGCCGCTAGAATCCTAACGGAACTCTTTTTCCAACTTCGTGCCTCTATCCTACGCACATCTGAAGACGGAACTCCCAAGGGTGTGAAACCCACCAGTATTCAGACACTCGTAGATGCCTTAGAATCAAGACTTCTAAGCTTATCTCGTTGTATCGTTGATGTTGATAAGATAATCTATCACGATATGAATGTTGAGACGGACCCCCAGCCGAGTCAATTAGATGGACTCAGGGTGCAGCCCTTGAAGGAAAAGATTCTATTATCCGTTGAGTACCTGGAATCATCCAATGATATGAATGGCCAGAAATTTTTGTCATTCTTCAATGGATACTTGAATCGCTTCGGAGCTAGCTGGCGTGAGGCCGCTTCACCCCGTATAGCGTTTCAACGTGATGAAGAAGCCTTTCGCTCACACGGGCCCTGGAATGAATCATCGGTTCAAGGATATCCTTCAGGTCTCCCTGAAACCAAGAAAGGCTATGTCTCAGCCGACATGGTGACTGAAATAGGATTGTCCATTGTGCGCGGGCTCAAGGCTACACGCTCAAGAAATCAACTCATACAGATTGGTGAAGAAGCGGCTGTAAGTGGCTATGTAGTCTTTCCACTTTCTTACGCGTATGCGTTAACAACTGAACGCACGGAATCACTGATTTATGATGTCAAAGATAGTCTGAAAAATCTGGAAACGATGGCGGCGTTTTTTAAACGAACCGGCGAAATTGCAGATATTCCATCTGCAAATCACGCCTTCCTAATCAGTGTAGACGGCGGTAGTCTTGGAAATATTCCACTCCGTGACTACTTGAAGGCTCTTAATATTCGCGCGGAGGGAATGGGAGATATTTGGCCTCTTCAGACGGTCCTCGGCCTCAAGGAACGCGAATGGACCATTGACCAGCAGCAAGTTCTCACGGAGGCCATCAAGGAAACGCAGAATCAGATTATGGCGGAAATTCTCAGACAGCGTGAGGTTCTCGCCCAGCAGGTCTCTCAGCCTCCTGCAGTCCAAGGAATTCAGATGACTCCCGATGGTGCCGCGATGATTGAGAAGCTCGGCACGGAACCAGCCCTCCGTGAGATCCAAGACCAGATTAAGGCCCAGATGCCTGCCTTCGCCAATAGCGATGTGGCAATGGTGGGTCTTCTTCTTAGACAGCACCCTGAGCTATCTTTCGCGCAACTCGCAGAGCAACCGGCGGCCCTGACACGCACACGGATGAAGTATGCCCGTGAAGAGTATTTGAAGATTCTCAAGGAGAAGATGGCCTTGAAGAATCGCCTTGAATTCGCCGGTGAGCCACCGGTCCCCGTTGATTGCCCACACGTGAGACCCTTGGCGATGATTCGCAAGGTCAAGGATGATAATACACGCTTGGCTCTTCTAAGTAAGTTCTTGACGACCTTCCAGGGAGTCAAGGAAGATTCCTGGGTCAAATGCAATTCGGGGGACCACAACTTACTCTGCGTGCACGAGCTTCTTCAGATTTACCAGTATCTCAGACCAGGCGATGTGGCCGCCTTGAACAAGGAGATTCAATTGAAGTTCGGTGGTGGGCAATTCCAGGGGTTCTACATTTGCCGCAACTGTGGTCAACCCATCAGCGAATTGGAATACGATACTCACATTGAGTTCGACGACAATGGAAAGCCGATGATGGGTCGCTCTGAGCTTGTCGACAAGGATGCAATCACCCAGGAAAACATTGAGCAACTCATTGGACCCGAAGGGGATGTAGAGGATGATGATGCATTTGACAATGAGACGAAGAAACTCATCTATGCGACGGCGAAACAGCTCGCCGATAAACTCTTTGCGCCTCTGGAGAAGGAGGATTTCATTATCGTAGTCAATCGCGCCTACGGAATTATCCAGCAGATTCCTGCACGTGACCGCTATATTAAAATCCAGGAAGCTCAACGGAAATCAAAAACGATATCAGCCGCCACCGCATCTACAGATTACGATGTCTACATTAATAAGGCAATGGTATGCGCCACTGCCGTTCATCTCTTGCTTTTCATCCAGGGGAAGACTCCAGATATTATCCTACGTGGAACACCGATGGGATGCCGAAGTCTCGGTGGTCAGCCCCTGGAACCTGAGGGTGGCACACAAGGCATCCAGTGTGTCGTTTCAGTCATCTCATCCTTCCAGAAGGATTCACCCCCCTGGAGTCTCACGCAATTCCAGCGTGAGGCGGATGATACGACGAGACAGAAGATGATTATGGAAGTGTTTGAGCCGATTATGAGAGCGTCCTTGCAGGACCCGATGATTTTACAGGCGCTTTCAAAGAAGCGCGATTACAGACGCAAGGTTCTAGGAGCGGCAGGTGGTCAGGGTCGCCCCGATGAGCAACTCCCTGATAATTTCGCGCCCATTCCCTACGCTCTAAAAGAGGAGGATTTCGTAGAGAAGGTCATCGTTCCTGAGGCGGCTTCTCAGGAGGACCGCGCAGAGCTCTGGATTCGCCAGGGCAATGCCATCGCGAAGAAGAATAAGTTGCCGATGCCGCTCGTCTTCAATGAGGCCTCGTGTTGCTTAACACCACTGGAGGACTTAGAAAAATTCTGGGAAACCTCCAAGCAAAGTCTTCCTCCCTTCCCGAAGCGCACGGGAATCAAGGCGCCTCCTAAGATTACACGTGCCGAGCCGACGATGATTCCATCGCAGATTATGCGCCCCTTACCGGATCCTCCAGAGAATAGTTATTATACGCTGTTCTTGAAAGTCTGTTATGATGGAGATAAGAAGGGCTATAGTCACGAGTTTGGTCTGACCCACAAGTGTATGTGGTGTGACCTCCAGTTACCGAAGGAAATGGAACTTCTAACACCGGATCAGGGCTTGGCGGCCATTGAGGAGCAGGGTGTGGAAGTGACGAAGGAGACCTTCGAGGACCTTCTCAATGAGGTACACAAGGTGAATTCCTTCAAGACCAAGCTTCTCTTAGAGGTTCCAGGGCCCTTAGATAACTGGACGTCCTTGATGGAGATGGAGCCTGAGCCGGCTCTAGGGTACAGAGAGGTGATGGATAAGACGCAGGCGGCCTTGATGGCCTTACCGGTAGATGCGAAGATTGAGAATGTTGCCTTGGCCTTGTCGGATTTTTCGATCTTAGCAGGTGATTTAGAATCGGCCTGTAAGATTCGTTTATCGTCTGTGCAGCACGAAATGCTTGATTCGATTGTTGAAGATGGAGCGGAATCAATCGTCAGATTCCTGCAGTCGTATATGATGGTTCCATTGAAGCAACGTGTAACGAACCAGAGTTCTATGGTATCCATACCGAAGGCGTGGGAATTGAGCGAACAACACAAGACTGACGTTGTAAATATCCTGGCGAATCACCGTGGCTACTTGGCGAAGTTCAATAAGGTCAATATAACGCCGTGGCTCAAGGCAAAGATTGAAACCTTCCTTGTACAGGCCAGGTCTATAATCAATAAGCTGGAAATTCTTCGTCCGTTACAGGTCCCTGGTGGAAAGCAGACGTATGTGTTCTTCTTGAAGTTCTGTCTGTTCGCGCCTTTGGCGAATTTCGTGGATCCGAATATTTTGCCTATTGACAAGGGCGAACTTCCTGAATCGCACGTGGAGCAACAGGCGCTTTTTCCCGCGAAATTCGTGGCGGATATGCTAAACCGTTTTAAGGAGGAAGGATTCCGTTATACTCCTGAGCAAATCCGCGAACTCATTGCCAAGCGCAATGAAATGGAGAAATCCAATATCATCAAGAAGATGAATGTGATGTCTCGTGCAGGCAAGGATATTGAGAAGATTAAGATGCGACTCGGTCTTGGAGACTGGTCAGTGGGTGGAACGAAGGGTGTCTATGCTTATGATCAAGATCGTTACGATATTGAGCGCGAGCAGCGTGCGGAGGCGGGCATCATTGATTTCCCTGGGCAGGGGCCAGATGGATACAATGATGGTCAAGGCGAGGGGGGGTATGGCCAAGGTCTAGATGGCCTTGGATATTATAATACAGATGGGGATGAGGCGGGTTACATTGGAGATGAAGACCTGGCTGGTATTATGGGATTTGATGAGGAATAAAGCTGGTTTAAATACATATATCGAATTCTATAATCAGAATGAGTAATAAACATTACATTTGCTCGTTAACAACGATACCGAGCAAATTTAATACCTTATATAAATCAGTTGATAGTTTATTAAATCAGACGATTCCACCTACGAAAATCGTAGTGAATATACCGAGAACATATTCTCTCAGATTTAACAATGCAGAAATACCTGAAGAAGACCTGAATGAATTCCGCACAAGGTATTCAAATACGTGTGTGACCTTAAATATGCTGGATACAGATTATGGTCCAGGAACGAAGCTCCTTGGATTATTGAGTTACATGGATTTAAATGAATTCAATGATGATTTGTATACTATTTTAGTCGATGATGATGTGATATATAAGGCATATATGATAGAGTTTTTTAATCTATTTTTAAAAGACTATGAAAATACTCGTAGTGCATCGTACTGTGTCTATACCGTGGATAATATGCGAGATTTTCACATTGCACAAGGAGTTGATGGGTTTTTAATCCAAAGCAGCATCTTAAGAAAATTCATTGAATACTACGCAATAATCAAGGATAATGAATATATACATTATCACGATGATTACTATATTTCATATTATTTGAGATTAATGAATGTCTATATACATAATGTGGTATCACCTTATAATTCCAATATATATGAGCCAATTGATTCATCTCATACAAATGCCCTATCGAGACTAGATGGTAAATTTTCAAGGCGAAACTTAAATAATATCTTGTATGAAGTATTTAGTCAATTCCAGAATGAAGGAGCATTTCTGCAGATTATGGCAGGATGAAATTTAGGAAGAACCGTTAGATGAGGCGACTGATTGTCGCAGGATTATTATATTTAACAGGGATTGCCGTTGTCCTCTTAATTAAACCACTGTATATGTTCAAAGAAGACGGGCGTTGGAAGGAATTCGGTATTGGTCGTGACCCGGATCATTTTACCTATATTCCCTTCTGGCTCTTTACAATTGTCTGGTCCTTAGTCTCGTATGTCATCATTCTTTTTGTTGAAGATGCTCTGTACATTCCAAGTGGTGAGGTTGATATGCCGAGAGCCAAGGCAAATGTGCGAAATGCGAAACAGGCCAAGGCGGTTCAAGAGTTAACTCCCGGGTACTATATGCTCAATGAGTCATCTACGGGCCGCGACGGCGTACCTCGATATGTCTACTTAGGACCATCGCCTGATGATGAATAAGGCACTTGAGATTACTTAGGGCAGAGCTGAGCAAGACTATTCAAGAGTCCCTGGGAATACATTCCAATCCAGAAGGTGTAAAACGCAGATGAGAAGCCGTTGCGAGTGGCAGTGGGAGCTGCTTGTACGAGGCCTTCAATAGGCCATCTGAGACCAGGGATTAAATACAGCAGGAGCCACATTGCATAAAAGGGTGCAGGAACGACCGCGACCCTCTGAAGTTGAATTAGCCATTGGATTTTAGAACAACTCAATTGCTGAATCAAACAATTGCTGCCGAATGAGAGCACTACGGCCAAGAGGGGTAGGATAACCATAGGGCCAAGCCATTGAGGGGCTCCTGGTATTCCGTGATTCATTTCCCAAAATAGGATGAATAGGGCAAGAATAATGGAAACCAGTAAGGCAATCGCAATACGAATTCCACCGTTTACACCTGAGGACTTTACATCGCCACCAACGGTAGCCATTCTGTTTCAGCAATAGAAAACTCTACTTAGAAAAACCCGGTTGAATCAGAAAGAGAGATGCTGGACTCAAAATTTTTCAGAAAGGCAAAGAGAGTCAACCGGGCAGTTGAAATCACTGACACAGAGGCAGTCATTCCGGCTGTTCGCGATAGTGCAGAAATCAGAGTCGCCTTACCCAATCGTAGACCGAAGACCTTTGAGGAACGCCAGCAGGTGATAGATGGTCGCCGCCAGGAAATTGCTGCCCTCGAGGAGGAGATAGAAGTGGAGCGTAAGAAACTCCTTGAACTCGTGAAAACCTATAAGACAGTCGGAGCAGGTGTTGCGGAAGTGGTTGTTCAAAATCTGAAGATTAAGGAATTAATGGAACGCCGAGCCGCTCTGGCGAGACCTGAGACCTGGGTTGAGGAACTGAAGGGACTTACGTTTAAGGATGTCTTTGCAAGCAAGCGCGATGTACGCAAGATTGGTGCACCGGTCTATCAGGTGAAACGTCGCGTAGAGCCTATTACAAGCCTCTATGTTGACTTAGGTGCGGCTGGTCAGGCAGCGACCGCACAGGCGGAGCAAGCGGCAGCTACTTTGGCACAAAAGACAGCGCAAAAGATTGCTGCGCAAAAAGCTGAAGCCACAGCTACAGCAGCACCACAAACAGCGCAAAAGACCATTGCAGAGCAACAGTTACAGGAAGCCGCACAAAAAACTGCCAAGGCAGCTCAGGGAGCCATCATCGGGAGAAAGATATTTAAGTTGAAGAAATAAGGTGTATCTAAAATTAGAATGGCGACTGAAAGTATATCCCCTGAAGCAATAAATGAATTTAGGAGAATATCAAATGATAGAACACAAAAACAGCAACTCGAAATTGCTATAATGAATGATCCCGAATTTCCAGGTATTATCAAAACGAATCAAGTTGCAATGTTTGATTTTGACCAATTGTATTGGTCAGAGAGTGATTTGTACGGCTCACAGGGTGATTTAACTCGTTTTATAAAATATGTAATTGATGGTATCCCAGAAAGTGGTCCCGCAACAAAGGCTCAATTATTTGAAGCCAAGAATCAATTGATACGTGTTTTTAATAAGGTATTATTGGCTAGATTGAGGCTAAGAAATGTAGAAGCCTTGAACAAAACACTTGGTAAGCCTTATACCTCAGATACTATAGGACAACTTCCTCAAAATTCAGTATTTGAAATTCAAAAATTTCTATCTGGAAAAACACCAAATAAACCTACAAGAGAAAATGCAAGGGCAGGTAGAAGTTATAACGTAATGACACAATCAGTTGTAAGACAACTTAGAAATAATTTTGGTAAGGGTGGCTCACGTAAGACACGTAAAATACGTAAGTTGCGTAAGACACGTAAACAGTAAACAGTAAACAGTAAACATTAACCCGACAAAGGATACTCCTTCAATTTCCGCTCGTTCTTGTCGCAAGACACCTGCTCAACCTTATATCTATAGCACGCTCCATTTGGGTCCTTATAGACAAGGGCATCCACCGTTGTTGGATGAGGATATTTGTAAATAACCTCATGCATACCACGCCCACCCAATGCAATATACGCAAGTCCAAGTGTGACACCCGCCGCGAAGGGCATCCAATGGAAGAATTGGAACGTTGCTACCATCTTATCCTAACGTTGTTGTAGAAGTAAAAGATGATAAGCGATGCATTGAATAAACCTGTCTTCGGAATTATCGTATCCTTTATGCTTGGCCTGGCCATCGTAATGGTTGTAACTCCGATGTGCCGTGGAAAGGATTGTATGATTGTCAAGGCGCCTCCTCTGCACGAGGTGAATCACTCGGTCTATCACATTGCAACCAAATGCTATACCTTTGAGGCGGTTCCTATGGACTGCCCCGCCACGGGTGCGATAGAGGCCTTTGAGAATCAACGTGTTTGACGCGTCTAGTATGCCCGGGTTTCTTTACACCAGACAAAAAGAATGGCTAACGCGGGAACTCTCTTATCAGACCTTGATGGGAAGGCTCCGCTTTCTGGCGATGGCGACCTCGTAAAGATGATTTACCAGGAGATGAATACGGGGAATGATATGCGTCCGGGTGTACCCACAATGGGTATGCCTTCCGCTGCAGCGCCAGGAGGAATGAGCGGCCAAATGATGCCGATGCCTCCCCCTCAGCAATCCACGCAACACTATCAGATGGATCCCGGCCCAGCGACTGCGCATATCATTGGAGGTCAGCACCCAACATCCGCCGACTTCGCCCAGATGCTTCAGAGTTCTACCCCGGGATTTGCTGCTGGAGGAAACTGGGGACCTGCTTCTGGAATGCCCACAAATACACAGCAGGCGCAACTTGCCGCGCAGATTGCCTCTATGCAGGCCAGTCAAGGCAAGGCCTGGAGTCACTACATCGCCGAGGAAATGAAGGTACCTATCCTGATTGCGATCCTGGTGTTCGTAGTGAATCTGCCCTTCCTAAGTGTTCTCGTGGCTCACTATGCACCGTGGATGTTGAAGTCTTCCGGTGATATGAATGTCTATGGACAGATATCAAAGGCCTTGCTAGTGGGCGGTTTATTTTGGGGTTCCAACCGCATAATTCTTCCTTTACTAGGCTAGTAATAGATGAAGCTTCCTTCAGTGAAACTCAATTCAATCCTAGGATACGTATTGATTGGCATAGTATTTGGACTTCCTTATGGACTCCTAAAATTCAAGGCGGCCCTAGCCACAGCCCTAGTGGTGTTGTCTTCAGGCTTAGTTGCAATGTTACTTAACAAGTCTGACAAGTTTGTATATGTAGTCCTTGTATCTGTAATGGTTGCAATGGTTCTAGCCTTCAAGTATGGCGCCTTGAATGAGGGATTTTTAGATGCAAGTCCCGAGGAACTCGCGAATCTTATGAATAAGATGACTGAAGAAGAAGATGAAAAGGAAAAGGAAGGATTTTCATCATTTCCATCGCTTTCCGGCCTATCTCCTGTGATAGAGGGTTACGAGGATGTAAAGAAGGAGAAGAACGAAACACAAGCTCCGGCTCCACAGAAGGAGGAACTCCCAATGCCCTTCAAGCTCGGTGAGATTCCTTCCCAGGTAAAGAACGGCCCCCACATTGATGCGGGTTCCACGTTGATGAAGGCGATCAAGAGTTTGAATCCTGACCAAATCAATGCGATGACAAAGGATACTCAGCAGCTCATTGAGACACAGAAGAGCTTAATGGGTATGCTTGGAACAATGAAGCCGATGTTGAATGACGGAAAGCAATTGATGGAGACCTTCCAGCAGATGTTCCCTCAGTAGTTTAGAAGTGAATTATGCCTAGACACTGTCCCCCAGGGATGGTATGTTTCCCAAATCATTTTAATGTAATTTCGTGGCCTTCGGTGACTTTGGTGTTGATACTCCTTGTCACGGTGGGGCTTATTACATGGTCTCTCCGTAACGAGACGAAGGTAACAACCGATATCTTTGCACAACTTTTGTCTAGAGGTGGGCAAGGGGCAACTTCAGTGAATGTGCAATCAGGTGATGACCGATATACACGCGCACCTGAAGCCGAGCGGCTCTGGGACACCGGCCCAGATTTGTCGCGCATTCCATCGCCTTCAGCACCATTCAATATTCCGACACAGGGTCTTCCTGAGGCCTATCAGTCAATGGGAATCGTGAAGACCCCAGACGGTAAGTTGCTTCCCTTGTATGGTCGCAGATCCATATCATCCCGTGACCGCTACAATTACTATACTCGCACGGATACCTATAATCCTGTACAAATCCCCATTAAAATAAAGGGACGTGATTGCCAGGACGGTGTAGGCTGCCCTGAGCTATATGACGGAGACAACGTGAAATTATCGGCGACAGGTGAAACAGGTGAGGTGACAATCTATCGCGTGAGAGATCTCGTGCGATAAGAAAGGATGGGTAAGAGTAAGGAGAAATGTCATCTCAAGATTGCCAGGCAGAAGATATCACTGGATTTCCTATGAGGCTAAGTCAAATTCTTACAGATCCCTGGGTGGGCATCGAATCGTCAAACCAGAATACCAAGATGAGAGCTCTAACGGCTCCTTGTGACTTTACAG
>Ga0209597_1002056_pt1 | contig 12912 bp, 13 predicted proteins | sample M_140625_MF_Meta_FD_187316 | JGI IMG/M metagenome (GOLD analysis project Ga0209597, IMG submission 187316) | Freshwater microbial communities from Lake Montjoie, Canada to study carbon cycling - M_140625_MF_MetaG (SPAdes) (version 2) | ecosystem: Environmental > Aquatic > Freshwater > Lake...
GCTGGCCCTCTAATTTTTCAAGCTTAGTAACACACTGCTCAATAATTCTTAGTGATTGTTCTAACTCTTGCATTCTAATTAAAAATCTTCCATAAACATCGCAGGTGTCAGTTGTTGGAATATCAAACTGATAATCCTCATAACCACAATATGGTTGAGCCTTTCTTAAATCCCAAGCTAATCCAGTTGAGCGAAGTACTGGACCGGTAATTCCTAAAGTTGTGCAGCCAGCTAAATCTAAATAGCCAATTCCTTGCGTGCGTTTAATCCAGATTGAGTTACCAATTAATAATTTTTCATTGTCTTTAAAATTATGCCGAAGCTCTTTTACTGTTTCGCGAATCTTTGCTACTGCTCCTTGTGGTAAATCCTGAGCAACTCCACCTGGTCTTACATACGCCATATTCATTCGAAGACCTGAGATCATTTCAAATACATCTAATACCTTCTCGCGCTCTCTAAATGCGAAAATCATTGGTGAAAGTGCGCCAAGCTCAAGGGCTCCGGTTCCTAATGCAACCATGTGAGAGGAGATTCGATTGAACTCCATCATCATTACTCGAATAACAGTTGCTCGCTCAGTTACATCATTTGTAATTCCAAGTAACTTTTCAACACCTAAGCAATATGCAGTTTCATTAAATATTGGAGATAGGTAATCCATTCTTGTTACAAAAGTTACGCCTTGGGTCCAATTTCTAAATTCAGTATTTTTTTCAATTCCGGTATGTAGATAGCCAATTCCACATCTAGTTTCAGTAACTGTCTCACCCTCTAACTCCAAAATTAAACGCAGAACACCGTGCGTTGATGGATGTTGTGGCCCCATATTTAAAACCACGCGCTCTTCTTTAGTTGCACCGATTTCAGTGACTAATGAATCCCAATCACCACCTGTTACGGAGTAAACCCGTCCTTCAGTGGTTTCTTGTGAGGATGCGTACGGATCGGTAAATGTTGTCATTTGTAGCTCCGGCGTTGTGAAGGCGCTGGAATTGTTGCACCTTTGTATTCAATCTCAATTCCACCAAGTGGATAATCTTTTCGTTGTGGATGTCCTGGCCAATCATCTGGCATCAAGATTCGAGTAAGACCTGGGTGATTATCAAAAATAATTCCAAACATGTCGTACGTTTCACGCTCATGCCAGTTAGTTCCAGCCCACACCTCAACTAGTGAAGGCACACGTGAATCTTTATCTGAAACACAAACTTCTAATCTAATTCTTTGATTTCTTGTAATTGAAAGTAATGAATAAACCGCGTGTAACTCTCGGCCACTTTCATCTGGATAATGTGCACCACTTACTCCAATACACATCTCAAATTTAAGTTGATCACGCAAAATTTTCGCAACATCAAACAAACGATCTCGTTTAATAAATAACGTTAATTCACTACGATCTACAACAACTTTTTCAATTGCATCACTAAATAGTGGATAGGCTCTTTCTAAATCATCTGCAACCTGATCGAAATAGCTACCAAATGGGCGCTCAGTCGAGCCGATAACTGTTGTTGTATTTACTAGGCCACCAAAGCCGGAAGTATCACCACTTCCGCTAGCCCCGAACATTCCATTCTTACTCATGTGAGTAATCCCTTTAATTGATGAGTTGGTTTAGCAGCAAGGGCGGCAGCTTCAACCTCTTTAATTATTCTCTCTCGATTTGGACCTAATTTTTCATTACCAATTTGTTCATGCAGTTTTAGAATTGCATCCATTAACATTTCTGGACGCGGTGGGCAGCCTGGCAAATAAATATCTACTGGAATAATGTGATCAACGCCCTGCACAATTGCATAATTATTAAACATTCCACCTGATGATGCGCATGCGCCCATTGCAATTGTCCACTTAGGGGCAGCCATTTGATCATAAATCTGACGAACTACTGGCGCCATTTTGTTACTGACCCGGCCAGCGACAATCATTAAATCTGCTTGGCGAGGAGAAGCACGAAATACTTCCATTCCAAATCTTGCTAAGTCATACCGCCCAGCACCTGCTGCCATCATTTCAATCGCACAACATGCCAAACCAAATGTTGCCGGCCATAATGAGTTCTTGCGCATGTAGCCAGCAAGCTTTTCAACTGTTGTCAATAAAAATCCACTTGGTAACTTTTCTTCTAGGCCCACGACTAATCCCATTCCAATCCGCCGCGTCGCCAAACATATGCATAGGCAACAAAAACTGTTCCAATAAATAGAGCCATCTCAACTAAACCAAATAACCCAAGCTGATCAAATGAGACCGCCCATGGATATAAAAAGACAATTTCAATATCAAAGACAATAAATAACATTGCTGTTAAAAAATATTTAACTGGAAATCTTCCGCCACCTGCTGCTTGCGGTGATGGTTCAATTCCGCACTCATACGCATCTGACTTAGCTCGGTTATATCTTTTTGGTCCGGTCAGTGCTGCTGCCACAATTGAAAAGGCGGCAAATCCAAAGCCGATAGCCCCAATCGCCAGGATCGGTACATATGGATTTATTGAAGGATTCATACCGTCAAATCTTATTGTTTACCGAAGGCCGCATCAGCCACTTAACCCTTGTAACCAATGTGAACTGCGACAATTCCGAAGGTTAAATCCTGCCAGGCCACTGATTTGAAGCCGCTGTCTCGCATTATGGAAGCCAGTTCGGCCTGATCTGGCCAGGCCCTAATTGATTCAGCTAGGTAGATATAAGCGTCTGGGTTTTTGCTTATTTTTTTAACAATAACTGGTAATGCTCTCATTAAGTAATTTAAATATATTTTTTTAAAGATTGGATTAACTGGATGTGAAAACTCAGCAACCACAATTCTGCCACCATCTTTAGTTACCCGTAGTGCTTCTTTAAGTGCTTTATCAGTATTTGAAGTATTACGAAGACCAAATGAAATCGTAGTTACATCAAAGAAATTATCTTCAAACGGAAGTTTTAAAGCATCACCTTGTACAAACTTAATATTTTTATTTTGTTTACGGCCTTGCTCAATCATTCCTTGGGAAAAATCTAAAGCTGTTACCTCTGCACCTTTATCAACTAGTGGGCGAGAAGAGGAACCAGTACCAGCTGCAATGTCTAAAATTTTCATTCCAGGTTTTGGCGCAATAATTGAGGTTACTACTCTTCGCCATGCCTTGGTTCGACCCAAACTAAGCAGGTCATTTAGAAAGTCATATCTATGTGCGACGTCGTCAAACATCTTTGAGACATCATCTGGATCTTTGTTTAGATTAGCGCGGACCACAGCACTATTCTCTAAGGAGTAGGCTTTACTTACAAATCCGTCAACTAGACAGGCGCAAATCTAAAATGTCCGTTTTAATTACTACTGAGATTTTGGGTAATCACCCAATACTTACCTCAGCAGATACAAATTTAGATTTAGTTTCTGCATGGGTAAGAAGTGGTGATGGTTTGGTTGGATTTGGGGAATATAAAAGATTTGAAGTAAAAGGTGAGGATAGATTTTTAAAAGCTAAGAACTGGTGGAGTGAGCAACTATCTGAATTTTCAATCAAAAATAATGTACATGGCAGTGGTACTGGCCCAATACTTTTTTCATCCTTTTCTTTTGATTCAAATGAAACATCTGTACTCATAATCCCAGAGGTTGTCTTAGGACATAAAAATGGAAAATCATGGATAACTTGGATCGGAAATAAAAGTCAACCAGATATAACCCAAATATCTAACTCAGCTATTAGTAGCGAAATTACATGGCAAAACGGATCTATAAGTGATGATAAATGGCGTGAGCAGGTAACTACTGCAATTGCCGCGATTAAAGGTAATAAGCTTGAGAAAGTTGTGCTTGCCCGAGATTTAAATGCGACATCAAATACAAGTATTGATATTCGAAATTTATTGCAACGACTTGAGATTGAGTACCCATCAACATGGCTATTTTTTGTCGATGGATTAGTTGGGGCAACACCAGAATTATTAGTTCGCCTTAGCAAATCACTTGTTACGTCAAGAGTTCTAGCTGGAACTATTAGAAAAAGTGGAAATGAAGACCGTGATTTAGCGCTTGCTGCTTCTTTAGCTAAATCTTCAAAGGATTTAGAAGAGCATGAGTATGCAGTTAAGTCAGTTGCAGATGCCCTTGCACCATTTTGTTCCTCTACAAATGTTCCAGAATCTCCATTTGTTTTACACCTTTCAAATGTTATGCACCTTGCTACTGATGTAACTGGAGTATTAAATGACAGCGCAAAGCAAGCAGACATTTTTACGCTAGTTGAAAAATTACATCCTTCTGCAGCAGTTTGTGGAACTCCAACTGATGTGGCTAAAAATCTTATTGCATCTCTTGAAGAGATGAATCGGGGTCGATACTCGGGACCAGTCGGTTGGATTGATGCTCATGGTGACGGTGAAATTGCAATTGCGCTTCGCTGTGGTCAGCTATCACCTGATCACAAATCAATAAGAATTTTTGCTGGTTGTGGAATTGTTGCTGGCTCTGATCCAGCTAATGAATACGCAGAGAGTCAGGCTAAATTAATGCCAATGCGTACCGCACTAGAAACTCTTTGAGTAATACTTTTTAACTGCTCAGCATTACTTTCGCGGCTTGGCACATTTACAACTACAACCTCAAATCCTTTTATTGCTTTACTTACGGCCGATTGCAATTCAGTTAAACTCGTAATATTTACAACCGAAACTCCGAATCCAGCGATTACTTTGAGTAAATCTAAATTATGAGGAGTTCCAAAAAGTTGCTCAAAATTACCAGTATTAGCTTGAGGTAAAGTTGAAAATATTCCCCCACCATTATTATCAATTACGAAAATACGAAGATTTCCTTTAGTAGCATTTGTAAGAGCTGAGATATCATGAAGAAATGTTAGATCTCCTAAGATTGCAGTTGTGCTCTCAAATTCATTAGTTATTCCAAAAACAGTTGAAATATTTCCATCTATTCCAGCCAAACCCCGATTCGCAAATACTGAAACGCCACTGCGAGGATAGGCAAAAGCTTCGATGTCACGCACGGGCCTAGATGATCCAACAAATAAAGCACTCTCATCTGGCAGAAGCTCACAAATTGTTGTTATTGCTAGTTGTTCAGACCAAACTAAATTTTCTAACTGACTAGACGCTGCTCCGGAAGCTTCATGCCAAATACTTTGATCTGATTCAACACTTATTACTTCATTTGGTAATGCTTTAAGAATTAGATCCGCTTCTCGCTTAATATCTATATCAGTAGTCCTTGGATCAATCACAATTACTTTTTTAGCAAGATTGATAAATGAATTAGTGCTTCGAGATAAAGTTGTTCGACCAATAACAATTACATTATCTGGCGCCAGCTTTGCAGCTATTTGAGGATCAGATAAAAATATGGATGCATGGGCAATTGCTTGTGGAAAAGAGATTGGATCTTCACAAATTACTGGCCAATTTAATTTGCTGGCAAAAGTATTTACTTCCGCTACTGCATAACCAGCTCGGTCATGTCCAATAATTAATACCCCACTACCAACTTCTAATTTTCCACTGATTTTGTTCTCGTAATTAGGTGATAATATTTTTAAACCAGCAAGCCAATCTGTTTTTTCACTTTCAACTAATGGCTCTTCAAATTGAACATTTAAATGCACCACATTTCCAGTTAAAAGTTTTTTTATCTCTATCTCTGCTGCAAAATCATGAGTTTTAATTACTGGGTAAATGTTTACTTGATCAGTTGTTTGATTTGCTCCAGTTTTCCGAAGTCGGGCTGGCCGATCAGCAGTAATTAATATTAATTTGTTTCTGCCGTGAAAAGCCTCTAGAGCGGCTGGGTGAAAATTTGCAGCTGCAGTACCGCTTGTACAAATCACAGCTACATAATTATTACTTGCTTTAGAAATTCCAAGTGCAAAATACGCAGCGCCGCGTTCATCAATTTTTATATGCAAATCAATAATCTGTTTACTTGCTGCCTCCCCTAAAGCAATTGCAAGTGGTGCATTTCGTGATCCAGGTGAAATTACAAAATCACTTACTCCAACTTCTATCAACTGCCTTAGTAATGAATGTGCTAATTTTGTTGAATTACTCAAAATGAGCCTCCTTCATAAACTGCATTGGCTCTATCTTGCCACCATTTCTGCCGGCCAGATTCTGCTTTAAATTCTTCAATTCGATCTGGAGTTACTTTATGGTTCTTTATAATTCCATTAATCGGTAGTAGCGGATTACTTGTTACATCACCCTCTAATAAAGAAACGGTACCAAGTCCGCAGGCACCATAAAGATTAGGTACGGCCGCAGCTAGCGATAATCCATGTGAAATGCCAACGCTACTGTCTAACGCACTTGAGATAACCACTGGTAGATCTATTTTTTCAATTACTTCTAATGCTTCGCTAATTCCACCAGTTGGTGCCCACTTGATTATTGCAATATCTGCAACCTCTTTAATACGAGTTAAATCACCTACCAAATATTTTCTTATTGATTCATCAACAGCAATTTTAATTCCAGTGTTGTTGCGTAGGCTATTTAGATCTGCAAAATCAGTACAGGGTTGCTCAATGTATTCAATTAAGCTTCCAAATGCCGTTTCATAACTTTGCATATTTGCTATTGCCTCTTCTAACGCCCAACCACCGTTAACATCTAATCGAAACTTAGCTTTCGGAACTTCCTTTAAGCACTCAATTAAGAGAGCCTGATCAGTCTCAAAATCATTAATTTTTATTTTGATTGTGTTACACCCATTAAATCCGGTAAGTAATTCTTTTACTTCGCTAACCTTTACATTAGGCAAAGTAGCGTTAATTTGCACTTCATCTCTAATTGGCTTCGGTGGTTCTTTTGTTGCACCTTCAATCGCAGCTTTTAGCCATGTAGTAGATTCTTTATTGCTGTATTCAATAAATGGAGAAAACTCACTCCAGCCAGCTGGTCCTTCAAATAAAGCAATTTCTCTATATTTAATTCCTCGAAAGTTTGCTTTTACAGGAATTGAAACTACTTGTAACTTGAACGGAAACATTACTTAAGGTCGTTTAGGAAATTTATTAAAGTCTGGCTCACGTTTTTCTTGATATGCGTTGCGTCCTTCTTGGCCTTCCTCTGTTAAATAGAACAACATGGTGGCATCTCCAGCTAATTGTTGAACACCAGCTAAACCATCATCTGCTGCGTTAAGGCTTGCTTTTAATAATCGAAGTGCCATCGGTGAATGACGTAGCATCTCCCTTGCCCATGAAACTGTTTCGGTCTCTAACTCTTTAACTGACACAACTGCGTTAACTAATCCCATATCAAGTGCTTCTTGAGCATCATATTGACGACATAGGAACCAAATTTCACGAGCTTTTTTTTGTCCAACATGAGCTGCTAACAAACCAGCACCATATCCGCCATCGAATGAGCCAACCATTGGTCCGGTCTGGCCAAACTTTGCATTCTCTGCTGCAATTGTTAAATCACAAACAACATGCAAAACATGTCCGCCGCCGATTGCCCAGCCAGCGACCATAGCAACAACTGGTTTTGGTGTGCGGCGAATTTGTACTTGTAAATCTAGAACATTTAATCGACCAATTCCTTTTTTACTTAGTGCGTCATCCCCGAGATAACCATCATCTCCACGCACATTTATATCGCCACCTGAGCAAAAAGCTTCATCGCCGGCACCGGTAAAAATAATTACGCCAACTTGATCGTTATCTCGAGCTAAATTAAATGCATCAGATAATTCAAAAAGTGTTTGTGGCCGAAATGCATTTCTAACTTCCGGACGGTTAATTGTTATTTTTGCCATGCCATCTGCAACTTGGTATGTAATGTCAGTAAATTTTTCCCCACCTGATCCCGTTTGCCACTTAGGAATAGTGCGATCTCCTGGCTGGCGTTTGATTGGCTTACTCAAGGCGGGCTCCAAAGGTTAAAAGGGAATTAGATAAGAGATAGCCTAGGGGGATTATGGGAGAAAAAGAACTTCGCGCATTAACTCCTATTCAGCCTGAGTGGTCAATCCCACAGCTGCAAGAAAATTTAGCCAAGGCGCTAGAAGGCTCCGGGCCTGCGCTATCAACCAAGCAAATTGATGTCAAAGAGGTAGATAAAAATATTGCGCTAGTGGTTAACACTTCTGGCTCAACTGCAGAATCAAAATTAGTGGCTATCTCAGATGCAGCATTAATTGCTTCTACAAATGCAAGTCATAAGTATTTAGGTGCAGTACCAGGTGATAGTTGGTCTTTGCTGCTGCCTACAACTCATATTGCGGGTTTAAATGTATTAATTAGAGCAACTGCACTTGGCTCTAGAGTAATAGACAACCGAAATACCACAAATTATGTTGACTCAGATTTCATTTCAATAGTTCCAACTCAACTTTATAAAGCGCTCACTAGTGACGCTAAATTACTTGAACATTTAACTGCAGCTGAGGCAGTTTTAGTTGGTGGGGGTCCAGTAAGTGATAAATTAAAAAAAGAAGCTGCAAATAAACATGTAAAAATTGTTACTACCTACGGGATGACTGAAATGAGTGGAGGCTGTGTTTACAATCAAAAGCCACTAGATGGCGTTGAGGTAAAACTAACTAGTGAAGGATTAATTAAACTAACTGGACCAATGATTGCAAGTGGATACCTATCTGAGAAAGGTGAGCTAACTTCAGTTGGTACTGATGGTTGGTTTGAGAGCACTGATATTGGAGAAGTATCTGCTGGTTTCCTTAAAGTTAACGGTAGATCTGATGAGGTGATAATTTCTGGTGGTGAAAATATTTCACTGATACTTGTAGAAGAAAAAATTAGAGAGTTAATACCAAACCAAGAGATTATTGCCTTTGCACTCCCCGATGAAGTTTGGGGTGAAAAACTGTGCCTTGGTAGTACTTCAAATCTTTCAATTGAAGAAATAAAGAAAAGTATTGGCTCACTTTTATCACCAAAAGAGGTATTCTTATTTGAACAAATTCCGACAACTTCTATTGGCAAGCCAGATAGAAGGGCAGCTAAAAACTTAGCTCTAAAGATTATGGGTGGTAATTGAATAAGTGGGTATTAGGAGCGCGAGTTAGGACTCTGCCAGCAGCTGTTGCACCAGTTTTAGTTGGTACATCTTTTGCGCCAAAAATTAATTGGATAAATGCTGGGTTGGCTTTAATTGTTTCACTCTCCCTTCAAATTGCAGTTAATTTCTCAAATGATTACTCAGACGGTATTCGTGGGACTGACGCGAATCGAGTTGGTCCAACAAGATTAGTTGCAACTGGTTTAGCAACTGCAAAAGCAGTGCGAACGGCAGCATTCCTATCATTCGCTATTGCTTGCCTTGCTGGCACATTGCTATCGCTAAACACAACGCTCTGGTTAATTTTAGTTGGAATGATTTCAGTTTTAGCAGCCTGGGGTTATACCGGCGGTAAACGACCATATGGCTATCTTGGTTTTGGTGAATTTTCGGTATTCATTTTCTTTGGCTTAGTTGCAACTATTGGTAGTTATTACGTTCAGACTCAGCAAATAAACTGGCAAATAGTTTTGCTATCTATTCCAGTTGGATCACTATCATGTGCAATTTTAGTAATAAATAATCTTCGTGATCGTCCATTAGATGAAATGGCTGGTAAGCAAACTTTGGCAGTTAAGTTAGGTGATCAGAAAACTCGGTTCTTCTATGGATTCCTACTGTTAATCACGCAACTAAGCGTGCTGCTGGCAATTGGTATAAATAAGCAAATAGCTCTAGCGCTTATTTGTTTACCTTTGGTATATAAAGTTTTAATGCAGGTATTGCGTGGAGCCAAAGGGGAAGAGTTAATAGCTGTTTTAGGGAAAACCGCAAAGATTCAATTACTTACCGCTGCGATAATTTCCATTGCATTACTTGTTTAACATTAAATAGTAGTAAACTACGGACATGCTTAAGTACCTAATTGTGTTAGCGATAATTGTTGATATTTACGCATTCATCGATTGCGCAATGACTCCACAAGAAAATGTAAGACGGTTCCCAAAATGGGGATGGCTATTAATAATTTTATTTATCGGAACATTTGGTGCGATAAGTTGGTTTGTTGCTGGCCGACCAAGAAAACCTGGTCAAAATCGAGGTGGTCGTGGGCGAATTATTCCGCCTGATGATGACCCAGACTTTTTAAGAAAGTTATAAGCCAGAGTATGTGTGGCGACCTGTTCCCCACACATTTATATAAATGTAATTAAATAAGAATGTTGAACCAGCAAATAAACATAACCATGCAGCTTTTCTGCCACGCCAACCAACTGTTACCCGTGCATGTAAATATGCTGCGTAAGCAACCCAGGTAATAAACGCCCAAGTTTCTTTTGGATCCCAACCCCAGTACCGACCCCAAGCAGACTCTGCCCAAATAGCACCAGCGATAACTGCAAAAGTCCAAAGTGGAAATACCAATGCAACTAATCGATATGAAAGATTATCTAGTACTTCGAGAGATGGAAGCCGTTGTGCCCAAATCGGACGAACACCTTTTTGTTCATAGCGATCTAAAATTAAATAGGCTGCTGCAACACAATTTGCTAATAAAAATACACCACCAGAAATAATTGCAGCAGAAACATGGATAACTAGCCAGGTAGATTTTAATGCTGGAACTAGCGGAGCACTTGGCCTATAGAGCAAAGTTATTGCGGTTCCTAAAGTTAATAGCACTGCAAGTGAAACTGGAAGTCCAAGCCAACGTAATTTGTATTTTTTAAGTGCAAATAAATATGCACCAGAAAAGGCAAATGCACCAGTTATTGAAAACTCATACATATTCCCCCAAGGAACTCTGTGAGCTGAGATTCCACGGAATATAACTCCGGTAGTTAATAGTAGAAATCCTAAAACCATGAATGCACTTGCTAATCTGCCAACCCGTTCAGTTCTTGAAAAATCTAATTTTGTTTTCTTAACCGATTTGGCTGGAGTTTTAACTGACCAAGCAACCTCAACTGCATGGGCAAAAAAGGCAAGTGTGTATAAAGCCATTGAAGCGTAGATAAAGTCATTTGATAGTAATGCTGCTGAAGTATTACTCACTACTTAACTCCTTCACTAGTTTATTAATCTCATCTTCAAGTCCTGGAATACCATTTTTCGCTAAACCGGCAATTTGTGTCTTTCGACCTTGCTTAATCCAAATTCTTCTCTGTCTAGTAAATAGTGAGATTAGCAATCCAGAGATCGCAAGTATCGCACCAATTAAAGCGTATCCTTTCCCAGGATCATTAACTATTTGTAAATTAACCCAAGAGTTCCAACCAGTAAATGTGATGCTGCCCTCACCGAAGTCATAACTCTCATTAAGTACTAAGGCTTTCAAACCAATTCTTTCCATTTTGCTGGTATTAATTCGGTAGACCGATTGTGGAACACCGCTATTAAGACCTAAGTCACCTTTCCAAACTGAAATTAATAATCGTGGATCTAAAACCTCTGGATAAGAAGAAAAGCCACCGCGAATTGGATCCCGATCAGCAGTTGGTAAAAATGATGAAACAAAACCAATCTGAGGATTCATATCAGGAATTTTTATTGCCCCGATTGAGGAAAGGTTTGCATCTTGTGGCAAGAAAGGTGTTGGGCCATCAAATATAACTTTGCCGCTCTTATCTTTAACAATGACTATTGGTGAATATCCATTCGCTTGTAAGTAAACCTTTGTACTTCCATATGTGAGTGGTTTATTGACTTTTATAATCTCAGTTTTCTCTTTTGACCCAGCCGGTATTGCAGCTAAGACGGTTAGTGTGTAATCAAGTGGTGCATTAGTAGCCGGATCATATTTAGCTTTAAAATCTTTAATTGTTAGTGCAAATGGGGGCAAGGAATCTTCTGCCTGATACTTGCCGAAGCCTAAAATATCGTAAGAGGTGGGGGTATTTATAAAACGATCGCCCACATTTAATATGGCATCACCCTTACTACCAAATAGCGATCCAACTCCGATGGCAATTAAAATTAAAACTAATGAAAGATGAAATAGTAAATTTCCACTCTCGCGTGCGTAACCTTTTTCTGCTGAAATAGAGTTAGCATCTCTTCGAATTCTAAAGCGCATTTTCCGTAGTTTCGCTTCTGCTAAATCCAAGTCAACTTTCTTTATCTCTGTGAAGTATTCCATTCGATCTAAATATTTAGGCGTAAGTGTTGGCTCTGCTCCGATCGCCTTTAAATGTCCGATACTTCTAGGCAATACACACCCGATTAGGGAAATAAAAAGTAATAAATAGATAGCACTGAACCAAGGTGAGCTGTAAACATTAAAAAGGCTTAAACGATCTAGCCAAGGAGCAAAGGTTGGATTATCAATAAAGTATTGCTTAACTTGAAGGGGGTTTTGACTACGCTGAGGAAATAATGAGCCAGGAATTGCAGCGATGCCAAGTAGTAAGAGCAAAATAAGTGCAGTCCGCATACTTGTAAGTTGGCGCCAACACCATCTAAGAAATGATCTACTATCTAAAACAGTACTCATTAGATTAAAGGAATAAACCCAGTAATAAGGTCACGTAAAGTATTCATAATTTGATCCCAAAGGTTTGTAACTTGAAGCAAGCCAATTAAAATCAAAAGCGAGCCACCAACTTTAGTAATTATATTTCCTCGTTTTGCAATCATTTTCCGAAATGGCTCTGCTTTATCTAGAAATAAACCCATTAAAATAAAAGGAGTGCCTAGTCCAAAACAGTAAGCAGCTGACAAAATTGCACCACGCTGCGCAGTTGCGCTTTCAAATGCCAGCACTTGAACTGCTCCTAAAGTTGGTCCAATGCAAGGAGTCCAGCCAATACCGAAAGCAAAACCGATAAATGGAGCTGATATCAAGCCAGTTCGCATTTTCCAACTTGGTTTAAAAATTCTATAAAACTTTTCATTAAATAAAAATATCAAGCCAAGTGCAATAGTAAGTATGCCTAGT
>Ga0209597_1002059_pt1 | contig 12903 bp, 31 predicted proteins | sample M_140625_MF_Meta_FD_187316 | JGI IMG/M metagenome (GOLD analysis project Ga0209597, IMG submission 187316) | Freshwater microbial communities from Lake Montjoie, Canada to study carbon cycling - M_140625_MF_MetaG (SPAdes) (version 2) | ecosystem: Environmental > Aquatic > Freshwater > Lake...
TAATTGGATATCTAGGTCTAATTACCTTATTAGTGTACAAAAATACTTTTCAAAATAGTTGGGAATTCTCTTTACCTTTGGGCCTAGATAGACGATAATATATATATAAGGTTAAGCGAGTGCTTAATCAAGACAGTAGAGAAAAGGAAAGAATCATGAACGGTTTCACACAAGATCAACTGGCAACTCTTAAGGCTATGGGCTTTGATGGTGGGGCCGATATGGTATGCAATGAAAATAAGGGAACGATAACCGCAATTGTAGCGGATCTTAACGGATATGGTAGAAAGTACAAACTTGCCAAGAATTATGGAACAAACTATCGTTATCAGGAAGCGGGCAAAAAAATACCACAATATTTCTTCGATTTTAATAGATTGGTCGAAAAAATCTCTTGACATCTGCTCTGGATGTCGTATAATATACATAGTGATAGATGACAGTAACCAAGTGAAGGAAATGACGATGGCTACTTTTGGACTAGCTGGAAATGACACGATTCGTTGTGTATGTCAAAGATGCGAAGATGTGTATAACATCGCCGACGATCTACCCTACGAAAATCATCCAATCGTCAATTTGGACGATATGCTAATTGATTGTGATTGGGACTCCGTTTGCGTCTCTTGCTTGACAGAAGACGAATCTAATCTTGTCGATCAACACTACACACACATGAAAAAAATGGGGCTTATCAAATGAGTGCCGATATGGTAGAATTAGCCTATCTGAGATACGTCTTGACTAATGGTGGTCAAGACATCGAATCTTCAATCGACGTACTCGCAATCTGTACCCGTATCACCCAACTAGAAAAGAGACTCAAATGAGCAATTTCTTCATCATCGCGGTTCTTGGTTTCACTGGCCTATTGATGGTCGCTTCAATCCACAACCCTAGAGACTACGGCGGTTTTTTCGATGTCGAGAAATAAGATCAATATCGACTCAGAGAAAGATGCTCGAATTGAGTATCTTGAAATGGAACTCGCCAAGGCTTTATATGAAAAGCAATGGTATGAGTTGAAAGTCAAAAATCTTCACGAACTCAACAAAACATTGATCCGCAATTTCAGGAATGGGACACTAGTATGAGAAAAATATCTCGCGAAGTCATTTCGGCCTTTCTTGCTGGAAAGTCAAAAAAAGTTGGCAATACCTATTCAAATGGTAATTGCCTGTATTTGCATGGAAATCAAATTGCATCAAGTATAAATGGTGCGATTCGTATTTTCGATGGTGGCTGGTCTAGTAATACAACTAAAGAGCGTTTAAATGCTCTATTGCAATTAATGAAATATGAGAGTTATGAGATGGTGGCCGATTGTGTATTTCAAAAGAACTTTCAATGGTTCTTGCAATACAATAACGGCGAAAAAACGGCTTTTCAAAATGGTACAATCGTAGGGGTGAAAAAATGATCGGATCTGATTACATGAACGATAATGCAATTCACACAATATTCCCTAATAAAAGGGATGAAATTGAAACTCTCAAATTGAATATTGAAATCCTAAAAGATTTCATTGATGATACGGTAGATGAAATTCAGCATCATGTTGGCTACGATCATGACCTGTATAAATTGGTCGATAGGATGCGATATAAACTCGCGGACAAATTGAATTAAATAAATGAAATGCAATCGGCAACGGTTGCATTTCTTTTTATATATATTGCAAGTAATAAATGTAAAGTGTTGTGGTGTAACGACTTAGGGGATTTCGGGGCTAGGCGCGCCTTGCCGTAAGTCGTTACGGTACAAGGCTTTATATCAACTGCATTATAAACTCATTTGAGCCTACGATACAAGCCCTCTACGAATTTTAATTGATTATTATATAATTGCATTTCATTAACGTCGAATTGTATTTCCTCACCCCTCTGGACTTGACAAGTGTAATTGGTTAATCGGACAGCACGATCTGATTTGGCCTTGATTTTGGCCGCTTTTTTAATTGCAATACTTTCAGCCTTTTTATGCTGATTTAATAATGCAATTGCATTAATATGTGATTGGCCGTTTTGATATTTGGCCGCGAGCCATTTGGTCGGAATATCAAAGGCTGCGAGAATTTCAAGATCGGTTCTAGTGAAATTGGACATATCTATCCTTTATGGTGGTGGTGGTGGTGACTGACTTGATCTATATAGTATATCGACAGTATCGGCCTAGTACAATAGCAAATCTTGAAAATAAGAAATTTCTTATCTAGGATAATTCTCTTGATGTTTGGGCCGCGATAGCCGATAATATATACATGGCGGTAAGGTAGTAACAAAGATCAAAGGATGCGAACAATGGCTCAATACGGTCTAAGCGGTGAAAAAACGGTTAAATGTGTGTGCGAACGATGTGAGGACGTATATCACATCGACGGTTACATAGAAGATAGGTATAGCCCTATCGTTTCCCTGTCGGATATGAAAATCAGTTCAGAAGACTTTGTATGTGTAACATGCCTTACAGAGTCTGAGTCGATCCAAGTTGACGCCTATATTACTAGGCTTGCTATCTATCTGGCCAACTAAGAGAAAAGGTGGCTTGACAAGGCCGCCGCCGTATGGTAGAATCTAATAAGTCAAGTAAGTCACCACTAGTCCAGAGGAATTCGATCATGGTTCGCAAGTTCAACAAAAATGAAAAATCAATCGCTAGTCAGTGGTTCATTCGTGTTAAGGGTGTCGAGTCGCCGGCCCTGAACATTACAGACTATGCCATGTTCTCACTCAATGGCCGCTTGTCACTAACCAAAGATCCTAAGAGTTCTAGCTATTGTGTGGACTATCTTGACGGTTCGTCAGAACCTACATACATCTCAGATTTGATGCAAGCCTTGCGGTTTGTATTCAATAACCAAGTGGTTCGATCCTCTTGACATTGTCGGTAGGGTGTGGTACAATTCACTAGTCGGAATAACGTCGGTTTCACTAGCATAGGATAGAATCAATGGTCAAGTATTCAGCCGCTAACACAAAGCTCAAAAAACTGTACAAAGTCGCCGCTCTTGCCAAGTGGCTTGATGGTGGCCGCAAGATTTACAGTTTCGATCTACTCTCAGGCTGGGCGTGTCCACAGGCTGACAAGTGTCAGAGTCGGGCTATTTTGGTCGATGGCAAGCGTAGAATTCAAGACGGGCCTAACACTGAATTCCGTTGCTTTTCAGCTTCGCAGGAGGTTGTTTACACAAACGTGTACAATCTCCGCAAGGGTAATTTCGACGCTATTCGTGCGATTATTGCCCGCACTGATTTAACGGAAGATCAGAAAGTCGCGGAAGTCGCAAGCCTATTAATGGCCCATTTACCAAAAAACGCCGGTATCGTTCGTATTCACGTTGCGGGCGATTTCTTCAACCGGATATATTTCAGGGCTTGGCTACAAGTGATTTCTTACAATCACACAATCCTTTTTTACGCCTATACAAAGGCGTTAAATTATTGGATTGACGATATGGAATTTGTCGCTGGATTGTCAAACCTTGTATTAACCGCAAGCCGTGGCGGTCGTCTCGATTCCAAGATTGATGAATTTCAATTGCGGGAAGCAATTGTATTACAGAATCAAAATGAGGCTGACGACTTTAATCTGGAAGTCGATAGCGACGACTCACACGCCGCTATCCCTGACAATCGTAATAAGTCATTCGCCTTGATTATTCACGGCACGCAACCCGCCAAGCCAAAGGTAAAAAAGGCCGTTTCTTTGGTGGGGTGATTAAATGACAATTGTAATCTGCTTTTTTGTGGGCATTGCAATTTCATTAATATCTGGGAGGAAATAATTAAATGCAATCGGCTCCAGATGGGGTCGGTTGCATTTCTTTTTAATTATTATATAAACTAATTTACATATGTTAATTTAATTATAATGCAATCGACCTAAGTCGTTGCGGTGTAACGAGTTAGGGCAAGGCCCGGCCCACGCGCGAATCGCGTAAGTCGTTACAGTGTAAGGGTTTATATTATATTGCAATTGTATTAAGGTATAATGCAATTGCATTACAATAATATACTGACTGTACAGCCGCTCAGGTGGGCAGAAACTTTGAAAATATTTTGAAAATAGTGGTGGTGGGGGCTTGTAATGGTCGATATATATGGTATGATGGTAGTAGAGAAAAGAACCTAACACTCAGCGGAGAACGGAACGATGGAAACCACACACGAAGTCACTCTGGAAGAATACATCATTGGCGACGATTCAGTGGTTATGGTACTAGTTCAGGAATTCGACGAAGAACAATTCTACAGTGTCCGATACTTGGTTAATCGCAAGTTCGGATTCAAGACGTTCTGGAATCGCAAGCAAGCCACGGAATTCTACAATCAAGTCAAAACGATAATCGTAGAAAATTCCATATTAGAGAAACTATTCTCTTGACAACGGCTAGCGATCTGATATAATATAAGAGTAAGGCAATCAAACAACACTCAGACGGGGCTTTCAAGATGGCTGAATACGCAATTCCAATCACTGTCGAAACTATAGAAGAAACGGACGAAATAATCGTTCAACGTGCGATTATGCTGAATTCAGATGATGCACTAGCCTACGCTCTCCAATGCCGCAAATTTGGTGCGGGCATTTGGATTTCTAAAAATGGCTTGGAAGTCACAGTGGTTTATTCCCTAGATTCCGATGGAAAAATCTCTTGACAATCGCTAGTGGTGTGATATAATAGTAGTGTAAGGCAAGCGGAACTCAAACAAAGGAAACGACAGATGCAAAATCAATTCGACGATTTCGACGCCCAACTGCAATGCGAAGATATCCAAGCCGACTATATTCCAACTGAGCAAGATTTGTTGGATATGGAAGTTGCTTTCGCCGTTGACCCCGTGGAAATCTTTGAACGATTGGAAGCGATGGATCTTTCATCTTTCAAATCTTTCGCTGCAAAATTGGATTTTGATCTTGACGATCTGTTTTGAGGTGGTATAATAATACTGTGGAATGAGAGTCCCTTGGCTTCATGCCGATGGGCTTAAACACTGAATCAACAGATGGTTTCTCATTTCACAATTGTCGAGGCTGGGCAATATGGTCTACTTTAAATAGGCTTTTCGTAGGTTCGATTCCTACACTCGACTTGTCACAACTTCGTGACGGTTCCCGATCTTCAATCCTAATAGGAATGAAATTCATGTCGATACGCATTCAGAACTCAGATCGTAAAATTGCCAAGAACTCAAACGCAACTGCTGGCATCACCGCTGGCCGATCTGATCTGTTATTGCTTGGAAATAAAGTGGTATCGGTTCAAAAGAATGGCAACGAATTCCGCACTCACTGTGCCGATTCGACATTGAAAAAATTCGCCGATAGCATTTACGCTATGTTGGAACAGAAGCAAGCCTTGAGGATTAATGAATTGGCCGATCTGTGCGAAAAATTGGAAGCAAAAAATACACGCAAGCCACGGGCTAAGCGTTTAACATTCGCCCAAAGAATCGCCAAGATGAATGAAACGAGGGAACGTAAACTGCAAATCGCATGATGATAATATTGATGTTCTTTTTGGGCATTGCAATATCATTATGTCAACGTGATTAATATTAAATGCAATCGCTTCGGCGGTTGCATTTTTTATTTAAATTACATATCAAAGTATGTTTATATGTTAGTAGTTATAAGTCGTTATAGCGTAACGACTTACGTCGATTCGCGGCCCGTGGGGATTTGCCATAAGTCGTTACATAATAAGCATTTACGTCTATATGTAAACCCTTACAGCTCAACGACCTGCGCCATGTTAATCTAGGGAGTTTGGGTGGTCTGGGTGGTCTAGGTGGTCTGGGTGAATTGTATCAGATTGTATAATCTGATTCGCGAAGTTAAGCTATAGTCAGCTAGTTTTGGAACATACTATGTAATATGATTCGCGCACATCGGGCATAGTCAGCTCGTTTTTCAAATATATATAGTAAATAAGTTGACAATCGAATGCCGATAATGTATAATAGAGGTATAAGAAACGAGTCACCTATCAAAGGAGAGTTGCAGATGATAGAAGTCATAGCTCTGGTTGCTGGATATTGTGTTGGTCAACTAATCAAGATGGTTTTCAAGGGGCAATTCTGAGAAAACCGCTTGACATGTCAGTTTGGTATGGTAGAATAGAGTAGTAAGAGATCACTGACCCCAATCACAAGGATATCAAAATGAGCGTATCTTGGAAACACACAACATTCAGGCCCAGTGCCACTGAATTGGCTAAAATGAAAGCCAAACTTCCCGGCTATAGGAATTGGTACTATATCGAATGTTTGGAGGCTGCTGACGGCTGGGACGATGGCAACAATCAGATCTTAGTGAAGTTCTACTCACCCAATGGAATGCAGACTGTACATGGTCAACCTGTTCACTATGAGCATAGCCGAATTGAGACCTTCGACTTCTGCGACTATGCTGATAAGCCAGAGCCACCATCAATCGAATCGCGGCTGAATATCGCCGAATGGCAAGTCGCCGGACTTGAGAAAATCATAAAAGAATTGAAAGATCGGTTGACAAAATTGGAAAATGGTGTATAATAGATATACCAACACTGGTCAGTAGCTCAATTGGTAGAGCATTCCGCTGTTAACGGAACGGCTGTAGGTTCAAGTCCTACCTGACCAGCTTGGAACTATGGTGTAACTGGCAGCACCGCAGACTTTTAATCTGTTAGTCTGGGTTCAAATCCCTCCCTCGGCTCTTGACAGCCAAGAATTCTGTGGTACAATGTCTATGTGTCCAATACTCAAGAACTATCGGAGTGTGTCATGTTGATGTCTATTGTAAATGCGAGGATTTATGGTTCTCATGATTTTCTTTTGTGGTATAATCTTAAGCGTAACATGTCCTAAAATGGGAGAATGGTAAAAGTGGGTAAGTCATACAGAAAAACACCAATTTTCAAAATCGCTGGTGAATCTGACAAGAGCAGCAAAAAACAGTGCAACAAGAAACTTCGCGGGGCAACTCGCGAAGCTCTTAAGCATTATGATCCTAGCGGCGAGGAAGATCTTATCATACCGGAGCAAGAAGAAGTGATGGACGTATGGACGTTCAATAGCGATGGTAAGAAGTATGTGCATGATGTTGTGGAACATAAACAACGATGGGAACGAACTACCGATAAAAGGGATATCGACCATGACATGGCGTGAACTAAAAGATTACTTGAACTCACTTGATGAAAGATTCTTGGATACAGAAGTTCAAGTTTATGACTGTGAAGAACAGATAACATATATAGACACTATGTTTTCACAAGATGATGATGATACAGATTATGTTGCTGATCTTAATCAGCCTCAGATATGGTTCAGGACAGATGACGTGACTTTCGGCGATGATTAATTCTTTATAGGAGTATAACCGATGAGAGATGTTCTTGACTTTTCTGCTGAATTTTGGGAGAATAAGCTGGATAGAGAGCCGCAGAATGTCGATAATATATATAGGGAAACTAACAAAGGAGTAACCTATGCGATTGATGATTACTGTGGCTTTGATCCTGTCTTGCAGTGGATGCAAACACTTCCAGAAGCGGGAAGCCCCATTTCCTGCTCTAGTGGCTCCCAAAGTGGGAAGCGTGGAGGTAAAGGTCGAAGAACCAAAGCAGCCCAAGGTGATAAACATCTCTCTCTTGCCAATTCAAAATCTTACGATTAAGGCATTTTGAGCTTGACAAAGGATTTCTATCTGCTATAATAGTAGTATAAGGAGGCGAGTGATGGAAAGCAACTGTAAGATCTGGATTCACGGTGGCAACTTCATGGTGGATGGGTATATCGACGATGAGGGAGCAACCTTCATATTGATTCCCGGTCATGGTGGCCGCTCTGCAATGTCGTTCAGTACACTAATCTGGCCTTTGGGCTATACAATCTATCCGGGGTGATCTATGAAGAAGTATGTCGTGACAGTCTATGAAGTCCACAGCATTGATATTGATGTCGAAGCTGAGGATGAGGATCAGGCAAGAGAAAAGGCAAACGATATTATGTGTGAGGACACTCTAATTACTGAGTATGACCATACTATGGATGTTGAAGATTGGCCCGTTCTTGATCTAGGAGAAGCCGAATGATCTATTTCTATAAGATGACAAACCTGTCAACTGGCAAGGTATACGACAACCAAAAAACCGATATTGATGAGTTTTCATCTTATCGTGACTTCATTGCCAACCTAGAGGCGTTAAACGAAATCTTTGCTGGCGAGTACAAATGGGAAGAAAGTTGCTTGACAAGTCAATACGAGATGGTATAATAGAGTAGTGAGACGAGAATGATTCAAACCTTTCAGGAGAAGATAGAAATGATCGCACAATTGACCGCTGGTAATAAAGTCAAATTCCAGTACGTTGATCGTAATCGAGACTACAGCAAGTATCCCGTAACTGTATCATATGAGATTGATGAATATGAAGGTACAGTCCTTGAGGTTCGCGACCTGACTGTTCAAAGACTCTCGCGTGAAACCGTAGCACGCAAACCCGAAATTGAGCGTTCACAGTTCTTACTTACTGTGCAACTTTCTGATAACAAGATCAAGTCTTTCTATGACGGTCGTGTTATCAACATTCAAGAAATCAAGCCAGTTCCTAAGAGTTTCTTGCGACGAACTCTTGACAAGTTGAAGGTGAAGTGATATAATAAGAGTGTGGCTTAGGCCGCACTCATATACTGGCCTATAGCTCAATCGGCAGAGCAATCACCTTATAAGTGATAGGTTTCGGGATCATACCCCGATAGGCCAAATATGCGGATGTGGCGAAATGGTATACGCAACAGACTTAAAATCTGTCGAGGATTAAACCTCATATGGGTTCGACTCCCATCATCCGTATTATGCACCCATAGCTTAATGGATAAAGCCCCACTCTTCTAAAGTGGATATCTAGGTTCGATTCCTAGTGGGTGTACTTCATATACTTCTCGACCCATCGCTTGTTGCGGTGGGTTTTTTCGTATCTACTTACAGCTTAACGACTTATGGGAAATCGGGGCTGGCCGTGCCTCGCGCAAGTCGTTACACCACAAGGAGTTGCAACAATAAAAAATAAACTACAAAATATCCCCCACAGGGCTTGACAGCAGCTTCTTATCTTGTATAATATAGGAGTAAGGAAGTGAGAAGCGAACGAAACGAAGTGGAGTGAAAGATGAATAAGATTGAACAAGTGAAAGCTGAGCTTGCCTCTGCTAGACAGAAGTATGTCGAGTACGTTCTTAATCCGGTCAAGAATTATGGCTATGAATGGGAGGTTCCGAAAGCCGGAACCTACTATGAAGAAATACGTGAAAAGCTAGAGGAATACGTAGTCCTGCTTGAAGCTGAAGTCGAGAGTCTGAAAGCTGAGGTCTGGGATCTGCAAGATGAAATAAGATCCGGCCCTTTTGCCATTTGACAATTGATGAATTCAATGCTTGACAAGTAAACTTCCTGTGTTAGAATATATGTGTGGTCAGTAACCAAGTGTCAGTTCTAAGGAGATCTAAGATATGCTCAAGTCTATGAATGTTCGCAACGGTCGTAAGTTGGTCGTGTCCTACCCTGTAGGCGGGAATCGTAATATCCTCAAGACTCGCGATGGTAAGATCATCCGCCAAGGTGTATCTGCTAATGGTCAATATGTTGTCCTACAATACACTGACAAGGGGTTCAATCGTATTGCTTCCCTCTTATGTGTAAAAATGGTGAATCCTGTAATTTTCACCAAGTAAACCTTGACAACCGTGTTCTATCCTGTATAATATAAGAGTAGTCAGTAACAAGTACCAGTCCTAACAAGAAAGAGATCTATTCCGATGGCTAAAACAACACGCAAGTATGTCGATAACGAAGACTTCGTGAACGTCTTTGTTGATGTCTACAGTCGTGGCTATGATGCAAGCACTAAGACTTCTAATGGCACTATCCAAGAGGTAGCTGACCATTTTGGCCTCAGCTTAGAAACGACCTACCAGAAAGCTCTCAAGCTCCGCAAAGACCTTAAGGCGTTAGGTTCTGATTTGCCAACGATGCGACGAAGCGACGAAGTTCGCAAGCCTAAGAGAGATCTGTCCAAGCTGGCCGAGATCATCGCAGCTAGGCTCGCTGGCGAATTACTTGCCCAGATTGACTAAAATATATAGCTTGGGGGGTTGACGTTCAGCCCCTCATACATTATAATAGTAGTACAAGAAAGGGAGAGATATGATTAAGCACACATACGACAATTGCCATAAGCTGGCCGAAGAATCAGCGAGAGCCGCAGACTTAAAAGATCTGCAAGAGTTCTGGCGAATCTCAATGTTTGAACGCTGGGTAAATAACCAAAAAGAGTTTGAAGCTGAACTAGAGAATCTGAATATCAAAACTCAGGAAGAACTGGATGGTGACGAGTGAGATTAACTCTCAAAACACTTGAACAGCTTGCTAAGTCAAAAGGTCTAATAGTAAAAAAGACGAATGGGTCTCTCTACAAGTATGAGATCTATAAGCCTTTCAGCTTTGACCATCCCTATGCAAGTGATAAAACTATCTACGCTCGAAACGCTGGCGAAACGCAATACGAAATTGAGAATTGGGGACAATCATGACCAAGAAAGAATATATCGAAACTCTGACAGTTGAACAACTTAGAGAATTGCTTGATAGATTCACAGATATGCTCATTGACCAAGATGAGTTAAGATATTTTGGTGAAGATGAGGTAGATGAAGTGATTGGCTTTTTCTCTCCTAATAGTGGTAGCTCATATATCGAATAAAGGAAGTGACTCTGATGAATACCTACGAAATTCTGCGACATAATCAACTTTGGATCTTGACATGCAAGACTCCAGATGGTACAATATCTACAGTGACAATGAGTGGTAGCAAACTACTAGTACATAACATGAAGATAACATTGGAGAACCAGCAATGTCTAAGTGGAAGTTCATCCTAATCAACGAAAAAACTGGCGAGTCACAAGATTTAGAAACGGAGTTCGGGGCCGATGAAAACATTCATGACTCTGAAGAGGGCGGCTATTGCGACATATGGTCAAGCGATGCTGCTCACGGTGAGGCTCTCGAACGTCTTGGCTATCGTCTTACAATCGTAGAGGGCGTAAGCACGGCAAAGCCTTTAGTCTACGAAGAAAAAACCTACAAATACGAGATCAAATAATGAGTATGACGCATCATCAAAAAGAGCAGATTCTACAAGTGATTAAATATTACATGACTTCTGAACTCAGAGAGAGGATCATGCGTGAAGTTCCTGTGGCATATAATGCTTGGGTCGGGTTTCCTGTTGTAGAAGTGAGAGTGATAAATGATGCTACCAAAGATTGATGTGGAAGTGGGTGAGAGTGTTCACAGAGAGGCTATGAGAGATCTGGTCAAGTATGCCAAGGATAAAGCTCTTGAACTCAATAAAGAGAATAGAGTCTTATCTACTTTGGTTTATACACTTGCTAATCAAGTAAGTCAGGGTGACAAGGAACTATCGCAGCAAATCTACTTTGCTATGCTAGTGGCCTTGAACATAGTGAACACTCAAATGGAAGTAAATGAATTGAAAGAAATGTATTCTTAACTCTTGACAAGGTGAGATCCTGTGGTATAATATAAGAGTAAGAGAGACAACCACTAACCAAGTATTGCAGGACAAGAAATATGAGTACGCTAGAGATCAAGAGTGATAAATCTGAAGGTGCTTTCGTCAAGGCTCAACAAGGCTTTGCCGATGGATTCCATGTGTCAAAGATCTGGGCTAAAAAGTGCCAGTCGTTCGATCAGGTCATGGAAACCGTTCAACGATCTGCTGAGGAACGTGAGGATCTGCTAGTTCCACTGTCGGACATTGAACCAGTTGTAGGCGAGGGCGGCAAGTTCGCGTTTGAGATCGCAGGTAAACAATATAAACCAACAGAATGGGCATTGGGCCAATTCTCTGGGCGGCTCAAGCTGCCATCGTCAACAGTCATTCGGGAGCTATTGAATCAAGATGATTCGGATTGGGAAGATTCGGATGTTGCTGTTCGTATTGCTAAAAATGCTATGCGAAGAGCGGACAAAGATAAGAAATATCGAGTTCGTGCTTACAGCGATGGCACACTTCGTGCATTTGTCACTGATAGATATGCACCGATTGATAATAGATGGTATCTCGAAACAATGAACGAGCATCTTCCCGGCTCAATGTATTCACACTGGCGGGGCGATGATGATACTATCTATGGTAATCTCCTATTACCTGACAGTATTATCGACTATGGTCAAAGTGATGACTCAGACTATGGTGGAATGCTCTCGGTTGGTAATTGCGAGATCGGCAAACGCAGGATTAGTCAAAAGCCTAGTCTGTTCAGGTCTATCTGTATGAATGGATGTATCTGGGGCAAAACTGAGGGTGAGATGATTGATCGTCGGCACATCGGCAAGATTGACCTAGTTGATCTTAAGAAGCGTATCGTCGATAACATTGAGAAACAACTACCACTAATTCCAATTGGTGTTAGAAAGTTCCTCAGCCTGCAAACTTTCAAGGTTGAAGGTTCGATGAAGCAAATCTTGGGTGCTGTATGCATTAGGAATAAATTGGATAAGACTGAGAGTAGAGAAGTCTTAACTCAGTTTGCCACATTTGAGAAAGATGATCGGAACTTGTTTGGGATTGTCAATTCTATCACAAGGGCTGGGCAAAATCTCTCTAATGAAGGCTGGGTCAAGTTCGATGAGTTGGGCGGACAACTTACGAGCTATACGGAGAGTGATTGGGATAGGCTGAATGCGTATTCTAAGACGATTACGTCAGAACAGATAGATGAGGTGTTCGCAACGGCTGGGTGATCTAGGGGGATTGGAGGGTTTGGGGGGCTTCGGCCCTCCGGCCTTTTTTTTGGGTTTTTTTTGTGTATCAGATTGTTTAATCTGAT
>Ga0209597_1002064_pt1 | contig 12882 bp, 7 predicted proteins | sample M_140625_MF_Meta_FD_187316 | JGI IMG/M metagenome (GOLD analysis project Ga0209597, IMG submission 187316) | Freshwater microbial communities from Lake Montjoie, Canada to study carbon cycling - M_140625_MF_MetaG (SPAdes) (version 2) | ecosystem: Environmental > Aquatic > Freshwater > Lake...
TGTTGAATTTTGCGCTGCAAAAAAACCGATGATTTTAATTCCGTTTGCTAAAGCGGCTGACGATCATCAGGCAAAAAATGCGCATATTGTTGAAAAAGCTGGTGCGGCAATTGTTTTAACCGAAGAAGAATTTACTATAAATAAAACTAGCGAAATTTTAAAAAACTTAATTGGCAATCGAAAAATTTTAGAAAAAATGTCGCAAAACGCATCGAAGCTTGCTAAGCTTGATGCGGCAGAAAATATAGTTTATTTGTTAAAAAATGACCAAAGGAAAAAATAAAATAATTGGCGATATTTTGCGGCAAAAAAGGCAAGAATTAAATCTTGAAACAAGCGATATTGCGAGTTATTTAAAGATAAAATCTCGCGACATTGAAATGCTTGAAAATGAAGAGTGGGATTTTAATTCTCGACAATTGTACCGCCTAGGGCTTATCCGCTCTTATGCGAAAATGTTAAAAATTGATGATGCGATTATTGAAGAAAGAATAAAAAAACTTCCGCGCGAATCGAACGTAAAAAATAAAAAATATAAGCTGTTAAATATTGGCGAAAGCATTGATTTAACGCCAAGTCGCGACATGTTTTTTAATTTTTTATTAATCGGTTTTTTAATGTTTTTAATTATTCTATTAATTTATAACGGCGCAGAAGATAAGAGTCGAGTCTTTGGTACTAAGGCCTTGGTCGATCAAATGAATAAGATTATCGATTAATTTTTTGACAAGTTGTCGTAATACCATTTCCCACTTCTAACTACCCATTTAAGCTTCGTCTTTTTGGTAAAAATTTGCTCGGAAAATGAAAGCTGTACCACTTAGTACAGCTTTCATTTTCTGTCGCAATTTTTCCTCAAAAATACTTCGCTTAAATGGGTAGTTAGAAGTGGGAAATGGTATAATTTATTTTGCCTGCAACCCTTCCAAAAAAACCTTCAAACAGCGCTCTCTGGCCATTTTGTGATCAACGATTGGTTTTGGATATTTATCGCTGCCAAATTCTGCAACCCATTTTTTGATATATTCTTGCTTTGGGTCAAATCTTTTTTCTTGCAGTGTTGGGTTGAAAATTCGAAAATAAGGGGCGGCGTCGCATCCGCTTCCTGCGGCCCATTGCCAGCCTCCAACGTTGCTTGCCAAGTCGTAATCTAAAAGTTTTTTTGCGAAATATTCTTCGCCAAGTCGCCAGTCAATTAAAAGATGTTTTGTTAAAAAGCTGGCAGTAATCATTCTTGCGCGATTATGCATAAAGCCGGTTTCGTTAAGCTGGCGCATGCCTGCGTCAACAATGGGATAGCCGGTTTTTCCATCGCACCATTTTTTAAAATCATCTTCGCTTTTTCGCCAAATTATTTTATCATATTGCGGTTTAAAAGAATTTTTTGCGCAGTAAGGGAAGTGGTAAATTATCATCTGATAAAAGTCTCGCCAGATGATTTCATTTAGCCATTTGTTGCTTGCAGAGTCGATTGCAATTTTGCATAATTTGCGAATGCTGATGGTGCCAAACCTAATGTGCAGGCTTAGTCGGGTGGTTTTGTTGATTGCAGGAAAGTCGCGATTTTTTTCGTAATCAATGATTATTTTTTCATCAATTTTTCTGTCGGGAAAAAATTTAAAATCAAAATTTGTAAAGCCAATTTCTGCAAGAGTTGGCGCTTTAAATGGCGCGCATTTTAAAAAATTTTTCTGGTAATCTTCGTTTGGATATGGATAAAAATCGGGTTCGCATAAAGTTTTTTTCCATTTTGTGGCGTAAGGAGTAAATATTACGTAAGGCTTTTTGTCATCTTTTACGATGTCGTTTTTTTCAAAAATAACGTGATCTTTGGCGCCGCAAAAAGCAATTTTTTGTTTGGTTAAAAATTGATGAATTTCTTGGTCGCGACTTTGCGCGTAAGGTTCGTAGTCGCGATTAAAAAATACTGATTTTATTTGATATTCGTTGACTAGCTGCGCGAATGCTTGTTTGGGGGTTTGGTGGATTATTTTTAAAGAAGATCCAATTTTTTCCAATTCATTTTTTAAGCGAGAAATTTCTTGATGAATAAAAAGAACGCGAGCATCTTTTTTGCTTGGTAATTTTTCTAAAATATTGCGATCAAAAATAAAAATTGGCAAAACAGGAAGGCCTGATTTTAGCGCCATTAACAAAGCTGCATTGTCTTCAAGACGCAAATCGCGACGAAACCAGAAAATTGATATTTGTTGTTTTTCCATTTTTTTATTTGTTAAAAACTGGTGCCAAAACTGAATCTAAAGGCTTGCGTTGTGTCGAATGTTTCTTTTTTTGCAACATGCGCAAAGTCGAATCTGATTGGGCCCATTGGCGATGCCCAAGCGATGCTTAATCCGTAAGATGAACGAATTGATCCGGTGTCGACAACTTCGGTGTTTACTTTATTTATTGCGTCAACCGATTTTACCGTTCCGTTGTCAGAAAATAAAATTCCGTTAATGCCAAGCTCTTTTGGCAGGCCTAGGGGGAACATGAATTCAAGGGTTCCTACGTAGTAAATGTTTCCGCCGACTGCGTTTCCGCCAACGGCAGAGCCATTCGAGACGATTGTTCTTGGGCCAAGCCCCGCGTACTGAAAGCCGCGGAAGTTGTTTCCTCCTAGAAAGAAGCCATAGTTGCTGCGAACATCTTCCCCAATCCCTTGAATGACGCCGCCTCGCGCCAATGCTTTGAAAACAAAACTTTCGGTAACTATGGGAAGATAATAGCCTGCGGATGCGGTGTGCTTAATGTTGTTAACATTGCCTCCGACCAGTCCGGTGTAGTCTTGCGCCAGTGAAATATAATAGCCGTTGCGCGGATTCATTTTATTGTCGCGCTTGTCGTAAACAAAACTTTGACCAACGGTCGAGTTAACGTAATGGCCCTGTAAGTTTTTTATGCTGACAGATGCAGTGTCAGAGATGTTGTTAATATTGTCGTCGCGATAAGAATAGCGAATTTGATGGCCTAAAAATTCGGTGATTGAATAGTCGCCGCGCAGTGTGAATCCGGATGAAGATTGGTCGTAAACCAAAGTGTTTCTTTTGTTTGAAGAATATTGGAATAAATCGACGCCCGCATCAATTGAGCGCCCCATAAAATAAGGCTTGGTATAGTTGATTTCGTTAGAAGTGTTGAAGCTTGATTTTTGTAAATTAACGCCAAGTTCTTGTCCGGTTCCAAGCAGGTTGCGCTCTTTTAGGCCAATATTTGCCGTTGCTTTATTGACGGTAGAATAACCGATGCCAAAATTTAATTCGCCAGTCTTTTTTTCTTTTACTTCAATTTCAAGGTCGACGCGATCAGTGTTGCCAATGCGTTTGGTGCGAAAATCGACTTTTTCAAAAAATCCTAAATTTTGAATTCTTTGGCGCGAACGATTGATTTTTGTGATGTTATATGGATCGCCCTCGCGAAAACGCAATTCGCGGCGAATTACGTCGTCAATGGTTCTGACATTGCCAATGATGTGAATTTGGTCAATATAAACGCGCGGAGATTCTTGGACGATAAAGTCGATATCGATAATTTTTTGCTCTTTGTTGCGCTTTAAAACTGGTTCAATATTTGCAAATGCGTAAGATTTTTCCGACATAATTTCTACCATTTTCTCAACGGTTTTTTCGATTAAATCAGAGTTATAAACTTTACCAGTTTTTGACAAGATTGCAGGCTGTAGAAGCTTTTCATCGAATTTATCAATCTTATTTACAATATTTATTTCGCCAACATTATATTTAATTCCTTCTTCAAGTAAAAAAGTTATGAAGAATTTATCTTTGCTTGGTAGAATTTGTGCGGTTGTAGAAATTGCTGCAAAATCGGCATAGCCTTTCGAGCCATAAAAGCGCCGCAATTTTTCTTTGTCAAATTCAATTCGGTCAGAATCGTAAACGTCGCCAGATGAAAAGAATTTGTACCATTGAGATTTTTTTGTGGAAATTTCTTCAAGCAAATCGGCGTCAATAAAAGCGTTGTTTCCAATAAAGCTAATATCGGCAATTTTTGCTTTCGGACCTTCGGTAATTTCAAAAATCACTTCAACGCGATTTTGGTCTTTTTTAATGATTTTTGGCTCAATATTCGTCAAAAAACGGCCAGATTTTAGATAAATTTCGCCAATTCGCTTTAAATCGGATTGCAACTTAAATTTGGTAAAAATTGCTCTTTTTTTCAAAGAAAGTTCTCCTTGTAATGCGTCGTCTTCAAGTTTTTTATTGCCAATAATTTTTACGTCACTGACGATTGGATTTTCTTTTACGTCAATAATAATATCGCCATTTTCTTCGCTAATTTTTGCTTCTAAAAAAAGGTCGGACGCGTAAAGTTTTTTTAGTGAATCGTCAATTTCTTGCGCAGTTAATTTGGCAGATTTTTTAACATTTATGTAGGCGGAAATTACATCGCTGTCAATTCTTTCATTGCCTTTAACGATGGTTTTGGCGTTTGCAAAAGAAGGGTTTAAAATAAAAAAAAGACATAAAACAATTAATACGATGCTTAAAAATATCGTTATAAGGCACGAAATTATTATTTTGAAAAATGATTGTAAGCTAAAAAATTTTGACATTAAAAATTAATTTGTAATTTCTATCCAATCTGGATCTGAGGCACCTTCAAGGTCGCCAGTAGGCAATTTGAATTCAAAGCCCGTTGTAATATCAATGATGTATAAATGCGGAACGCTTGCTTCGCCATAGGGTCCGTTCTTTTTTGAATAAATTAAATAGCGACCATTTGGCGACCATTTTGCCCCCTCGACAATGTAGGCGCTGGTTAGTAAGCGTTCATTGGTGCCGTTTGCCGACATTGTGCCAATGTAAAATTGTCCGCCTTTAATTCGTGTAAAAGCAAGCATGGTGCCGTCCGGTGACCAAACTGGTTTTGAATATGAACCAGTGCCAGCGCTTAATTTGCGTACGTCGGTGCCGTTGTTGCTCATGATGTAGATTTGCTGCGAAGAGTCGCGGTCAGAAATAAACGCGATTAATTTTGCATCAGGAGAATATGACGCTGTAGTGTCGATTGCTGGGCTTTTGGTTAATCGACGCGCAGTATTTTCGGAAATATTTAGTTCAAAAATGTCGCTATTTCCTTCGAAAATTGCTGAAAGCAAAATTAAGTTCGGGTCTTTGGGATGAGTGCTGGCAGCAAAGCTTGTGCCTTGAAAACCGCCAACGTGCTTAGAGCGCAGCAGCTTTGTATTGATAGAAAAAATTTGCGGTCTGTTGTTAAAATAACGTAAGTAGAAAATTTCGTCAGAATTTTTTGAGAAAATTGGCGTTAAGACTAAATCTTTACCATCGGTTAAAAAATGTTTATTTTCGCCGTCAAAATCAACTGTGGCAATTCTTTTTATGCGATGTCTAATTTCGCCGCTTTCAGAAACATAAGCGATTCGCGAATTAAAATGCCCTTTTTTTTCGCCCGTAATTGCTTTGAAAATTTCATCAGAAAAAAGCGCTGCCATTTTGCGATAATTTTGTCGCGACGCCGAATAAAGCTTGCCAAAAAGTTGACGCTGATCTAGCGCATCCCAAAGGCGGACGCGCATTTCGAGGTTTCCTTGGTCGTCATAATTAAATTGCGCAACAATAATTGCACCAATGCCGCTTTTGTTATAGAGCGCAAAGTCAGGCACATTTTCAACAGAGATTGTCGTGGAATTATTTTTTGTTGCGCTAGATTTTTGATTTTTTTCTTCAAGTTGCCCGCTATTTTTTATAACTTCAAAAAGGTCGGTAGTGCGAAGATTTTTTTTAACACGCTCAAGCACGTCGTTTGCGTCTTTTTTTAGGTTTGGATCAGTTTGATCAAAGCCAAAAAAAAGAATTTTTGTTTTTTGCAAATCTTCATTTTTTATATTAAATGAAAGAGCGGCAAAGCTTGTTTGTGTAAGATTAAATAAGGCAACAATTACAAGTAAAAATATTTTCATCTTTGCGTTATTAAAATATTGAGAAATGGTATAATACCATTTCTCACTAATAATTATAGATTTATGCTTCATAATCTAGGTCTAAAATTTCAAATAAAAACCATCCGTATCACCTGATACGACTGATTTTTCTTTAAAATTTCATCCCCTAAATTATTTTGCCTAAATATATAATTATTAGTGAGAAATGGTATTATGCACTCTGTTGATTCAAGTTATTCTAAAGTTTCAATGATTACATTATTGTTAGTATAAACGCATAAATCGGCCGCAATTTTCATTGATTTTTCGACTATTATTTTAGTGTCTAAGCCTTCAATGTCAATAAGGGCGCGCGCTGCAGACATTGCGTAATTTCCTCCAGAGCCAATGCCGATGACGCCATTTTCTGGTTCAAGAACGTCACCATTGCCGGTTAAAACTAAGGTATTTTCGCGGTCGACGACTATCATCATTGCTTCAAGGCGGCGCAGATATTTGTCGGTGCGCCAGTCTTTTGCTAGCTCAACGCAAGAGCGCGTAAGTTGATTTCCATATTGCTCAAGCTTTGCTTCAAGGCGTTCAAATAATGTGAAGGCGTCGGCGGTGGCGCCAGCAAAGCCTGCAATTATTGAACCATCGCCAATTTTGCGAATTTTTTTTGCGTTAGATTTTAAAATTGTCGCACCAAAAGAAACTTGTCCGTCGCCAGCAATTACAACTTTGCCATTTTTTCGCACCGAAAGAATTGTCGTGCCGTATAAAATAGATGGATTTTTATGTTCAAACATAGAATAAATATAGTTTGTTGATCGTTACAATATTATATAAAATTCGAAGTGAAAGTAAAACAATTTTTTAATAAAAAAATCGCGATAATTTTTTTCTTAGCAATTGCTGCAGGATTGCCATTGCCGCTAATTTTATCAACTTTAAAAGCGATGCTTGTTGATAAAGGATTCAACTTGCAAACAATTGGCTTCATGTCGCTTGTCAGCTTGCCATATTCAATAAAAATATTTTTTGCACCATTTATTGATTCATGCGCCGTGCCTTATTTGACAAGGTTTTTAGGCCAAAGGCGTTCGTGGATTATTCTAACGCAATTTTTTTTAATAATATTAATTTCGCTTCTTGGCGTTGCAATTAACGGCGGAAATTTATTTTTTATTGCCACAATTTCTTTTGCCATTGCATTTGCTTCAGCTAGCCAAGATATTGTGATTGACGCCTATCGCATCGAATTAATTGAGGAAGAAAATCAAGGAATGGCGGCCGCATTTTATACTTATGGATATCGCGTGGGAATGCTTATTTCTGGGGCTTTTGCGCTGTTTTTATCCGAAAAAATAAGTTGGAGTTTTGTTTGTTTGATACTTTCTTTTGTAATGTTAATCGGCGTTTTTGCAATTTTATTTGCCGATGACACTAGAAAAAATTGGCAATCAAAAAATTATAATTTTTCTAATTGGGTAAAAAATTATGTAATTTATCCATTCCTTGATTTTACTAAGCGCGAACAGTGGAAAATTATTTTATCTTTCATAATTTTTTTCAAATTAAGCGATGTTTTTGCGGGCAATTTAACGGTGCCTTTTTTGCTAATAATTGATTATACAAAAACCGAAATTGCAACCATCGTAAAAACTTTTGGATTAATCGCAACATTGCTAGGAGTATTTTTTGGAGGAATTATTGTAAAAAAAATAGGAACTTACAAAAGCTTGTGGATAGCGGCTTTGGCGCAAATGTTCTCTAATTTATCATTTGCTTATTTGGCAAAAATTGGTCATAATGTTGATGCGTTATATTTTGTAATTTTCATCGAAAATTTTAGCGGCGGCATTGGTGATGCGGTTTTCATCGCCTATTTAAGCGCGCTCTGCAACGTTGCATTTAGCGCCACGCAATATGCAACATTAATTTCATTTGCAACAATTAGCCGCAGTTTATTTTCTTCAAGCGCTGGCGCTGTTGCTTTAAAATTAGGCTGGTATAATTTTTTTATTTTTTCAACATTTCTCGCAATTCCAGGATTAATATTTTTGTGGATTTTAAGAAAAAATCAGTCACGATAAACGCTATAATGTCCTTTAACAGCAAATGTGGAATTAATTAACTAATGTTAAGACTTAGCACGATCAAGCCAGTAAAAGAGAAGGTTGTTAAATATGAGGCGTCGGCAGCGCATTTTATTCCTTATCGTTGTCATTATAATTCGGATACAATCTTAACTTATAATGAAGAATTAATTCGCGTCATCAAAATTAAAGGATTCGCTTTCGAAACCGCTGATGACATTGACATTGACCTTAAAAAAGCTGCGCGAAATAATTTATTTAAGGGAATGGCGACTGGAAATTTATCGCTTTATTTTCATACAATTAGGCGCAAAGAAAAAGGCTTTCCGGATGGTCGAATGCCTGATGCATTTTCAGAGCGCGTCAATCAAGAGTGGATGTCGAAGCATAGTGACGACAAAAGCTACATCAATGAACATTATCTAACAATTATTCGCGGACAAGATAAAACAGGAATTGCCATGCTTGAAAATATGGCAAAAAAATTGCAGCATAAAACCGACAAAACCGCGTGGGAAAATTACATGCGCGAATCTTACGAAGAGCTTGACGAAATGACCGAGCGTATTTTAAACGGTTTTTCAAATTATGGCGCGCAAGTTTTAGGATTAAATGAAACAGAGGAAGGTTTGCATTCAGAAATTCTTGAATTTTTATCGCGCTTGGTAAACGCTGGATATTCGCAACCAATGGCGATTCCGCTTGCAGAAATTTCGCATCATTTGCCGACAAGTCGAATGTATTTTGGCAGCAAGTCTATCGAGGTTCATCATGCGGCTGGCGTGAAATATGCAGGGTTGGTTGCGATTAAAGAATATCGTCCTTCAACCAATGCGGGCAGCTTTGACGGCTTTATGCAAATGCCGTTTGAATTAATTATAAGTCAGTCATTTTCTTTTATTAATCGCATGATTGCGATTAGCTCAATGCAGTTGCAGCAACGTCGCTTGGTGCAATCAGAAGACGTGGCGGTTTCGCAAATTCAAGAAATTGACGAAGCGCTTGACTCGGCGATGAGTGGAGAATTTGCTTTTGGCAATCATCACATGACGGTTTTATGTATTGAAGACAGCGCGAAATCTCTTGAAAGTGCTTTGTCGATGGCGGTTGTAGAGCTTTCAAATTCAGGAATAACCGGCGTTCGCGAAAGAATGAATTTAGAGCCAGCTTATTGGGCGCAACTTCCTGCAAACTCGTCTTACATGGCTAGAAGGTCTGTTGTAAATACCTACAACATTGCAAGTTTTGCGTCTTTTCATAATTATCCATCGGGCAAAAGAAAGCGTAATCATTGGGGAAATGCCGTTACTGTTTTTAACACCGTTTCAGGAACTCCGTATTTTTTTAGTTTTCACGTGCGTGACGTAGGGCACACCATGATTATTGGTCCGACGGGTTCTGGTAAAACTGTTTTGTTAAATTTTTTATGCGCACAATCGCAAAAATTCAATTGCCGACTTTTCTTTTTTGATAAAGATCATGGCGCAGAAATTTTCATTCGCGCAATTCGTGGGCGCTATATGACTCCTGATCCGGCGCATAATTCAGGATTTAACCCGTTGCAACTTGAAGGCACTAGCGAAAATAAAGCTTTCTTGGTTGAGTTTATAAAAGTTTTAGTTTCAACAAATGGCGAATTAGTCACGGCACAAGACATGGAGCGCATTAACGAAGCTGTCAATGGAAATTATAAACTTCCGCAGGCGCAACGCCGCATGAGAAACATCGCGCCGTTTCTTGGTCTGTCTGGCCCGGGAACATTGGCAGGGCGTTTTGCAATGTGGCATTCGGATGGTTCGCACGCTAAACTTTTTGACAATGCGCAAGATCAAATCGATTTTTCTTCGGCGCGCACTTTTGGAATTGAAATGTCAGAAATTCTGAAAAATAAAGCCAGCCTTGCGCCAGTTTTACTTTATTTATTTCATCGCATTCAAAGCTCGCTTGATGGAAGCCCTACAATGATAGTGCTTGACGAGGCTTGGGCCTTAATTGGCAACGAAGTTTTTGCGCCAAAAATTAAAGATTGGCTAAAAGTTTTGCGAAAATTAAATACCTTCGTGGTTTTTGCAACGCAGTCAGTAGAAGACGCCGCAAAAAGCAACATTTCCGATACTTTAGTTCAGCAAACCGCAACGCAAATTTTCTTGCCAAATTTAAAAGCAACTCCGCTTTATCGCGAAGTTTTTATGCTTTCAGAGCGCGAATTTACTTTGGTTAAAACAACCGATCCATCGACGCGATTTTTCTTGGTAAAGCAAGACAATGACGGCGTGATTGCGCGCATCGATCTTTCTTCGATGGATGAAGTAATCAGCGTTCTTTCTGGTCGCGTTGAAACGGTTATGGCGATGGATGAAATTAGAAAAGAAGTTGGAAATGATCCTAATGATTGGCTGCCAATTTTTTATAAAAAAACCGCGAAGTGATAAAAATAGAGCAAAAAAAATCACGAAAAACATTGAGATTTATCTTTATTCTTGCTGTTGCGTCATTTTTATTTTTACCACTTTCATCTTACGCCGCTTACGATTATGGCGTTGGCAGAGTAAGATCTTGCGGTGCTTCTGGCGAAATAGAAGGCTTAGATTTTAACCCCACAAGTGGCGGAAAAGATGTTGAGTTTGTGCTGTCAAATCCGGCCTGTATTAGCGTTATTGGCTATGCCTATGTTAAAACAAAGATTGACATTGCAATAATGAACAACACCTGTCGCAACCCAGGAGGGATGCGCGTTGTGCCGTCGCCAATTTTAGATTCAGTCGACATAATTAAAGCCACTGCAAAAGCAGCAATAAACCGCGACCCCAACTGCGCCAGAGCTCTAGGAACGGCGGTTGCAAGCTTAAGTGGAACTCTTGCGGTAATTGGTTCAATATATCTAATCGCAAAAAATGTTTACGAAGGAACTCAAATATGTGGCGCAGATTGGGTTAGTCCGAATAATAAAAAATACATGAACAACGCGCCAAATTACAAGGCGACTGTTGAAGAGGCTGTTAATTCATACATTGACAACGGCCAATATATGAATTTAAGTCAAGATAATAAAACATATCGCGAATGGTACTATGGCGGAGTTGAAGTTGAAGACAACGTGCAAGATGTTGCGGCAAGTGGCGAAGCTGGCGGAATTGCGGGGCAAATTTGTTACGACGTAACGCAGCCTAAAGTTAGTGGCGGCAATTATCCACGGCAAAAATATTACATGAAGGGCCTTGAAACTGGCAATTTCAATTGTAAAAAATATTATGTTTTGCCAGGGCAAAAAGATCCCTCAAACCCTTCTCAAGTCATGAGCGCCACAAGGCTTGCCGAGTTTAGGCAAGCATATGATTGCTGCAAAAGAAGATCGCGCGAATATGTTTGTATCGATTACAATCCAAAAGTTTGGAATCCAATAGGTGCCGCAGACAGAGAGCGAGTATTTTGCCAAGTTGGCGGAAAATGTAATATTAAAGGAATTTATTTCAGCGCAAAATCTCTTGATAACGGCCGATTGGCGTGCGCCGAAACTTTTAGTTTGTGCCCATATAATTTCGCAATTGGCGGCGGAACTGACAAATGTGATTTTTATAAAGACGGCATTTACAATGATTCAAGCGGCAATTACACCATGATAACAATGGCCGACGTATCTGCTGGAAATTGCTCTAATAAAAGCGAAATCAGAAATAGCGACTGCACCTACAATGACAAGGCTGGAAGATGTAAAAACTATTGTCAATACATGGCGCATTGCACCAAAACCGATCTTTCAAATTATAAATATGCTAGCGAAATTAAATCGCCATTTTTTGCAACCGCCTGCATGAATTTTGTTGGAGATTCTCGCAACCAAATCGCCTATGGCACAGGATTTATCGCAGGAAGTGCTCGCCACTTTAGTGCGCCAATTGCACAATGCGTAAAAGAAACCTTAGAAAACGTTTTTTACAATAGGGCAGGTCACACGCAATGCTATGTTTATGGCGATGTTCCAGGCTCAAATGGCGAATGCGCCAATGGCACAGATTACAAAAAAGGCGAATTAGTGCCGTCAGAATCTTTCTTTGCAAAATTGCAAAGATACATGGAAGCAGTCGTGAAAATGGTTCTAACCTTATCAATTGTTTTTTACGGCTTTAAACTTTTAACAATCGGCAAAGACGGAATTAATAAAAAAGATATCGTAATGTATCTTTTAAAAATAGGTCTTGTGATGTATTTTGCCACAGGAAACGCGTGGCAAGGAATGTTCTTCGATGGCGTCTATGGCGCATCTACAGTGTTTTCGCAAATGGTGTTTAAAATTCAAACTTCTAATGACTTAGCAAAGCGCGACGGTTGTCAATTTGGGCAAATAACCCTTGAAGACGGCACGCCAATTTCATCGGCCACTTCTTATCCATCAGGAAAAGAATATCTGGCAATCTGGGACACTCTTGATTGCAAAATTGCGCGCTACATGGGCTTTGGCCCCGAAGTTTCAACGGCGAATATTGTAAAATTAATCATCGCTGGATTTTTCACTTTTGGCTTCGGAATTTATTTTTCAGTCGCCCTGTTAATTTTTGGAATGGTTTTAATTTCTGCAACCTTGCGCGCGTTGCATATTTTTCTGTCGTCATCAATTGCAATTTTATTGATGGTCTATGTTTCTCCATTAATAATTCCATTGTCACTTTTTAAAACTGGTGAAAAAATATTTAAAGGATGGCTTAGTAACCTTGTTAGTTTCTGCTTCCAACCAATTATTTTATTTGCATATTTAGGAATTTTCATCGCTGCGATGGATCGAACCCTCATCGGCAGCGCCACATTCTACGGAGAGCCGCCAACTCGCACAATTTCTTGCAGACAATATTGCCAAAATGCTCAAGGCTCTAAGGTTATGGACAG
>Ga0209597_1002065_pt1 | contig 12881 bp, 9 predicted proteins | sample M_140625_MF_Meta_FD_187316 | JGI IMG/M metagenome (GOLD analysis project Ga0209597, IMG submission 187316) | Freshwater microbial communities from Lake Montjoie, Canada to study carbon cycling - M_140625_MF_MetaG (SPAdes) (version 2) | ecosystem: Environmental > Aquatic > Freshwater > Lake...
CCACGCGCGCCGTTTTCATAAAAGGCGACGCCTGTGGGAGAACCGCCGCCGTACACGTCCCCGGCGGGCATGGTGCCTGGATCTTCCTGACGCCATTCCGCGACGGGAGTTTCTTGGCCGGGGCGTTTGTCCGCCTGCCAAGTACGTTTACCGTTTTTGGATGCAAAGCCTGCGTTGCCGCCCTCCAGAATCGGTGTGACGCGGCACGCAGGCGGATCGTCGTTGTCGCTCTGGTACATCTGGCCAAACGAGTTAACGGTCTGCTCGTAACTGTTGCGGTAATTGTGGCCGACGATCTGTGCGTGGGTTCCATCTGGGTTCATGCGGATGGTGGCGCCGCCAATCCAGACGTGACCATCATCGCTTCGCCGCCCAGCTACGGATTGGGAGTCTGCGTAAGGACTTCCAAGATAAAATGTTTTGCCAGATTTATCCGTAAACTGTGCGCCCGTATTTCCCTGGTTAAAGTACCATAGACCATCAGGGCCGGCGGTGAGGGAATGCAGACTGTGATCGTGATTGCGCCCGTTGAACCCCGTCAGCAAGACCTCGCGCTTGTCCACGGAGGGATCGAAATGTGTGCCGCCCTTTGTGTTTGAGTAAACGAGAAGATCGGGTGGTTGGGAAACGACCACTTTGTCATCCAGAACGGCGACGCCCAAGGGCGCAAGCAGATCTGCTTCCTGAATAAACACCGTGCTCTTGTCGGCTTTGCCTGCGCCGGTTGTGTCTTCCAGCACCACAATGCGATCGCCTTCCGGTCTGCGCTTCGATTTGCCTCGATAGTTAACTCCCTCAGCCACAAAGAGACGTCCGAAGCGGTCAAAGTCGATGTTCGTCGGATTGTTCAGCAAAGGCGTCGTGGCCCAGACCGTGATTTCGAGGTCGGCTGGAATGGAAAACAGCTCTGTGGGGACGATCGTTGGAGCCGCCTCACTCGCCGCGTTCTGGGGGGAATTCTGTGCCGTCAAAAAGGCGGCGCCTCCAAAGAGGCAGAGGGGCGCCAGGAGCATTCGAGAGGTGGAAAAACGACGGCAATTTCGGGAATTTCGGAGGCTCATTGTCTGGGGGATAATGGTTTGCGGAAGTTCTTCTTAGGGTTTTTCCATTCACGGTTTAGAACTCGTCCGTACCCGCCTACGCACGGGACTAGCACAGACCTCGGCGTCCATTTGGACGTTGAGACCAATAATTCACCACTTTTCTGGAGCACTGACGACTCCACGCAGTTTTAAACTGCGTGTGCGGTTATTCCAATGAATTCCCTAATGGATGAGTGGGAACTATTTACCCACACCGAATTCGGCGCGGCGATTCTTTGCCCACGCGCTGTCGTTGGAGGCAGAGTCCACGGGCATTTCCGAACCAAAGCTGACGGTCTGAATCTGACTCGCAGAAAGGCCCTTCTCGATGAGCGTTTGGCGCACTGCCTGTGCCCGGCGCTCTCCCAGACCGCGGTTGTATTCCGCTGTCCCGCGTTCATCGGTGAAACCAGCGATAATGAGCGAATTGGAGGAGCCCTTCAGCGCTGCGGCTACCGCGCCAACCTTGGACTGTTCGGCACCACCAACGGTGTAGCTGTCGTATCCAAAGTGAACGGGAGCAAAACGATGCCGGTCCACGCCTGAGGATGTGAAGGAGGATCCTTCAGAGCGTTCTGGAAGCGGGCTGCCGAGGTTTCCGCCGCCGCCCGCCATGTCGGAGCCACCGAGAGGTGTTCCCTGAACAAAGTCCGAATCGCCACCGCTTGAGGACTTTTTCTTTTTCTTGAACGCGGCGCAAGAAGTGGAGGAAAGTGCGAGGGCCGCAAGTAGTAATGTGTGAGTGAGCGTGCGCAAAGTCATAAGTCTGATAGCATCCTGTATTACTGCAAAAAGGTATGTGTTCGCTAGCCCTCTTTTTGACAAATAACAATATCCCCAAAAATAACTCTTTCTCCCACTGCTTTCCCCGTTGCTCTTCCTTGCTCGAGTACCGAATCATCGCTATTTGATAGTCTGGGATATGAAACTATTTGTTACGGGTGGTGCCGGGTATATTGGAAGCATTTGCGTCGAAGAAATCCTCAATGCAGGACACTCCGTCACGGTGTTTGATAACCTTACCGAAGGGCATCGGGGTGCGCTGGATCCTCGGGCAACGTTCGTGCAGGGCGACCTGTTGAACCCAGCGGAGGTGGGCAGCGCGCTTGCGGAATCCGGAGCGGAGGCCGTGATGCACTTTGCTGCCAATGCACTTGTGGGGGAGTCCATGACCAACCCCACCAAGTATTTCCGCAATAATGTCACAGGTGGGATGCATCTCCTCGAGGCCATGGCCGCCTGCGGCGTGCGCAAAATCGTCTTCTCCTCCACCTGCGCCACTTTTGGGACTCCTGAACGCGTTCCTATTGACGAAACTTTCCTGCAACGCCCCATTAACCCGTATGGCGAATCGAAGTTAATGTTTGAACAAATGTTGCGTTGGTACGACGAACTTCACGGGATTAAGTATGTAGCACTGCGTTATTTTAATGCGGCGGGCGCCAGTCAGCGGTTTGGTGAGGATCATCGCATCGAAACGCATCTCATTCCCAATGTGCTTAAAGTGGCGCTTGGCCAAAAAGAATCCGTTTCCATTTTTGGGACAGATTATCCGACTCCAGACGGTACTTGCATTCGAGATTACATTCATATTTTGGACCTCGCTCAGGCTCATATTCTTGCGCTCGGTTCAAAGGAATCCGCCAAGTATAATCTTGGAACCGGTGGCGGAACCAGCGTGCGTGAAATCATCGCCACCTGTGAAAAGGTGACTGGCAAGGCGATCCGCGTGCTCGAACAACCCCGGCGCGCTGGAGACCCCGCGCGATTGATAGCGTCCTCTGAGAAAATCCACAGCGAACTGGGGTGGAAGCCCAAATTCGGGGCCATTGAGGGCATTATCCAGAGCGCGTGGCAATGGCATCTGGCGCATCCCTCAGGATATGAGGGATAAAGGACAGTTGTGCGGAGTACGATAGCATGCAGGCTCGCCTGAAAGGTTTCCACTGGGGCACCATGGATGTAACGCGGCACTCCATTCCATCTCACTGTGAATTTCACTGATCTATTCATTCGGCGCCCGGTAGTCGCCACGGTGGTGAGTCTTGTCCTGCTTTTGGCGGGGATTCAGGCTTATTTTTCTCTCAATGTCCGCCAGTTTCCGCGCAGCGACATTGCCGTCATTATCATCAAGACGCGCTATGTGGGGGCCAGCGCTGACTTGGTGCGGGGCTTCGTGACGACTCCCTTGGAGCGCACTATCGCCAGCGCGGATGGAATCGACTATCTGGAAAGTCAGAGTGCCCAGTCGCTTAGCATCATCACTGCGCATCTCAAGCTCAACTTCGACACCAACGCCGCGCTCACCCAAGTTCAGGCGAAGATCGCCCAAATCCGCAACGAACTGCCACCTGAGGCAGAGGCGCCGTCCATCGAGTTAACCACGTCGGACAGTCAGTTCGCCTTGATGTATATCTCGTTTTACTCCGAAAGCATGGAGGCCAACCAGATCACGGACTACCTCACTCGCGCCGTTCAACCGCGTATTACGGCCATCAACGGAGTCCAAAAGGCGGACATCCTCGGTGCCCGTACCTTCGCAATGCGTATCTGGCTCAAACCACAGCGCATGGCGGCGCTTGGAATCACTCCGACGGAAATACGTAACGCGCTTTCCTCTAACAATTACCTCTCCGCACTGGGTGGTACTAAAGGCACTCTAATCACGGTCAATCTCGTAGCTAACACGAACCTGAAGTCAGTCAGTGAGTTCAAGAATCTGGTTCTGAAAGAGCGTAATGGAAGCATCATTCGCCTTCAGGACGTAGCGGACGTCGTTTTGGGAGCAGAAAGTTACGACACCGATGTGCGGTTTTCTGGTCAGAAGGCGATTTTCATGGGCGTGTGGGTGCTCCCAACCTCCAACAGTCTCGATGTTATCTCCGCCGTCCGCAATGAATTGCCGCAAATTGAAAAGCAACTTCCAAGCGGAATGCACGTCCACCTTTCCTACGACGCCACCGGCTACATCCGCGACGCGCTTCATGAGGTGCTCTGGACCCTTTCCGAGACGCTTCTGATTGTCATCTGCGTGATTTTCCTTTTTTTAGGCAACTGGCGCTCGATCCTCGTGCCGGTTGTGGCGATCCCGCTTTCGCTCGCAGGCGCCCTTTTTATAATTCAGACGATGGGCTTTACGCTCAACTTGTTGACGCTTTTGGCGATTGTGCTCTCAGTGGGGTTGGTGGTGGATGATGCCATTGTGGTGGTCGAAAACGTCGAGCGCCATTTGCAGGAGGGGCTTTCCCCGTTGGATTCGGCGATTAAGGCGGCGCGGGAGTTGGTGGGGCCGTTAATTGCGATGACGGTCACCTTGGCGGCGGTGTATGCGCCCATCGGCCTTCAAGGGGGACTCACGGGGACTTTGTTCAAGGAATTTGCCTTCACGCTCGCCGGGGCGGTGGTCGTGTCCGGCGTAGTCGCGTTAACGCTTTCGCCGATGATGTCGTCCAAACTGTTACGGGCGCAGGATTCCCATACGGGCTTCGGGGGATGGGTAAACCTGCGCTTCGACGCGCTACGCCAATGGTACAAGCGGCGACTCATCGAGACGTTGCGCTGGCGGCCGGTGACGTTGACTTTGGCGGGAATCATCATGCTGTTGGGCGTGCCGTTTTACATGCTCTCCATGAAGGAACTCGCCCCCAAAGAGGATCAGGGGGTGATTCTTGGGGTGATTCAAGCCGCTCCCAACAGTACCATCGATCAGACGATGTTGTACGCATCGCTAGTAAACGACGTGTACTTCTCGCTGCCTGAAACTTCCACGAGCTTTCAGATCACTGAAGCTTTCGGCGGTTTCTCCGGCTTGGTAACCAAACCCTGGAGCCAGCGTAATCGTTCGACCGAGCAGATGGTCGGCGAAGTCTTTGGAAAAACGGCGCAAATTCCCGGAGTACGCGTCATCGCCTTTACGCCTTCTGCACTCCCCGGCGGCGGGAACTATCCGGTGGAATTCGTGATCGCTTCCACCGCGGAGCCCAAGGAATTGCTGGAATTTGCCAACGCCCTTGTCGCTGCTGCTTTTCGGAGCAAACTATTCGTGTTCGCCGACACGGATTTGAAGTTCGACTTTCCCCAAACCGAGGTTGTGTTCGACCGAGATAAGGTCGCTTCCATGGGGTTGAATCTCAGCCAAGTGGGCGCCGATTTGGGCACAATGCTCGGGGGCGCCTATGTGAACCGTTTTTCTATCGACGGGCGCTCTTACAAAGTGATTCCGCAATTGGAGCGTGCTAGTCGTCTCAACTCTGACCAATTGAAAGATTTGTATGTCACTGGTCCGGCGGGGAAGCTCGTGCAACTCTCCACCTTCGCCACGCTTCGCAATACCACTGAGCCGCGCACCCTGAACCGGTTTCAACAGCTCAATAGTGCGCGCATTCAGGGCGTCATCCCTCCCAACATCACCTTGGATCAGGCCCTCAAGGCCCTAGAGGCAGAAGCTGCTAAAATTTTACCCAAGGGATATTCAATCGATTACGCAGGCGAAGGCCGCCAACTCCGGGTGGAGGGCAATAAATTGCTCCTGACGCTGGCATTTTCAAGCGTGCTAATTTTCCTTGTCCTAGCCGCTCAGTTCGAGAGTTTTCGCGATCCGCTCGTGATTTTGGCGGGGTCGGTGCCCTTGGCGCTTTCCGGGGCGTTGCTGTTTTCGTTCCTTGGGTTTACGACGCTAAACATCTATAGCCAAGTAGGCTTGATCACGTTAGTTGGGCTGGTTTCGAAGAACGGGATTCTTATTGTGGAATTCGCCAACACACTTCGTACGGAAGGCGCGTCCAAGTTGGAGGCTGTGATCGAGGCGGCTTCAACTCGGCTTCGACCGATCTTGATGACTTCTGTGGCAACGGTCTTTGGGCACTTCCCCCTTGTCATCGCCAAAGGACCCGGAGCAGGTGCACGCAACAGCATCGGTATTGTTTTGGTGACGGGGATGATTATAGGAACGTTGCTCACGCTTTTTGTGGTGCCCGCGGTGTATATGGCGCTTTCCCACAAGGGCGAAGGCGATCCCGCTAAGGAGATTTAACGTCCTAATGGTAAACTTGGTAGATGAGGGTTCCTAGCGTGTTTCAAGTCCAGTTCGGAGCGCTCTTTTCCCATGGCTAGGCACCAATTTTTAAAGTCTCAAATTTCTTGCGTCCAATTTGAGCCGACTGGCTTGCTAGTCTTTAAATAGCTTCACATTTCCCAAACCTTTTCGCCCTCATTTTCGTAGCAATGAGGGGAGGGATGCGATGCATTGCACAACACTTTCGGGGTGGGTCAGAATTTACGGCGGCTGGGTTGAAAAATTTCTTAGGCCGCGCACGTTAGAGCTCCTCAGGGAAATTCCTGAGGGTGAAGCAGGCACGGGAACTGGGATGCAATTTCGAAGGCAAGTTCCTAGCTGGATTTATTTTATTCGCCGACAGTGGGATCGGTATTCCAGAGCTGGAAACCCCATTGTGTCCCCGAAGAAGTCGTTTGGACGCCCGTTTGATGTGTTTCGGCTTCGACTGTTAGTCGTGGTCATTATGGCCGGCGCGTCTTGCATGCTTTGGGCAGATGCTGGCGCGGCGAGTGTCAGCCCTGCTCCAACTGGATTGGACGCATTCATCGCAAACCAAGAGGGCGATGCCACTGGGCCCTCGGGGCTGGGTTTGTCCCCCGAGGATTCGTCCGAGGATTCGTCCGAAGATTTGCCAGAAGATCTGCCCTATACGTCGCACTCTTTCTGTCTCGGCTCGCAAGCAGCCCTACCCGACATATTCCCGACCGAAGTGCGAACAAATAGGGAGTCATTGCGGCCCGACACGCTTCGCCGAGGGCCCGCACTATCCCATGGCGGCTTCCTTTTTCAGAAATTTTCGCCGCTTCGGAGTCCCTCGAAATCACCCCTTGTAATGCGCCGTCCAAAACCAGGCACGCTTTGGCTTGAACCTTTGGATGCGTGGTGCGGCTTGGGCTTTTCGGGTCGAAAGCATACGCTTGCAGTTGGATACAGCGAGCGTGGGCCTTTGCTAATCTGTAACTCCACGCAAAACGAAGTTGTGTCACCGTGTCGTGCGTTCGCTGCTGAGGCCAAGAGCGGCGCGAACCTGCGAATGGGCGGGGAGGTTCTTCATTGCGAATCGGAGGAACGAAAGCGAGTGGCGCATCTTCCGGAGTGGGTGCCGGCTGCGTTACGGCAGGAGGGCGCTTTGGTGAACGAATTCCGAACGGAAAGTCTTAAGCTAGACACGTCGCCGAATTTGACTGATGCGAGGGAATACCTTGAAGACGCGCTTGGAGAAACACCCGTTGAGGACGCTGCGGGTAGACTGCTTTTTGAGAGATGGGACGATCTGGATTGGGGAGTCTCGTGGAGGCGGGGTATTCTGAGCAGTTTGGACGGAACACTTTATTTGGACTGGTTGACCAATGACGACTTCGGATTAAGCGAGGCGCGTGAGTTCTTTGAAGCGCCTTTTTTCGACGCGGTGCAAACGCGGCTTTGGTACACTTGGCTCGCTGCGGGTGGCTGGCACGAAGCTGTAGTGAGGGGGCGGCGAATGGGGATGAGCGTGGGAGTGCGGGGCCACGTGGTGCACCTGCGACTTTTCTGGTAGGAATGGAGCGCCGATGGGTTTGTTTGGCATGCTTCGGGAAGCTGCCGTCGGAATTGAACGAGGTGCTCGTTGGGCAAAGCGGGGGTTCTTCGCGTTACCCCCACGCTTAGTACTCCGAATTGCTTTTTGTTGTACGCAAAAGCGCAGGAGCTCGGGGACAAATTTTGAGTTGGGCATTGAGAGAGCGTCCGCGTTGCGCTAAAATCCCGCCGGCGGAGATTTTGTCCTCAAAGCATGGAGGGCTTTTGGCGTCTCCGCAAAACCTCATCCCCTTTCCCAATATTGTGCAAGATTTTACTGGAGGTGGCATCCACGCCCTGCCCATCAAATCGACGAGATCCTGCGGAGATCCAGAGTTTGACCGTCGTATTGCTTCCTTGGTCGAGGAGTGGGGTGTTGATGAAAAAACTGCAGGCCTGATATCCGAGCTGATCATCACGGCCCTCAAATTGGGCCGAGACAAAACACCGTTGGCAGATCTCAAACTTTTCAATCGCTCTCTGCGGGAAATGAGAGCGGGTTCCCGAGTATTTGCTCCGTACAGGGATAGGCGCAAGGTGGTGGTATTTGGATCGGCAAGGACAGACCCCAGAGAGGAGGAGTTTCAAGCGGCGGAAGCATTCGCGACGCGGATCCGAGAACTTGGCTACATGATCATCACAGGGGGGGGTGACGGAATCATGGGCGCGGCCCAGAAGGGGGCTGGGAGGGAGTCCTCTTTTGGATTAAACATCCGTCTCCCGTTTGAACAGCGGGCGAATGAGACCATTGATGGCGATTCTAAGCTGGTAAACTTCAACTACTTTTTTACTCGGAAACTAAATTTCGTAAAAGAGTCTCACGCAGTTGTTTTGTTTCCAGGAGGTTTCGGAACCATGGATGAGGCATTTGAAGTTTTAACTTTAATGCAGACGGGAAAAGCGAGGATCTTGCCGGTTGTTATGGTGGACAAACCCAATGGCACTTATTGGCGTACTTGGAATAGCTTTCTTGCAGAGTACCTTTTAAAGCTTGGACTGGTTTCCCCCGAGGATTTTCACCTTTTTAAGGTCACAGATCATCTCGAGGATGCTATCTCGGAAATCGAGCAATTTTATCGCAACTTCCGTTCCTACCGCTGGGTGGGTAATCGCCTTGTAATTAGGATGAATTACGCTTTGTCGGATTCGGCTTTGGTCGAATTACGCGGACGTTTTCACGATATTGTGGGCGACCATGTTTTGGAGCAAACCGTGGCGCTTCCTGAAGAGCAGAATGAGCCTGAACTCGCCGCCCTTCCTCGTTTAGTTTTTGTGCCCGTTCATAAAAACTTCGGGAGATTCCGACAACTCATCGACGCTATCAATGTCGCTCCACCCGCAGAGTAAACCGGAAATGCGTAATACTAGAGGTCATGGGGGCATTCTCTGTACGTATTTCCATTTTTCTCTTTCAGCCATGCGAAATATTTTCGACCTATCAACCATCAACAAAGCGATCCCGAGTAACGGAAGCGTCGAGCTCCCAGAGCTAGAGGAAGGCATTGAATTAGACCAACCGTGGAATGTGGTGGTTCATAATGATCCCGTCAATTTAATGAGTTATGTAGTCAAGGTCTTCGTGAAGGTACTCGAGTTTTCGCAGGCTAAAGCTGAAAAACACATGTGGGAGGTTCATAAAAAAGGGCGCTCCATCGTCTGGTCGGGAAACCGCGAAAGGGGCGAATTATATGTCCAGCAACTCCACGCCTATCTTTTGCTCGCAACCTTAGAGCAAAGCGTATGATTCAGAGACTGTTATTCCAAACTAATGAAGACGGTTCTGTTCTCCTTGGCGGGTTGGATGAATTTCTGGTCTCCCTGATCCGTGATCTGCCCCAAGTCGGATCCCCTGAGCCGGATTCTGAGCCGCGTCTCTTCCCCAGTCTCACCGAGGGTCGCCAACCCGAAGCTGATGCGGATTGGGCAGAGTTTGTGCGCCCAGAGCTGGAGGCACATTTCCAAGTCAATCGGGATCGGGTCTTCGAAGATTGCTCAAAGATCCGACAGGAAGGGCAGCGAAGCTTTAAGCTGGAGATTTCCCAAAAAAGTGCACCGGCTTGGATTCATGCGATCAACCAAGCGCGGCTTTCTCTGGCGGCGAAATACCATTTTTCGGAGGAGCAACTGGAGCACGGTAACGTTGGAGAAGGACCAGAGCGACTCGCTATGTTTCAAATGCAATTTTATGGCATGCTGCAGGAGTGGCTTTTGTCCGTGACGGAAACGTTATAGTTTATTGGCAGAGTTGGCTCAAGTGGTGTCAGTCGACGGTCGGTCGGTCCATGCGCACCAAGTTGGGATTCTATTACTTGCTCTGAGTAAGCCTTCTTAAGAAAAAGGTATGCTCTCTTGGGGCGAGGGTTTGTTTCTTCCGGATTCCCGCCCCGAAGGTGGAGCGATTCCCCTCAGCACACAAAAAGGCTCCCCAAAAATCGGCGAACGCGGTAACTGCATTCAACGCATGTTTTCGCTACGGCCTCTCTATTTTCTTTGTTTCCTATTTCTAGCTAGCTGCGCAAGTCCCCGGTACGAGTACAGCTATGTTCCAGGGAAAACCGCAGTTCTCCGTGATGGGCAAGCCATTGCTCCGGCGAAAGTGCCTGAAGCGGTTCGTCTGGCGATCGCTGCGGCCAACCGAATCGCTGGGTCACCCTATTGCTATGGAGGCGGGCATGGTGGTGAAAACGCCAAGGGCTACGATTGCTCGGGGGCAGCGTCCTATGTTTTAGCCGCCGCCGGTGCTTTAAAGGGTGGCGCGACCACCTCTTATGGGTTCCGAAGCTTTGGCGACTCAGGAAAAGGGAAGTGGATCACCATTTACGCCAGCAAAGGACACGTCTTTCTGAGTGTGGCAGGCCTTCGTTTCGATACCGGCTACACAGGTCAAAGGGAAGGGCCGCGATGGACAACCAGAGATCGGCCCGCCGCCGGTGCTGTTCTTCGGCATCCGTCCGGCCTCTGATTTTGCAGAAGTTGACGAGTTTTTTCACAGAAGTTTACCTTGGTTTCCACGAAGAGCGTGTCTGCAAGGGAAACTCCGCGAACAAGGCGGCCTGTCTGCTTGCGGGAAGCTGCGGCTTTGCTTAAGGGGCAAACTGAAGCCTTATTTGTAATAACGTAAAGCGCGACACGAGAGTCAGGAGCGATCTTCCTTGTGTAGAGAATCAAGTCACAGGGGAGAGGAGGGCTGGTTGGCCTGGTTTTGAGCCCGGCTCGGAAGGCCGTGGAGTCGGCGTTTCGAGGCCCTCGCGGAATTCGATTTGGCGTCCGTGTAAAATGATCTCTGCGCCGCTCCAATCCGCAAGTGTAAATCACACAAAGTTCATTATGAACTATAAACCATTAGTGAGCGTCTCGATGATTACCTATAATCACGAGGAATATATCGAAGAGGCGATTCTCGGCGTACTCATGCAGGAGACCAACTTTGATATAGAATTGATTATTTCAAACGATAATTCTCCTGATCGGACAGACGCGATTATACGGCGTATTATCAAGGAGCACTCAAAAGCTTTTTGTATCAGGTACATCAAGCACAATGAAAATATCGGTGCCATGCCTAATTCGCTGCACAATCTTCAGCTATGCAGCGGAAAGTATGTTGCTCTTTGCGAGGGGGACGATTGCTGGACGGACCCCGAGAAGCTTCAAATTCAGATCGATGAAATGCAACGCCGTCCAAATTGCGATATATCTTTTCATGCAGCTGAAATTATATCTGGCTCAAACCGGACAAACCGAGTTACGGCGTTTCACTATTTAACAACAAAAATATTTAGCTCCCGCGACGTGATTATGGGAGGAGGGGACTTTTGTCCAACGGCCTCCATTGTCATAAAGCGCTCTATCATTGAGGGCGTACAAGACTTTCTACGACAGGCTCCAGTGGGCGATTATTTTCTTCAAGTCATGGGCAGCTTAAAGGGAGGCGCCCTCTACTTGAATAAAGTGATGAGTGCTTATCGGCGGGACACCCCGTTCTCATGGACTACGGAAATGCAATGTCTGCAAAAGAAGAGAATATTTTTTAATTCAATTTTATATACTATTCAAAATTTTGATCGCTATTTGAAACGAGCTCATACCAGTGAGCTTAATTTTGAAGTTGAGCGTCACTACCTCCACTTATCTCTTACTTATTTAGGGCGGGGCCTTATCAGCGATTATCGTTCTTTTTTTGAAGAATATTCTCGGAAACATTACAGCACGCTCAGGGTAAGAGCGCTTTTTCACACTGGAATCCTAACCAAATCCGTAGGGTTTGTCGTGTTCTTGGACAGACTTTTTTTCGGGTATCCCTGTGCTTGGACACGGGTCTTTAGGAAGCTGTTCTCCTACTTGTGCCAGTACCGAATGCGGCAACGGATTCAGCCGCTCAAAGCAACCATCGAGCCCCCTTGCGGAGTATTACAAACCCAATCCAGTTCGCGATGATTCACAAATCCATTTACGTAACGGAGCCGGCTATGCCGCCGCTGGAAGAGTTCATCCCTTATTTACAAAAAATATGGGAAACCAAAATCCTCACCAATGGCGGTCCTTTTCACCAGCAACTCGAGGCAGCGCTTTGTGCATACCTCATGGTAAAACATATTTCTCTGTTCGCTAACGCGACGATCGCTTTGGTCACTGCGTTGCAAACCCTTCGGATTACGGGTGAAGTGATCACGACGCCATATTCGTTTGTAGCCACGGCTCACTCACTTTTGTGGAACGGCATCAAGCCCGTGTTTGTCGATATTTGCCCGAGGACTCTCAATATTGACCCTTCCAAAATAGAATCCGCGATAACGCCCCAGACTACGGCGATCATGCCAGTTCACTGTTATGGACATCCCTGTGATGTAGAGGCCATCCAGAAAATCGCCGACATTTATAACCTGAAAGTCATCTACGACGCCGCGCACGCCTTTGGGGTGCACGGGGAATCGGGAAGTGTCCTTAGTCATGGCGATCTCTCGGTGTTGAGCTTTCACGCGACCAAAGTATTCAATACATTCGAGGGCGGCGCTATTATCTGCCCGGATGCCAAGATAAAACAACGCATAGACAACCTTAAAAACTTCGGCATCGTCAGCGAGGTCAGGGTGGTGGCTCCTGGCATCAACGGAAAGATGAGCGAGATCAATGCGGCTTTTGGGATGTTGCAATTAAGTGGAATTGAGGCAGCGCTTCGAAAGCGG
>Ga0209597_1002067_pt1 | contig 12869 bp, 14 predicted proteins | sample M_140625_MF_Meta_FD_187316 | JGI IMG/M metagenome (GOLD analysis project Ga0209597, IMG submission 187316) | Freshwater microbial communities from Lake Montjoie, Canada to study carbon cycling - M_140625_MF_MetaG (SPAdes) (version 2) | ecosystem: Environmental > Aquatic > Freshwater > Lake...
ATCACGATAATAATCGCTGCGATTTTGAGGGCAAACCATAAGCCGCTAGACCAAGGAGTTTGGTCGGTAGCGCGTCGGTTAGCTCGATAAACGATGAGACACATTCCACCTACTACCAACAGATTAAAGGCGGTGTGATGGGTTAATGAAACCGCAATCGAAATTGCGATCGCACCAGACCACCACGTAAGTGGGTGGAATGTTCTCTTCATCTACTAGTGAATTACTTTTTAACTAAAACTGCTGGCGTAGGAATTTCTACACCGCACTCTTTAAGCGGATATCCACCAAGGCCACAAATGAGCCCTGACTTATCGCCACGAACTCGGACAACTTTGCCTAGCACATCGATGCCTTTTGCCTTTTTATCAATAGTGATGCAGCGCTGGACGGTCTTCAGTGGCTTCTCTCCAGTAGGAGCTAAGTAAGTTGCACCGAAATCGACGACGACTCCGATTCTCTTCTTACCTGAAACCGGTTTGGTCTTTCCGCAGAGTGCTTGAAAATCTGGAAGTACTGATGGAGAGTTTGCATCTGGAATAGCTTCACTTGAAAATGTGAATGCCCATCCTTCTACCGATCCATCGGCAACGTCAACCGTGGGACCTGTCATTGCGGCTGTCCATGCTGTCGCCTTTGGTGCTGCTTGGAAATATCCCCAATAGCGATAACCGGTACCTGCTGCTTGGGCTGGTGTAATTGTTGCGGCAAGTAATGCCAGAGTGGCAAGAACTGCGAATTTCTTCTTCATGTATCTGGAGCTCCTCATTGTGTGAGAGTCTCACAGGGGTAGCTCCTAGAAATAGCGAATGCACGCTTTAGCTTGGACTACGCCCCGCAAACCTCGGCGGGTGTGTGTCAACGTTCTTATGTAGGTAATCCGACTACGAGCGCAGAACGCTCTTACGGTTGCGGGTCAGCGTCGGATTTTCACCGAACTTCCCCTACAAAAGAACTGTTATTAAGTTGTGTGCCTACCCTAGGGGTAGTTAGAACTTTTCTCCTACAGCCACGCCAGGCTTAGGTGCGCGCATGCGGCGCATCTGCGTCGAACGTAGCCAGCCGTACATAGCAAGACCTTTACCGGTCTCGCCAGGAAAGCGAGCGATAACTTCACGTTTAAGCTTTCGACCAAGAAGTGCACCATCAATGACAGAAGCAAAGAGAACGGTGTACATCAGAACAACACCAATTACAGCAGCTGCAGCAACTGGAATGAGTGAAACGAGAAGCACAACGCCAATAACAGGAAGAAAATATTCACCAATAGAACGTCGTGAGTCGACATAGTTTCTTGCAAATCTCTTAACTGGACCGCGATCACGTGCGGGGAGCGCGTTCTCATCACCGCGAAGATATGCAGCGCGCTGAGCTATACGTGCGGCACGACCAGCAGATTTTTGACGGGCCTTCTCTTCCTTTGAACGCGCAGGTGCAAGGGATGAAACCTTGCGGGCAGATTCTGCATCTTTACGCTTTGGGGTTGGTCGCCCCTTGCTCTGAGAGGTCTTTTGTTCGGAAGATTCGTTACTCATGGGTGGACTATAGAGCGAGCATTCGCTCAAGTGCTAGTTGAGAGAACTTTTTTACTGTGGCATCTACAGATATTTGGTTGACCACATGGCCCGCAACGAGAGATTCCATCGCCCAGACCAGATGGGGGAGATCGATTCGGTTCATCGTCGAGCAGTAGCATAAAGTTTTATCAAGAAAGACGATGGTCTTATCGGGATGGGCTTTGGCAAGGCGCGAAACGAGATTAAATTCGGTTCCGATAGCCCAGGCGCTACCCGCAGGTGCTGCCTCAATAGTCTTGATAATAAATTCAGTACTACCAACTACATCGGCATTGGTTACTACTTCGTGGGTGCATTCTGGATGAACAAGAATCTTTACTTCAGGAATACGAGAGCGGACTTCATCAATTGATTCTTTCGAGAAACGTCCATGCACAGAGCAGTGGCCGCGCCAAAGAATGACCTTTGCGTTTTTGATTTCGCTCTCTGTCAGACCACCCATAGGTTTCCACGGATTCCATAGGACGCAATCTTCAAGTGAGAGCCCGAGGCTTTTTACTGCAGTATTTCTTCCTAGATGTTGGTCAGGGAGAAAGAGAACCTTCTCTCCTTGAGTAAATGCCCACTGCATTGCAGATTGCGCATTAGAAGATGTACAGACAGTTCCACCATGCTCACCAGTAAATGATTTGATCGCTGCGGATGAATTCATGTACGTCACTGGAATAGTTGTGCTGGCGACACCAAGGTCGCTCAAGGTTTTCCAACACTCATCCACCTGTGATGCAGTTGCCATATCAGCCATCGAACAACCAGCAGCTAAGTCAGGAAGAATAACTTTCTGTCGGTCACTTGTGAGGATGTCGGCACTTTCTGCCATGAAGTGCACACCGCAGAAAATTACGAATTCAGCAGTGCTCTGCGCTTGGGCAGCTTGCGCTAATTTAAATGAATCGCCAGTGATGTCTGCAAATTCAATAACCTCATCGCGCTGATAGTGATGTCCTAAAACGATGGCGCGATCACCCAGGGCGGCGCGAGCGGCCTTGGCTCGGGCAACGAGATCTGGATCGCTGGCAGCGGGAATCTCACCTGCGCAAGTCACTCCACGTTCAGAGAGCGGATCTGAACCTCGGCCGAGAAGCAGGAGGTTGGTCACAGTAGAAGATGACATGACACCATTCTCACCTATTTGGGTCGCGGATGCGAAGTGGCGCGGGTACTCTTTGCCTATGACTACACAGGACACAACATCGACCACCACCAGCATCTCTCTCACCGATGGGGCAGCAGCCAAGGTTGCAGCGCTCTTGGCACAAGAAGGTGCTGACGATCTCTATCTTCGCGTAGAGGTTCAACCGGGTGGATGTTCAGGTCTTCGCTATCAGCTCTTCTTTGATAACCGCGAACTCGAAGGCGATATTGTCCGCATGTTTGGTGCAGTCAAAGTGATTGTTGGAAAGCTCAGCGATCCGTATTTGATGGGTGCAACAATTGATTTCGTGGATACGATTGAAAAGCAGGGCTTTACTATCGATAATCCAAATGCCGGAGGCTCTTGTGCCTGCGGTGATTCTTTTAACTAATCGCCACATTTACTTCTAGTTACTTGTAGATTCTCGCCCTATGAAGATAGGTGTCGCAGGTTCGGTCGGTCGCGACCACATCATGACGTTCCCAGGAAAGTTTTCAGATTCTGTCGTCGTCGGTTCGCTCGAAAAAATCTCTCTCTCATTCTTAGTCGATGGTTTGGAAGTTCGCCGCGGAGGTTGCGCAGCCAATATCTGTTTCGGCCTTGGTGTTCTCGGGCATAAGCCACTTCTCATTGCAGCAGTTGGAAAAGATTGGCCAGATTACAACGCATGGCTTACGCGTCACGGCGTTGATACTTCTCATGCACTTGTCTCCACTACCCAATTCACCGCGCTCTTTACCGTTACGACTGACTCTGAACTCAATCAATTTGCATCCTTCTTTCCTGGCGCAATGTCGGAGGCGCGAGATATCGAGCTTCAGCCCATTATCGATAAGGAAGGCAATCTCGATCTTCTTGTGATTTCACCAGATGATCCGGCGGCAATGTTGCGCCATACTGAAGTTGCGAAGTCAAAGGGGATCGCGGTTCTTGCAGATCCTTCTCAGCAGATGGCGCGACTTTCTGGTGAGGAAATTAAAGCACTCATCGACGGCGCTACTTATCTTTTCTTGAATGAATATGAGTTGGCACTTGCGATCCAAAAGACAGGTTGGAGCGATGACGAGATTCTCGACCGAGTTAAGTATCGAGTAGTCACTTTAGGCTCTGCTGGTTCTCGCGTTGAAGGACGAGGCACAGCGACAATCACAGTGACATGCCCTCAAGAAAAAGCGAAGATTGATCCAACCGGAGTCGGTGATTCATTTAGAAGTGGTTTTGTAGCCGGTCTTGCCTGGGGTCTTTCGCACGAACGCTGCGCTCAGTTGGGCTCACTTATTGCAACCTATGTCATCGAGACGATGGGCACGCAGGAGTACAGCTTTACCCCAACAGAATTTCTCGATCGTTTCGAATTGGCATATGGAGCCGATGCACGATCAGAAGTTGCGGCACACTTCCACTAAAGCCTTCACGAGTGCATCAATATCTGCCTCAGTGTGATTTTCTCGTAGCGTTAATCTCAATGAGCCTTCTGTAGGCAGCCCCATCGCAGCCAGTACATGGCTGGGCGCCAAATCTGCTGGCGAACAGGCAGATCCAGCATCGACAGAGATCGAGCTGGCCTCTAATTCACGTACAAGCATTTCGCTTATGGTTCCTGGAATAACAATGGTTTGATGGTTTGGAATAGTTTTTGAACTTTCACCGACAACAATGGCAGCAGGAATTGATGTGGAAATTTGTTGGCGCATGTAGAGGTTAAGAGATTCTAATTTCTCTCGATCTTCCTTGAAATTTTCAAGAGCAACTGCTGCACCAAGTAATAGTGGAAGTGAATATCCACCTGGCGTTCTAATCGGTGCGATGTGAGGCAGGGGATATCGCCACTGTTGAGGGTTGGCAATTGCCATCATCGAAAATCCCAATGGACCGCCCCATGCTTGTGCCGAGAAGATTGCACCATCCCAGTTCTCACCCAATGGGATGCGCGGCCCTGAATACGTGGCATCAAGAACGACCATCTCTGCCTTCGCCTTTAAAGTTTCGATATCTTGCACAATGCCTGTCTCGCCATTGACGATTTGCATAGTGAGAAGTGATTCCGCAGGAATCTTCTCAGCATCGAGGTACCCATTGCTATGTACAGGGATGATTGAGTGGTTTTCGTGAGTGCGTGAAAATGCGCGGATCTTGCCTCGATCAATTGCACCCACCGCTAAGTGGCGACTAGGTTCCAAAAATCCCGCGATACAGAGATAGGTCGCTAACTCTGATTCGCCAACAATCTCCATCTGATCCACTCGAATTCCCAAACCGGAAGCGAGGGCTTCGAATGCGTGGTTCTGAAGGATCTTGGCTCGTTGTGAAGCTTGGGAAATTTTCTTCGGATCGGCCCAACCGGCCTCAAAGGCAGCACTTATTGCCGTAGAGACGATCTCCGATAACGGGGCCTCTGAGGTGAAATTTCCTGTGACACGAACCACCCGATCAAGGCTACTAGCACCGGCCTGCAACTTCTCTCCTCGCCACTATCCTTCTCTTATGTCGCTCACAACGAGAAAACCACGCGCACTACGCCTAGGGCTGGTCATTGCACCGATGGTTCTGGCCTTAAGTGGTTGTTCAAAAGTTTCTACCCTTGGATTCCCAGAAGGTGTTTCAAGCGTTAATGACATCTCACTCTCATTGTGGCAGGGTGCTTGGATCGCAGCTGGCGTAGTTGGCGTAATTACTTTAATTCTGATCTTGTGGCCCGCGGTATTTCACCGTGCGAAGGCTTCTAAAGGTGAATTCCCAAAGCAGACTCAGTACAACGTTCCAGTTGAGATCGTGTACACAGTAATTCCATTCATCATCATCGCGGTTATGTTTTATTTCACCGCGGTTAAAGAGAATGAAATTGTTGAAAAATCTCCAGCCGTAGCCCACGAAATTACTGTCAATGGAATTCAGTGGTCATGGCAGTTTGGATACCCAGAGGCGGGGGAGAAGGCGATCGTTACTGGAACTCCCGAGAAGCCACCTACGCTCGTAGTTCCTGTTGGTGAGCGCGTTCGCTACACAATCACTGCCAGTGACGTGGTTCATGGTTTCTGGATCCCAGCATTTATGATCCAAATGCAGAATCTTCCTGGTGTTACAAATAATCTTGAGTTCACAGCAAATAAAATCGGTGAGTTTCCAGGGCGCTGCAACATTCTCTGTGGTCGAAGCCATTCACAAATGTTATTTACGGTAAAAGTTGTTTCCCAGGCTGATTATCAGAAGTACCTAGAGACCTTGAAGGCGAGTACAGCATGACAACATATGCAGAGCGACCAACGATTTCTGCTATTCCTGGTATAGCTCCAGCCTCAAAAGGTAAGAACTTCGTTAAGTGGGTAACCTCAACTGACCACAAGACAATCGGCTACCTCTACTTAATGACTTCTTTTGCTTGGTTCCTCATCGCTGGAGTCCTTGCACTAATCCTTCGCGTTGAACTTGCCCGTCCTGGTATGCAATTCATCTCAAACGAGCAGTACAACCAGGTATTTACGATGCACGGCACGATCATGTTGCTCATGTTTGCAACACCGCTATTCGTTGGTTTTGCAAATGTGATTATGCCGCTGCAGATCGGCGCAGCAGACGTCGCATTCCCGCGTTTAAATATGTTGTCCTATTGGCTCTATCTATTTGGCGGAATCATGGCCTTCGCTGGATTCCTCTCTCCAGGAGGCGCAGCTTCCTTTGGTTGGACCGCCTACGCACCTCTTGCAAACTCCACGTACTCACCTGGTATCGGTGGCGATCTATGGGTTGTTGGCCTAGCAATCAGTGGACTCGGAACAATTCTTGGTGGAGTTAACTTCATAACAACGATCTTCACGATGCGCGCACCAGGTATGACGATGTTCCGTATGTCGATCTTTTCATGGAACGTACTGCTCACATCGATTCTCGTACTTCTAGCATTCCCACCTCTTGCAGCAGCTCTCCTTGGTTTGGAAGCTGACCGAATTTATGGCACCCACATTTTTGATCCAGCAAATGGTGGAGCGATGCTCTGGCAGCATCTTTTTTGGTTCTTTGGCCACCCCGAGGTCTACATCTTGGCACTTCCATTCTTCGGAATCGCAACAGAGATTCTCCCTGTCTTTAGCCGCAAGCCAATCTTTGGTTACAAAGGTTTGATTGCTGCAACGATTGCAATCTCAGCGCTCTCAGTTGCCGTCTGGGCACACCACATGTTTGCAAGTGGACAAGTTCTCTTGCCCTTCTTCTCCTTTATGACATTTTTAATTGGTGTACCGACAGGTGTGAAATTCTTTAACTGGATCGGCACAATGTGGCGCGGTCACGTTACATTTGAAACACCAATGCTCTGGGTAATGGGATTCCTCGTCACATTCCTCTTCGGCGGCCTTACTGGAATCATCTTGGCTTCACCACCGCTTGATTTCGCTGTGTCTGCTTCTTACTTTGTTGTTGCCCACTTCCATTATGTGCTCTTCGGTACTGTGGTCTTTGCAATGTTTGGCGGCTTCTATTTCTGGTGGCCAAAGATGACAGGCAAGATGCTCAATGAGCGTCTTGGAAAGATTCACTTTTGGACTCTCTTCTTCGGCTTCCACCTCACATTCTTGATCCAACACTGGTTAGGTATCAAGGGATTCCCACGACGTTATGCTGATTATTTAGCGACAGATGGATTCACCGGAATGAATATGATTTCAACGGTTGGCTCATTCTTACTTGCACTGTCAATGATTCCCTTTGCTATCAATGTATGGATTACTCGTAAGAGTCCAATGGTTGGGGTAGATGATCCTTGGGGTTACGGTTCGTCCCTTGAGTGGGCAACTTCGTGCCCACCACCACGACACAACTTCCTTTCTATTCCACGTATTCGCTCTGAGCGTCCAGCTTTTGATCTTCACCATCCGCACATCAAGACTGAAGGTCACTAACCATGAAGGTTAATTGGCAGCTCTTTGTCGGCCTTAGCGTCTTCTATGTATTTATGTCTGTGGTGTATTGGTACGTGGGAGGTGAACCAGTCGGGATTACAGGAATGCTGCTAGCAGCATGTCTGGCTGGCATGGTTGGTTTTTATCTTTGGTTTACGCAGAGGCGAATAGGCACAGTGATGCCGGCAGATAATCTCATTGCTGAGATTTCAGATGGTGCTGGTGAACTTGGTTTCTACAGCCCTCACTCATGGTGGCCACTGCCTGTTGCTGCTAGCGCCATAGCTATGGGTTTTGGCCTCATCATCGGATGGTGGCTCACGCTGATAGCTTTAATTTCTTTGGTGATTTGCATCATTGGATGGGTAACTGAGTACGAAAAACCACTCGATGACCCTTCTATGAACGTTGGACATTAAAGCTGAAAATCATGCAGGTGCGTGCAGAAATCCTGTCGGTAGATTTTCCCGATACAGCAGCGGCCCGAATAGTTATACAGGCATCTCCATCTAAGATATTTAATCTCCTCGCCGACCCCAAATCTCACGCACTCTTTGACGGATCCTCCACAATCAACAAATCGATTTCAGGGCCTGAGCGACTATCTCTTGGCGCACGTTTTGGGATGTCGATGAAAGTTAAAGTGCCTTATCGCATCACCAATGAAGTAATTGCCTTCGAAGAGAATAGAAAAATCACTTGGCGCCACCTCATGAAGTGGACCTGGTCCTATGAGCTAGTCGATCTTGGCAACGGAAGCACTCAAGTTACTGAAATCTTTGACGCTTCGGTCTGCAATAAGGCCCAGCGCTGGTGGGTGTATAAGACTGACTCACTCAATCGCAACCCAAAATGGATGGCTAAATCGCTCGTTAAACTAAAAACCTTATGCGAGGGTTGATAACCACTCGCACAGCCCCTGTTTTATTTGTGCTCCTGTGGAGTACTGGATTTACAGGAATTCGTTACGGAATTCCTTATGCACCACCATTTACATTCATCGCCGTAAGAATGGCAATCGCTTCAGTATTACTGGCGCTAATCTCGCTGGCGATCACCAAAAGGTTTACTTACGATCTTCCTACGATTGGTAAGAGCGCTTTGGTTGGCATAACTATTCATGGTGCTTACTTAGGCGGGTGCTTCTATGGTGTAAAGCAGGGAATGCCAGCAGGAATCACCGCTTTGATTTGTTCGCTGCAGCCAGTGTTAGTATCAATCTTCTCCTCGATATTCTTCAAGGAGCAACTGACCTTACGTAAGTGGTTAGGGTTGGGCTTAGGTCTTGTCGGATTGATTATGGTTATTGCACCAAAACTCATTGGGTCGGGTGGCCAGAAGCTTCCGTCCGTCGGAGTCATTGCAATATTTATTGCTCTCCTTGGCGGAACATCAGGAACACTACTTCAGAAGAAATTTGGATCGGGCGTGGAAGTCCTCTCAGGAACATCTTGGCAATATGTTGCAACAGGAATTCTCATGGGTTCATTAGCCTTAATCTTCGAAGACGGCGAATCAATTACCTGGAACGCCTCTTTTATCTTCTCGCTAACCTGGTTGATCGTGGCACTTTCTATCGGCGCGATTTTGATTCTCTTCTTTTTACTTGCCCGATCGAGTGCATCGTCTGTCTCATCCTTGTATTACTTGGTTCCAGCGGTGACAGCAGCAGAGGCCTACTTCCTCTTTGGGGAGAAACTAGGCCTCGTTACTGCTATGGGAACTCTTGTCACAATCGCTGGCGTCGCACTTGTTGTGCGACAGGGGCGAGCGCGAGAAATAACTAATCCTTAGTGGTGTTCGATCTCCTTGAGATCTTCAACCGTTGGCTTTGGCACCTGTTCTGCATGAGCTACCGCAAAGCGCTTGCGCAACTTTGACTTAAGCAGCCCTGGGCGGCGAACTCCGCGAGCATCCTTCTCTTCAAGCTCGAGAGGGGCGTTCTGTTCATGTTGAGTGAGCAGCCAAGCCTTCTCAGGTGAGATTGGCTCGTGCACCTCAACGAATTCACCCGATGGCATCATGACAAGACGTCCAGTTTCGCGGCCATGTAAGACAAGTTCGCGATCGGCACGTTGCAATGAGAGACAAAGTCGCTTTGTAACTACAAATGCAATCGGTGGCAGAACAATGATTCCAATACGGCTAAACCACATGATCTGATTGATAGAGAGATGGAAATTAGTCGCGATAATGTCATTGCCACCATTGATTAGAGCAATGAGCATAAAGGTGAGTGCCATCGCACCAAGTGCCGTGCGGTTTGGCGCATTACGTGGACGATCAAGGAGATGATGCTCGCGCGTATCGCCTGTTATCCACTGTTCGATAAATGGATAGAGCGCCATTCCCGTAAAGAGAATTCCAGGGATGATCAATCCTGGAATCAAAATATTGAGAGAAAGTGTGTATCCAAATATCACTGGCTCAATAGGCGGAGCCATTCGAACGAGACCATCAAGCCATCCCATGTACCAGTCAGGCTGTGATCCGGCAGAAATTTGTCCCGGTGTATATGGTCCGTAGAGCCAGATCGGGTTGATAGATGCAACTGCGCCAAGGAGTGCGGTGACACCAAAGACGATGAAGAAGAATCCACCAGCTTTTGCCATGTAGATCGGCAGAAGTGGGTAGCCAACTACATTCTTTTCCGTACGTCCTGGACCTGGATATTGAGTGTGCTTCTGGTACCAGACCAACATCAAGTGCACAGTGATCAGTGCAAGGAAAATTCCCGGCAGAAGAAGAATGTGTACGGTGTAAATACGTGGAATAAATGCTTCGCCAGGGAAGGCTCCACCAAATGCGAAGTATGCAAGATAGGAACCGACAAGAGGAAATGCTTGGATGATGGCTTCTGCAATGCGAATTCCTGTTCCAGAGAGCAAGTCATCTGGAAGTGAGTAACCCAAGAATCCTTCTACGATTCCAAGAGTAAGAAGTCCGATACCGATAATCCAGTTGAATTCACGGGGCTTGCGGAAAGCACCGGTAAAGAAAACACGGAGCAGGTGAACAACAATTGCCGCCATAAAGATCAGAGCGGCCCAGTGGTGAATCTGTCGCATCAGCAAACCGCCACGAACCTCGAATGAGATATCAAGAGTCGATGCGTAGGCCGCAGACATTTCTAGCCCCTTGAGAGGCTCATAAGAACCTTCATAGACAACTTCGCGCATTGATGGGTCAAACCAAAATGTGAGGAACGTTCCAGATAAGAGCAAGATAACAAATGAGTAGAGGGCAATCTCACCGAGCATAAATGACCAGTGATCAGGGAAGACCTTGTTGAGATTCTTCTTCATCCATGCAGCGGCACCTGTGCGCTCATCTACATAGTTTGCGACATTTCCTGCGATTCGTTCACGTGCGCTCATGCTGATCGCTCCCAAAAGCTAGGTCCGACTGGTTCATTAAATGGTGCTTGTGCAACGAGGCAACCCTCTTCATCAACTGTGATTGCTAATTGTGGCAGAGGACGAGCAGCTGGTCCAAAGATAACTTTGGCGGCACGGGTGACATCGAAGGTTGATTGGTGACATGGGCAGAGCAGATGTTTTGTCTGCTGTTCATAGAGTGCGACCGCACATCCCATATGTGAACAAATCTTTGAAAAGGCGATGATGCCTTGATAAGTCCACGAGAGACGCTCTGGATCGAGATTAAAATCTTCTGGACGCAGGCGAATCAAGAGGACTGCATCTTTTCCAATATCACTCAATGGGCGATGATCTTGTCCGGCTGGAAGTTCTGGAAGTGTCTGAGCAACTGCTCCTACTTCAAGATCATCTGCCCGAATTGGACGATCACCGGGATCTGTCACTAACCGAGTTCCAGCCTTCCAGCTGGTCTTCTTGAAATCATCCCCAGGTGTTGGGCCTAAATCACGCAGAAGAAAGATAGGGGAGATGCCGACGAGGCCGAGTGCAAGTCCCATACTGCGCTTGATGAGCGAGCGGCGACCTAGTCCTGCAGCGGCCGCGCCTTCTTTGGCTGTCTTCACAAAATCATCACGATCTGAATCCGGTGATCGAAATTCGTGACGGTGTGCGATGACTTCATTATCTGGCATCAAAGTCTTTGCCCAGTGCACTGCTCCGAGCCCAATAAACAAGAGTGAGAATGCAAGACCAAGACCTAAGAAGATTTGGTGCGCATTCTGCTCACCCATGAGCGGTATAAAGATAAAGGTTTCCGTGGAGATGAAAAAGTAAGAGTATATAAATAGCACAGTGCTAAGTGCTGAGAGCAAGAACATTATTGCAACTTGGCGTTCGGCGCGATCCGCTGCCTTTGGATCGATATCAGTCTGGCGCAACTTATGCGCAGGCACACCTGGATCTTGAATAGTTTGGATTTCTTTACTCATAGTTTCCTACTTCGCCTTCGCTGTTAGCCAGACTGCAATACCAATGAGCAGTCCGAGTCCGAGTGTCCACACAAGAAGTCCTTCAGTTACTGGGCCAACGCGACCTAGTGCCACTCCACCAAGTTGAGGCTCTTTCTCTGCTGCCTTAATCCACTTAATGATCGAGAGCTTTTCTTTTGGAGTAAGCGTCTTGTCAGAAAAAACTGGCATAGATTGCGGTCCTGTGATCAGCGCTTCATAAATGTGTACAGGCTCTACACCCATGACAGACGGAGCATATTTTCCCTGTGTAAGCGCTCCACCCTGTCCAGCGAAGTTGTGGCACATCGCGCAGTTTGTACGAAAGAGTTCGCCACCTTCTGCAACTTCACCATCTCGCTCATAGTTCAGCATCTCTTCCGATGGAACTTCAGGTCCTGGGGCAAGAGAGGAAACATAGGCTGCAAGTGCTGCAACTTCTTCGTCGTTATAGACAGGATCTTTTCGCATTGCCTGTTGGCTCATGTCGGCCATTGGCATACGTCCGGTAGCAACCTGAAAGTCTACGGAGGCAGCGCCAACACCAATCAGTGAGGGTGCGACCGAGCCGCCTTCAGCATTTAATCCGTGGCAAGAAGAACAACCTCTCAAGAAGATTTCTTTTCCTTCTGCAATTGCGGCTGTTCTTTCTGCAGCGGTCATCGGAGAGGTCGTTGCTGCACCCGCAACTTGAAATGTTGTTCCGATTCCAAGTAGGGCAAAAATGAGTAGTAGCGGCGCAACAGCTTTATGCCTGCGATGGCGAGAAAGTCTCTTCACTTATATCCCTATCTACTTAATCAGATAGATCGCAGAGAAGAGCGCAATCCATACAACATCGACGAAGTGCCAGTAATACGAAACAACGATCGTGG
>Ga0209597_1002069_pt1 | contig 12866 bp, 13 predicted proteins | sample M_140625_MF_Meta_FD_187316 | JGI IMG/M metagenome (GOLD analysis project Ga0209597, IMG submission 187316) | Freshwater microbial communities from Lake Montjoie, Canada to study carbon cycling - M_140625_MF_MetaG (SPAdes) (version 2) | ecosystem: Environmental > Aquatic > Freshwater > Lake...
CAAGTTTTCTAGATGAACTTCTTAAGCTTCTTTTCGATGATGATGCTCGTGACGATGATCTGGATCTGGATGATGTTGGTGCAGTAATTTTTTGATGTAATTTATTAAAATCATAATCCATTAATCTGTTTTGATTTAATTTTTTGTTAGGATTATTTTTTACATGACGACCTGTAATAAGATCTAGCCCTCCAAAATTATTATCAACCAATATTGTTGGTTTGGCTCTTTCTGATATTTTTCTATTATAAATATTAAATAAAATATCAATGTTGGATTTGTTATCTAAAAGGTTTCTGTTCCCAAGTAAAACTAATTTGGTTAAATCAATACTGGTAAGTGATTTAGGTATTGAAGTAATGTCATTGTTATTTAAATACAACTCTCGCAATTTTTTTAAATTTCCAATTGAATCAGGTAACGCAGTAATTTTACAATTAGTTAGCTGTAAATATAAAACTTTGTCTATAACTTCTTGTTTATTAAATATAAAATCTAACTCTTCAAATGTTATATTGGCATTGTCAAAAGCTAAAACTTGATATTTTATTTTGTTTTCAATATCGTTAAACCGATTCATTGTTATTAGTTATTATATATTATACGTAGATTTTATAATATGGGTGCGATCGAAAAATTAAAAATGTAAGTAATTTAAAAAATGCATATTCATAAAAAATTGATTTTGTTTTTATTTTTTTGCTTGTATCAAAAATGAATTGATTTGTTGTTTGTTATCATGTCTTATTTTGTTGAGCGTTTACCTGAAGAATTGGTTGGTGTTATTAGGGATTTTGTGTTGTCGGTTGATATTAAACTGTTACTCTTATATCAAAAATATGAGATCGACGAAAAATTCATTAAAAAAATGTTGAGAGTGTTTAATTCGAATCAATTGGAAGCCATAAACTGGAAGTATTTATATTATAGGATTTTTACGGTGTCGCCTCCTATGTGTGACAATAGGAATTTGGTCCCTATATTTGATTGTATCGATCATGAATATTATACATATGTTGATGGGAGTGTAGATTTAACACATCCTCCAAAATATAAACTGTATTGTAAATCTGTGAAAGAATATCGTTTGGGAACCGCAATTACAAGAAGTAATTATTATTCGCATAATGTTAATACTGAAATGGGTAGGAAACGTCAACAAAATAGTAATATTATGGGTGGTTTGATTAGTATTAAAAACGGTCGATGGAGTTCTGAAGTTGATGAATTTAATTGGTATATGTGTAATGTTGAATATGAATTGTTGAAGGCGTTGATGGTTTTGTCTTCGGATATTGCAAAGGTAGCGAAATCGAACAAGAAGCGAATGTAACAAATAGATCTATTAAATCATAATAATAATAAAAACATGTTGTTGTAAATGTATATATTGTATATCTTTGTATTTTTTGTTGCAAATGATGGATGTTGTTGAGAGCGAATTATGGAGAAAAATACCATATGACGTATTTATCAATCATGTTATGCCGTATGTTTATAAGAAACAGAATGTAGCGTTGTTGGACGATATTCGGAATTTTTATTTTGATTATCAATTTATAGTTGATTATTATTTTTACGGTTTGAATGAATTTTGTTTGTTGGTTGATTTGGTTTTTTTATGTAACGGTGGTGTTTCATTGATAGAAAGAGTTGATAGTTGCTTTATTGATATTCTGGATCGGAATATATTGTTTTCTAGGTTTTCTTTAGATAAAAAATATGAGTTTGTGAATCAGCATTTTTATTTGAATGCTGGTACAAAAACTGAGATTAAAAACAAATTTTTGTTGTCATTGATGACGCCGAGCGAGAGAGCTCGTTTTATGAATGATTTTTTAATTTTGGATTTTGATTTTGAATAAATGGCGGATTGTTGTAACAAAACTAAAAAATAAATAAAAAATTGATGTCATTTTTATTTTTTGTTGGAGGATTAATAAATTAAAACTACGTTGTTTGAATTACTATGAAACATTATTATATTTGGAGTAATATTCTATGTGGGCCTGCATCTACTGATCATCTGGGGGATTATGAACTTGCAAAAGTCGTTCATAAGTATGCTACGGAGAGAAAACGTGGATTAACTGATCGGGGTGAGGACTGGCATATTAAGTTGCCCGAAATTAAAATAGAAGGAATTAGGGTTATTCCGGAGTTTATTGGAAATGCGATTGGGTTATCGTTGATTTTGTACGGTATTGATCTTTGGATGTATAAGAAAAAGAGGTTAATTACAATGGATAGCATTGTTACGTGTAAGCCAATTTTATATAAAAAAACATATATTGAAAAACATGTGGGATATGAGTATGATGTGGGTGTCTATAATAGGGTTCTTACAAAAATTAGTGAAGATGTCTTATGTATGAAATTCAATAAATTGGAGGGGGTATTATATACTGCGGATAATTTGCATCCGTTGCTTCACCCGTTGGTGCTTGGTGGTGAAGAAGAGGAAATTGCTAGTTGCGTACCATGTAGTCAGGGGGACGGTGATGAATGCTGTGTGTGTTTGGACGCTACGAAGACTACTACGCCATGTGGTCATAAACTATGTGTAATGTGTTGGGGGAATATCAGAATGATTCGTAGAAGATTGCCATGTCCTATTTGTAGAGAGAATTTGAGACAGAGAGAGAAGTTGGCTCATTTGTTTCCACCAGGGTTTATTGGGTTGGATAATTTACACGCGGATTTTTATGATGGTGGTGATGGGGGTGATGACGTGGATCTTGGTGGTGCTACTCGCGGTGGTCGTATTACCGGGATTTATAATGAAAATACTGGTAATATTGTTCGATTTGGCGAAGAAGATGGGGATCATGATGATAGTGATGATAGTGACGACGATAGTGAAAATAATGATTTATATTTCTGGGAAGATTATGATGGAGAGAGAGCGGAGGACGGAGATGACGGGGAAGAAACGGATGTCAATATGGATATGCGTGAATTGGCGAGAGTTGGATAGTTGTTGTTAGATAGTTTTGTTTTGTTGTTTGTAATTTGTAATATGTAAAAATCTTTTTTTGTTTGTTGGGTTAGGATTGTTGGGTTAGGATTGTTGGGTTAGGATTGTGTGGTAGGGGGTTAGGGTTTAATTTTTCATGTATATAAAATAAGGTGTTAGGTATATGCTTAAAATTAATAATATTATGTTTGTATCAAAACTCTTTGTATTCAATAACGCACTCAATACTACTGCGAATATCACCAGGAAACTATCGCCTAATAAAGCGTATCCACCGACTTCTTTTGCATAACCCTTGAAAAAATCTAGCATGTCATTGGATCCTCTAGGAATTAACGTAAACAATACAAAAAATAAGAAGTCGAAAAATATTTGGATTGCAACACATACACCTGCAAATGCTGTGAGTCCTATTTTTATTTTTGAGGTATACACCAAAAACCTGCCTAATAAAATATATAAAACGCCGATCAATATATCTGCTATCATTGCTGATAGTCTGTATTTTTTATACCAGCCTTCTAAAGATGCGCTTTTGTAATATATGCGTGAAAAGGTGACGAATATAATAAATAAATCGGCGTAGATGTTGGCTGTGATTATGGGTATGTATTCGAATTTATTTGCATAGTTGATTGTTGGGGTTAAGTTGGTTGTTTTTTCTATTATGAATGTAATGAGAAACGCGAATATCACAAATAGAGCTTCGTACATATAGTATATAAATATGTTAAAATATTTCATTGTAATTTTTAATAAAGAATGTTGAAATAGATATAAATCATTATTTTTGGAGCTGATTTTTATTCTATAATATTAGTGGGTTTAAATTTTAGGAAATTTATTTAAATTTTAAAAAATATTTGTATTATATATAAATATGCCGAAACGAGAAAGGGGTGAAGAAGAATTTCCTTATGAACCGAATAATCCTTACAGTCCATGGTTTGGATTATCCGAAAATGGTGAAGAAATGCAATTTATTACAGTAAATGATAACGCAATTAGAAACCCTCCTAATTATGAAATATATGACGACGAACAATTAACTATAATGATAAAAAATGGAGAAAAAAGAATTCTTGAAGATCAAGGTGAGTTAAATCAAATACATAAAGAATACGATGGTTATGATTATGATGTTAAATCAACAGTTGATGGTAGAATAAAATATTTAGAAAACCGTATACAAGGATATCGTGCAGGTATACAAAAATTAGTCAATAAACGAGCAGTAATTGAAGATCCTACAGCTTTTTCCAGTATTTTTAGTAGTGGTTATAATAACGTGTTTAATTCAAATAAAAATATTAATTATGATAGTGCTAATAAAAAAAAGAGACTAGAGTCTAAAAATTTACCATCATATGGTGGTAAAAGAACTAAACGATCAAGGAAATCTAAACGAACCAGAAAATCCAGAAAAACCAAAAGGTCAAGAAAATCTAAACAATCAAGAAAAATATAAACACAAACCCTAGTATTATTTAAAATATGTAATGATAGAAAATTATATATTTTACTATGAAATTTATTGTCTATTACAATAGTCATATTATGTTACTGTCACAACACCCGACACTCAGTCCAACCACCCGACACTTACAACCCGCTTACAGCCAATATGGAGTGTATCTGGGTGCTACTACTATCAAACAGAACAATATGCGACAATTGCCCCATTAACAGGAATCGAGAAATGGGTGATGAAACGGTAAATGAGTTACGAAACGAGAAATGAGTTACAGCAAAAAAAACATATAATACATTAAATTACAATATATAAACTATCTAATAACTATCTACTATCTATTCTTCGTATTCTTCTTCGGCACACTCACCTTCTTCGACAAATTTGATGTCTTGGGTCTCTTCGTTCCAAAAGCCAACTAGATCTTGCTCCATGTTGTAGATGTGACCGTTCTCATGCCAGTTGTCACCGTTACGTGTTCTTAGATAAGATACACCTTTGTGTTCGAACTTCTTTACCTTGAAAACTTCTTGTTCTGATTCTTGATCTGATTCTACTTCAGCTTCCAATTCAGCATCAGAAACAACTGGTGTTGAGGTTACAGATGCTGGTGCCTTTTTTTCAGCTTTGGCTTTTGGTTTTTTGGCTGGCTTCTCAGCTTTCTTGGCTTCCTTTTCAGCCTTTTCAGCTTCCTTTAGAGCCTTTTCTCCAGCTTTCTTGGCTTCCTTTGCTTCTTTATCGGCCTTTTCTTGAGCTTTCTTGGTCTCTTTTTCAGCCTTTTCTTGAGCTTTCTTGGCTTCTTTTTCGGCTTCCTTGTCGGCCTTTTCTTGAGCTTTCTTGGCTTCTTTGGCTTCTTTCTCCTCCTCACTGAGGACCTTTACCTTCTTTACCTTTTTAGTTTCGACAGGAGTTTCGACAGGAGTTTCGACAGGAGTTTCGACGACAGTTTCGACATGTTCTTCTTCTGGTGCAACATCGTCTTTTGATACAATGTCTGCGAACATATCTACTACTTGTGATTCCTCGACTACTTTGACAGTCTTGGCTGGTCTTCCTCTCTTCTTTTTCTCTGCATCTTCAGGATTGGAGGCAACTGACTTACGCTTTCTTGGCTCCTTAGCCTTCTTCTCTTTCTTTGGCTTTTCATTGTTTAATAAGCGAGCAATTGCCTCTTCACCGTCAAATCCATAGAATTGACTGCACATCATGATGAATTTTTTTGTTTTTTTTGTCATTTTTATTTCTTTTTTTGGTTTTGGTTGATTTTCAGATTGAAAATCTGGTTGATTTTCAACGACGACATCCATTGACTTTTGATCAACGAATGGAACGACGGATTCAACGGCTAGATTTTGGACTTCGAATTGAGCTGACATGTTAAATATTGAAATATTGGATATTTGAATATTCGAAATATTAGACTTACGAGTTGTAATTGCTTGCTTAAAATTTATTTGAACGCTTAACTGATTGTTGTTTGATAAATAGAACTATATTGAAAAAAATGATTTCAATTTTTTTTTTCCATTATGGAAATTTTAATTTACTTAAATTTTTTTCATTTTTTGACCGTTTTTTGATGTTTTTTCCTAGGGTTTTCACGGTTTTTGAGCGTTTCTAACCGTTAATAGCCGTTATTTGCCATTTCAACCGTTTCAATAAAAAAAAGGCTAGTTTGGCCTTGAAATTTAGTTAAAATTACATGTTATAAAATTATTCATCATCACTATCTGAATCAATATCCCTCAATTGAGGAAGGTTATCATCATCTTCGATTTTGGCCTTGTAACCCTTAGGAACATCGACAAACCCATAAAACTCGTCCTTATCAAAAATACCCAATGAAGCTGACTTGAAAATATACATGGCTAAAGACTTCATTTCGCACGTATTTAGCACTTTTACGCCCACCATTTCAGCGTCAGTAAAGTCTTCTGTCTCCTTTTTTTTCAGCCATTCCACGAAAGCTGTAACGTTATTTGTATCACTGAAATGATAGAGGAAAACGTCAGAGTGTTTGGTTGCAATATTCGTCAAGGTTGCCTCTACGTACTTTTTTCTTGCTTCATGAGTCTTTGGTTCATTCAAATGACTATCACGAATGATAGTGTGCATCTCTGGGGTCATGATTGCTGGCATTACGGTTGTCATTGTTGGTTGTCTTAAACTGGTATGTGTATTGATTGAGAGAAAACTAGGAGATCTAATTTGTTTCAATTTTTTTTCATTTTTACTCATTTTTGGGGTTCACTTAAATTTTTTTGATTTTGGCATGCGAGGAATGTTCGCGGAAGGTTCTTTCTCCAGTTCCTGGCTTTGGAAGGTTCCAGGAAGGTTCTTTCACTTAAAAATTTTAGTAGTCGTTAAAACCTGCCAAAAACAAAAAAAATTGAAATGAGAATCACGGTCGTTGGATGTGTCAATTAAAATATATCCGTTAAATTACCTACCATGTCTATCACTATCAACGCCGAGAATGTGGTCCAAATGCCATGTCAATCTGAGGGTTGCAAATGTGTTCCTATCGCTAATAGGGGACTTCCTGTCTCCATTAAACTAGCAATTGACAATACTATGGATAATGGACGATCACATGTCGTTTTGCCTGTATTTGCTATAGACAATATAAAAGTCAGTTGTGAGCTCGTAGTCAATGAAAATGGCATGTCTTTGTGTATTAAAACATCCAAAATGTTAATGTACGATAGGTTGATATATGATACAACACCAGATGACAAAGCATTTGTTGTGCATCAACTGCTATTTCGAAAAACCTATATTAAAAAGCTTACCAAATATACGTTGAAAGATTATGAAACTGTTATTAAACATATGAATCATGATATCAAGGAAATGAAATTTGATCTATTAAATGGTGTGTTTGTGACTCCTCAAATTAGTCATCCGAGAGAAGTTCCTCATGTTCGTAGTAACATGGAGATATTTAATAGTGTCACATGCGACGAGAAACATCCAGAAGAATGCTCTGTTTGTTTGGAGGTTACCAAAACGACTACACCATGCGGACATAAACTATGCGTTTCATGTTGGTCACAAGTCAAGACTAATGGTCGTGAGTTACCATGTCCTATTTGCAGAGTTGATTTGTTTCAATCCAAGGTCATTGGTGTTGATGATAGTAGGGTTCAAGATGATGATGAAGACGATGATGACGATGAAAGCGACGAAGAGGATGATCCATATGATTTCACTATTGATGAAGTCATTGCAATGACTTTAGACTTAGATTGAACTTGTTTTGTATTGTATTTGTAATTATTAAATAAATTAAGCTGTATTGCTTTTTTATTTTTGGAGTTGGACTGAATATAATACTCGCGCATATACAGGACACCATGTATCGAGTCTACACCATGTATGGAGTGTCAGGATTGTGCGCCCTGGATGCCGGGGGGTGGGTGTTCTGTGACATACTAGGAACACGCACCCGCACCTCACCCTATATATGCGGTCAATAATAAAACCCGGTACTGATTTTTATATTGGAAGAGATTGGGGGTTTATGTTATTCTCTCTATTCAATACTTAAAAACATATTTATAATTACTAATAATTTAATAAAATGGAAACATATTGCTTAGATAAAGATAAAAATTATATATTTATTAACTTATCATGTGGATTAGGCAATCGGTTATTTAAGATTGCTAGTGTATATGGCATTTCAAAATTACAAAATAAATTATACGCAATTAATAATGATTATATTACTAACCATAATACACCTAATTTAAATTATAATAGCACAATATTCAGAAATGTTATATTTAAAGCATTTGATACTACAAACACACATTTCGTTTTTGATGAGCCAGAAAATGGCGCCTGCAAATTTTTACAAATACCCAACGTAAATACTGATTTACATTTATATGGCTATTTTCAGAACGAAAAATACTTTTTTGATTATAAAAAAGAAATTTATGATTTATTCCGAATCGAAAATGACAGAAAAAATTATTTAATTCAAAAATATACTAATTTAGATAACACATATTTTTTACATGTAAGACGTGGCGATTATACATTAGATATAAATACCATGCATTACATCGATTTAACAAAATATTATGAAAATTGTTTTCTTTTATTCCCTCAAGATGCCAATTTTTTAATATTTAGTGATGATATTACCTTTTGTAAAAAATCCAACCTTTTTAAAAATAAAAATGTTTCTTACGTAGAAAATGAAAATGAAGTTGATAGTCTATATCTTATGTCTCTTTGTAAATTGGGGGGCATTGCCTGCAATAGCTCATTTTCATGGTGGGGAAGTTATTTAAATGAAAATCCTGAGAAAAAGGTTACGTTTCCTGACAAATGGTTTAATAATGATTGGGATGTTAACATATATTGGGAAAACAGCATTATAGTATCTACAAATTAATATATTTGCTTTTGGAGAGAAGGAGAAGACAGGACAATGACACACACACTAACACCATATCAACACATCCTATTCGCGCATATACAGGACACCATGTATCGAGTCTACACTATGGATGAAGTGTCAGGATGGCGCGCCTGGGTTGCCCGGGGTTCAGGATTCTGCGACATAGTAGGAACACCATATATATGCTGTCAATAATAAGAATCGGGATATAGGTGGTGTTACGGTAAATCGGTTACAAAAAAATAAGGTGCTATACATGTTATTTTTATGATGCGGAGAGAAAAACTTATTATATCATTTTATACTATACTATGTTCATTGTCGATAATTTATTTTATATAGTATTATTTGTTGTATTTATCATTTTTTATGTGTTTTATAAAATCAATGATAAATTTTATAGCAGTCCAAAATTTAGGACATATATTAGCGTTGCTATGTTTATCGCCACCTTTATATTAGCTATTGGCGTTTTATCTCAAATCATAACTTACAAACAAGAAAGATATAAATCTAATATACAAACTTTTACTAATTTTTCTAAAGATTTTAGTAATGATATTTTATTACTATTTATACAGCATCCTCAAATGAATTATTTTTATAAAGAACTTTTTTTTAATCAGGTTAGTGAAAATATTCACAGAAATATTGAATTAGAACAGCTTATATCTATGTCTATTTTTGTCAAAGCATTCGAACAAGTCAATGTTATCAATCAATATCGCAATCATTCTGAAATCACCCTCATGAGAGAAACATTAATCAAAATTTTACAGAATTTCTTACGATCACCCAACTTTCAATATTATTATATCGAATGTTATAAACCTACGTTAGCAGGACCTATTATCATTCAGTTTATGCAGGAAAATTTTGGGATATAGGCTATTATTGGGGGTATATGAGACCCTATCCGCGCATAGATTTGACACCATGTATCGAGTCTACACTATGGATGGAGTGTCAGGATGGCGCGCCTGGGTTGCCCGGGCTTGGGGGTTCTGTGACTTGGTAGGATCACCCTAGATAAATGCTCTCAATAATAGGAATCGGGATATAGGTGGTGTTACTGGATACTAGTGACAAAAATAAAGGACAAATTGATGTTTTATTTTGGGATTTGGAGAGAAAGCACGGAATGTTCCAGGAATGTTCTTTCCCTTCTCTCATTCCTCTTTCTCTACTATCACTTCTCTTGTTACTTTTCTTATTATTTTCTCTTTGTTTTTATCCACTACATCCATGCCACCTCCCATCGTTTCCATGATTATTTTATTGTATTCATCTGATTTTTTTGATTCTGGGTTCATACATTCTGGGTATTTATTCTGATATTCTGGTAATAATTTCATGTTCTTTGAAACTACGTTGCTTATCACTTGCCTTATATGTTTTTTATCGTCCTGTTCTTTTTGCCATTCATCTTCGTCTTTTACGTACACTATTTCTCTCTTCTTATCAGTACAATGCAATGGACGTTGAGTTACTTCCAATGCATTCAGGTTCTTTATAATAATATTTGAAACACCTTCGACATAACCTAGCTTTCCTATGCTCTCTAGATCTGATAGTTGGAGAGAAATATTCTCTATAAACTCGGAAATATTCATTGCATCTTTGCATGTTTCATTCAAAAAGAATTGTAGATTGAATGTCTTGTTATGACTGTGATTGTTGTGACTGTTGGTATTTATTAAAGATGGTTGCAAATTTTTACAAATCTCCAATATATGTTTATGTAATTCTAAATTTTGCTTCTGTAATTCTAAATTGTGTTTTTGTATTTCAATGTTATTTATTTCCGATTTGTTTATGTTATCACATTTTTTTTTGTGTTTCCATAAACCTGATCTATCTGTATATTCTTTGTCACAATTTTCACAACAATAAATTACATTTTTTGCTAGTTTTTGCTGAATTTTGTTTCCGTTTGTTGCCTTTGCTGAATTTTCACAGTGTCTCATGCTATTATTATGGCTGTCATAATTACATTTTCTACACGTTCTATAGTCACAAATTTCACAGTAATATTTATGTGCTGAATTTTGCTGAATTTTGTTTCCTAAAGTTGCCATATAGTCTACAATGAGAAAAAAATTCGAGTTTTGACTTAAAATTTATCGTAACAAAATGAAAATTATTATTTTTGGGATGTGACCGTAATTTTCAATTATGCTCTCAAAAATGTTTTTTACAAAAAGTTTTTTAGAAAACACAAATTGGACATTTATAAATGTCCTTTTTTCAAATTCCAAAAAACTTTTGTCAATTTTATTTCACTTTTTAATATAATAAATTGCTTTTTTAACTTAAAGAAAATTAATATATTTGTTTTTTTGAGAGAGAAGGAGAAGACAGGGCAATCACACACTAATATCCTAACACCACACCCTATTCGCGCATATACACGACACACTATATACAGTTTACACTATGGATCGAGTGTCAGGATGGCGCGCCTGGGTTGCCCGGGGTTGGGGGATTCTGTGACTTGGTAGGATCACGCACTCATAAACCATATATGCTCTCAATAATAGGAATCGGGATATAGGTGGTGTTACTGGAAACCGGTATGGATTTTTCTATTGGAGATTGGGTTGTTTTATTGATGTTCGAGAGAAAAACATACGATTATATATATATGGGGGTATTGGATATTGTTTATCATTATGTTACCATAAACAATATCTGAATTTATTTTTACTATTTACATTACACACATTGAGAAAATACTACCTACGGATTCCCAATTGCACTTTTCTATTTACAGGCTTTTGCATCTGTTTTGCATGCATTAACAGATGATATTTATCCTTTTTTACTAACTCTTCGTGTATTATCTTTTCTTTTATATCTTCACCACGTTTTATCTTTTCTAAAATCTCTAAACGCTTTGCCGTACAATATTTGCACGTACATCCTAAATCTATATAATGATGCTTTTGGATATCGTTTTGCGTCAAATTTTCTATGCTTATCCTTTTATAAAAATCATACTCTTTTTCCGACCATGTATCGCATTTATCACATACTCGTTTTAACCATTCTTTTAAATATTCATCCCTCTCTTCTTCTGTGTAATAAAATGACAAATATTCATCTTCTACTATCGATTGATAAAGGTTTAATGGCAGTTTGTATTCCGATTTGAATCTTTTATATAAATCTCCTATTTCTTTATTTATCGTTTCATAATCTCGAACTATATAAATTGACCTATTCATTATTTTACTTAAGATTTGCGACCATTCTATCGAATCTTTTAAACGCAGTTTTATGTATGTTATATTGTTTAACGCTTGCATTTGATATTTTCTTTTTGCATCAAAACTCTCTATTACCGGAATATCATATCTATCTATGTAATGATCTCCTTTACCTATATGATTAAAAATCTCGTTGAAACGTTTTGTTATTCTATATACGCTGTAATTATTCACTTCTTCTGCTTTATTATTGAAATGCAAATCACATAGTTTCTCGAAATATTCTGACATTTTTCTTTCGATTGGGCTTCTGTAAATATCGATTACGTATACTTTCTTTTGTTTGCTGTTGTATTCTATTAATCCTGAAATTGACACTGAATCATCGCTTTGCGTTAAAATTCTTAGCATCGCGTCATCATGTAGGTGGATCACATTGCTGTTTTCACTACATGACAGTCTCAATGAAGAAACTAAACTCGTTGAACCTACTTTCGGACCACAGTATATTATTATTAAATCTTTCGCATTATTTATATTTAATCTATTGTTTAATTCTAAATAATCCATTTTTTTAATAATAATATTTTATTTTATATTGGTTATAACTTATACACTTATTTGCGCATTCTGCGTGACTTTCTTGTTCTTCTTCCTGTCTTTCTTGACTTTCTTGACTTTCTCATTCTACGAGTTCTACGACGACCACCTTGTTGGTTTTGGGATTGGTTTTGACTTTGACTTTGGTTGTTTCCTGACATTTTTATATATTATTACAACATTTTAATTTTATCT